>Ga0315293_10006953_pt1 | contig 10533 bp, 6 predicted proteins | sample YL17G13_20_MG_FD_203071 | JGI IMG/M metagenome (GOLD analysis project Ga0315293, IMG submission 203071) | Sediment microbial communities from Yellowstone Lake, YNP, Wyoming, USA - YL17G13_20 | ecosystem: Environmental > Aquatic > Freshwater > Lake > Sediment | place: USA: Wyoming | collected... | reverse complement strand
GGGATAGGGATTCGTGAGGGTGATTTGTGATTTTCCCCTTTCACCATTGACCCCGTTAGAAAGCCCTGCCATTCCTGCCTGTCGGCAGACAGGTATAGCGGGGATTATAAAAATGAATAATATTCACCTGAGAAAGGGAAGGGTTTAAAGCCCCATCCTTTCTAACAGGGTTGATTCACACGATTCGCCTATAAGTAAAATTTAAATGTGATAATGTGATGTGGTAGGATTCATGGGACATCAATGGTATGTAATCCATACCTATTCGGGTTTTGAAAACAGGGCCAAACAAAATTTAGAGGAACGTATTAAAAACCTTGGAAAGGGAGATTTTTTCTCTACTATTTTGGTGCCCACAGAGACTGTGGTCGAGTTGGTCAAAGGGAAGAGGAAAACCTCTCAGCGGAAGATCTTCCCAGGATACTTATTGGTCCAAATGGAATTGAACGAAGAGACATGGCATATCGTGAAAGACACACCGAAGATCACCGGTTTTGCCGGTGATGGGACAAAACCTATTCCCATTGTGGAAAAAGAAGCGGAAGAGATTTTATCTCAGATGAAGGAAGGTGGCTCAAAGATAAAAGCCAAGGTTTCTTTCAATATGGGAGATAGTGTTCGAGTGATCGATGGTCCCTTTGTCAACTTTATTGGGACGATCGAAGAGGTCAAACCTGAAAAAAGGAAACTGAAGGTGTTGGTCTCTATCTTCGGAAGAGCCACTCCAGTGGAATTAGATTTTATCCAAGTGGAAAAGAATTAAGAGTCTCCTTTTGAGGAATGAACGATGGCAAAGAAAGTGGTAGCGATGGTGAAGCTTCAGATTCAAGCAGGGCAGGCCAATCCTTCTCCTCCGGTCGGGCCAGCTCTGGGGCAGCATGGGGTCAATATCATGGAGTTTTGCAAAGCCTTCAACGCCCGTACTCAGGGGCAGGAAGGGATGATCATCCCTGTGGTCATTACCATCTATTCGGATCGATCCTTCAGCTTTATCACCAAGACACCGCCGGCTTCGGTCCTTTTAAAGAAGGTAGCTAAGATTGTGAAAGGTTCAGGGGAACCCAACCGGACCAAAGTGGGCAAGGTCACCAGAGACCAGATCCGAGAGATTGCTCAGATCAAATTCAAAGATCTTAATGCAGTGGATATGGAGGGTGCGATCCGTACGATCGAGGGCACCGCTCGAAGCATGGGATTAGAGATTGTATGAGAGAGGGACATGGTAAATAAAGGAAAGAAATATTTAGAGGCAAAAGGCAAGATCGATCGGAATAAACGCTGCGAGCTGGAAGAAGGAGTGAAACTTCTTCTGGAGACGACCTATACCAAATTTGATGAGGGGGTAGACCTCGCCGTCCGTCTGGGTGTGGATCCTAAGAAACCAGACCAGATGGTGAGAGGAACCGTCGTCCTTCCCCATGGAACAGGTAAGAAGGTCAGGGTATTAGTCTTTGCCAAAGGGCAGAAAGAGAAAGAGGCCTTAGATGCGGGTGCGAATGTTGTGGGAGGGGAGGACCTCGTAGAGAAAATTTCAAAAGGATGGTTGGAGTTTGACAAAGCCGTCGCCACACCCGACATGATGGGTTTGGTCAGTAAACTGGGAAAGATTTTGGGTCCTCGAGGCTTGATGCCCAACCCCAAGGTTGGAACCGTCACCTTCGATTTGGAGAGAGCCATTAAGGAAATCAAGGCAGGAAAGGTGGAGTTTAAGGTTGAGAAGGCCGGGATCGTTCATGTGCCTGTTGGGAAGGTTTCATTTGGGTTTGATCGACTCTTAGAGAATATCAAAACCATTTTGGAGATGATCCTTCGGGCGAAGCCACCGACCAGTAAAGGGATCTATCTTCGAAGCATCGGTTTGTCAACCACGATGGGACCTGGGATTAAGATCGATCCACTCGTTGTCCGAAATATTTTGAAATAGGTGGAGATATCACCGGCCCCGTTAGAAAGTCATCTCCTTTCTAACGGGAAGGCTCATATGGGGCATTAAACCCTGTGTGAGCTGAAAAATGAACAACCATCATCCCCTCTGCGAGCAGCGGGACTTTCTAACGGGGTAAAGGCCATTGAATCGTAAAGAGAAAGAACTGATCATATCCGATCTTTCTAAAAAGATTGAAGGGTATAAAGCAGTCGTCCTGACTCATTATAGGGGTCTCAATGTCGAGCAGATCAATCGACTGAGAAAACGTTTGAGAGAGGAGAAGGTTGATTATCACGTCATCAAAAATACATTGATGAGGCTGGCCTCCAAAGGGACCGATTTGGAGAAGTTGAATGACTATTTTGAGGGACCTACAGCCATCGCTATCTCCTATGGAGATCCTATTCTCCTGGCGAAGGTTTTATCGGAATTCACAAAAACACAGCCTTCCCTTAAAATCAAGGTGGGCCTGATCGAGGGGAGGGTATCCCCTCCTGAAGAAGTAAAGGCCTTAGCCACAATGCCCTCTCGTGAAGTGCTTTTAGCGCAAATATTGGGGGGAATTCAAATGTCAGGGGGACAGGTTGTAGGGGTCATTCTCAGCATCCTTCAGCAGATGCTCGGTGTCATTCAAGCTCGGGCACACCAACTTGAAAGTGAAAAGTAAAAAGTAGAGATAAAATAAAATGGAATGATGGAATGGTGGAATAAGGGGGGAAAGAAACGGAAGAAATCAAACGACCTAATCTTCTTTTCAATACCCAATATTCCAATATTCCAGTCTTCCAATATTCCAATTGAGAGATAGGAGGATTTTCCAAATGGCAGATATCCAAAAAATTGCCGAAGAGATCAGTCATCTGAGCTTGTTGGAAGCACGGGATCTGGTGAAGGTCCTTGAGGAGCAATTTGGGATCAAGGCCGCTCAGCCGATGGTTGTGGCTGCGATGCCAGTTTCAGGGGGAGGTGCTGGAGCAGAAGCAGCTCCACCTGAAGAGAAGGTGGAATTTGATGTAATTCTAACAGGTTTTGGCGATAAGAAGATCCAAGTGATTAAGGTCGTCAGAGAACTGACCAGTTTGGGTCTGAAAGAGGCCAAAGACCTTGTCGAAGGTGTCCCCAAGCCTGTCAAAGAAGGAGTTTCAAAAGAAGACGCAGCGACGATGAAGAAGAAGATTGAAGAGGCTGGTGGGACGGTCGAAGTTAAATAGCAAAACAGTTCGAGGTAATGAGGGACATTGTTGTCTCTTCCCAGAAGGACAGAGCAAAGAGTGAAGGTCAGTCCGAAAGGGAAGGGACTTTTTATTTAACGAAAAGGAGTCCTTATGGCCAGTATCATTCCCATCTATCGAAGATGTCGCAAGAACTTCTCAAAGATCAAAGAGGTGTTAGAAATCTCCAATTTAATCGATATTCAGAAGAGATCTTACGAAAAATTTCTACAAGCGGATGTGGATCCGGATAAGCGGGAGCCTGTTGGGCTTCAAGCGGTCTTTAAAACAGTCTTCCCGATCAAAGATTTTTACGAAACCGCCTCTCTCGAATTTGTCAGTTACCGTCTGACCGAGCCCAAATATGATGTAGAGGAGTGTCTGTTAAGGGGAATGACGTACGCCGCTCCGGTGAAGGTGACCGTTCGCTTGGTCGTTTGGGATGTGAACGAAGAGACTCGGGCCAAGAGCATTAAGGCGGTGAAGGAGCAAGAGGTCTATTTTGGTGAAATTCCCCTGATGACAGACAATGGGACATTCATTATCAATGGGACAGAACGAGTGATCGTCAGTCAGCTCCATCGCTCCCCTGGTGTCTTTTTTGATCAGGACAAAATCAAACCCCATACAGGAGGAAAAGTCTTCTACTATGCCCGTATCATTCCCTATCGCGGATCTTGGATCGATTTTGAATTTGATCAGAAAGACCTCCTCTATGCTCGGATCGATCGCCGTCGAAAAATCCCAGTCACCATCCTCCTTCGAGCCCTGAAATATACGGGTGAAGAACTTCTGAATTATTTCTATCATAAGGAGAAAATCCTCATCCGAAAAGGGAAATTTCTTAAGGAGATTTCAAAAGAAGTATTGGTGGGCCAGAAGGCGACCGCCGATATCCTGGACCCGGAGTCCCACAAGGTGATCCTTAAGAAACACCGTCGGATCACAGAAGAGTCGTTTCGAAGATTGGAGATGACCAAGATCAATACCATATCGGTCGAGCCCCAGGATCTGATTGGACGGTATTTGGCAAAGGATGTGGTGGATCCTGAAACTGGAGAGGTGATCGCCGAGTATAACGATGAAATGACGGAGAAGTTGCTCAAGGAAATTACAGAGAGAAAGGTCGAAGCATTTGAGGTCCTCTTTATCGACAACATTAACGTCAGCTCTTCGCTAAGGGATACATTGGTGATCGATAAGATCGAGTTGAGCCGAGAGGAGAGGGAGAAGTTACCCGTTCTCCAACCCGGCAAATCGATACGCGAAAAGGAATCTGAAAAGGCTCTGATCGACATTTACAAAAGGCTTCGTCCTGGAGACCCACCGACCATTGAAACAGCGATCGGCCTCTTCTACAACCTCTTTTTCAATTCGGAACGCTACGACCTCTCCAAGGTAGGGAGAATGAAGTTGAATCTTAAGCTTGGTTTGAAGGGAAATTCTCCCAATGTGTTGGTTTTCACCGAGCGATGGAGGAAAGAGGCATTGGAAGCCGGGGCAACCTATGCAGGAGGGAAGGAATTGGTCGATCGGATCTTGAAAGGATGGCTCGATTTTGACGAAGCCATCGCCACTCCAGAGATGGCCGATGAGATTCAACGCTTGGCCAAGATCCTTCATCCGATCGGGCTGATGCCCTCATTGAAGGATGGGACGATCACCGATGATGTTCAGGGGAGGGTTCGGAAGATTCTGGAAGATGAGAAGGCGACCCTGAGGAGGCGGGATATCCTGGAGGTCGTCAAATATTTGATCAAATTGAAAGATGGACAAGGTGCGGTCGACGATATCGACCACCTCGGAAACCGTCGGGTAAGGACCGTTGGAGAGTTACTGGAGAATCAATATCATATTGGACTGGTGAGAATCGAAAGGGCGATCAAGGAAAGGATGAGCCTCCAAGATGTCGATACCTTGATGCCCCATGACCTCATCAACTCAAAACCTCTCTCTGCCGTGATTAAAGAGTTTTTCGGCTCCAGTCAGCTTTCCCAATTTATGGATCAGACGAATCCCCTTTCTGAGATCACCCACAAACGTCGACTCTCTGCCTTGGGTCCAGGAGGGCTCACCCGGGAGAGGGCAGGGTTTGAGGTGAGAGATGTCCACCCCACTCATTACGGTCGAATCTGTCCGATCGAGACACCAGAGGGTCCCAACATCGGTCTGATTACTTCCCTCAGCACCTATGCCCGCGTCAACGACTATGGATTCATCGAGACCCCTTATCGGGAAGTGATCAATGGAAAGGTGACGAATAATGTCAAATACCTCTTCGCCCTCGATGAAGAGGAAGAGATCGATGGACAGAAACCTGCCATCGCTCAGGCAAATGCACCTCTGGATCGGGAGGGAAGGTTCACCGTTCCTCTTATATCCGCCCGAAGGGGTGGCGAATTTATTATGGTGAAACCGGAAGAGATTCGTTATATGGATGTCTCCCCCAAGCAATTGGTCAGTGTCGCCACTGCCCTCGTCCCCTTTCTGGAGAACGATGATGCCAACCGGGCCCTCATGGGATCGAATATGCAGCGACAGGCCGTTCCTCTTCTGAGGACGGACGCACCGTTGATCGGTACCGGAATGGAAGCGATTGTAGCCAGAGATTCTGGAGTGACAGTGGTTGCGAAAAGAGATGGGGTTGTTGAAGATGTGGATGCTTCTCGGATCGTCATCCGTGCCGATGAGAATGGCCAGAAAGAGAGTGACCCAGGTGTCGATATTTATACGTTGATCAAATACAGACGGTCTAATCAAAATACCTGTATCAATCAAAGGCCCATCGTCCGTGTTGGGGAACGGGTCAGGAGAGGAGAAATGATAGCCGATGGGCCCGCAACGGATATGGGAGAACTGGCCCTCGGGAGGAATGTGCTTGTCGGTTTCATGCCGTGGGGAGGATATAACTTTGAAGATTCGATCCTCATTAGCGAAAAAATATTGAAGGAAGACGCCTATACCTCGATCCATATCGAGGAATTGGAGTGTATGGCCCGCGATACGAAGTTGGGAAAGGAAGAGATCACCTGTGATATCCCCAATGTTGGAGAAGAGGCATTAAATAATTTGGATGAGAGTGGCATCGTCCGTATCGGAGCAGAGGTAATGGCAGGTGACATTCTCGTTGGCAAAGTCACTCCCAAAGGAGAAACACAACTCTCTCCGGAAGAGAAGCTCCTACGGGCGATCTTTGGCGAGAAGGCAGGCGATGTTCGGGATACTTCCCTGAAAGTTCCCCATGGCATCGAAGGGATCGTGATCGATGCGAAAGTCTTCTCCCGAAAAGGGCAGGAGAAGGATGAGAGGATGAAGGCGATCGAGGATCAGGAAAAGGCCAGATTATTGAAGAATCAGGCCGATGAAATTCGAATCATCATGAACAGTACCCGGAGGAAAATCGGGAAGTATCTGATCGATAAACGAGCCGCCCACCGGATCGCTGATGAGAAGAAAAACCGTGTCTATCTGGAGGCTAAAGAACGGATTAAGGAGGAGCACCTCTTTGCTATTCCCTTCGATCGGCTGGTGGAGATCGATGTCTTGGAGGGAAAGAGGGTGGTCCCTGAAGTGCACCGGTTCCTTACCCATGCGGAGCTCCAGATCAATGTGGTGAAGGGGGTCTTCGCAGATAAATTGGGCAAATTGAAAAGGGGAGATGAATTGGCCCCTGGCGTGATCAAGACAGTCAAGGTCTACATCGCCATGAAGCGTAAACTTTCTGTTGGGGATAAGATGTCCGGACGTCATGGAAACAAAGGGATCATCTCTCGCATTCTTCCTGAAGAGGATATGCCTTATTTGGAGGATGGGACGCCAGTCGATATTATCCTCAACCCATTGGGAGTTCCTTCCCGAATGAATGTGGGTCAAATCTTGGAGGCCCACTTAGGATGGGCTGTCAAAGGATTAGGCTGGAAGATTGAGGAATATTTACAGAAAAATTTCAATCCCAAAATACTTCAGAGAAAAATCAAAGAGATCTATTCTTCTAAAGAAGTGAATGAATATCTCGATCAGGCAACCGATGAAGAGATCATCGAATTGGCCCGGAAATTGGGCAATGGGATCTTCGTCTCTGTCCCTGTATTCGATGGGGCCTCGGAGGAGGAGATTAAAAATCATTTAAAAAAAGCCGGACTTCCCATCACGGGGCAGACCACTCTCTACGATGGAAGGACCGGAGAACCCTTCCACCATAAGGTCACCGTAGGCTACATGTATCTCCTCAAATTACATCACCTGGTCGATGATAAGATTCACGCCCGCTCCATCGGACCTTATTCTTTGGTGACTCAACAACCCTTAGGAGGCAAAGCCCAGTTCGGAGGGCAACGATTAGGGGAGATGGAGGTGTGGGCTTTAGAAGCTTATGGTGCGGCCCACTCCCTTCAGGAGTTCTTGACAGTGAAATCAGACGATGTGGTGGGAAGGACTCGAGTCTATGAGGCCATCGTCAAAGGGGAGCATATCTTGGAGCCTGGGCTTCCAGAGTCCTTCAACGTTCTGGTCAAGGAGTTACAGAGTCTTTGCCTCGATACGGAATTGATCGAAGAGAAACAGGAAGAGATCTAACCAATAAGCATAAGGCGTAAGTTGGAATTGAGGAATTTGGGAATTGAGGAATTGCGAATTCCTAAATCCCTAAATTCCTGAAATTCCTAAATTCAGTATGCACTATGCGCCATGCTTTTTAAAAAAGGAGGAAGCCTTGGAAGATTATCTATCATTCTTTGAAAAGGGGAAGAACCCGATCAGTTTTAATGCCATTCGTATCTCCATTGCCTCTCCAGAAAAGATCGAGTCGTGGTCCCATGGAGAGGTAAAGAAGCCGGAGACCATCAACTACCGAACCTTTAAACCTGAGAAGGATGGGCTTTTTTGTGCCAAGATCTTCGGGCCCACCAAAGATTATGAATGCAATTGTGGCAAATATAAACGGATGAAGCATCGAGGCATTGTCTGCGAGAAGTGTGGGGTAGAAGTGATCCAATCCAAGGTACGCAGGGAGAGGATGGGGCATATTCGGTTAGCCACCCCTGTAGCTCATATTTGGTTTCTCAAAAGCATCCCAAGCAAGATTGGTATCCTTGCGGATATGACGCTGAGAGAGCTGGAGCGGATTCTCTATTTTGAGGCCTATCTTGTGCTCGATGGAAAGGAGACACCTTTGAAGAAAGGGGAGATCCTCTCTGAAGATCGATACCGAGAGGCCAAGGAAAAATTCGGGAATGGATTTGGTGTGGCCCAAGGAGCCGATGCCGTTCGGGAGGTATTGAGACATACCAATGTGAAAGAGCTTTCGCAGAAGCTCCGAACAGAGATGAAGGAAACGACCTCAGAGGCCAAGAAAAAACGTTTGGCAAAACGATTGAAAATTATTGAATCCTTCTTGGATTCAGGAAATAAACCGGAGTGGATGATCTTAGAAATGATCCCGGTCATCCCACCGGATCTTCGTCCTCTTGTCCCTTTGGATGGAGGTCGATTTGCCACCTCGGATCTTAACGACCTTTACCGGAGAGTGATCAATCGGAACAACCGCCTCAAACGGTTGCTCGAATTGAATGCGCCTGAGATTATCATCCGTAATGAGAAGCGGATGCTTCAGGAGGCGGTGGATGCCCTCTTCGATAACGGGAAGAGAGGAAGAATAATCTTAGGGGCGAACAAGAAACCCCTCAAGTCCTTAAGCGATATGCTCCGTGGGAAACAGGGCCGTTTCAGACAGAACCTTTTAGGAAAGCGAGTGGACTACTCTGGGCGCTCTGTGATCGTTGTCGGTCCGGAATTGAAATTACATCAGTGCGGCCTCCCCAAAAAAATGGCTCTTGAGCTGTTCAAACCTTTCATCTATCACCGATTGGAAGAGAAAGGTTTGGTCACCACGATCAAGAGCGCTAAGAAGATGTTGGAGAAGGAGAAACCCGAGGTCTGGGATGTCCTGGATGAGGTGATCCGCGAACACCCTGTGATGCTCAATCGTGCTCCAACACTTCACCGGTTGGGAATTCAGGCCTTTGAACCCGTTCTCATTGAGGGCAAGGCTATCCAACTTCATCCGTTGGTCTGTGCTGCCTTCAATGCCGATTTTGATGGAGACCAGATGGCCGTCCATATCCCTCTCTCCGTCGAGGCTCAGACGGAGGCGAGGGTTTTGATGATGTCCACCAATAATATTCTTTCTCCAGCCAATGGAAAACCGATCATTGTACCCACACAAGACATCGTCCTTGGGATTTACTACATGACCAGGGAACGTCCCTATGTGAAGGGGTTGGGAAAGGTGTTTTCCAACACCGAGGAGGTTCGGATCGCATACGATGCCAATGAGGTCGACCTCCATGCTCGAATAAAGGTTCGGATTGCAGGGGAGTTGGTAGAGACGACTGTGGGCCGGGTTCTCGTCAGAGAGATCCTTCCCGAAGAGATTCCCTTTAAATTAATCAATAAGGTGATGAAGAAAGGCGAACTGGCCACTCTCGTCGACTACTGCTACCGGTTTGGAGGAGAAAAGAAGACTGTTATTCTATCCGATCGATTAAAAGATCTGGGGTTTCAGTATGCCACACTGGCCGGAATCTCCATCTCTCTTGATGATATGTTGATCCCTTCCAACAAGGCGAGCCTCCTTCAAGAAGCACAAGAGGAGATTGAAAGGGTTCAGGAACAATATACGGAGGGGCTGATTACGGATGGAGAACGTTACAATAAGGTCATCGACATTTGGGCTCAGGTCACTGAAAACATTGCCGATGTGATGCTGAAGGAGTTGGGGAGTGAAGAAACGGAGGGTCTTAAAGGGGAGAAAGAGACCATTGAGAGTTTTAACCCAATTTATATGATGGCCGACTCCGGGGCCAGAGGCAGTGCACAACAGGTTCGGCAATTGGCTGGGATGCGGGGACTAATGGCCAAACCTTCTGGTGAGATAATCGAAACCCCGATCACTGCGAACTTCCGGGAGGGGCTCACTGTTTTACAATACTTTATCTCTACCCATGGGGCTCGAAAGGGACTGGCGGATACGGCATTAAAGACAGCCAACGCTGGGTATCTCACCCGACGATTAGTTGATGTCGCTCAGGATGTAGTGATTACAGAACACGATTGTGGAACCATGGATGGAATCGACGTGACCTCTCTGGTCGAAGGAGGAGAGATCATCGAATCGATGAAGGAACGAATTCTTGGCCGGGTGGCACTGGAGGATATTCGGGATCCCTTTACCGAGGAAGTGATTGTCAAAGGGAATGAGGAAATTGATGAGGCCTTAGCGGAGCGCATAGAGGATGCTGGGATTGAGAAGGTGAAGATTCGGTCCGTCCTCTCCTGCAAATCGAGAAGGGGTGTATGCATTCTTTGTTACGGAAGGGATTTGGCCCGCGGAAGACT
>Ga0315293_10006951_pt1 | contig 10534 bp, 8 predicted proteins | sample YL17G13_20_MG_FD_203071 | JGI IMG/M metagenome (GOLD analysis project Ga0315293, IMG submission 203071) | Sediment microbial communities from Yellowstone Lake, YNP, Wyoming, USA - YL17G13_20 | ecosystem: Environmental > Aquatic > Freshwater > Lake > Sediment | place: USA: Wyoming | collected... | reverse complement strand
CCAGCAGCTTCTGGACTATTGTTTTGCCTTGGAACTGCTGCCTCGATGGAAGGTACAGTGGTATTGTATAGGCCATGAATGTAATGTAGATGAAAAGAGGAACCAATGCAGGAGGCCACATGTAGTACGTGAGCGGGTCGGTACCCAGGTTTGGAGTTGCGAAAAAGAGCCCGGGGTACATTGGGTTGACTATATAGCTCGAATAGCTCGCAGTGTTAAGGAAGTGCGAGATCAGTGAGCCGAAATTGGCCCCAAGAAAAGCAAATGGTATCACTGTCAAGAGTGTGGAAACTAAGAACCAGACAGCAGAAATAGGGGCCTCCAAAAACAGTATCGGAAAGATCACTGCAGGGTATATTTTGGCCTGCACAGCCAAGCCGAGAGTGAACATGGCTTTTCCCATCTGACCTTCCTTCCTGAGAACGAGCGCCATCAGCATGAGGCAGTCAGCGATAGGCTCGTTCTTGCCCCCACCAGCGGACATTATGAGGCCATATACAAAGTAGCCACCGAACAGGAGACGTGCCCAAGGCACTTTGTAGATCTTGTCCCGCAACAGGATGGCTACTAGAACCAGATTGAGGTTGAACACCAGAATAAGAAGGAAGTTCAACCACCAGTGTTGCAGTCCACCTACGCCCGGGTATAGCCATACTGCGATTGCGAAGAATATGAGACCGAAGACAGGGTATTCGTACGTGATATTGCCCAAGTAGTCAGGTAGAGTGTGCAGACCATCATTGAACCCCCACTCCGGAGGAAGTGCATTGGCCAGTTGAGAGTCTGTCATGTTGTAGATGCCGAAACCGTAGATCCAGAATGCCTCCCCATACATCTCATTTCGATTGCGGTCTCGTTCAATGACAAAGGAGTCGGCGATAGGTATGGCAATTATAGAGATGAGCAGACTAAGGACTAGATACTTGCGCATCTCGTATATCTTGTATGAGATAGCAGTGAGCATTCCTAAAGACCGCCATGTTTCGCCGCTGTCTAGAGGGCACTGAGTCCGTTTCCACAATCGACGCTGTAATTAACCTTTTGTCAATCCTGTTGTTACAGAAGCGGTCGAAGCGTAGGAGCAGGAGAGGGAACTCAGACCTATTCTTCATCGAGAAGACATGACACATGATCATTCAAGATATGTGGGACAGGGCCAGTTGTCACACTTCAGACAGTGAGTGCATTTGTCCTCATCAACCGTTATCCTGTTGTCTTCCAAGCCCAGTGCCCCATGTTCACATTGAGGGACACAAGAACCACATGCTTGACAGAAGACGACCCGCCTGACTGCTCGCTGCAGCTGGTTCACGACTCGGCCGACAGCGGCTTCGCTCTCTCCTCGTACTACCAATGATCCCGAGCTGAACAGGGTAATACTGATACCACCGGCTTGTGTTCTCAATGCGCCCAGTTCCTCAGACAGTTGGGTCTTGCCAAAGACTGTCATGATCCTGGCAATCCTGTTCAGGTCAAAGCCCGTGGAGAACTGTCCTTCCATGCTGAATCCGGAAGATGTGCAGGGCGATACACCCTTGACAACATTCAGCTCGAGTGCTTCTGAGGGCGATTCTCGATCGGCCTTGATCTCCAGACCCAACTCCTCAATTAGACTCATCTGACCACTTGGCAGCTTCTTCCACCGCCAGAATCCAAGCTTGGCCCACTCGTCAGGATAGGCATACCTTCTTGTCCACTCTTGCAGTTTTGCATACCATCGCTCATAGAGGACTGGGTGCGTGTCCTTCAGGCTTTCCAGCTCGGCCAGTGGAGTGGCAGGACAGAGGTAGCAGCCCATTCTGTGATACCCCCTGTTGTACATCGGGTTGAACTGAGCTCTCTCCTTGAATATGTAGAGCCACACCTCAAGAGCATTCCAGTTCTGAATCGGACTCGCAGAAACTTGCCCCGGGACCCACGGGTTTGAGGTCACCCTAGGTTCAAGAGAACGCTGGAACGATTCCAGCCGCCTTTGTCCCATGAGGACCAGCGCGTCTCCACCCAAGTCATCAGATATGGACTTCGCAGCTGGGCCAAGCTTCAGTACCTTGCAGCACCAGCGGAAGTCACGAGCAGGTGGGCCGAAGACATCAACTGACTCCCAGAACCGGTCACCAGCACTTCTACCAATTATCCCCACATTGCGGCTCTGTGCAAACTCCCTCACATACGAGATTGTTTCAGGGAGCTCCAACCCCGTATCTGTGAAGAAGATGGGAGGACTCCTGTTCAGAGCCTTCTCACCCAGGAGATATGTGACAAGGGAGTCCTTTCCCCCACTGAACCCCACGACCACTTGAGCGCTGTGGGTTTCAATGGTATGTCTGATGAATCCGATGGCCTCTGCCTCGATCGCCTGCAGGTCCTTGGAGTTCGCCTCCACGGCTTTGTCCCAAGAAGACGCTTGGTCGTTCACAGACGCCTCCAGTGGATCGTCAACCTCGCGTATCTTGATTGCAAACCCTTTCTCTGACTTGGTCATTTCTGGTCCTGACATGCGGGCAACTCCAACTGCAATCACATGCTTCTCGGAATCTGTCACCCACACCTCATCGCCGACATCAATGCCGATGTCGCAGTCTGCAATCCCTGGGACCAGTAAGTTCGACCCCTTCTTGAGATACTCTAGGACCCCGTCATGACAAGAAACCCACTTCTGCCTGCAAACGCTGGCGATTCTCCTACCGCCCTCCAGAGACAGGACGTAAGTGTAGTCAAGCTTGGGAATGTCAAATCTAAGTCGTCCTATCACACATCCATCCACAACCACCTCATACATGGCATCTAGAGACGATACCTTGTTCATTACTATCGTCTTGTTACGAGGTAGTAGGGCCTGACCTACGCCTTCTCCGAATTGCCGATTGACAGCCCTTATAGCTTGATCGAGATGGCCATCCATTGCCGGGAACGGATCACCAGGAGGAGACAACTCAACGGGTCTTGGCAGGCTTGCGCAGACCGAACACCTGCTGTTGGCGATACGAGGCACATTGCACGTGTCGCACCAGTAGAACCTGATTCTCGTCAGGAAAGGTGCATGTCCTCTCCGAAACTTCCTCCCTCGACCCGGTCTTGTTGTCAGCTGAATCAATCCTCGTTCTGGAGTTCCATTGTTGTCTGTTTTGCGGAAGCAGTCATTTCCAGCCTAGACTTTAGCAAGACCCAAGCGCTTGAGTCGCTCTTTCGTGGGTCGACCTTCTTTGTCCCAACCCCGAAGAGCGTAATACTTCGGAAGCATCTCTTCCAGATTGACAACACGATTGCGTGAGCCGCCCTCGGGTAGTGGTTTCGAAAAGCGTGGTGGGAGCTTGTCATCTCGAGATGAGAGGCCTTCACGCAGGTTGAACAAGCGCTCCAAGTTCCAGACACGTTCTCCAAGTGTGAGTAGACCAAGGCCATCAATCTGGAGCCCGGTACAACCAGCTAGTAGGTCAGCATAGTCGTCCACTGTCCAAGCGAAATTGGTGAATCGGCAAAGAACCATAGAGTCCATCGAGGCCGACAGGTTCTGGTAGAGGATCACTAGACTGGGTTTCCCTTCTGTCCGATCCCTGTCGACGATGACAGGCACACCCATTATCTCTGGCCCGATGAGATAGGATCTCAAATGGCAGCCGCCACGGTTGGAGGTCGCATACCCAAGCGCATGGCCCTGTACACCGCGCGGATCATAGGCTGGTATCTCAAGACCCTTGACCTGCATCGCCAGCTCGGGTGCGCCATGACGCGATGCAGTTGCTCGAGAACCCTCTCCTAGCTCCGCTCCCAGCCCCCTACTGAGTGCTACATCATCTATGAGCTCGAGGATCCCATCGGTCTGACCGAATCTCAGTGGCGCATTCAGTTTGCCCTTCTGGACCAGCTCCATTGCACAGCCAATAGTGCTCCCCATGGATATGGTATCAATACCCATGAGATTACACCGATGGTTTGCGGCAGCAATCCATTCCAAGTCGTTTATGCCACACTGAGGACCGAGAGCCCATATGGTTTCATATTCGGGTCCACCCACTTCTTCGTTATGGACACGACTGATGCGCCCGCAGCCAATTGGACAACCATGACAGTGATATTGACGGACAAACAGGCGCTCAAGCAGTTTCTCTCCTGAAACACCTTCAGCATCATTGAAGGTGCCCTCCTGGAAATTGTGTGTGGGCAGCATTCCGTGTTCGTTGATGACACTCACCAACACGGCTGTGCCGTAGACAGGGAGTGACTTGTCTGTGACTGCATTCTTCTTTATGAGTCGACGCGCGCGTTCAACTGCTTTGTTCAACGCCTGCTCGTTACTGACTCCTGCCTTGCCTGTGCCGTGCACCACTACAGCCTTCAGGTTCTTTGATCCCATGACCGCACCGACTCCGCCCCTCCCCGCAGCGCGATGCTCATCAGTGATGATAGCGGCCAGTTTGACACGGTTTTCTCCCGCAGGACCAATACAGGCCACCTGCGCTTGGGAGTCAGTTTCCTCAAGCAGCTGCCGGGTCGCGATGCGGGTATCAGTTCCCCATATATTTGAAGCATTGCGTATTTCAGCATGATCGTTATTGAGCCAGAGATATACAGGAGAGGTTGAGCGGCCCTCAAACATGATCGCTGCATATCCTGCGCGCCTCAGGTGTGCCCCAAATGAGCCTCCAGCATTAGAATCGAATATGGTGCCCGTCAGGGGTGACTTTGTGACGACTGCAAAACGCCCTGAAGTGGGCACAGCTGTTGCAGTCACAGGACCCACTGCGAAGACCAAGAGGTTGTCCGGGGACAGCGGATCGACCCGAGCCGCAAGACGGTCATACAGGAGCTTCACACCGAGGCCGCGACCACCAAGAAAGTTAGTGAATAGACTGGGGGGCAAAGCTTCTCTCCGGATGCTTCTGTCGCTCAGAGATACGTGCAGAATCCCAGCTTCAGAGTACTGATCAGACGATGGCTTCGACAAGATGTTTCCCTCTAGTCATTGAAGATGTTCTGGTCCCGGTCTGGGCATGTCAGGCAGCGCTGTTTGTAGTAGAGATACACTTCCTTTGGCTGCTTCGCCAGATTGGCCTGCCGGCTGGGACAGGTCCAGCAGGGCTTGTCAGGCTGCGTCCATGCATCACTGTATTGAGTCCATCGAAAGTCCTCAATCAACGCAACACCCGAACTTGAACCCAGGCGATCAGCTCCGGCCTCAATCATCTGAAGAGCATCCTTGAAGCTTCGGATGCCGCCTGCCGCCTTGACACCCATAGAAGATCCCACAGTTTCACGCATGAGTTTCACATCATGAGGAGTCGCGCCCATAGGGCCGAAACCTGTGGAGGTCTTGACAAAGTGAGCTCCCGCCGCCTTGGCGAGTATACAGGCCTGCCTCTTATCATCATCAGTGAGAAAGCCGGTTTCCAAAATGACCTTGACGTGGGCGCTCCCAGACGCTCCGACCACAGTTTCAATATCAGACCTCACAAGATCGTTGTTCTTGTCACGAAGAGCGCCAATGTTCATCACCATGTCCACCTCCTGAGCTCCGAGTTTTACAGCCTCTCGGGCTTCGAATGCCTTGACGATCGACATGGTGGCACCGAACGGAAATCCAATCACGCAGCATACTTTCACGTCTGAGTCCTTGAGCAGCTCAGCCGCATACTGAACGTGAACAGGATTGATACATACTGTTGCGAAATGATAAGTAAGCGCCTCCTCACAGAGTTGCTTGATCTTCTCTCGTTTCGCCTCCGGCTTGAGCTCTGTATGGTCAATCATCTTGGCCAGTTTCTCAACTGTGAGGTCCATGAAAACAGCTCCGGACATATGGTCCGTCGACTGATGCTCTTAACGTCGTCGAAGGGACCTATCGACTGTGTCTAATGTCCGCCCAAGTAACTGCGTATGTCGTCTAGTACTTCCTTCTGAAGCCTGATCACATCATGAACTTCGATCTCTTCGGCATCCTTGACCATGGAGTTCAGTTGCACCACAGTGCCAACAGTTTCAACCTTAGAGAAATCAACCGGAAACTCCACCTCTGCTCCTTTGATTATCAGCTCGGAACGGGTGGGGTTGAGCCCGATTCTTATGCTACGCACTATGCCAATTCGCCTCGCTCGGTTGTCGAGCACCTCTTTCCCTAGAAGGCGGCCAGGCATGCTGAGCTCATACAGTTCCGCCTCGACACTCGTCAATGGCTCTTTCGCAGTCATCCGGTTCTGACTCCTTACGCTTCATTCCAAGTAGGAGGCTTTTTACAGTGTGTATTATCAAAGTGTGTTGACAAGACGCTAAAACGGACGGAAAGAGGAATGGCAGCAGCACCTTCCTTCGTTGAGATGCCGCTTATCAGGAAGGACACAATAGAGTACAGGCAATATCAGGCGAATCTCTCAGAGGCCGCTGCCAAAGAGAGTACTATGATTGTGCTGAGTACAGGTCTGGGAAAGACTGTGATTGCCGCCCTCACAGCAGCCAGACGGTTGGTTGAGTACCCCGACTCGAAGATCCTCTTCCTTGCGCCATCACGTCCTCTTGCAGATCAACAGGCACGCTTTCTGAAACAGGCACTCGATATTGACGAGAGTCAGGTGATCTGCCTGACAGGTAACGATCCCCCAGAACATAGACGGCTTGTCTGGTCAGCGGCCCGCGTAATCGTCATGACACCACAGGCACTCCAGAACGACTTGGTTCAGCGGAGCTATGGTCTCAATGATGTTTCATTGGTGGTATATGATGAGGCACATCGTGGTGTGGGCAACTACGCATACACCTTCGTTGCAGAGCTGTATGAGAAGCAGGGATTGAAACAGCTCTCCATGGGTCTCACTGCTTCTCCAGGCCACGACTCTGAACACATTAGAAGAGTGTGCGAAAACCTGAAACTCAAACGAATCGAAGTAAGAACTGAGAGCAGTCCTGACGTGCGTGACTACGTGGTTGCCATATCGACAGACATTCGCTATGTGAGCCTGCCTTCAGAGATTCAAGCACTCCGAGACATACTGCAGGCGTTATTGAATGACTACACCTCCCGTGTGCTCAACTATGGGTACTCTCTGCCAGATAGCAGACGACTGAGCCGCAAGGAGATACTTCGCGTCCAGAGTGAGGTCAGGAAGGAAATAGGGTCGTTCACTAAGCCGCCACCCCATCTGTATCTGTTGGTGCGCGACCTGACAGCGGCCCTAAGAGTGGTTCACCTGATTGAGTTCGTCGGTACACAGGGTCTGGCGCCCACTCTGAGATACATTCAAGGTATGTACGAAGAGGCCCGCAACAGGAAAAGCTCCAAAGGTGTCAAGGATCTGATCTCTAGGTCTGAGTTCATTCAGTTCGAGAACCTGCTGCAGGCACTTGTTGCAAAGGGCTACCGTCATCCAAAGGCTGACGCATTGCTCGAGATCATAAGCGAACAGCTTTCGACGAACCTCGATTCGCGCGTATTGGTGTTCACACGTTTCCGCGATACGGCTGCTGAGGTCGTTGAAGTACTTGAGCAACTCGATGGTGCCAGAGTCAGTCGTTTTGTTGGGCAGGCGTCGAAAGGGACAGACAGGGGCTTCAGTCAGAAAAAGCAGATTGAAGTCTTGGATGGGTTCCGCAATAATGAGTTCAACGTGCTGGTTGCTACACAGGTTGGGGAAGAAGGGCTTGATATCCCTGAGTGCAACCTTGTGATTTTCTACGATTGTGTTCCATCTGTGGTCCCATACATTCAGCGTCGCGGCCGAACAGGCAGAAGATCACCCGGCCGCGTCGTCATATTCGTGGCCAGAGCCACACATGACGAGTATTACCATTGGAGTGTGATTAGCAAATTGAAGAAGATGCCATCGGCCCTCAAAGAAGCAGAGAAGGAGCCAGTGAAGAAACAGATGCGCCTAGAGGACTTCGGTGGAGAACCAGGGCCCACATTGGAAACAGCAGGGGATGCAGGAAGAGAAACCGCTGTATCAAGGGGTGGCATACGGCTGATTGTTGACTCAAGGGAACTCCCGACTGCCGTCGCCCGCGAACTTGCAAGACTCGATGTCGCGATATCAGGCGAGAGCCTTGAGGTCGGTGACTACATAGCTTCTGAGGAGGTCGCAATCGAGCGAAAGGAGTCTGGCGACTTCATCCAATCGTTAATCGATGGCAGACTGTTCGTGCAGTTGAGTGCGTTGCGTTCGACCTATCGCAGACCTGTGCTGATTATTGAGGGGGAGCAGCTGACAGGTCTAAGGGCAGTGAATCCCGCGTCGATATATGGTGCTCTTGCATCCATAGCGACACGGCTTAGGATTCCAATCCTCTGGACTAGGAATGCAGAGGAAACGGCAAATCTGCTTTACCGGATCGCATACCTTGAACAGGTGGAGTCCAAGAAGATTCTGCGTACTCGATCGCCAGAAACCAAGGGGACTGATGCTGAAACCCTTGAGTACATTCTCTCGGGGTTCCCAGGCATTGACACTGTGATATCAAGGGCAATTCTGGCAGAATTCGGTACCTTGGAGAGGGTGTTCTCAGCAGATGAAACCGAGCTGATAAGAGTCAAGGGAGTGGGGCCGAAGACGGCCGGCAGAATAAGACATCTGCTGAAGCTAGAGTATCCAGCATACCGAGAAGAGAAGACAACCGTGTAGAGGTTCTAGTAGACATCCGGGTTCTTCCCGATTCCCTCCAGGTAAGCTTTCCTGAACATGTCAGCCACTTCCTTGCTGACTTCCCAGTAGCGAGCATAATCCACGTTGTGAAGCTGGACAACGCTCAGAAGTCTCCTGAGCACCAAGTACTCAGCCGGACTGAGCTCAGGGATTATGCTGAGACTCTGCTCTGCGAGTTCCTTTCCCCTTCGCCAGAGTGAGTCCCATTCTAGGTACCTCGTCGTGGTTTCCTTCACGAAGTCTTCGCTAGGAGGTTCGAATCCGAGTTTGTGCATCACGGCGGGTATGTCAAGGTCTTTCGTGCCTTCTTGCTGGGGCCCAGCCCCTTTCCCCGCCGCTATGAATATGCTCTCCGCTGTTGCCCTCCAGACCTTCTTCATTATGTGTGTGTCGTCGTCACCAGCAGGCATACATCTTGTCTGCTCTATCAGTCCGGCACGTTCCAGCTCTTTCAAGTGATATCGGACCGTCTGGGGCTTCACTTGATCATGCCCTTGATCAGAGAGTAGCTCAGCTATCTCTGGTGTGGGCATCTCTCTAGACCTGAGTGCATCGAGAATATGCCTTCGGCATTCATCGTTCAGCGCATGTATTGCTGCAGCCGCTTTCTCGCCGGTAAGGACCTTTAGGCTCTTCATCTTGTTCTTGCTCCACTCAGCTTGGCGTTCTGCTAGGACTAGTTGCAGCGTCCATAACAGTCCTGAAGCCAAAGCATGGTTTGACAACAAGATGTTTCGGATCGCATCATTCTCAGTCCCGCCAACTCAGGTGAGAGTCACTCTGGACAAACACTGGTCTGTTGGTAACGCTATGCTGGCGTGTATATGTACTGACGCATGTCTTGCAGACAAGGCACCCGTTTGATGAGGTTCTTTTTCAGTAGTTTCCTGAGTGCGTACCTCACAGTCCTAGGAGCAAATGAAACCTTGTCCAGGAGCTGCTTGGGCGTAACTCCATCCCGACCGCTCTTTCTGAGGATGCCTAGCACTATCATTTGACTCTTTGTCAGCCTCATTTCCTTTAGTTCTTCGGCCAGTTCCGAATCAGTCATCATTGCAATCATTCTCCTCGCTGTGAATCCGGAACCCACTATTGTGCTCTAGATTCTGTTCCACATTGAGTACTTAATCAACGTTAATGTATATTAACTTATCGCCGTCTGAGGAGTAATGTCGCGGTCGTGGCCCGCGGTATTCTCCTAATGCCAGCGCGTATATTGTGAAAACGCTCCCAGTGACCCAGTTAAAACCATATCCCTTGACGCTGGGCCCGCTGTAGTCCCAAACGGCGAACTCTTTATCACCTCCCCGCACTTCAGCAGCGACATATGATAGTGAAGGCAGCCCTACTGGCAGCAGGCGACTCCACAAGGATGCAGCCGCTGTCTGCGAACTTGCCCAAACACCTCTTGCCCGTGGCGGGGCAGCCATTGATTTTCCATACTCTTAGAGCCCTGAAGGATGCAGGAATACTAGAAACATTGATTGTCTATGGCTACCATGGTGAAGAACTTCGCCAAGCCATAGACTCATACGACTGGACCCCGATGAAGATCTCTTACGTGCTCCAAAAGGAAAGAAAGGGCACTGCCCACGCGGCAGCGCACGCCCGCGAGTTCGCCAAAAAGGACCCCCTGATTCTGATGTATGGTGACGTGATGGTAGGGCCAAACACCATACCAGGTCTAATCAGCCTCTATGAAAAGGGTAGATTCAAGACGATTCTTTCGGTCACTCCAGTCGAAGACCCTACTCCTTATGGAATAGTCATAGCTCAAGATGACAGAGCCGTGGGGTTGATAGAGAAGCCAAGAGCGGACCAGCTAACAAGCAAGCTCGTCAATGCTGGAGTCTATGCGACTGGCCCTGAGATGTGGCAGGCAATTGACAAGACGGGACTGTCTTCTC
>Ga0315293_10006950_pt1 | contig 10534 bp, 8 predicted proteins | sample YL17G13_20_MG_FD_203071 | JGI IMG/M metagenome (GOLD analysis project Ga0315293, IMG submission 203071) | Sediment microbial communities from Yellowstone Lake, YNP, Wyoming, USA - YL17G13_20 | ecosystem: Environmental > Aquatic > Freshwater > Lake > Sediment | place: USA: Wyoming | collected... | reverse complement strand
TGACAACGTGCGATTCATCGACAGCCTGAGCGAGGAGGAGCTGGCCTCGGCCTACGCGGCGGCGAAGGTGCACGCGCTGGTGAGCTGGATCGAGCTGCCGGGGCTGACGACGCTGGAGGCGGGGGCGGCGGGGTGCAATATTGTGACGACGGACCGGGGGTCGCCGCCGGAGTATCTGCGGGGGATGGCCTGGTACTGCGAGCCGGGGCGGGTCGAGTCGATTCGGGCGGCGGTGCTGGCGGCCTATGAGGCGCCGCGGTCGGAGGAGGTGCGGAGGCAGTTGCGGCAGCACTGCACTTGGCGGCTGGCGGCGGAGCGCACGGTGGAGGGGTACCGGCTGGCGCTGGCGCTGGAGGCAGGGCGGACGGAAGGCCAGCGGCTGGAGGCGACGCTGGAGGCGACACGGCGGCATGCGGATTGGCTGGCGCGGCTGGCGGCGGATCGGGAGTACGAGGCGCGTCGGTATCGGGAGTGGGGGGAAGACGTTGAGAGTGAGTTGAAGCGGCTGCAGGAGGAGTTTCGGCAGGTGACGTCGCGGCGGCTGCATCGATGGTCGGCGGGGGTGGCGAGCGGTGTCTGGCGCGTGCTGCGGGCGTTGGGAGTGAAGCGGTGAGGCTGACGGTAATCCTCCCGACCTATAATCGGAGCGACCTGCTCGGCCGGGCGCTGGCGGGGCTGCTCGACCAGACGGCCGCGCCGGAGAGCTACGAGATCGTGGTGGTGGACGACGGGTCCACGGACGGCACGGCGGAGGTGGTGGCGGAGGTGGGCGCGCCGGAGTCGAGGCTGAGGTACTTCCGGCAGGAGAACAAGGGGCCGGCGGCGGCGCGCAACTTGGGGGTGAGGGAGGCGCGGGGGGAGATCGTGCTGTTCACGGGGGATGATTGCTTGCCCGATAAGCGGTTGCTGGAGGAGCACCTGCGCGCCCACGCGGGGGAGGCGGAGGTGGGGGTGATCGGGCATGTGACCTGGCACCCGGAGCTGGAGATCACGCCGTTCATGCTGTTCCTGGAGCAAGGGGCGCAGTTCGGGTTCAGCAAGATCGAGGACCCGGAGAACGTGCCGGCCTGGTTCTTCTATACGGCGAACTGCTCGGTGGGACGGCACTGGGTGGAGGAGGCGGGGGGGTTCGACGAGGACTTCAAGCAGGCCGCCTTCGAGGACGTGGAGCTGGCCTATCGGATGCAGCAGCGCGGCCTGCGGATGGTGTATCGGCCGCAGGCGCGGACCTACCACCACCATGCGACGACGCTGGAGCAACACTTGCTGCGGCAGCGGATTTGCGGGCGGTCGGCGGCGCGGCTGTGGCGGAAGCACCCGGAGCTGAAGATGGAGGTGGGGGTGGGGCACTCGGCGCGGTCGACCACCGCGCTGAAGCTGTTCGAGGCGGCCTCGGAGTATGCTTATGCGCTGGGGGTGAGGGACGGCGTGCGCGGTGAGGAGCCGCCGCTGGACGACGAGTTGAAGGCGCTGTGGAGCGACGAGGAGCTGGCGGAGGCCGGGCGGGCCTGGGTGCGGGAGGTGTTCGGGCCGGTGGACCCGGACAAGGAGGAGCTGGTCAAGCTGCGGGCCGAGCTGCAGCGCACGAAGCAGGAGTGGGAGCGGGTGACGTCGCGGCGGCTGTATCGGTGGTCGGAGGGGCTGGCGCACGCGGGATGGTGGGTGCTGGGGAAGCTGGGCCTGGGGCGGGGCGCGAGGCCGAGGTGATGGCCGCAATCTCGGTGGTGGTGCTGAACTGGAACGGGGCGCACTTGCTGCCGGCCTGTCTGGACTCGGTGCGCGGGCAGACGCGGCAAGACATCGAGATCATCATGCCGGACAACGGCTCCACGGATGGATCGCTGGAGCTGGTGGCGGAGCGCTACCCTGAAGTTCGCGTGATCCGGTTCCCCCGCAACCTGGGCTTCTGCCTGGCGGTGAATGCGGGCCTCCGGGCGAGTCGGGGGGAGTTCGTGGCGCTGCTCAACAACGACACCGAGCTGGACCCGCGCTATCTGGAGGAGCTGGTATCGGCGATGCGGGCGGACTCGGGGGTGGGGATATGCGCGCCGAAGATGGTGTATCACGAGGACCCGGGGTTGATCAACTCGGCCGGCCACGCCTGCCGGCCGGAGGGGGTGGTGGTGGACATCGGGCGGGGAGAGCGGGATGGGGAATGGTTCGAGCGGCCGCGGGAGGTGCTGGGGGCGTGCGCGGGGGCGGCCTTGTACCGGCGAAGGATGTTGGAGGAGGTGGGGCTGTTCGATCCGGATTTCTTCATCACTTATGAGGACGCGGACCTGAACTGGCGAGCGCAGGGGGCCGGCTGGCGGGCGCGGTACGTGCCGTCGGCGGTGGTGAAGCACCGGGAGGGGGTGTCGCGAGGAATTCGCAGCCGGCGGGCGGCGTTCCTGGGGATGCGCAACACGGCCCACGTGTGGACGAAGGACTGGCCGCTGGGATCGCTGCTGCGTCACTTGCCGGCGATCTGGGGCGGGTGGCGGAGGTCGGCTCTGGCGCTGGTGCGACAGGGGCGGGGGGACCTGCTGCCGGCGGTGGTGTGGGGAGTGCTGGCGCAGACGCCAAGGATGCTGAGCCGGAGGCGGGAGATTCGACGCGGCCGCACGGCCGAGCGGGGCCGCTTCGAGGAGCTGCTGGCGCTGGGGGAGCGACACATGCGCCGGCCGCCGGAGGACTGAGGGAATGGTCTCGCGCATCCTGGTCATCTCCGTGGTACCCGAAGGGCCGCTGGCGGCACTGGTGGCGGACTTGAAGGCGCGCTATCCGAGCGCGAGCATTACTGCGCTGGTCGGCGCGGAGCCCACGGGCGCCGCGAGCAGGGCGTCGGCCGAGTTCCTGCTGTGGGGATCGCTTCCGGCGAGGAGGCTGATCGGCGAGCTGCGAGGCCGGCGGTTCGACCGGGCGGTGGTCGCTCATGGCGGAGACCAGTGCCTGAGTCGGAGCTACTGGAAGGCGGTGGCGGTGGCGCTGCTCTGTGGTGGCCGCCGCGCGGTGTTGTGCGAAGACGGTAAGCTCACGCGGAGCGCGCCTGCCGCCGGCGCAGGGGGGCGGGCCGCGGTGCAGTTGGCGGGCGAGGCCTACGTGGCCTGCATGGGTCTGATGCTGCTGGGGGTGGTGTTGCTCGGGGTGGTGCTGGTTGAGGTGACGGAGGGGCTGGCGGGCGGCCGACGGCAATCCGGCAGGACTGCCGGCCGGCTGGGTGAAAGATAGGTGTCATCAAGGGCCCGCCTGGAGCGAGGCCCGAAGGGGAGAGGCCTGTGCGAGTTCTGGTAACCGGAGCGGCCGGGTTCATGGGCAGCCACGTGGCCGAAGGGCTGACGGCGGCCGGGCACGAGGTGGTGGGGATAGACGATCTCAGCGGGGGGTTCGAGCGCAACGTGACGGCGGGGGTGAAGTTCTTGCGCGTCGATCTGCGCGACGCGGCGGAGACCGAACGGGTGGTGACGGAGAACCCGCCGGAGCTGCTGTGTCACCTGGCGGCCAACGCGCGGGAGGGGGCCTCGCAGTTCCAGCCCCGCGATGTGTGCGGCCGGAACCTGATGGCCTATGTGAACGTGCTGGTGCCGGCGCTGCGACTGGGCCTGAAGAAGGTGGTGCTCTACAGCTCGATGGCCGTGTACGGAAATCAAACGCCGCCGTTCGACGAGCGGATGCCCCGCCAGCCGGTCGACGTTTACGGGGTGAACAAGACGGCGATGGAGCAGATGACGGAGATCCTGGCGGATGTCCACGGGTACAGCTACACGATCATCCGCCCTCACAACGTGTTCGGCGAGAGGCAGAGTCTGGTGGATCGCTACCGGAACGTGGTGGGGATCTTCATGAATCGCATCATGCGGGGGGAGCCGGCCTACGTGTATGGTGATGGGGAGCAGAAGCGGGCCTTCAGCTACATCGGGGATTCGCTGCCGGCCTTCTTGAGGGCGGCGGAGGTGCGGCCGGAGATCGACCACGAGGTGATCAACGTCGGGGGCAAGCACGCGGTGACCGTGAACGAGCTGCTGAAGCTGGTGGCGGCGGGCTTCGATGCGGAGCCGCGGGTGGTGCATCTTCCGGACCGGCCGCGGGAAGTGAAGAACGCCTACTCCACGTGGGAGAAGTCGGCGGAGCTGCTGGGGTACGAGGAGCAGTACGGCCTGGAGGAGGGGATCCGGCGGATGGCGGAGTGGGCGAAGCAGCTCGGGCCGCAGCCGTGGATGGAAGAGAGGCTGGAGCTGCCGAGCGAGAAGGCGCCGGTGATCTGGATGAGCGACGAGCTTCCGGACGAGGACATAGCTTAAGCGGGCGAGGCCGGCGACTGATAGAAGCTGTTTCATAAACCTCCTCTCGGGGTTCTGAAACAGCATGGCAATGGCGGGAGGCTTTGTCAGGCGCATTTCAGGCCGGCATAGGGGCCGGCCAGCCAGCCGATCCAGGGTTATGAAATGCGCTCTAGGCGCACCTCAAGCTGTCATCACTTCGGCGAGCAACTAGCGGGCGAGGCCGGGGAGTCTTGAGCACACCGCGAGCCAGCATCATCATCTCGACCTGGAACGGTCGGCACTTGTTGGAGACGTGCCTGCCGCGGGTGCTGCGCGCCATCGACGAGGACGGCGGCGACCACGAGGTGATAGTGGTCGATGACGCCAGCCGCGATGATACGGTAAGTTTCGTGCGGCGGGAGTTCCCCGAGGTGAAGGTGGTGGCGTTGAAGCGGAACCTTCGTTTTGCGGGGGCGAACAATGCGGGGGCGCGGGCGGCGAAGGGCGAGCTGCTGATCTTCCTCAACAACGACATGCTGGTGGAGCCCGATTTCCTGTCGCCGCTGCTGCGCCGGTTCGACGACCCGAAGGTGTTTGCGGCGACCGCGCGCATCGAGATGGCGCCGACGCGGGTGGCCGGCGGGGTGATCCAGGAGACGGGGCTGGTGCGGGCACGGTTCGAGGAGGGGTTCTTCGTGCTGCGGCACGAGGTGGAGATCGGCGAGGAGCCGGTGCCGGTGATGTACGTGGGGGGCGGGTCGAGCGCCTGGCGGCGGGAGGTCTTCTTCCAGCTTAGAGGATTCGACCGGCTCTTCCGGCCGTTCTACTTCGAAGACCTGGATGTGTCGTACCGGGCGCAGAAGCTGGGGTGGCGGTTGATGTTCGCGCCGCGGAGCCGGATGGTGCATCATCACCGGCAGACGAACAGCCCGCGCAATTTCCCCGGCGGCTACGTGGACCTGATGTTCGGGAAGAACAGCCTGCTGTTCACGTGGAAGGTGCTGACCGACCGGGATTTGTTGGAGCAGCACTTCCGGGCGCTGTGGGGCCGACTGATGCGGCCGCGGACGAACCCGAAGCTGGCCGCGTTTTTCCTGCGGGCGGCGGCGCAACTGCCCGAGCTGCTGGTAAAGCGGCATCGTTCCCGATCGGCGGGGATGGTGTCGGACCGGCGGGTGATCGAGGGGGTGGCCGGGCCGCCGGTGGTGGAGGCGGCTCCGGGCGAGCGGCTGCCGTACGGATCTTCGGGGACGGGGCGGAGAGTGCTGGTGGTCGGGTTCGCTCCCCTGCCCTTCGAGAAGGAGCGAAGGCTGGGGGCGCTTTGCTTCCGCACCTGGCACGCGGTGCAGGCGCTGCTGGAGGAGGGGCACGAGGTGACGCTGGTCGGGTGTCGCATGACGGACGCCTACGAGAACGAGAGCGAGCGGCCGGGCCTGCTGCGGTTCGAGGGCAACCACTTCACCTACTACTCGATGGAGCATTCCAGGTTCGAGGAGGGCGGCGCGCTGCAGAACGTCTGCGACCGGGTGCAGCCGGAGGCGATAGTGGCGGTGCATGCCTACGGGGCCTGGGCGGCCGCGCGGCTGAAGACGGAGGCGCCGCTGTGGGCGGACCTGAACGGGTATGCGATGGCGGAGGCGCAGGCGCGTGCGGCGCTGGATGGCAGCGACGAGTCGGTGGCGGAGGCCTGGCGACGGGAGCAGGCCGCGCTGCGGAGGGCGGACGCTATCTCGGTGGTCTCGGTGAGGCAGAAGTATGCGGTGGTGGGAGAGCTGGCGGCGGTGGGGCGGCTCGGCGGAGGTAACTACGGGGAAGATCGCGTTTACTACATGCCCAACGCGATCGAGGACCTCCCCTACCGGCACCGCAAGCGGGTGGTGCGGGGCCGGCTGGCGGAGGAGGACGATTTCGTGGTGCTGTGGTCGGGGGGTTATAACACGTGGACCGATCCGGACACCCTGTTCGAAGGGGTGAGCGCGGCGATGCGGGAGGAGCCGCGGGTGAAGTTCGTGTCTTTGGGCGGGGCGATGCCCGGGCGGGATGAGAAGACCTTCTACCGGTTCCGCAAGCGAGTGGAGGAGAGCGAGTTTGCGGATCGGTTCGTGTTCGCGGGATGGGTGCCGACGGAGGAGGTGCCCAATTACTACTTCGAGAGCGATGTGGGGATCAACATCGACCGGTTCAGCTATGAGATGCTGATCGGGTGCCGGTATCGGATCCTCGACATGCTGCGGGCCGGGCTGCCGGTGATCACGACGCTGGGCACGGAGATCAGCCATGTGGTGAGGGACGAGCGCCTGGGGCTGACCTTCTCGCCGGGCGACGCGGCGGCGCTGCGGGAGGCGATTCTGAGCATGGCCCGGGACCTGTCGCTGCGGCGGCGGTGCGCGGCGCGGGCGAAGGAGTATGTGTTCAAGCACCGGCTGGCCCTCGATGTGATGGCTCCGCTGCGGGCCTGGGCGCGGGCGCCGAAGGCTTCGGGGGACCGTCTGCCGATGGTGGCAGAGCCGGCGCGGCGAGGTGAGGCGAGGGCGGCGCGGGAGCCGGGACGGGGATTGGCCGGGCTGGTGAGCGATGTGGGGGCGAAGCTGCTGGTGCGGAGGCGAGGAACGGAGCCGTGGGGGCTGGATCCGGCGGAGCCGCCGGGGAGGGCGCTGGTGATTCGCGCGGGGCCGGCGAGCCTGACGCGCGCGGTGGTGGAGCGGATGCGAGCGAAGTATCCGGCGACGGAGATCGCGGTGCTGGCGCCGGAACCGCTGGTGGAGGAGACGGCGTTCGAGACGGGCGTGGAGGTGCTGCCGGCTCCGGCGGCGGGAGGGGTGAGCTATCGGGTCACGAGCGGGCTGCTTGGGGAGCTGCGGGAGAGAGTTCTCGATACCGTGGTGGTGGCCGGCGAGGGGAGCCGGCGCGCGGAGGCGATTGCGCTGCTGTGCGGCGCGGACCGGCGAGTGGAGGTGCGGGAGGACGGGGCGGCCCACACCTTTTGGTTCGCCATCTACAAGCCGGTGATGGTAGTGGTGGCGGGGGTGGCGGAGGGGCTGGAGAAGACGACACTATCGGCGCTTGTCGGTCTGGTCTATGCCTCCCTTGCGCTCGAAGGCTGGGTGTGGAGGATGGGGGAGCGGAGGCGCGCGGCGGCCGGCGGCAGGCGGTAGGCGCAGGGGGGATTCCATGGGGCGGCCGGCGGTTTTTCTGGACCGAGACGGCACGATGATAGGCGAGGTGGACTACCTCCGGTCGGTGGAGCAGTTGCGGCTGCTGGCGGGGGTTGCGGGTGCGATTCGGCGGCTGAACGAGGCCGGGTTTGCGGTGGTGGTGACGACGAACCAGTCGGGGGTGGCGCGGGGGCTGCTGACGGAGGGGGACCTGGATCGCATTCACGAGCGGCTTCGGCGACGTCTGGCGCGGCGGGGCGCGCGTCTCGACGGGCTGTACTACTGTCCCCATCACCCGGAGGCGAAGGTGGCGCGGTATCGGAGGGAGTGCGGGTGCCGGAAGCCGTCTCCGGAGATGTTGCAGCGGGCGGCGGCGGAGCTGGACCTGGACCTGAAGCAGTCGTTCGCGGTGGGGGACAGCGAGCGAGATGTGGAGGCCGGCCGGCGGGCGGGGTGTCGCACGGTGTTGGTGAGGACGGGGTACGGGAAGAGGGCGGAAGCGGGCCTGGGGGAGGCCGACCGGCCGGACCACATCGCGGATGATCTGGCGTCGGCCGTGGAGTGGGTGCTAGGGGAGAGGCGGGGGCGAGGCCGGTGAAGGCAACGCTGATCATCGTCAATCATAACGGCCGCGATCTGCTGGAGAAGTCGGTGCCGGCGGCGTTGGAGGCGGCGGAGGCGGGCGGACATCCGGTGATGGTGGTGGACGATGGGAGCACGGACGGCAGTGTGGAGTACCTGCGGGGGAAGTTCCCGGGGGTGCGGGCCTTGGCGCTGCCAAAGGGAGGTTTCGGGGTCGCCTGCAACACGGCCGCGGCGGAGGCGGAGACGGAGGCGGCGGTGCTGCTGAACAATGATGTGGTGGTGCGGCGGGATTTTCTGGGGCCGTTGTTGGAGGGCCTGGGCCGGCCAGACGTGTTCGCGGTGGGGTGCAAGTTTCTGAATCCGGATGGGTCGCTGACCCATGCGCTGGGGAATCGCACTTCGGGAAGGTGGCACCGAGGTCTGCTCTACGTCCACCACGAGACGGAGCCGCATCGGCTGGAGGAGACGTGCCCGCAGCTCTACGCCAACGGCGGGGGGATGGCGTTTTGGCGGGATAAGTGGATGGCGCTGGGGGGCTTCGACCGGCTCTATCATCCATTGTATTGGGAGGATGTGGACGTGGGTTATCGCGCCTGGGGGCGGGGGTGGGAGGTGCTTTACGAGCCGGCGAGCGTGGTGTTCCACGAGCAGGGAACGACGATGGGCCGCTTCCACCGCCCCGCCCACATCGAGCTGATGTCGGCGAAGAACGCGGTGCTGTTCACCTGGAAGAACCTGCTCGATCCGGAGCTGTTCGGCCAGGTGATGGCGGCTCAGGCGCGGTGGGCGGCCGACGATGTGCTGATCGGCGGGCTGCCGCCGAGGAGGCGCGCGCTGTGGGCGGCGTTTCGGCAGTTGGGGGAGGCGGCGGCGCGGCGGGCGGAGGAGCGGAAGGAGCGGGTGCGGTCGGACGCGGAGATCCTGGAGCTGGCCGGGGGAGGGGCGCGGTGAACGAGAGCCGGCCGTGTGTGCTGCTGCTGACGTTCGCCCGCAGGGGTGAGGAGGAGGCGATCCGGGAGGGGATGGCGGCGGTGCGTGAGGACTTGCCGGGGGCCGAGTTCGTTGCGCTCGGCACGGCCGTATCGGCGCCGGTGATGCGGGGGCTGGGGCTCGAGGATATCATCCTGGTCGGGGAGGATCGGGGGACGCAAGCGGTGATGCGAGAGGTGCGGGCGCGCGCGCCGAGGGGGACGCTGGTCGTGTACTCCGGGCCCGGCCTGGCGGGGCACTGGAAGCTGGAGCTGCTGGCGCTGGCCTCCGGGGCGCGGCGGGCCTATCGGTGGGTGCCCGGGGGGCCGATGGTGGTGTGCGGCCGGCTGGCGCTGGCGGGTTCGGTGGTGTGGAAGGCGGGGCTGGCGGCGGTGTGTCTGGCGGTGGGGGGGCTGGTGTGCGGGGCGGCCTGGTTGCGGCTGCGCGGGGGGCGGTCGGGGAGCGGAGGCTGAGATGCGTATCGGGCTGGATGCGCGGACGCTGACGGCCGAGCAGCGCTCGGGGGTTGAGCTGTACGTGGTGGAGCTGGTGCGGGCGCTTTCGCGGCTGGAGGGGGCGCCGGAGATCATCGCCTATGTGGACCGGCCGATCCCGGACCCGGAGCTGGCGAAGGCGGCCTGCTCGGGGCCGCTGCGGACGAAGGTGGTGCGGGCGCGGCGGGGATGGCTGCGGATGGCGCTGCCGCTGCAGCTGAGGCGGGACAGGGTGGACTTGGTGCATCTGCCGAGCACGATTCTGCCGCCGCTCCTCCCCTGCCCGGCCGTGGTGACGGTGCACGATCTGGCCTGGGTGAAATACCCGGAGAGCTACGAGCCGGCGGACCTGCGGATGCAGCAGCAGGCGGTGCCGCGCTCGGTGAAGCGGGCGGCGCACGTTATCGCAGTGTCGGAGACGACGGCGCGGGATATGGTGCAAGCGCTGGGGACTCCGAGGGAGAGGATCTCGGTGACTTTGCTGGGGGTCTCGGAGAGGTTCTCTCCGGAGGGGCCGCGGTTGAGGGGGAATGAGTGGCCGGGGGCGGAGCGGATATCCGGGGGCTACCTGCTGTACGCGGGCCGGTTGCAACGGCGCAAGAATTTGTCGCGAGTGCTGAAGGCGTACCACCGACTGCACGGCCGGATGTCGGCCCCGCCGTTGGTGCTGGCGGGGGGCGCGAGTCCGTATTCGGCGGAGCTGGCGGGGGAGGCGGTGGCGCTGGGCATCCAGGACCACGTGATGTTCCCGGGGTATGTGCGGGAGAGCCTGCTTCCGGCGCTGTATCGAAGCGCGCTGGCCTTCATCTACGTCTCTCTTTACGAAGGGTTCGGGATGCCGGTGTTGGAGGCGATGGCGTCGGGGGTGGCGACGATCACCTCCAACCGGTCGGGGATGGCGGAGGCGGCCGGGGAGGCGGCGCTGCGGGTGGACCCGGCCAGCCTGGAGGAGCTTGCGGAGGCGCTGGTGGGCTTGGTGGGAGATGAGGGGCTGCGGGCGGAGCTGGCGGCCCGGGGGCCGGCGCGGAGCCGTGAGTTCACCTGGGAGCGAACGGCCCAGGAGACGCTGGCGGCCTACCGGCGGGCGGTG
>Ga0315293_10006949_pt1 | contig 10535 bp, 8 predicted proteins | sample YL17G13_20_MG_FD_203071 | JGI IMG/M metagenome (GOLD analysis project Ga0315293, IMG submission 203071) | Sediment microbial communities from Yellowstone Lake, YNP, Wyoming, USA - YL17G13_20 | ecosystem: Environmental > Aquatic > Freshwater > Lake > Sediment | place: USA: Wyoming | collected... | reverse complement strand
GCGCCAGCCCGCCCAGATCCATCTCACCCTGGTATGCCCCGCTGGCGATGCGCAGCCGGATCGGATCGGAGCCAAGCGTCAGGTTCCACTCGTTGAGCACGTCATCGGCGCGGATGTTCGGGAAGCCCTTCACATCCAACTCGCCTTGTACGATGCGGATATCTGACCCGTCGATGGTCACCACCGGCTCGAAATCCTTCACATTGGTCCGAACACTCCCGCCCACCAGACCTTCTGCGCCGGGTGAAAGCTTGAGCACGTTGGCGCCGAACATCAACGTAACGTAGGCCTCTTGCGACGGGTCTGACTGTCGCGGGACATCGATTAGCGTCTCCGTCGTCGGCCCGGTCATGATATCGACCGACGGGATGCTGATCGAGCAGGCCAGGGTGGCCAGTAGGACGGCGGAACATCCAAGCAACACTGCTGCGGGTTTCATCTTGACCTCCGGTCCTTGTACTGGTTCTCACTCCAGTATACGCACGGGGCCGGGATAGGTCGCGAGCCGGCGCCTGGCCGGGAGTACGCTCGCCCCACCTCACGACGGCGCCGTTCCAGCGCCCCCTTGAGACGGGGCGAACCCACACCGCAGTCGGAGACCGGCGCCGCTCAGCGCTCGGCCGACTTGGACGGTTTGCCTGGCGGAAAGCGGCTTCAGACGCCAGCACCCGTAGGCAACGAATCCTGCGAAGAGGGCCAGAGGACGGAGGTCAGCAAGATGCTGGCTGTCTCGCCCCGCCCCTCGTGCCAGGCCGCGGCCCCCAACATGACCAGCACCAAACCAAGAGCCGCCTGGTGAGTCAGGCGTGGCTGGATGCGGTCCAAACGCGGGAGGATCAACCCAAGCGCGGCCAGGATCTCCACCATTCCGCTCAGGTAGTTGAGCCCCGGTGACAGCTCGTACATCCAGGCCATTGGTGCAGGCAGGCCCGGGGGCACGGTGAAGCGCTTCACCCCGACGAAGCCGAAGTACACCCCCAGGACGATCGGAAGCACCCACAAGAGCACGTTCATTCGATCGCTCCACGCGGCAAGAACCGTCTGGGGACGCAGACTGCGTTCAGCAGTTGGCACATGCCATCATCGACTGGCAGGAGTGGCGGTCAGCAGGGAGCCGCTGGCGACAGGCGGTGGCGCGACCCTACATGCACGAACCAAACACGAGACAAGCGTACCAGTGTAGACCACTAGGGTCTATTTCGTCCGCCCTACCTGCATTGTTCACCACGTGCAGCGTCCGTCACGGCCCGCGACGTTGGAGGGCCTGGCACTTGACGTCGTCCGTTTCGCTTGCTACCCTCGCCCCATCAATCCTTGGAGACCACCGCCATGTGGCTCGCCCCATACTTCGCAAGCCCGTGGACACAGGATCTGGTCGCGACGGTCCTGACGTTCGCCATCGCCCTGCTCTGGCTGCGGGTGTTGGACGCTCTGGCCGCGCGGCGGGTGATCAGCCAGACCCTCAGCCGCAAGCTGATCCACATCGGCACCGGCCCGATCTTCGTCCTGTGCTGGACCTTCTTCAGTGACCAGACTGCGGCGCGCTTCCTGGCGGGGCTCGTGCCACTGGCCATCACGGCGCAGTTTGTCCTGGTCGGCGCCGGCATCCTCAAGGATCCCGCTGCCGTGCAGGCCATGAGCCGCACCGGCGACCGGCGCGAGATCCTGCGCGGCCCGCTGTACTACGGAATCGTCTTCGTCGTCTGCACGCTCGTGTTCTGGCGCACTTCGCCGGTGGGAATACTGGCATTGATGCTGATGTGCGGCGGGGATGGACTGGCCGATCTCGTCGGCCGACGCTGGGGTTCGGCCAAGCTTCCCATCAATCCGGCCAAGTCGTGGGCCGGTTCCGTGGCGATGCTCATCGCCGGATTCGGGTTCGCCTTCGTCTTCGTGGCCTTCTTCAACAGCCTGGGGTTGTTCGGCCCTGGGCTTAGCCTGTCCGATGCCGCCTGGAAGACGGGACTTGTCGCCCTGGCGGCGACGCTCGTCGAGGCCCTGCCCATCCGTGACCTCGACAATCTGACGATCACCGTCACGGCCGTTGTGCTTGGGACTATCCTGTTCTGACGCCCGAACGGCACCCGCGCTCAGAAGACTCCTTGCATCGAACGGGCGTAGCCCGTCAACTCCACGAACCCTCGGCCCTGCAGCGGAAGCCCTTGGCGGGTTCCGTCGAGCGTCACGGCACCTTCCCAGTACGGGAAGCTTACTCGCATCTCCTGATCATCCAGGATCGGGCGCACGCTCAGCTCGAGGGCGAACCCGGGGACGCGCACGACCCATTCTGAGGGATAGGTGGCACCCGTCTCCGGGCTGCGCCACGAGTCATTAGCCTCGATTGTGAACTCCGTGCCGGTTAGGGGGGCCAGCGCGCCATCGGCTTCGACCAACGTGCCGGAAGACACCGGCTCCAGAGACCCATCCGTCCGGCGGATCTGGAACAGCATCAGCTCCGTGCCGTCGTCCATCTGCAGGCTGAACCAGTCCCAGCCGATCGCCTGCGCACCGAGGGCGCTGGTGCTCCACTCGTGGTCAAACCACGAGCTGCCGGCGACTTCCACCCGGGAGCCTGCCAGGGTGACTGTCCCCTGCGTACGCAAGCGCGTCAGACTCAGGTAGTACGAGGCGTTGCCCGCCTCCCCGCTCTTCGGGCTCCAACCGCCGTCCCCGTGCGCCACAACCCCCTTCTCAGATTGGAGTGTCAGATCAAGTTCCCAGTCCTGTTCTCGAGCGAAGAGTCGGACGGAGTCTCCCGCCGGGTCGAGCGAAGACACCGACCAGTCATCCAGCCACACCCCGTACGGCGACCCCGCTGCGCCCGCCAGGCCGGCGGCACCGCGGCTGAATCGTTCCCAATGCGGGTGGCGCGCGCCACGGGCGTCCGTGATGGCGAAGTGGGCGAAGTAGATCTGGTCGGCTGCCAGACGGCTCGGCCGCAGCCCGCCGCGAACGGCCAGACCACGCCGAAAGAACGTCAGCTGGTATGCCAATCGATCGCCTTCCGGCGTTTCCAGATTCCCGGTGTAGTACCACCATTCGGTCTGGAACCCCAGATGCGGCCCGTGATCCTCCGGAAACGAGTAACTGGATGGGCCCGTGGCGCGGACGAAGGCAGGCGGCGCTCCTGGCGCCGCAAGCTCGAGGCTTACGCCACTCTCCAAAGTGTCCGTCGGGACCCGCCCGCACGCGGCGAGGACCGCCATCGCGGCGACAGGGATCAGACCGGCAAGGCAACGGCGAGGTCGCTTCATTCCTGCCGCAGCCCTTCGGCCACGGACATTCGCCCGAGAGACCAGGTCGGGTAGACCGCCGCCAGCAGCGCCGCTCCCAGTCCCACACCGATCGCTTGAACGTAGAGCCATGGGTCGGAAGCAAGCTGCAGCGACCAGCCGAAGGAGCGCAGGTTGATGATGGAAACGAGGATGACCGCCAGCGCATAACCAATCGGAGCCGCAAAGACCCCTGATGCCAGGCCCATGATGCCCGTCTCCAGGAATGCCAGTCTCCACAGGTCCCCCGCCTCCAATCCGAGAGCCTGCAGCGTGGCCAGCTCGCGGCGGCGCTCCAGAAGCAGAGCCATGAGCGCGCTCAGGATACCAATGAACGCAACTACCACAGCCAGCAGCCTCAGCGCGGCCGTGATGGCAAACGTCCGGTCAAAGATCGCCAGCGCCCGGTCCCGTATGGCGGCATTCTCCTGGACGAGCAGACCGGTTCCATCAAGAGCGCGCCGGACTCCCTGCGCCACATCGCTCACCGGCGCCCCCGCCGTGGTCAAGACGCCCAACGAGGAGATGGCCTGGTCATCCCAGAATCGACGGTAGACGGCATCGCTCATGAGGACCACACCCTGATCGGAGGAGTAGTCATAGAACACCCCAACGACCGGGAAGATCTGCGAGCCGCGGTCGGTCGCTATCTCGACCTGTCCCCCGGAGACCGGCAGCCCGTGCCGCACGGCAAACGGCTCACTCACCAGCACGGCACCGTCGACCACCTGCCGCCAGACCTCCTGCGGCGTCCCGTCCGCAAACCGGTAGAGACGCGCGTCCCGCTCGCGGCGCGCATCGGCGACGGACAGGGCGATCGCTCCGAACTCACTTTGGACGGTCACGGCCCGGAACGTCTCGACGTCCTGCACACCGGGCACGGCGGCGATTCGATCGACCAGTGCTCGCGAGAGTGCGGCTCTCGGGCGAGTCCCCCCGGCCTGCGGCGCGCTGACGTACAGGTCAGCCCGCAGGGTCAACCCCAGCCAGTTCTCCACCGTGCCTCGGAAGCTCGAGATCATCAGGCTGACCCCGATGGTGACCGCCAGGGCGACCATCAGCGCGGCGATGGCGACGCTGGTCCGGCTGAGCGCCCCGACCACCGTGCGCGCCGCCATTCGGCCCAGGCCGCCGAACAACAAGACCAGCACAGGAGAGATGCCCCGCACAAGGATCACCACAACGGCCGGGACCACCAGCGCGACGCCAAGCAGCACGGCGAAGATCCCAAGGAAGTTGGCAGATAGCCGTGGTGTGAGCATCAACAGCCCGGCGCCCAGCACTCCGAGCGCAATTCCGGTGCCGGTCAGCCAAGGGAGCCATTGGCGGAGCCGCTGTTCCAGGCTGCTGCGCCGCATCGCCGACACAGGTGGGACGCCGGCTGCCTCTAGGGCCGGCGCGGCTGCCCCAAGGATCCCGGCGCCGACACCCAGGCCGATGCCTTTGAGTACGGTCCCGGCGTCCAGCGACACCCCAGTGACCGTCGTCAGGAAGTAGAAGTCCGTGATCGTCTGCGTCGTCAGGCGGACGGTTGCGGCTGCCAGCAGCCGGCCAAGCCCAATGCCGATGACCCCGCCGACGGCCGATACGAACGCCGCCTCGAGGACGACAGAGGCGAAGACCTGCACCGGGGTCACGCCAAGCGCAGCCAGGATCCCCAGCACGGTGCGCCGACGCAGGATCGAGAACAGCACCGTGTTGTAGATCAGGAACATCCCGACGACCAGAGCCAACAGGCTGAGCGCCGAGAGGTTCAGTTGGAAGGCCGAGGCAAGCTGCGCCGTGGCATCGGTTTGCTCGGTTGCGGGTGCCAGGCGCAGGTCCAGCGGCAGCCTGTTGGCGATCCCCTCGGCAACCTCGGCCGTGGCCATCACGTCGATCCGGCTCAGCCGCCCGACCATGCCCAGAAGTTCCTGCGCCGAGGCGACATCCATCAGGATGATGTTGTCTAGACCCGCGAGCTGCGAGGGGTCGGGTGACCTCAGGATCCCAAGCACTGTGAGCGATGCCAGTCGGTCATTTACTTGGACCGTCAGGCTGTCCCCAAGACCAGCACCCAATCGCTCGGCCAGACGGCTGCTGAGCAACACCGCGCTCGGATCCAGATAGAAGCGGTCGAAGCCAGGCTGGCTGACCATCCCCGATGGGAGAAGGGTCTGGAACGGGGCAGAGGCGATGGGATCGATCCCCAGAAGTTGGACTCCCGCCCCATCGTGGTCGACCAGGATGGCATAGCCTTCGACGACCGGCGTTGCGAAGCGCAGCCCCCATTCGGCTCGCGCCTGGCGGTAGACCGCCTCCGGTACTCCGGACGGTCCCCCGACGATCACGTGCGTCGCCTTCCCGGCCACCGCCTCGGTGCTGAGGGTGAACCCCCGCCGGGCGCTCTCGTTCGCCAGGTCGATGGCCACGACGACGGCCACCCCCAGTGCGACCCCCAGGACCATCAAGGCGGTATACCCTGGCCGCCGCACTGAATCACGCCAGGCGAGGCGAAGCAGCGCGGCGTTCAGCATCGCCGGGGCACGGCGCAGGTGCGGGACAGGGGCAGCACTTTACGATGCGCCGGTTGTGAGATCCGTGTCGGGGACAAGCTGACCGTCCTCCAGGATCAGGTGCCGGTCGGCCAGGAGAGCGATGCGGCGGCTGTGGGTCACGACCAGCAGCGTCTTGCGCTGTCCGCGGGCCAGCCGGGTGAGCAGCTCCATGATCCGTTCACCGGACTGGCGATCGAGATTGCCGGTGGGTTCATCCGCCAGGACGAGAGGCGGATCGCGCAAGAGCGCACGGGCGATCGCAACTCGCTGCTGCTCGCCACCCGACAGGCGATCCGGGAACTCCGCCGCGCGTGCGAGCAGCCCGACTTTATCCAACACGGCGCGGCTGGCGGAAGTCGCCGCCGCCGGCGGCTGGCCCGCCAGCTCGGCTGGCAGGCGCACGTTCTCCAGGACCGTCAGCGTCGGGATCAGGTGGAAGAACTGGAAGACGAAGCCGATCGTGTCCCGGCGGAACCGGCTTCGCTGGCTCGCACCCATCCGGTTCACGCAGGCGTCGGCGACGCAGACATCGCCCGATGTCGGGAGGTCGATGCCCGCAAGCAGGTTGAGGAGCGTGCTCTTGCCGCTTCCGCTGCGCCCGCGGATCGACACGAACTCGCCTTGGGCGATCGCGGCCGTCAGGCCTTGGAGGACGACACGCGTCTCGCCTGCCTGCACGAAGACCTTGCTGACGTCCTCCAGCCGGATCAAGGGAAGCATCGCGTGGCTGTTCAGCCTGCCGCGCCGGGAGGCGTGTTGACACGCCGTCGCTTGCAGCCCGGGCCCCCGGCTCCCGCCGGGCGACGTGCGCCTGGCGGGGCCATGGACCAGCCGCCGGCGTCCATCTACCTTCCCACCAAGGGGCCCGCCGAAGCCACCGCGGGTGCGACCTTCTCGGCGAATTGTGCGAAGTTCTGGTGGAACTGGGCGGCCAGCGTGCGCGCTTTCATGTCATAGCCAGCCTCGTCCCCCCAGGTCCGCTTGGGGTCCAGCACCTCGTCCGACACTTGCGGGCAGCGCTCCGGCACGCTCAGCCCAAAGTAGGGCTCGGTCCGCAATGGAACATCGCTCAGCGCGCCGGTCAGGACGGCGCGGATCATTGCCCGCGTCAAGGGCAGCGGCATGCGTTTGCCGACGCCGAACGGCCCGCCGGTCCAGCCGGTGTTCACCAGCCAGACCTGGGCAGTGTGCGCGGCGAGCTTCTCGCCCAGGAGCCGGGCGTACGTTCCCGGCGGCAGGGGCAGGAACGGGGCGCCGAAGCAGGTTGAGAACGTCGCCAGCGGTTCCGCCCCCAGGCCCTTCTCGGTGCCGGCCAGCTTCGAGGTGTAGCCCGAGAGGAAATAGTACATCGCCTGGTCGGCCGTCAGACTCGCCAGTGGCGGCAGAACGCCGGAGGCGTCCGCCGTCAGGAAGAAGATCTGCGTCGGATGCCCGGCGCGGCCCTCCGACACGTGATTGTCGACGAAGCCGATCGGGTAGGCCGCCCGGGTGTTCTCCGTCATGCCCGAATCGTCGAAGTCCATCCGGCGCGTGCCGACATCGACCGCTACGTTCTCAAGCACCGTACCGAAGCGGCGCGTCGCCTGCCAGATGATCGGCTCGAGGTCGGCGCGCAGGTTGATCGTCTTGGCGTAGCACCCGCCCTCAATGTTGAACACCCCGTCGTCCCCCCAGCCGTGTTCGTCATCGCCGATCAAGCGCCGCTCCGCATCGGATGACAACGTCGTCTTGCCCGTGCCGGACAGACCGAAGAACAGCGCCACATCCCCGCCGGCGCCGACATTGGCGGAGCAGTGCATCGACAGCACACCGCGCTTCGGCAGCAGGTAGTTCATCACCGTGAAGACGGCCTTCTTGATCTCGCCCGCGTAGCTGCTCCCGCCGATCAGGATCAGCCGCTTCTCGAGGTTGAGAGCGATGAACACTTCCGAGTTGGTTCCGTCTTCCTCCGGGATGGCATGGAAGCGCGGCGCGTCGAGAATGGTGAACTCGGGCACGTGCGCCGCCAGCGCTTCGGGCGGCAGACGCAGGAACAGATTGCGGGCAAACAGGCTGTGCCAGGCGTATTCCGTGATGACCCGGATCGGAAGCCGGTAGTCGGGATGGGCGCCGGCGTACGCGTCCTGGATGTAGACGTCCCGCCCCTGGAAGTAGGCTCCCATGCGCCGGTGAAGCCGCTCGAAGCTTTCCGCCGACATTGGGCGGTTGACCTTGCCCCACCAGATCTCGGCCTCAGTTCCCGGCGTGCGCACGATGAACTTGTCGTTGGGTGAGCGGCCGGTGTGGTGGCCGGTGCGGACGATCACCGGACCCAGGTGCGCCAGCTGGCCCTCCTGGCGTTGGACAATCCGCTCGACGAGCATCGGCGACGGCAGGGTCCAGTATTCCAGGTTGAGATTCGTCAAGCCGTGATGGCTCAGGTCGTAGTTGCTGGGATACCCGATGGCATTGGCCACGGTCCTGCCTCCTCACCTCTCCGATGCACACCGCGTAACGAGTCCGGTTCCGGCCCTGCTCCGTCGCTCGACCTCACTCGTTCTGCTTGGCGGCTTCCCACAGCCGATCCATCTCGGCCGCGCTCATCCCCTCGAGCGGGCGGCCGGCGCGCAGCGCCTCCGCCTCCAGCTTCCCGAAGCGCGTGCGGAATCGCTGTGCTGCGCGGCGCAGCGCCGCTTCCGGATCGATCTCCAGCCAGCGCGCGTAGTTGACCATGGCAAACAGCAGGTCGCCCATCTCGTCCGCCTGCCGCTCCGGCCCATCGGCGGTCAGGAGCTCGTTCAGCTCCTCCGCCACTTTCTCCAAGACGCCCTCCAGCGCCGGCCAGTCGAACCCGACGCGGGCCACGCGCCGCTGCACTTCGGCCGCCTGCGCCAGGGCCGGGAGGCCGACCGGGACCCCGTCCAGCAATCCCTTCCCCTCCCCGTTCTCCTTGCGCTCTGCCCGCTTGAGCGCTTCCCAATTCTGCAGCACTTGGTCGACGCCGGAGACCTTCACCTCGCCGAAGACGTGCGGGTGCCGCCGGATCAGCTTGTCATTGATCCCGGCGATCACGTCCTGCATGCGGAAGTAGCCCTCCTCTGCGGCAATCTGAGTCTGGAGCACGATCTGCAGCAGCAGGTCGCCGAGCTCCTCGCGCAGCGCCGGCATATCGTCGGCATCGAGCGCGTGCAGCGCCTCGTAGGCTTCCTCCATCAAGTGCGGCGCGAGCGACTGGTGGGTTTGCTCTTTGTCCCACGGACAGCCGTCAGGGGCGCGCAGGTGGGCGACCGTTTCCTGGAATGCCTCAAGCGAGTCGCGGCGCGGGTCGGCAGGGATGTAGAGCGATGTCTGAATCCCGATGGCCGGGCTGTGGTCGATGGCATGCAGCGGCACCGGCTCCAAACGTGTCCCGCCGCTTCCGGCAGCATGCACCAACACGACCGGATGGTCATCGGGGTAGGCGTTCATCAAGGTCAGTTTGACATCGGCCGCCACCAGCATCGAGTGCAGCTGGCCGAGCAGCGCCGGGCGGTCGGTCGACAGCGGCGGATGATGTCCCTGCGCCACGTCGAGGGCGTCAGCCACCTGCAGACCATCCAGCGCGTCGAGGCCAAGAGCCGCCAGCGTGGGTTCGATAAAGGAAACGCCCGGGACGATCTCGAATGGGAGCCCGGCGTCTGCCGCCGCCAGCCGCAGCGCGGGCACGGTCGCCTCGCCGACGCACGCATCCCCGGGGACGGCATACACCACGCCATCGGGCCGTCGCGCCAGCTCCACCAACCGCGTCACGATCTGCGCATACACGCCGGCGAAGTCATCGGCGGCTTCGTAGGCGTCATCGAAGGACTCGACCCTCACGCCTTCCGGCAAGCCTGCCAGCGCCGGATGACGAGCGGTGCGCAGGTACACTTCGCCCCGGGCGCGGATGACCTCGAGCGCCCGCTGGGTCAGCAGCCCGGGATCGCCCGGTCCAAGGCCGACGACGGTCACACCAGACCCCACGCCCACCTCCGCGGAAACACGACCGGCCAGGGAAGCCCCCTTCCCCGGCCGGATGACCGACGACGCGGGGGACTTACCCCCGTGGCCGGATTAGCGCTTGGTGTAGGTCGGCGCCTTGCGCGCCCGCTTCAGGCCAGGCTTCTTGCGTTCCTTGGCACGCGCATCGCGCGTGAGGTGGCCCCCCTCGCGCAAGGACGCCCGCAGTTCAGGATCCATCAGCACCAGCGCCCGCGCCAGGCCATGCCGCACGGCACCGGTCTGGCCGGTCACGCCCCCGCCCTCGACCTTGACGCTGATGTCTAGCTTGCCTTCCATCCCGGCGGCACGCAGCGGGGCCACGATGGCCTCCGAATCGCCGACGCGGGGAAAGTACTCCTGCAGGAGTTTCTCGTTGACCACGATCTTCCCAGTCCCATTCACGATGCGGACGCGGGCATGGCTGGACTTCCTGCGGCCAATCCCTTCAAAGTACGTTGCCATTCGCCTTGCCTTCCTCTCCGTCGCCGCTGCGTTGACCTAGCCCTCGAACGGCTTGGGCGTCTGGGCCTGGTGTGGGTGCTCGCCCCCGGCGTACACCTTCAGGTGTCCGAGCAGGGCGCGCCCGTATCGGTTCTTGGGGAGCATCCCGCGCACCGCCGCCTTGATCACCCGTTCCGGGTGCTTCTGCAGCTGGTCGCGCAGGCTGATCTTCTTGATGCCGCCCGGGTAGCCGGAGTGGCGGTAGTAGAACTTGTCGTCCAGCCGC
>Ga0315293_10006947_pt1 | contig 10537 bp, 15 predicted proteins | sample YL17G13_20_MG_FD_203071 | JGI IMG/M metagenome (GOLD analysis project Ga0315293, IMG submission 203071) | Sediment microbial communities from Yellowstone Lake, YNP, Wyoming, USA - YL17G13_20 | ecosystem: Environmental > Aquatic > Freshwater > Lake > Sediment | place: USA: Wyoming | collected... | reverse complement strand
AAGGCCGCCGGAGCCAAAGAGAAAAAAAGGATAACGGTTGAAGTCATAACAAAGGAGGAAATATAATGGCGGACGAGATAGAATTAAAGCGCGTAGTCATGGTCAAGGCCATCGTCACCGAGGCCTTCAAGGATAATCTGGTAAAAGAACTGGAGCGGGCGGTAAGAAATCTGGAGACCCAGGAAACCCAGATGGAGATGCAGAGCGAGGCCTACCTGGAAGATCTCAAAAAGAAGGGATTGATGCAGAAAGCCGCCGCTTTCAAGCATCAACTGGAAGATGAAAGATCGCGCCAGGCGGCCGCCAAGTCGGATCTAATGATGAAAATCGAAGAGGCCAAGAGATTGGTGTTGGGCACCGAATTCGTGCAGGGTCCGCTGGAGGGTCCCGTCAGGCTGTCCATGGGCGATAATTTATATAAAAAAGTGGGCGGCGCCGAAATAGTGGTGAAGGACGGCATAGTTCAGGAAATCCGCGGCGTCGAATAAATAGTGCGCATCGACATCTTAACTCTCTTCCCGGAGATGTTCTCCGGACCTATCTCGGAAAGTCTGCTTAAACGAGCACAGGAAAAAGGCCTGCTTTCCATAAATATCATTAACCTTCGCGATTTCACATCTGACAAGCATAAAACCGCCGACGACACCCCTTACGGCGGCGGGCCGGGGATGGTCATGAAAGCCGAACCTATTTTTAAGGCCGTTAAAAGCTGCAAAATATCATCCGCCAGCCGCGTTATTCTAATGTGCCCCACCGGTGAAAAATTAAACCAAACTAAAGCTAAAGAATTATCCGCCAGCGAGCATTTAATAATTGTCTGCGGTCACTATGAAGGAGTGGATGAACGCGTCCGGCAGAATCTGGTAACCGACGAGATCAGCATCGGGGATTACGTTCTGACCGGGGGGGAGCTCCCCGCCATGGTGCTCATTGACTGCCTGTCCCGATTGATTCCGGGAGTGGTTAAAGAAGAGGAATCGGTCATCCAAGATTCTTTTTATGAGGGCTTGCTGGATTACCCCAGCTATACCAAACCCGAGGAGTTCGAGGGCGCCCGGATCCCCGAGATCTTAAAGACCGGGCATCATGAAGAAATCGAACGCTGGCGCCGCCGGGAGGCCTTAAAGCGCACTTTTTTTCGCCGGCCGGACCTGCTAACCGAAGCGAACTTGAGCACCGAAGACCGTAAAATGATCCAGGATTTCATTATAAATGGCTGAAGTCCATATTGCCTTAATCCACTATCCGGTGTATAATAAGAACCGGAAAATCGTCAGCACCTGTATCACTGGTGTAGACCTCCACGATATTGCGCGCTCAGCATTAACCTATAAGGTTAAGCGGTATTTTGTGGTAAATCCCCTGCCCGCCCAGCTGGCCTTCGCGCAGCGCATAATCGACTGCTGGCGGCAGGAGGAAAGTTTTAATCATAATTGGACCCGGGCCGAGGCCTTTCGACTGGTTGAGCTGGCCGAAAATCTTGACCAGGTTATAGGAAAGCTTAAAAATCCGGTTATAGTGGCGACTTCGGCCAGACCTTACGGGAAAACAAGCTTCAAGGCCATGCGGGAAAAAATTAAAAAATTAAAACGTCCGGTTCTGGTCCTGTTGGGTTCCGGTTGGGGCCTGGCACCAGAGGTGCTGGACCGGGCGGATTATGTTTTAGAGCCGATCCAGGGAAAAGCCAAATATAACCATTTGTCCGTAAGATCGGCGGCGGCCGTCATTCTAGATCGCTTATTGGGAGGTTAAAACATGGGACATATAGAAGATATTGAAAAATCACAACTTAAGACCGGGATTGCCGCCTTCAAGGTAGGGGACACGATTAAAGTTTTCTCCAAGATCCAAGAGGGCGAAAAGGAAAGATTGCAGGCTTTCGAGGGCATTGTCATTAAAAGACAGGGCCATGGATCGAGAGAGACCTTCACCGTCCGCAAGGTCTTCATGGGAGTGGGAGTGGAGCGCACTTTCCCCGTGCATTCCCCCAGAGTGGATAAGATCCAGATCATAAAATCCGGCAAAGTGCACCGTGCCAAGCTCTTTTATCTGAGGGACCGCATCGGCGCCGCCGCCGCCCGGGTGGAAGAAGCCGCCCCTCCCCAATGAACGGAGAAAAAGCCAAGGCCTGGGTTAGGGAATGGGTCGAAACCTTGGTAGTCGCCCTGGCTCTGGCACTTTTTATCCGCGCCTTTTTCATCCAGGTCTTTTGGATCCCTTCCGGGTCCATGGAACCCACCTTAAACATCAACGATCGCATAATCGTCAACAAGCTGGCTTACGGACTGCAAAATCCCTTATTTGAATCCTATAAAGAGAAGAAGTTCCTTTATATCATTCCCAATCCCCTATACCAGCATCCAGTCCCCACTTCCGATCTGGCTTATTTCATAAATTTCAACAAAGCCCCCCAGCGCTTCGACGTGATCGTCTTTAAAATGTACGATCAGCTGGGGAACCGCAAGGACCTGATAAAACGGGTCATCGGCCTGCCGGGGGAAAAGCTGGAGGTTAAAAAAGGAGCGGTTTATATAAACGATCAACCTTTAACCGAAACCCACCCCCTAAACAACAATTATTATGATTTAGACACGATGCCCGCCGCTTTCGGTCCGGTAAAAATCCCCCAGGATTCCTTTTTCGTAATGGGGGACAATCGCCCCAACTCGGCCGATTCGCGCTATTGGGGATTCCTGCCCAAGAGCCAGATCATCGGCCCGGCTTTCCTGCGCATCTGGCCCCTTTGGGGTTTGGGCCTCATCCCCAAATAATTTCGGTTCTTTCCAATAATTTGAAATTTATCCTCTAACGGTTAGATAATAAATCAGATAGCCATGTTTGAAGCCAATTGCACCACTTCTCCAGGAATATTTCGGACCGGCGTGCCGGTGATTGACGGACGTCCACATTCCAATACGCTGGGCCTGCGCAGCTTTTTACTTAGAGACACCGGCCCGGCGGTGTTCAGAAACGAATATAATATTTACAACGGATTTCTTCATTTGAGGATAAGCGTAGACGGCGGGCGGGGTAACTATATTAGAGGGATAGGAGGATTAAGCGATCTAAGAAGAATATATACTGCAGTTAGGGAAGAAATTTTGGATGGCGGGGTAAGAAGTAAAGTTTTATACGGTTGGGCAAGAAAAAATGACCGGGGCCTGCCGGAAAAGGTGAGGATTAAATATGTTCTGGCGGAAAGGGATCCGGCCGGCGTCTGGAAAATACTTAAAACCCCCAAACCGCTTGAAGGTTTAACCATTCGCCAGCAGGCCAGGAGAGCCCACCGACCGACCATAGAAGCGGTAACTTCTGGTCTGGGCAGCAAAGTATTTGGCAGGTTTTGGAAGGTGGAGCAAGGAGAAGATCGGGGCGCTTGTGTTTGTTATGAATATGGCGGAGAGCGAAGATTGATTTACGGTTTCGCAGGGTTGGAAAAGACATTTTCTTTAATTTTTGAGAAGGAAGACCGGATTATGGCTCGTTTTTACAGAGGGCCGGAAGAGGCATCCAGAGACGAAGGCTTAATAGTCGAAGCAGTTCTTTCGGTTAGAGCGGTTAATGGCCAGGGTTCGGGCTGGAGGCCCTTGATGTTCCCGGCGGTGACGGCTTCCCGCCAAGATAATCCGGTTCAGTGGGGTCGGGTAAACAGCCACAATATTAGAAGGTTTTTACTGGATAACAATTTGAAGGAAGGAGCCGCGCTGGATCTGGAGCCGCGCAAAGTTTACTCAGACGGGGGAACGCAGATCTATCTGCAATCTAACAATGGACAAAGAAGGGTTATATCCTTGGGAGGGTTTAAGGGCTATAACGCAATTTTCGGCAGAATAACGGTTGGGCCGGACGGAAAAAGAGTCTATTTTTGGCCGGATGCTTTATCCAGAGAAAAGGGGGAACGTCCTATAATACCCCAAGGACAATTATTGGCGCAAAGAGGGCCGGGAGGAAAATATGAAATTGTTTGGTGGGATTTCTCGTCCAGAAAAAGACAGCTTCATGATGAATCTTTAAAGTTCGGCGAATTTCTTTTTTCGGATGCCGGCGAGAATCTGCATTTTGGCACCTGGCCGGTCAGGACTGACCGAAGATTCGGGCCTTTACGTAAACATGCGATCCGGCAAATACGAGGAGCGACGTGGAGGGTATCATTAACAAGAATCCGGGATATCAATAACGAGGTCTGGGCCTGCACCAGAGAACTGCGGGGACGGATGAAATTGGTTGAGTTCTGGCGAAATGAAGAGGAATATAAATCCGGCGCGCTTCCGCTTCAGGCGCGGTTCATTTCTTTTAAACCGAGCCGGGGCGACTGGATACACTTTTTGGCCAAAATGGAGGAGGTCGGCAAATTCAGGGTTCTTATTCAGAAAGGCTTATTGACGCTTAGCGAATTAGAACAGATCGTCGGCGTTCCCTATTTGGATGATAAATATCATAGGGAAATGCTTTATCTGGTCGATACCTTCAGGCTTCATGATCTTCATCGTTAGTGTTATACTAAACCCATGCCGCCCAATCGAAAATATGAAAAATATTTTCAAAGGCAGGGGTTTGAATTAATCGCCGGGTTGGATGAGGTGGGAGTGGGCTCCCTGGCCGGACCGGTGCTCGCCGCCGCGGTGATCCTTCCTCCCAAAGCAAAGATCCCCGGCCTCAATGATTCCAAAAAGCTCTCGGCCCAACAGCGTGAAAAATTATTTCCCCTGATAATAAAACAAGCACTGGGGATCGGGGTGGGGATCGTGGATTGGGGATTAATAGATCGGATAAATATATTGAAAGCTTCCCATCTGGCCATGCGGCTGGCGGCGGAGGTTTTAAAGCCCCGCCCCGACTTTTTGCTGATAGACGGCAAATATCCCGTTAAATCCCCCCTCCCCCAATTAAGTCTTTGCGGGGGCGATCTCCGTTGTGTAAGCATCGCCGCGGCCTCCGTTGTGGCCAAGGTGATCCGCGACCGGATCATGCGCCGTTTCGATCAAATGTTCCCGGCTTACGGTTTCAAAAAAAATGCGGGTTACGGAACGCGGCGACATTTAAAACAACTTAAAAATAACGGACCCTGTTTAATTCACCGCCGGTCCTATCTTCCGGTAAGCCAGATTCTGCTTGACTTTGAGCCCCGGCCCCGATAAAATTCATCTAAGGAGGTGAAATATGAACAAGCAGGAATTGTGCACCTTTGTCTCTTCCAAGACCAAACTGCCCAAAAGCAAATGTCTGACTGTTATTGATACCACTTTCGACGCCATATCCGGCGCACTGAAGAAAGGTCAAGAAGTGAGGATGGTAGGCTTCGGCTCCTGGAGAAAACAGCGCCGCAAAGCGCGCCAGGGCCGCAACCCGCAGACCGGCAAATCCCTTTCCATTCCGGCCCGCAACGTAGCCAAGTTCACCATGAGTGAGCATTTGTTCGACATGCTCAACTAAGCCAATCACGCCCCCGTTTCCCCTCCCGGCCCAACCGGGATTGAAGGCGGGGGCTTTCCTTTTCAGCTGACGAAAATCTAAACATCCCCGGCGACAAACACTGCGTTTATTCCCTGCCGGGTGTACATTTACCCAGGCTTAAAAATTGCCAACCTCCTTGCATCATGGGAAAAATGAGCAAGGATTTGGGAAATCTGGGGGAAGACCGGGCCTGCCGGTATTTAATACAAAAGGGGTTTTCCGTCCTCGAGCGTAACTACCATTCTCAACAGGGAGAGATCGACATCATCGCCCAAGACGGGGATTTTCTAGTTTTTGTAGAGGTCAAGAACTATTCCTTCCGCAGCTTAACCACCCCGCTTTCCTCACTGCGCAAGAATAAAAGACAGAGTCTGATCCACGCCGCCCAAACCTATCTCTATAAGAATAGTATCGCCAATGTAAATTGCCGCTTCGATGTGCTGGCCTTTTACCGCCGCCTGGACGGCAGCTGCGCGGCAGACCATATAAAGGATGCCTTCTATGTTGGTTAAACTGGGGAGCTCGGCGTTGCAGGGGCTGGAAGGTTTATTGGTGGAAGTGGAAGTCGATTCCCACAAGGGCCTGCCTGGACAATCCATTGTCGGCCTGCCTGACGCCGCGGTCCGTGAATCCCGGGACCGGGTGCGCTCCGCCATTGTCAATTCCAATCTGGAATTTCCTCCCGGTTATTTCACCATCAATCTGGCCCCGGGACATGTGCGCAAGGAGGGCCCCATGTATGATCTGCCGATCGCCATCGGTATACTCTCCTCCTCGGAACAGGTATCCCTAAAGCTCACTCCCGATACTATCTTTTTAGGGGAACTCTCGCTCAACGGGGAGATCCGCCCCATCTCGGGGGTGCTGCCGATCTGCTTTTCCGCCGGGCAGGCCGGGATAAGGCGCGTCATCGTTTCAGCGGAAAATGCGGACGAAGCCGCCCTGGTTCCCAATTTGGAGGTCTTTCCGGTAAATAATCTAAGAGAAACAGTAGATTTTTTAAACGGCCAAAAAAACATTTCCCCTCATATAATAGACCTTCAGGCGCTCTTTCAATCCGAGCCGGAATATGAACTGGATTTTGCCGAAGTGAAGGGCCAGCAGCACGTCAAGCGGGCGCTCCAAATCGCCGCGGCCGGCTCCCACAATGTGCTGATGGTCGGGCCTCCCGGTTCGGGTAAAACCATGCTGGCTAAAAGGATTTCCACCATCCTGCCGCCGCTTTCCTTAGAGGAGGCCCTGGAGATCACCAAGCTCTATTCGGTCACCGGCCTGCTCCAGGGAAAATCCTCGCTGATCACCCGGCGGCCGTTCCGCTCTCCCCACCACACCACCTCGGATATCGGAATCATCGGAGGGGGAAGGATGCCCCGGCCGGGAGAAGTATCGTTGGCCCATCTGGGAGTCCTCTTTCTGGACGAATTCCCCGAATTTGAACGAGAAGTTTTAGAGGTACTGCGACAGCCGCTGGAAGACGGCAAAGTTACGGTCTCTCGGGCTTTAGCTTCCATCACTTATCCCGCTGAATTCATGCTGATGGCCGCTATGAATCCCTGCCCTTGCGGCAACTACACCGACCCCATCCGGACCTGTACCTGTTCTCCCCTTAAAGTGCAAAGATACTGGGACAAACTTTCCGGCCCTCTGCTAGACCGGATCGACCTGCATATCGAGGTTCCGCGCCTTAAAAAAGAGGAGCTGGCCTCCCAGTCCGTCAATGAAACCTCCAAAGAAATTCGGGAAAGAGTGATTAAAGCCCGCCGGATTCAGGAAGCCAGGTTTGCCGGGACCTCCACTCATTCCAATGCCCGCATGACCCCCCCGCCAGATCAAGGAATTCTGCCGCCTGGAGGCCGAGGCGGAAGGCATCTTAAAAGCGGCCATTCTGCATCTTAAAATGAGCGGCCGCGCCTACGACCGCATCCTCAAGGTGTCGCGCACCATCGCTGATCTGGAGGGTTCACAGAATATAAAGGCCTCGCATATCGCGGAGGCCACCCAATATCGATCGCTGGACGCTAAAGGAGGTGAATTTCATGTATAAGGTGATTTATCATTTGCCCTTCAATCATATTCGCGAGATCTATATGTCTTCCGATGAACTGCAGGCCTGGCTGAGATGGTACTGGTTAAGGGAGAGGATCATATCGTACGAGAAGGTTGATTGAATTATATTGGGATTTTAATAGGTATGTGCTAAAATAATCCCACTATGCCCGCGAAGAAAAAGAAAGTTGCCAAAAAAAATAAAAGGGTCGCCCGCCCGAAAAAGACCAAGGGCGAAAAGATCCTGGGTAAAATTGAGCATTTCTTCGGCCATATTTCCGTAGCCGCCATCAAGGTTAAAGCCCCCATTAAGGTCGGCGATCTGCTCCATTTTAAGGGACATACCACCGATTTTATCCAAAAAGTCGAATCCCTGCAGATTAATCATCAAAATATAACCAAAGCCAAAAAGGGAGACGACCTCGGGATTAAAGTTTTTGGAAAGGTCAGAGTGGGAGATAAGATTTATTTATCCGCTGAAAAGACGATTACCCCGAAACCTCTAATTCAACCACAGCCTTTACAATTTAATAACCCCCCGGTCGCTCCTCCACCTGCTAAAAAGACCGAAACCAAGCCCGCCGATCCTTATTCCAAAATTAAGTTCATAGGCTTCTAACCACTGAAATTCCTCGACTATCACGACGATAATTAAATGAATATCATGCTAAGCGCTATTGCCCACTATCCCGAATCATTAAGAAAACCCATCGGGGCCATTCTGGAAAACCCGGCAAAGCACATGCGTCATGTCTTTGAGGGCCCCCGGATCAATTTTCCTTCCGACACTATAACTCTTAAAGGAAAAGATCTCCCTTTGGAAGGGGCCACCTGGGTCAGCGCCGCGCTGGCCCCCTGCTTTTTTATTGCTCTCGTCAGCCGAAATGACCGGGGAGACCTGCAGGAGGTCAACGCGGGACATTTCTCCGCACATTTCGATGATCGGGAATTCAGCTCCTTCTTAGCTCAAATTGAAGCTCCGCCGGAGAGGAACCGGTTTTTTATAGCCGGCATGGCGCAGAGGACCAGCCATTTCACCTTAAAGAGATCGGCGGAAAGAATTTTGGGGGGAATCAACACTTTCGGCCTGCCGGTATCACTGGGATGGGAAAATGAAGCGCGCCCCTATCTGACAGATTTAAGAAGCGGGCGGCGGGTCTCCGATCTGGGATTGGGTCTTTCGGATGGAGCCGAGGAGGATAAAGCTTTGGGACGCTATGTTTCTTTGGGGGTGACTTCCACTCATGTCGCTTTGGTTTCTACCGTATTCCGCCGGACTCCCGGAGTTTTAACCCCTTACCAAACCCACCTGATAACTGAGGAGACCGGGGTAATCACTAAAGAACACCTCTTAGAGTCCTAATATTCTACCTTTTCGCCCAGTTCAATGCGGTTCATCACCAGTCCGGAGAGCAATTTGGGATAGAAATAAGTGGATTTCTGCGGCATTTTCACGTATTCGCCGGCAATGGTGATAATATCCGGAACTTTGGTGGGGTTCAATAAAAAGGCCAGCTGATAAGGGCCGGAAAGCACTCCCTCCGCCGCCTCGCCCGCATCCTTGGTATAATTGATCTGTTCTTCATTATTAATGCTCAATATTTTATTCATGATAATAGTGTGTAGAATGGTCACATCCAAATGCTTCCAGGCAGATGGTTTTTCCTCTTCCACCAGAACATCCACCAGCTCCTCGTTTTTTAAAGTCAAAAGATAATAGCGGGGCGCTTCTTTAAGCAGCATTACCAGGGCATGCTGATTCTGTCTTTTGCCGAGCTCTCTTAACACTTTTTTCCGAACCTGGGGTTCACTTCTCTTGGAGAAGGGGAAAGTCATAATATCAAAATAATTTTTCAACTCCTCCTCAAATTGCTTAAGATCCAAAGCCGGCAGGGGTTTGACCAGCCGATGGATGGGGAAAACCAGCAATCCGGATCCTTCCATGGGGGTCAAATAAACCATAACGTGATTATAATATTCTTCCTCGCTGAAGCGGGTGTTCCTTTCTTTCATCTCGTTTTTGAAGCGCTGGGCGGCCTCATAGCGGTGATGCCCGTCCGCGATGAAAACCGACTTATCGCGCATTTCCGCCATGATCCGGTTTATGGCCCCCCGCGTATTTACCACCCAAAGCCGGTGCACCACTTTTTGCTGGTCCTTGGCCTCGATTGTGGGCTTTTTTCTCATGAATTTTTTCAGGATTTTGATCACTTTATCCTTTTCATCGGAATACATCATAAAGATAGAATCAAAATTGGCGTGGGTGGCGCGGATCAACTCGATACGGTCCAGTTTGGGTTTGGAAAGGGTTTCTTCATGCGGGAAAACCTTCCCCCGCCCCATGTCTTCCAGGCGTAAAAGGGCTATAAATCCCAACCGCACATATTTTTTACCTGAAACGGTGAAGCGCTGTTCGTAAATATAGATCGCCGGTTTTTCGTCGGTTATCATGACGTTATGCCTCAACCAACCCTCAAAGGAAGCGGCGGACCGGACATAGCGGTTGTTGTATTGGGTATCCCCGGTAAATTCCTTGCCCAGAATCAGTTTGATTACGTTGAAATCGGACAGCTGGTAATAGAATTCCTGCATTGACGGGGATACTATGTCGTAGGGCGGCGACATGACCTTGGAGAGATTCTTTATCTTTGCTTTATTGTAACGAATCCCCCGGAAGGGAAAGATTTTCGCCATATCAGTTACCGCATTATAGCATATATGGTATAATGCTGACAAATTATGGTGGATTACAGCCGTTTATGCCAGGATATCGGCAAATTCTTGGAGGTTTATAAAATCCTAACCCCGGAAGCCCGGGCCGCTTTTGAAGCCCAGATGGACAAAATTGTCGCCCAGGCGGACGAAAAAAGCAAAGCCCTCTACCGCACCCTCCAGCAGGCCGCCAAGGATGGCCTAACCACCGAGGAAGCCGTCGACAAGATGAAAACGTCAGCATGAGCTCCTATTCAGGTTTAACCTCTGCCGAAGCGCAAGCCCGATTAAAAAAGTACGGACGCAATGAACTGGTGGAAAGCCC
>Ga0315293_10006945_pt1 | contig 10538 bp, 18 predicted proteins | sample YL17G13_20_MG_FD_203071 | JGI IMG/M metagenome (GOLD analysis project Ga0315293, IMG submission 203071) | Sediment microbial communities from Yellowstone Lake, YNP, Wyoming, USA - YL17G13_20 | ecosystem: Environmental > Aquatic > Freshwater > Lake > Sediment | place: USA: Wyoming | collected... | reverse complement strand
ACATGCCGGCCGATGGTACAACCGAGCAATCGGTCAAGGCGGGCACTACCACCGTGACGTGGAAAGACCTGCGCGACTACGACGGATTCGCCGTCGGAGCCTGTCAGGCCGTCAAGGGCGGAAACGGTATGATCGAACTTTCGATCTACGCCGCTGAGAGCGCCACGGGCACCAACGCGACGGAGATCAAAACCACCGGCGTCATCGCGGCCGACGCGATTGGCGACTACGCCTTGCTGGAATGCACGGCGGAAGAGATCGCACAGATTGGCCGGGCCGCCGGCTACGCTCTGCGGTACGTGGCAGGTTACATCGACAGCCACCACAACGACGACGAGCAGGGCGTGGTGTACATCCGGTTTGGCTGTAAGGCCCAGGTGACGGGATTGTCGGCAACGACGATTTCGTAGTGCAAAACCACGAAGCCGGGGCGTCGGCAACTTCGCCCACGCCCCGGCGTTTTTTCTCTCAACCAACTTTCGTAAGGAAAAACCGAAATGGGACTCTCAAGAACTGCTCTGTTTGTTCGTCGCTCGGTCGGCGGCCTGTTTGCCGTAGAGGATATGGGCGTGACCACCGGCGCTCGAATCTTCGTCAATTCCGTCACCGGCACGAATGGCGGCGGCTACGGCACCGGCCCCGATAAGCCGGTCGCCACACTCGATTACGCCATCGGGCTTTGCACCGCGAGCAAAGGCGACATCATCTACGTCATGCCGGGCCACGTTGAGAATTTAGCGACGGCTACGGCGGTCAACCTGGACGTGGCGGGCGTCCGCGTGGTCGGATTGGGGCAAGGTCGCCTTCGTCCGCAATTCACGATCACGGCCGCAGCAGGTTCGATCACTGTTGGTGCGGCGAATTGTTCGATTGAAAACATCGACATCGTCAACAACTTCTTGAATATCGTTGCCTCAATCACCGTTGCGGCGGAAGGAACAGGGCTGACGCTGAAAAACGTCGGCATTTACGATACGTCGGTCATCCTTGGCTCGCTGATCGGAATTAAGATTGCGGCCTTGGCCTCCGACGTGACGATCGAGAATTTCAAGTATCAGAGCCTCTTGCTTACGGCGGAGGCCACGAACTGCATTCTCTGTGCAGGGGCTGCGGATCGACTCACCATTCGGGACGCCACCATTCATGGTGGTTTTTCCAACATGGTAATCGGGGCCGAAACGGCGGCGAGTGTGGACATGGAATTTCGCCGGCTCATGGTTTACAACGCGGGAACCGGCGGCGGCGTCCACGTACATGCAAGTTCGACCGGAATGGCCGACGACGTTTATATATTCAATGCGGCGCACACCGTCATTGCTTTCACCGGCGAGGCGATCATGCGGCGGAACCTCTGGTACACCAACGTCGTTGGCCTGACTGGCATCGTCAATCAGGCGGCCGATGCGTAGTGTTCGGCCCGAGCCGGGAAAGGCGGTCCGATGCACAACTACAAGCGAACCGTGGCGCCGACGCTTGAACCCGTCACGCTGGACGAGGTCAAGACGCATTGCGCTGTTGACGGGAACGGGCACGACGGCTACTTGGCCGAACTGATCAAACGGGCCGCGGAAACCGTTGAAAAATTAGTGGGCCGGCAGATCATGCCTGCCACCTGGACGCTGACGATGGGCTGCTTCCCCAGCGAGATTTTGCTGGGGAGGCCGCCCGTGTCGACAGTGACCTCGATTGCATACTACGATGCGATGGGGGTGCTGCGGACACTGGCGGTCACCCAGTATCAAGTGGATATGTCCACGCAGGACGGGCCGGCGCGGATCAAGCCCGCCTACGGTTTGGTTTGGCCATCAACACAGAGCGACACCTACAACGCGGTGGTGGTGACTTTCACGGCCGGCTACGCCAGCGCGGCGGTAGTGCCGTTGGCGATAAAACACGCAGTGGCGTTTCTGGTAGCCCACTGGTTCGCTTCTCGCGAGCCGGCGGCGGAAAGCCCGCTGTCGTCCATTCCCAACGGGCTGGCCATGCTGCTTTCGCTAGAGGATTGGGGAGGCTACGTATGACTGCGGCCGCAGGCAGACTCACCAGTCGCGTGACGATTCAATCGCGTGTGCTTGCCGTGGCGGACGCCTACGGCGAACAGGCCGAAACATGGTCCACTGTAGCGACGGTGTTTGCGGAAGTAAAAACGCTCGACGGAACCGAGGCGTGGAAAGCGATGCAGACCCAGCCGGAGGCCACGATCCAAGTCACGATGCGCTACACCTCCGAAATGACTCCAGACAAGCGGTTGCTGTTTGGCGAGCGATACTTGTACCCACTGTCAGTTGTGCCGGACATTCGCAATCGTGAGTTGCGAATTATGTGCAAGGAGCGGCTATGACCTCCGAACAGCGAATGGCGGCCGAACTTAACGCCACTGCGGGCGTCACCGCCCTAGTGGGCAGTCGCATTACGCCGCTATATCGCAAACAGGGTTCTCCGCTGCCAGCGGTGGTCTACGAAGTCATCAGCGACGAGCCGTTGAACTGGGCGGGAGGAACCACTGGCAATTCGCAGATGAACTTGCGAATCTACTGCATGGCGGCAAGTTACCTCGGAGCCAAGGAACTAGGGGCCGCGGTGCAAACCGTGCTGAGCGGATGGAACGATGATGATGGCCGCGTGTGGCACTTGCTGTCGCAGAATGACGATGTGGGGGACCCGATCCCCGGCCAGGACGTGCCTGAGTTCTACGCCATCGACCAAAGCTACACCGTCTGGCACGAGGTGGCGGCATGAAACTGAAAATTCTTGACGATGCCGCCGTAATTTCGCAGTTCACCCGGCTGAAAAAGCACATCCGCGACCAGGCCCTGAAGCCGTTGGTGCAACAGATTGGCCGGATGGTGGCCTCGGCGGCTATGGGCATGGTGCCGAAACAGACCGGCTTGCTGGCTCGCTCAATCGGCGTGAGCTCCGTGAAGCTCTACAAGGCAACTGGAAGCAACGCCGTTGATCCGAGCCAAAACGTCACTGGGAGATTGGGGACCAGCGGACCAGCAGACGTGGTGTACGTGGCCGTCGGTCCTCGCCGCGGTTTCGGCCGCCAAGTAGCTCGCAACGCGAAAGGCAAACTGAAGATTCTCGGCAAAAAGGCCAGCGGCGGTGTGTTGCGCGATCCGGTGAAGTATGGCCACCTCGTGGAAGGCGGTCACCAGATCGTAACCGGCGGATTCGCGCCTGGTACTCGACGTTTTAGTTATTTACACACAACGCCAGGCGGCAATGTGCGGCGACTTCGTGCCGCGGGCCGCCCTTCCGGTCAGGTTGGCGGCTTTGTCCCGCCGCGTCCGTTCATGGCCCCGGCTGCCGCTGCTGTTGAACCAGCAGCCCAAGCGATGGCAGAAGCACTGGTCGGCGCGGCGGTGGCCAACATCAATTTCAGCAGATAAAGGAGCGTTAGAATGGCTCAAGAAGTTTTCAACGACGTGGATGTGACCTGGACCCCGGCAGCAGGCCAGGCCGTCACGGTTCCACATACCACAGTCACGTTTGACGACGGGGCCGGCGAGTGTGACACGTCATCCGCCGCCGACACCGAACACACTGCCCATGACGGCATTTACGACCCCAGCGTCACGGTGGCGTTCAAGGGTTCCGGGGCCGGAATGGTGTTGGGGGCTAGCGGCGCCTTGGCCGTGACTAACGCCGCCGGAACGTTGGCCAATTGTGCCATCTTCGAGAAGTCCGTCGATGGCTCAGAGGATGGCGCAATTGAGGGCTCGATCACGCTCTGCCCGATCCCAGCCGCCTAACAAACACGAGGTAAAGCATGTCCACTGCATTTAACGGAACCACGGTTTTAATCGCCACTGTTGCGGTTGCGCAAGTCAAGTCGATTAGCTACCGCGGCTCGTGCGCCAAGGTTCCCATCACCGGAGCCGACGCCGCCACGCGGCTCTATCATCCGGGCCTGCCGTCCGAAGTCCTCACGATCACCAAGGTCGGCAGCGATTCGCACGTAAAGGGCACCACGCCGGCAATCGTCGTGACCTGGACCGACGCAGGCACCGACGGCAGCATGACCAAGGGCCGGCTGATGAAGACGCCAGGCATGAGCGGTTCGCTGGACGGACCGAACCACAGCACGTTGATTTACAAGAAATCAAAGTAGGAGCGATCAATGTCTCTGCGTGAAGATCTACAGAAGCGGACGAAGGCAGCCAAGCCGGTCCAAGTGGTTCCCACGCCGGAATGGTCCGACCACGATGGCGACGTGTTCATGCCCAAGGTCACGGCCAGGGATATGGATCGTTGGTACGAGCAGGCGGGGGCCGGCAACGGCCGAGCCGTGTATGTGGCCATGTTCGCTTGCGACTCGGTGGGAAATCGACTGTTCAACGACACCGACGCCGCCTGGTTAGGCGAGGAAGACTTTGCCTTGATTGATCGGTTGTTTGCCGCCGGGATGGAGCTCAACCGGACCTCGGCGGCGGCCCGCGTGGAACTGGAAAAAAACTTGCCGAGCGGGACGGACGGAGGCGGTTAGCCTTCCTCCTTGCCCGCACGGTGGTGCACACGCTTTATGTGGACGAAATGCTGGCCGAGTTGCCGGCGGAGTTGTTTCAGGAATGGCTTGCTTACTTTCGCATCGACCCCTGGGACGAATACCGTGGCGATCTGAGGTCGGGGATTGTGGCCTCGATAGCGGACGCGCAGCGGGTGAACGCCCGAGTAAAACCGCCACTGGATTACATGCCCTTGTGCAGGGCAGAAAGAAAGCGGCCGGCGGACCAAAAGGCGCTGCGAAAGACGTTCGGGAGTTTTGCGGAGAAGTGGAATAAACGATAACCTTCCGCTTGCGGTTTAACAGAGGCGTTTCATGGCCGGTTCGGTTGGACCACTGAAAGTTGGCGTTGCGGCTTCGGTCGGCGATTTCGCCGGGCCGGTGCGCGATGCGATACAGGGGGCCAAGCGGGAAGTTGACAACTTCAATAAGACCGCCAAGGTTGCTCGCGCCGGCGAGCAAGACGCTTGGGTCCGGGCCATGCGTGGGCAGGGCGGTCCGCTGCAAAATGCCGGGGGGATGCTGGGCGGCTTGAATCGGGGCAACTCCAATTCCTATCTACGCGGCGCGGCGGTCCAGTACGCCAACCAGAACGTCGCATACAGCACGATGAGCGCTGCGGACGTGGCGAAGGCAATGAGTGGCGGCGGTGGTGGAGCGGCCGGGGAGGGAGGCGGCGGTGGCGGTCGCGGCGGATGGGCCGGAGGGGTCAGCTTGCGAGGGCTTCGGGGTTTTGTTGGCGGGACGGCAATGATGGCGCTACGGGCCATTACAAATCCAGTTTCGCTCGCCGTAGCGGGCGGCTATGCGGCCTACCGCGCCGGTTCGGAAGCACGAGAAGCGGGAATCTCCGGCAGCGCAGTCGGCATGAGTGCATCTGAATATGCCGGGATGTCTCGCCGGGCATATTGGGCGGGAACATCGCCTAGTAATGTTGCTGGTGGCATCAGTCACTTTGAGCAACTAGGGGCGAGCTCTAAAGTTGGAACGGCTGGCATGTCTATTTCCGCCGCGATGAATCGCATTGGCGATGTCATGGATAAAACAAAAGACCCGGTTGAAAAGTTGCGCCTTGGTATTCAGCTTTTTGGCGACCAAGCCGTCGCCACGATGAACACGATCCAAACCGGCCGCCAATGGGGCAGTAAACGCCTTTTTTGGGAACCTACCGGCTTAGAAATGCTGCAAAACAAATGGGCGTTTGGCGAGGGAAAGGGGATATTTGACGCGGCTGCTGGACTTGGCCAGCGAGCAGTGGGCTCAACAATCGGACTAGCTCGCTGGGCAGGTGCAGGATTTTCGACTGGTCCGGGGTCCGACGAACTCGCAAAAGAACTGCGGCTTAACGCTACCCAGCGGGAGCAAATGAAGTTAGCTCCGAAGCTAAAGGCAATTGAGGATGCAAAGAAAACCACACTCGCCACGCCTTACGAAAGGTTCGATTTTGATTTACGCCAGATCGGCGCAAACCGCGTCAACAAATGGTACAGCAAAGACAAAACTGAAAATGATATGTTTGCCGGCCGTGCGGGAGCGCTGGCGGCCGGACAATACGCCAGCACCATCGGCAAACCGGGGCCGCTGGCCGGGGCTTATGAATCCAGCAGCGTGGCTGGCTACTCACAAATGACCGAAGCCGCCTACAACCTGAGCGCCACCACTACCGCAGCAGCCGAGACCAATAAGATTCTCCGCGAATTACTGGGGCCGAACTCGCCGCTGCTAACAGCGATCAACAAAGAGCGAAACTTCCAGCACCAGGGGCCGAAGTAATGACCATGAGCGCCGCCACCTTGGCCTACTCGCAACGCGGCGTCAGCGCCCGTGCTGGATACCACTATTCCGCATTTTTGGTCTACAACGTCCTGGACGTGGGGGCGGGAGAAGACCCAACGCAAGCCGACGACCTGCCGTATCTCGGACAGAAAGATACAGTGCTGGGCTACGAGGCAGTGTGCATTAACTTGTCGTCGCGTCTACATCCTGAATTGGAGAGCGCCGCCCAGGTGACGGTTGAATGGGTGGAAGACCCGCTCTCCATGCCGCCGGAGGTGTCATATTTCACTTCACACAAACAGGTAGCTGCGTGGCTGGCCACTAGGGCGCTGTTGGGTATTCCCACAGACGAAGCTCGTTCGTTCATGGGCACGGATGGAGAGTGGAACGGCTACGGAACGCGATTAAAAACAGAAATAGTTCCCCGCAATTCAGCCGGCGACCTCTACAATCCTCCGCTGTCGATGGACAAGCCGCTGATTCGTCTAGAGGTTGTTCGCCGCCGTTCGTGTGAAGAGTGGTACGCGGACACGATCCTGTATACAAAAAAAACAAACCTCAACCCCTTCGCTATCGAATATCTCGACGGCAACGGCGATGTATGTTGGGACGGCGAGTTTGATCCCGGCACGGTTCTGCTTTCCGACATTCGCGCTCCAATGATCCGCGAGCCGTACTACCACCGCATGGTCACGTATTGCTTTGAGATCGACCCAGAGACTTGGCTGAAAAAGGTGCCTAACATGGGGCCGCGAGTGGTCAAACCGGGCGGATCGGACTCCGGCACGTCCAAACTCGAACTGCCATTAGACGACGCGGGAACGAAGTTTCATGGCAGTGTACCGCTTCGCCCCGGTGGCGAGCAAGTATCGGCCGCCGATCTGATGGGTGGCAAAACCTACGACAACATCTTCGAGATTTACGACCGCATCGACTTTGACGAACTCGGCACTACGACCGCCTCGGGGTACAAGGGCGTGTTCGATTGGGAGCCGGATCCCGACACATTTCCAGCACCTGGGTAGGAGAACCAAATCATGGCATCCGCAAGAGACCCCAATGACCACGTATGGTCAGGCTCGCACACCTTTACTGGCGGCATGAACATTCCCGCCTCTAGTGTCGAGGATAATCAAGTTTCGGCTACCGCCAACATCGGCGAAGAGAAGCTGGAGCACCGCCGCGGATTTTTACACACCCAGACTGGCGCCGTGGCCGCCCTCACGGAAAACGTCTTTGTCGCCTACCGGGCCGGCACGCTGTTGTCGTTGAAGTGCGAGGTGGACACCGTGGCCACGGGCGCCGACCGCACGGTCACGGTGGACATCAAGAAGTCCACGGCCGCCGGTGCGTTCGCCTCCGTCTGCACGCCCAAAGTGCTGAACAATGGCAGCGTGGCCCGCACCGTTTACGACGTGACCCTGACCGGCACGCCTACGTTTATCGAGGACGACGTTTTGCAGATCGTGGTCACGGTGGCCGGTTCCGCCAGCAATCAAGCCATCGGTCTGATCGTCTACGGCGTGGTGGCCGAGAACGGGGCCTAAACATGGCCGGAATAAGCGACCGCTGGGCCGACAGCCTGACCCGGATGACGCAGGACTGGTATCAGCAGCCTCGCGGCGTGCCGGACCAGTTGCCGTATCCGTTCCGGGCGATAGAAGGCGTCCTCGCCGTTGAACTCAAAACCAGCATTACCCCCGGTGGCAGCGCGACCGGCTGGGTACTCTCCTGGGACTCCGATCTAAACGACTTTTCGGACCCGCCATACGACGAGACGGAAGACACCACGATCACGGTGTACGATCCCCAGAATCGTCACCGCTCTCTCGGCTATGACAACACGGCCAGCGGCGAACGCGGCGCGATCGTGTACGTCGATAGCAACAACGCCGTGGTGGCGGGCATTCAACAGGCCCGCATGATCCGTTGCCAAGCGAAGATTGCGAGCGGCAACACGCTCTCGATTGTTGATCACGTCGCCCCGATGGATTCCGGCCAGAGTCCGGTTGCTGAGGCCACAACGGAACTGACGCTATCCGCAAGCGGTTGGGAAACCGACAACGACGCTTGGGGAATTGCAACGTGGGACGAGGTTGCGGCGGCGTACAGACCGTTAGATTTCCCTTGCCCGGCATAACGCATGGCCAAGTCCCTTTACCACCGTGGCCTTCTCCTCCCCGATTCTTTCGGAGCGCCGCAAGTCTGGATTCCACGGGAGCCGTGGCGGAAGAGGAGCTTGATTGATCCGAGGCGGTGGATGAGCAGGAGAAGGTGTTGCTGCGGCGGTGGAGTATGTTGTGATATTTGCAATCTAGCGAACGAATTGTTGACTACACTGCCCGACAGATGGACCGATCACCCTGGATGGTGCCCGCCGCCTTATTACGAACACACATGCGCTGATTGTCATGGTGATTTTGTGGTGCAGTGCGCATCTGCATGTAACTGGACATACGTTTCGCTAGCGTGTTCGGGTGGTGGTTATGGTTATGCTACGTTTTCGATTTTGCTGGAAGTGGCCTCATCGCCAATAACCATATCTCTACGCTCTCAGTACACAATCAGCAACACTGGCGAATACTCCGCTTCTCTGTACGGCGCAGAGGTCGATTCATGCGATGATTTAACGGGTTCCGTGGAGTTGCCCTGGATCGCTAATGATTCTAATGGCGCAATCCCTCCGTGTATCCAAGGCGCGTCGGCATCTGCGTTTGTCGCATTTTAATATATGATCGACTGCATCCCCGACCCCTCACAAACGAAGTGCATTCACTGCGGCTGGGTAAAGTCGGAGAAGATCAAGAGTTGGCCACGGAGGAATTGTCCGCGCAGCCCGAACTTGGAACCGGCGGCGAAACGATTGGGCCTGACGCTGGCCGACTGCCAAGGATTCCACCAGGAACTGAATATCTGGCAGAATCATGGCTACCCCACGCGAACCGAGTCGGAGATCGCCTCGTGCGAGGCGGTGTGCGAGACGTGCGGTAACTACGGAGAGGCCGTAGAATCCGAAGGCTGGCCGGAGCAATGCCTACACGGCTGTGCGAATCAGGTGAAGAAACGAGAGAAACGCCTGCCGCTGGAACCGCTTTGGGCGATGGCTACGGCCCATTGCGCCTTGGCACTCTGGCCGGGCGACTCCGCCCCGCCGGCCACTGTAGTTGCCGTCACCCCGCAATAGCGTACACTGGGGCCGCGGCGAGGTGGTCCACAACGCGATCCTAGCCCCGATCCGCCCGTCCCCATGATCCCGGCCCCGCCGGCCGGAACGCTCCAGCGTCGATCCTGGGGCACCTGGGGGCGAGCCCGACGCCGCCGACACTCCACACATATTCCACACATATTCCACACATACTCCACGGTAAAACGTAAAGTATTGCTTGACTTCTTGGCGATACCTGATATAGTAGTAGGTAGATCAAGCGAACGACTTGATCGGGCCGGCGGGCCGAAACGCAGCAGGCGAAAGCCTGAATCCGAAAGGAACTTTACCATGCTTCTTAGTCTTCAATTAGATTCCGTTAACACCCACCTTCCGTTGAGGGAGCGCATTCGAGTTGCCCTGGCGGCTCAATCACGCCGCCTGTCGCGTGCTTCTGCGATTGCCTCGGCCACGCCGGAGCAACTGCACGAACTCAATCGCAGTCTGGGAATTTTAACGCACCTGACAGGCAACCGCGTAAAATACGCGGAACACGTTGCCGCGCTGGATTTGCCAAAGCCGAGTGACTTCACTGAGATGGAGTGTCTGGGTAATCTGATCGCCGACGCAGAGGCGGCTTACGGCGAGGCGCTGCAGGCTGTTTACGGTTCGGAACTCGAAGAGACTTCCGAGGCCGAAGTCGAGGGAATCCTTCGCGGCTACTTGGCTGCGAGGGGCAAGATTTACGAGCCAGGCAAGGCCAATGCGAGCCGATAGCCTACCCTCGTGCCTGCGCCTACTCCGCCTGTTGCGCGAGCCGCATACAATTGCGTGTCTCGCGCGACAGGCCGGAGTGGCGGAAAAAACCGTCAGGCGCGACATTGCGCGACTGAGGGCAGTCGGAGCGGCTTTTTTGTAGCCACAACAATGCCCCTCCCTGAAAACGTCCGCACTCGCCGCCGTAAGCTGAAATTGACCCAGCCCGCCCTCGCCGCGACGGTCGGGGTCAGCCGCGCGGCCATCGCTCAGATCGAGGCGGGCAAAATCTGGCCGGCGAAGGCCACGCTCTACCGGCTGGCCGAGGCACTCCGTACCACGCCCGGCCGGCTG
>Ga0315293_10006943_pt1 | contig 10540 bp, 10 predicted proteins | sample YL17G13_20_MG_FD_203071 | JGI IMG/M metagenome (GOLD analysis project Ga0315293, IMG submission 203071) | Sediment microbial communities from Yellowstone Lake, YNP, Wyoming, USA - YL17G13_20 | ecosystem: Environmental > Aquatic > Freshwater > Lake > Sediment | place: USA: Wyoming | collected... | reverse complement strand
ATATTGCGGCGGAATTTTCACAAGAAGGGGAATATATCCTATGTTCGCGAAAATTACGGTGTTTGCTATAATGTGGATGGAGACCGATGCTATTTATTTATATCAGAACATTTTAGTGGCGGAATCGATGGCAATATATTTATGATAACGGAAGATGGTAAATTCATCAACACAGGGCGAAAAGTGGACGGTTTCTACAATACGCTCGCCGTGGGCTATCATAATAAGATGAACAATGTGTTCTACATAACAGACATGCTATTCTACAAGGGAAATGATGTCCGGAAAAATATGTTTCATAATCCGAGCGGGGGCGGTGCAAGGGAGAAGAACCGCTACGATTATTTGATGCAATTTTTCAGGGAGGGCGTCCAGTCGAGCAAGTATGTTGACGCGGAATTGAAGGACGAGGCGACGAAGATTATTGGGGCGAAATATTTGTTCGGGAGCGGACCCATTTTTGAGGATAATTTGGGGGAACTGTTCGATAAAATAAAGGTGCAAGATTTCGTGGCGAATGGCTTACTGTTTTTGCCAATGATCCAGCCCTATCCAAACAATGGTGGGCGCTGGCATGAATATATGAAGTGGACATATCCCGACTTTAGGCGCGCGGAATTTCTGGTAAAGTTTGTGAAGAAGGAGCAAGAAGACAAGGTCAGTCCATTCCAATTACCGTCAAGGGGGAAAGATTTGGAGGGCAAAATTATCCAGTATAAATCATTGCAGTTGTTTGTGGGGGGTATTCGTGAATTAGGCGGTGAACAGAACAAGAAGATCATGACAATTGTGGACTTCTTACCAAGAGGAACGGACCCTGGAGCGAACATTAATATTGCTAATATACCTCTTAGTGGGGCAGGAAAAGTAGTCGCCCATAATATTTTGACGGAAGTTACTGAGGAAATTGAGGATAACTCAGTTGTGGAATTTGTGTATCAAAGGATCTATGGGGAATACACTGATCTATTCAAATGGACTCCTATTGGCATAAACCATCTGAAAACCAGGATGTTTCGAGAGGGACACTCAGGAGTGTTGATGACAGAGAGCTACGGAAATCACGTGTGGAATGCACTGACAAATGGAATAACTGAGACACAGATGAGGGATGGTAATGTTCCTGAGGAGGATTTGAGCCATTTGTATTACGCACAGAATAATACTGTGCGCTTGAAGAAATATCCATTCCAGATTTTTCATAATCGGGTGGTCAAGGACAAACTCATCATGAGTGCATGTCCGGCGATTATAAAGAGGTCACGGACAATGGAGGGATCATTACTGGATTTGGCGGCTGGGACAGGCGGTGATAGTTTGAAGTGGAAGCTGGGATTATTGAAGAATGTGGTTGGCATAGAAATTGTCAAAGAGAGCGTTGAAATTGCTAGGACGACATATATGTCGCACAAGGGGGCGAAACCCAATACGACATATATTTGGGGTGATTCTGGCAAGCTTATATTTCCGGATTATGAGGCAGCTTTGGACGGGTATAATAAGGGACTCTTGAAGAAGGTAGTTCTATCAAAGAATCAGTTTGATGTGGTTAGCATGCAATTCGCCATTCATTATTTGTTTGAAAATGAAATCAAACTGCGGACATTCTTGCAGAATGTGAGTGACAATTTGAAAATAGGGGGGTATTTCATTGGGACATCGATGGATGGGGGGCGTGTGTTTAACTTATTGAAGGGGCTGAAGAAGCCCGCTGAGGGGATAATAGGGGATGATATATTGTGGAAGATCGAGAAGAAATATTCGGCGACGATGAAATGGGACGCAAAGAAGCCAATGTTGGGGCACAAAATTGAGATGTATATTAATACAATTGGTATTCCTCATGAAGAATATTTAGTGAACTATGTGTATTTGGAGGAAATTTTGAAGGAATACGGGTTTGAACTGGAGATTATCCGCGGATTCGGTGATATTTATGCGATGGGTGATGAAGAATACAAGGATGATATGAAGGCGATGGCTGAGGCGGAGAAGACATTTAGCTTTTTGCACAATGAGTTTAGATTCAAGAAGACGAAGAATGCTAGTGATGAAGTGTATATAAAGCTCGTGAATATGATTGAGAAAGATAGGAAGAAAGAGGAAAAACTAAAATCGATGCCAGGAGGAGGGGTGAATAAGATTGTTCTGAGGCTATCCTAAGCCCCTTTTCGCCACTGCGTGGCAAAAGGTGCTAACCCCCAAAACGAATACCATATTCGCCAAGGAGTTGCAAAAGGTGCTAACAAAAGTTTACATATTGTGCTAATATTGGCAAAAGGTGCTAACAAAAGTTTACATATTGTGCTAATATTGGCAAAAGGTGCTAACAGAAATTTACATATTGTGCTAATATTGGCAAAAGGTGCTAAGTCCCAAAATGCTTACATATTGTGCTAATTATAAATTATTAAGTTAAAATGATATTTATTTTAACTATTTCCTAAATGATTGCATATTAAAATCTAAACTAGAGTATGAAGCCAGCTGAAACAGTAATGCTGTCATTTTTTCAAATACAGAATAGTCTTCGTTTTGCTCATTGGAGAGCGAAGAAATATTCCACGCACAAGGCGCTGGATAAATTCTTGGATAAGTTCATGAAGAAAATGGACGAATTTATTGAAATATGGCAGGGAAAATACGGGCGAATTGAATACACGAAGAAGAACCGCGAAAAAGACGTGAAAATATACCAGATTGATGCGGACGACCTTGACAAATATTTGGATGTTATTATTGGGTTTTTATCCGGGGTGAAGGATAAAAATTGCAAGAAGTATGTGATCCATAATAAGACGGAACATTTTTTATTTCGCAAAGCGAAATAAAAAATGGTAGCCATTATAAATTCGTAAAGCGAATTTATATGGACTATTGTGGGATAACAATATTGGACATAATGGATAAGAATGATACGGACTTGTTGAATTTGAGGGATGAAATATTAGGCATTGTTAATCGATTAAAATATTTATTGAGCTTGTCGTAGTGGATTTGTTTTCTTATAAAAAATTGATGGCAAATTTCAGCAAAATTTATCAAATTTAAGAGTATTTCTCGAACATGTGTCATATATTAATTCTTTTTCTTTTGAATCTTCTATCCAAAAGACATTATTGTCCTGTTGTCGAAAGTCAAGAATTCATCAATGAATTGCCGCCTGAGAGTGCTTCTTTTGATCCATACAAAATTTCAAGGTCTCCGGAAGGACCCCTTGAAATCGACCCCTCATTGATTTCAACATCAGATTCGTGTTTGGAATGCATATTGGAATTGTTGGGCTTCATACACAAATGTAAAATGACCATTTCTGTTTTTTTTGGACATGAAACTCATCATATATATCGGTCTATTGAACCTGGCATCTTGTTTGAATATTTCCTGCTTTTGGTCCAACGCTATTTTGAGCTGATTGCAGCTGAAGAAGATTATGACCCGCGCCTGTTCAACCTTTCAGAAGATGATGGCGAGAAATTTGAAGAGAAGAAAAATCTTGCGAAAGTTCTTTTGAGCTTGCTGAATTTTGCTTCAACTGATTTCAGCAGGACAAATCCACACATTTTACCAAAACTCCATGCTCTGATTGATTCATTTATGCGTCAATCCCCAGATGCAATGTACTTGGTAGTTCTTGCTAATTTTAGAGAAAGTTGTTTTGAGTCATTGTACCTTGATGAGGAAAGCGGGAATACAGGTATGTGTAGTTTGATGAACCATGGATCTTTTCGAGACGAGCGAATTTTTCAGAATTTGGATGCGTTCAAGCATTTTCAAGTTTTATCGTACTTCACACCTGCAAGATTATGCAGCATGTTTGCTTGTCTTCTCAAAAATTACTGTGTACCGCATTATAGTGAGACTGAGTGCAAAAAAGCGATTGTAAATGTTTGTGTATTTCTGATGAAAACGCTGCCCAATGAGGCAGCATTCGAGGCTATTTATCAACTCTTCACTGAGCTTGAGAAACCGGCTGAAATGGTAGCTTTTCTTCTGGAAGCAATTTTGGTGATTGAAAGTGAGAATCTCAGAGCAATTGTTGAATCTACAGAGTTTCCAATTCATCCTGAAGAAAGTTTGAAAATACTTACCGATTTTTTCAGTGATGTCCTTACTCGCAAATATGACTTCTGGCGCATTGAGCTTAAAAAGCGATGTCCCAAGAAGGAGTTGGTTGCGGCTCTTACAGCAATCTCCGAGAAATCTTTTGTTGCTGGGCTCATTTTTGAACGAATCTTCTACAAGAGTCTCTTTGATTCCAAAAGAGAATTGGAGGATATTTTTGATGAAAGTGTTTGTGAAAGCATCCAAATAGTCATTGATCATTCAAAAATGGGTCATGAAATAAGTAGTGATCCACAACAACCTAGCAATCTTTGGATGCTTTCTTTTTTAGAAAGAAAATTTAGTAGTTTTTCGACTATGCCAGTTTCTAATTGTTTGGTTCATCTTCGGAGAGAAAGACAGGAATTGTACGACAACAAACAGAACGAGTATCGCGAAAATGTTGCAAATCCAATTTGGAATACTAGAAATAGTGATGATCCAATTACTCTTGAAAATCTTGGAGCGAAGGGCTTATTTCCAGTTTATCGAGAGCTATGTAGGAATCTTGAAAAAGTAGAATCCAGTATCGAAATGCTTAAAAAACATAAGTCAAGCCAGTGTCTAGGAGAGATAGAAGCAGAAGCTACCAGTAAGGTGAAACACATGAATTCTGAGAAAGAACAGAGGATGTGTGTACACAAACGATTGCTTCAAGAAGCCAAGACATCGATTCTTAAGCGCCTATTTTGCGCTCAAACAAGCCAAGAAGTCGATTCTTGAGCGCTTTTTAGCGGTCAAGAGTAAAAAATTGTAAAAAATTATAATATTAGTCCAATTTTGGCTTGATTTTCACAAATTTCTCAACCATATCTTCGCCAAATTTTTGAGAAGCTGCTTCTTCAGTGACTTCTTTACGCCGGACTTTCGAAATAGTGGTCATCATTTTTTCAAATTGGGTGAGGTCAAATTTATTCCCATTTTCAATAACCATATTGAATAGGGCGGGGTAAATCATCATAAGTGGCATATATTTCTGCTGGTATTTACCGCGCAAATCGGCGAATTTTTTGGTTTCACGCTTGCGGTTATCCTCTGAGCAGTCAGTTTCAGTGAGGAGTTGATACACGAATGATTTAATTTGCTCAACATCGAGATGTTCATCAAATTCCTTTTGTTGCTTGGGCGGGAGCTGGTCCTTGAAGTCTTCAAGAGATGCAGATTGATTAGTTTGGTTCGTGGTGAATGACATTGCGGGGATATGATTAGAATACGAAAAATGTTTTTAAATCAAGAAATTATTCTTTTATAGAATATGCATTGGAAGCATTATTTTTACATAGTAGTTTTGGTTTTGGTGATCATTCTAATAATTTTATACATTATTGGAAAAAGGCTACAGTGGGACATATTAGATTTAGATAATGCGGAGAGTTTTGATAATCCCCTTGAAATAAAGAAGGATATGATTGACAGATTGTACGCTAAAATTTACGACAAAGTATTCGATGAGCCGGAAGTATTCAAAGAAGAGTCGAAGGAAATATTAAAGTTCATGGATAAGCACCACATTGAGGGTGGTGAAATATTGGATGTTGGGACAGGGACTGGCAAACATTTCCAGAATTTAAGCTCGAGTGGGCTGAAAGTGATTGGAGTGGACAGGAGTGAGGCGATGCTGGAAATATTCGCGCTTAGAAACCCATTGGGAAAGACCGTGATGGGTGATGTGAAAAATGAAGCGCTATTTACGAAGCAGAAATTTAAGATGATACTGTGCTTGAAGGAGACGCTATATCACAATAAGATGATTGATTGGGATACAATCCTGAGTAATTTTTTCTTCTGGCTGAAGCCCAATGGCTATTTAGTGGTTCATATATTTGACAGGGAAAAATTGGATGCGTGCCCAAAAAATATGACATTTTCGAGGAAAGATGGTGAAGGGCGTCAGCATGGGATTACAAATTTCCCCAATTTTACGCATGATGGTTGGTGGGAGAAGAGAGGGCAAGTGATTTGCCAATATAATGAGATTATTGCAATGAGGGATAAAAAGGGAGCGATTACAAAGAAGAAGCACTATAAACATAATTTAGTGATACCAGAGAAGAAGAAGATTATTGAGAAAATTATGTCTAACTATTTCAAATTAGTGGAAATCGTAAAATTGGATAGTTTAGGGCTGAAAGATCACGAATTATATTTTTTTAAAAAAATTAAATAATATATGGCAGCATTGAGCAATAAGGATGTTAAGCAGGGGTGGATTGATGGTTTCTATCCTTATGGACAGTATGCAGTTCAAGATAATAAGCTAATATTAGGAGGTGATGAAATAAAAGTGAATAATGAAATATTAACTCAACAAGTAATAAAAGAGAGCACAAGCGGTTATAATACTGCGCCCGTATCTGGACAGACCGGTGGTGGAAGAAAAAAAAAGTATAAAATTCAGGCGGATAATATTGAAAGGGCATTTAGAAAATTGGAGGGAAAAGTTAAAGGAGGTAAAGGAGATATTCTGGTTTTACAACTGGAAAGTTTAGATGATAAGAATAAAATAAATTTTTATAAAATTTACAGAAAAAAAATGTGAGTTATATTTATAAAGATGACCGGTAGCAGTAACCAATTTCAGAAGGAACTTAGCAAACTCGAAGGTTTATTGAGTAGTTTAAATAAGAAGAATAAGGGTAGCAATAACAACCAGAATGGTGGTAGAAAACAAAAAAAGAGCAGTCGCAACCAATATTTTAATGGTGGTGCTGCTGATAGTGAATCTCGTTTTTTCAAGCTTGTTAGTGTAAATGGAAAGACTGTAGATGGTGGTAGGTATGAGCTCCCCCTCAAAACAAAAACAGGTAAGCCTCAGACTAGGGGTCCTAAGGATAAGGCGTCTAGTGCGTTCTCTGAGATCTGCCAGAAGAATAAGGAGAAGGGCGAGTGTAGCTATAAATTTGCTATTCAGGAGACCACCCGTGGCAGTGACAAAAAAGTCTATAACTATCAGGGCAAGAGGGTTAAATTGGCGAAGCCCGTTGTACTCAAATTAAAAGACAAGAAGACTGGTAAGGTCAAAGAGGTCGTCAAGAAGTTCAAGAATGTGATTACTTCTCTCGGATCTAGTAGCGAGTAATTGAGGTATATTTTAACCCACTATTTTTTTATCAACAGATTGATAAAAAAATATTCTAATTACACCGACCGAAAAGAAAAATGAGACAAATTATTCCATCACAAAATAGGTGCATTGAAGTAAAATCAACATGAACCGCAGAAAAAAAGAAAGACAATATATTTAAAAAACAATAAGCCGGAAAAGAATTAGGATATAATTATGAAATATGGCTTAACAATTCAAAGTTCCTATCACTGCTATTTTACATCATGATAATGATGTAGCGAATAGAAATATGATGATTTTACAAGATGCTATTTTACGAGCAAACAAAATCACTTCTAAATCTTATATGTTATTACGCTTATGGGTTCTAAACAAATACCATGATGGAATTGATATTCCTGAAATTACAACTGATACTATTTCTATGGCTATGAAATCTATAATGAATTCTTCATCTGGACCAAAACCAAAAGGAAATAATAACCTTTTATTACAAGAGTTTCAAACCATATATGATTTTTCATTAGAGGATGGTAAAAACTTATCTGCGATATTAAATTATTATGCTACTACTATGCTAACATCTATTACCAATAATATTAAAATACATTTTTTTGATTATGTAAATCGGTTTATTAATTCTTATTTTAAGGCAATTTACAAGGAAGAAATTACAAATAAAGTATTCAAAAAACAACTATTTAAGGAACTTCGTGTTGTAAAGAATGATATTTTGAATAACACTTTGTTATGTGATGAAAAATATCATAAATGGATAAATGAAACAAGATACAAAATAGTTCCAAAAGAGTATGATACTAGTTATTATTATGACGTATGTTATGAACCATACAAGTATCTAAAATATATGATTTTTATGTGTTTAGAACTGGAAGCATTAGAAGCAAGAGCATTTCAGTTTTTTCCTATTCAAACAAATGCGATTCCAAAACATATTCAAATAGATACAAAAGCAATGGTTGAATTATTTGTAGATACAAAACAAGATGAAAAACTAATGAAAATATGTAAATTCCCTGAAAAATATGGTAAAATATTATCTGCTACTTCTGGAAATCTGAATTATTGTTTAGAAGAAAACAAAGAGTTTATTTGGAATGCTTTATGGGATATTAGGAAACAAACACGTGAAAATTATAAGTTTGATTATACCATTATTACTGATGGATATGCTACTTCTTTACGATTTATTCACAATGATTATATTGAGAAAGAACTGATTAAAAAAGATAAGAAAAAACAAAGAAAAAAAGCATTACAATGTCTTACTAATGAAGAAAATGATACTTGCAAAGAAATAAAGAAAGAACTTACCAAATTGCTACGACAACAACGTAAGGAAAATCCATCAAAGAAAATCGAAACTACCAAAGAACTATCAGAATTTCCGTATATTGATGAATTACCTATGGAATTGTTAAAAGGTAAACATATTTTTATTGATCCTGGAAAGCGTAGTTTATTTTCAATGATGGATGATAATGGTAAGTTTTGTTCTTATACAAATGGTATGCATATCAAGGAAACGAAACGACTAAAATACCAACGCTTACTAAAAAATCACAGTGATAAAATCCATATCACAGAAACCGAAAAAACACTGAATAAATACAATTCCAAAAGTTGTAATATTGATAAATTTAAGGAATATATAGCTAAAAAACTGGAAGTAAATGATATAGTAATTCCATTATATCAAGACATTCAGTATCGTAAATACAAATTATATGCTTACATCAATAAAAAGCGAAGCGAAGATAATATGCTGAATATGATTGAAAAGAAGTATAGTAAAGACCATACAATCATCATTGGAGATTGGAGCATAGGGAAGCAAATGAGAAACTTTATCTCTACACCAAACTTATCACTAAAAAGAAAATTAAAGGAACGTTTTAAGGTATATAATATAGATGAGTTTAGAACATCATGTTTGTCTTATGAAACCAAAGAACTCTGTAAAAATCTGTATTTACCTGATAAGAAAAAAGAAATACGAAAGATACATTCTATCCTAACATATCAAATGGAAAACAATAGGAAAGGGTGTATCAATCGTGATAAGAATGGATGTAAGAACATCCAATATGTATTCAACTACTATAAAAAAACAGGAAAGCGTCCTATAAAATATAGTAGAGAATATAAACTTGAAAGAATAGACCAACCACCAAGTCCAGAAAAGGATGAAGTTGTCAAATGTAGTCTAATGCCTATGAAAAAAGGTGCTTTTACCCGACTAATTTGATTTATCAAATAAAGAAAGAAAATGATTGATAATTTTATTTTTTAAGATAATTTTGTCTCATTTTTTTTTCGGTCGGTGTAACTATAGAATGACTGAAAAACATAATTACGTACTTCTAAATTTTCCAGAAGAAGGGCAAAAATATGGTAGATATACTGGGAAATCTCCTGGAGTTGTTGCTAATAAAATTTTCAATAAACTGATGAAACACTATAATTTTATAGATAATGTAGACGGCAAGAAATATTTAGTATTTGAGTTCCAGAATACAAAAACAGGGAAAATACACGAGTATATTGGAACGCCAATTATTTTTCAAAATCCTATACATGTTAATATTCATAATCAAAATATTAGTATAACTCATCGTTCAATTGTTGTTCAGTATGATAAAACAATGAAGGAAATATTTAGTAACGAATTGAAAACTATAAAATCTATAACATAAATATGTCAAGAAAAGAACCAGCGATGAGTCCAGAAGATCCCCAAAAAAAGGGGGATGATGCTATATCTTCAACTGATAAAACTGTAACAGAGCAAATTAATGGATCAATCAATATAGATAAATTATACCCAGATATAAGACCTCCTGTCGTTCAATATGAAAGTCCATTTACTATAAATGGCGGAGGATGTATGAAACAATATCGTTTTATGTCAAAACCAGGGGAATTCCCAATCCCAGGAAGAAGTCTAATTGATGCACTTCGGAATGGATTGGTAAAATTGGAGAATGAAAATGGAGATATTTACAATCGTAGGAAACAAATAACTGTGAATTTACAGAGAGAAAACAATAATCGGGCGAACAAGCTACATAAATTCATGGTGAAAATATTTCGAATTGATCATCCGGTCTATCGTTATAAAATAGAATTATGGAAATTTTGAGAATTTCCTCGGGAGATTTTCAGAATCTCTTCTCAGAAATTCTCATAAAATGAGAATTTCCTCGGGAGATTTTCAGAATCTCTTCTCAGAAATTCTCATAAAATGAGAATTTCCTCGAATTAAAAAAAAGTGCATAAATTATGAAAATGGGAGAATATAATTGTGAGAATCATTTAGAGATTTATGGGAAATGGGAGGATTTAAAG
>Ga0315293_10006940_pt1 | contig 10543 bp, 7 predicted proteins | sample YL17G13_20_MG_FD_203071 | JGI IMG/M metagenome (GOLD analysis project Ga0315293, IMG submission 203071) | Sediment microbial communities from Yellowstone Lake, YNP, Wyoming, USA - YL17G13_20 | ecosystem: Environmental > Aquatic > Freshwater > Lake > Sediment | place: USA: Wyoming | collected... | reverse complement strand
CGCATTGGGTGTATCCTCCTGTTTAAAAGCTCAGAAACGGATACACCCTCTCCTTTTATCGCTCAACTCTGAATTTACACACAAGAAGTTACGCTACTTTTGAGTAGACTATCTCTTACATACAGGCCGCACGGCCTTCAGTGGCCTTCATTTGGCACGCCGTTTTCCGCGTTGGTGCTTGAGCGCGGAAGCGGTATATTGGGGGTATGGCAGAAAAGGTTTCTAAGTGGGCTAATTGGTTCACCATCATATCGGGGGTTGTTGGGGTTCTCTCATACCTTCCCCTAATTGTGTCATATGTTGGGAAACTGCTCAAGGCAGGGGGGCTTGTGAGTATTTCGGAGTGGCTCAATAGCCCGTGGGCAATCATCGCGGCCATCTCGTCCCTAACCTTTGTGGGGATGCTATTCATTAGAAGATGGGGAAAGCGTAAGGCACGAATTAGCAGCCTGATCACATCGGCGAACGACTTGCTGCCTATTGCCGACTTCGATATTGATTCAGAACAGGTTCTTGCATATGCGCGAAGTTACTTTGGTGTGAATGCAGACTCTGTCATTAACGGTACCTTGAGTAGATTGGCCTTACAGGGGCAAGTCCACGTTAGGGCAGCTTTCTGGTTGGAGACCGATTTGAATTACGTTCCGGCATTTAAGTTTGAGACCTATGCAATGCAATTAGAGGAAGATCGCATAATTAGTCTTCTCTCTGACGTACCATATCATCATTTAAGGTTTGTGAGTAAGGAAATTAACGGTCTATGGGACTCCAAAAGAGCAAAGAATCATTCGGTTCTCATACCAGATATGCCAATTATCGACGCTGCTAAATATGCACTCAAGGTGCTGCCAAAGCCGGACTACTATAAGGATTGGGAGCATGACAAACCTCGTCTTGGGTGGGCCTGCCAACGCATTCAGGAACTTGCTGCGGATGGAAAGATTCGAGTTTGGGGCGGTCTTGAAAAAGCCGTTATCCCTGAAGAGCACTTTCGCAATCCACAACTTGGTTTTGTGCTTGATACTTGCGGGAATTGGTTTTGTGATCGGCGTGGTCCAACTGTTAGTGGCAAAGAAGAACGTTGGATTACTCCATACGTCTGCCGACACCAATTGGAATCCGTTCTTCCTGCAGACTGACCCACTACCCACCGGTCGGCTTATTGCTCGCGTTTCTGGGTCAATTGCCTTGCTTGCTTCTCGCTTTCTTCTCTCTGTTTGATTGCATCCTGTTGGAGAGTTCGTTCGACTTCCTGCTGTTCCAGGCGATCCTTTTCCAACTGAGCCGCTACTTCTGCCGGGGTCGGGCCCGCCATACGTGCCAGTCTCACGTCCTCATATCCACGGCGCTTGGCCACCACCCGATACGTGAACGTCGCATTCCCAGTGCCATTCATCAGTTCGACAACATCAAACCCGGTGGCTCCGCGAATCACCGCGGTGCCTTTACAGTTCGGATCATTCAGTTGAATGAATACTTTCATCTGATGCTGTTGATTGACGGTAACGGTTTTGAGAAAAGAGGGATCAAGTTCAATGTGCGCACGCCCGTTAACCAACTGTCCCTCGCCGAAATCCTCGAACCAGCATTCCGGTGACTCCTGGGAATAGACCAGGCGATAGTCGTCCGGCTGGAATTCAACTGCGGCGCTCTTCGTCCCGAGCACTGTCAGATTACCCGTTGTCCTGAGGTGGCCATCGAAATACCCGGCGTAGCCGGACGTCGGGCCTTTGCCGTACACTCCGAACTTCGATCCGGTGCCGTAGTTGAGCGCCTCGAAGTAGCCACCATAGACAGTGCCGGACCCACGATTGGCAGCCACGCTGTTGATACCGTATGCAGAGATTGAGCCTCTGCTCAGGCCCACCGGACGTACCCCATAGGCTGTGCCGACGCCAGTCGAGTCGGCTATGAAATAGCCGCCGTAAGTGTTGCCGGACCCAGCATGTTCGCTATTACCATAGACACCGAAACTGGCGTAGACATTGGTAAGTCCATGAGCGTATCCATAGAGACCATACGTGTTGGATCCGGATGGCACGATATTTTCGAAATAGCCGCCGTATGAAGTCCCGGTATAGGCGACATCTGCGGCGACATCGCTTCGAACGCCGTATGCCGATTGCGAGCTGCTCACGCTATATGCGCTAACATCGGCTCCATATGCGGTGCCGTTGCGAGAATATCCGCTACAGCGCAGGCCAAAAGTACTGCCGAGGGATCCTTGCGCGTTGAAATTCGCGCCCTCCGTCCAAGTGCCACCGGAACCGCCAAAAGCTGTGCCCGCTACAGCAGTGCGATCACCGGTGCCGACGCTGTCGGTTTCGAAAACACCGCCGTAGGTATTCCCAGCCGCAGTATTAGATGCAAATCCATATACTCCCCTTGCGCTTGACCACGGCGAGTTGCTCCTTCCTTCTCCATAGACAGCCCGAACCGCGCCTTCACCGGTGCTCGTGGCCAGGAAAGACCCCGCAAAGGTGGTGCCGGTTCCGGAGTTGAGGACCACGGCACGAATGGACGATACGGGATCAGGACTCTGCGTTTCAAAATGCGCCAGCGTGCCGACTCGCGTATCCAATTGGGTACCAATAATGCATAGACCGGTATCGGTGATATTGGTTAGAGTTATAGTCCCACCCTTGGCGCCGTCCACCGTGTTCACTCGCAAGGCGTAACCGACCGAGACGATCGGCGTGCGTGGAGTCTGTGTCTGGCCATTAAAAACCACCTGAAGGAACAGCGAGTCGTACCGGGCGAAAAGACTGTCCGGTATCGGCGTGTTACTTCCCAGCAGGTAACTGAACAACCCTCCGTCGGAAACGACCGGCGTTGCCGTTTCTGACCATCGGACCGTTCCGGCCGTTGATCGATCGTAGAGTGCAAAGAGGGCCGGATAACTGCCGTTGGGCACTGGGTTGCCACCGGCGTCAGTGGCTTTCCCCTGGTAACTGATCTTTCTCGGCGTAGCGGCCGAAATCGTTATCGCCGTCATTAGAATGCAGATGACAGCAAGCACTAAGAAGATAATTCGCACGTGTCGCATGGTATTTACTCCCTGACAAGAGTTGGGGTACGATAAAGAACTTTCTTCGATAACTGACTGGTATTGAACGAGAGCAGGCATTTTGGGACCACTCCACGGTTATATCTGAAATACGCAACGAGTTGGTATACGTAAAGATAGTTAAGCCCGTCTAATTTGCCACACAAATATCACTTGGATGCGGGCTCCCCGCAATTTCACCATCTTTTTGCATTAGATCCTGTCCCCGGTCGGATATGCAGAAGGAGTAATCTGTATGCGTACGTCAAAAGCGAAATTTCGAACAGCCGGTCAGAGATCATCTGGCGCGAATGGACAGGGTCCCACACCGTTTTGCCCAAAACGAACCCAATTGTTTGTTGTCCCACAACGACTTAATATGAAAAACAAAGCCAATTCGAAGCCAGTCTAACCCAATCCAAAGCCAATTTGACCCACTTGTGGGATGGCAAAGCGGTGGCGGAACAGATGGCGAAACTGCTCGGTTATGGGCAAGGCGAAAGGAACTACTAACGAAAAGGCATGACAATGGAACTCGGTAATATCAGAATCAAGATCAACCTGAACGCCTCGGCGAAAATCGAGTGCGCCAAAGCGGAGATCATGCTGCCGGATGGCTCTGTGGTCGTGAAAGAGGGTGCGTTCTCACTCTGCCGGTGCGGGCAGTCGGGCAAGAAGCCGTTTTGCGATGGCACCCACAAGACCTGCGGATTTGAGGGGTGAGGTCCTATTGATGAGGGGTCAGTTAGAACACATCAGCGCTGAAACGGTAAATCTCGGCGTGTCTTTCTTTGTGACTACTGCGCGAGAGCCCGGCTTTCAGACAGGTTTGCTCGAGGAACTGCACAACGCTCCAACCGTGCTCAGTCGCGACCTGCGGCAGCAGGAGTCCGGAGTGCATATCGAGTTTGATCATCAGACCATCGCGGCCAATCTCGATATCCGAAGGGCGCTTCACCCGTTCGAGCGGTGACAAGATGGAAATCTCGTATTCCAGCCGGCTGAATTCATCGCGCGTCAATTCAGGAAACCGAGGATCCTCGAAGGCCGCCGCCTGCGCCATGTCGGCCACTGCCCGCCAGAGTGGGTCGCGAGCGCGAATCAAGCCGATACAACCGCGTAACTCGCCGTCGAGAGTCAGCGTGACGAACAGACCGCGCTTCCGCTCCAGTCGCTCGGCAGTCGGCGGCGTATAGTCTTTCCTATCCAACCGGGCTTCGATTGCCTCTCGTGCAATCCTCTTGAGGAGTTGTCTGTCTTCCTCGGTGAGGTCGTCAGTCTCTTTATTCGAGGCCTGTCGCGCGCCGAGAACCGACTTGCTGACACGAACGCGCTCCTGCACGATCACGGCAGAGAGATATCCGACAACTTCTTCAAAGTCGCCGGTCGTGGCGCCCGATGTCGTGTATTCGAGAAGCTTGACTTCTTTGCCCCCCATCCGCTTGGCCGCCGTCATGACGGAGCAAACCGGGCCGCCGCCGCACGCTTCCCCCTTGCCTGACTCGAGCGTCTCCATCAGCAGCGCCGGGTCGAATCGTTCGATTGCCGTTCGGACCGCGGAATCGAGCCGGTTGGCGGCCTTTTCGGAATGGAAATGCGACAAGTCGGTCGAAGCGACCAACAGCGCATTGGTCTCTTTGAGAGTGCTCGCCAGTGTCTCGCCGAGCGTGCGAATAGAATCCGGTTCCTGGTCCCCCATGACGATTGCGACCAGCTTGAATTTGCCCAAAACCAACTGCAGGAACGGAAGCTGAACTTCAAGCGCGTGTTCGCCGCGGGCGCCGCCGCTGGCGTGTCCCATGTTTGAGAAATAGACCGCCGATGGATTCACCGAAGCTATCCGTGTTGACAGTTCCTTGTCAGTCTCAACGAGTCCGAGCGGAGTTTGGTAGGCATCGCCGGAGAAGACTGAGGACCCTTTGAAAAAAACTGTGTGCGAAGGTGACACGATCACGACGGTGTCGTACTCCTCGCCTTCGAGCAGTTTGTACGCTTTGGCGGCAGTCTTGCCGGAGTATGGGTAGCCGGCGTGGGGGGCGATAATTGCAGTCGGCCGTCCGGAAATCGGGACTTTCTCAACCTCGGCAAAGAACCCGGCGAGCGTTTTGGCCAGTTCGGCGGGGTTCGACGGGTAAAACATCCCGGCAACAGCCGGTTTACGTATCTGCGGTGTATCGTTAGTCATGGATAGTCCAAATGCTGTACTGTTCAAGGGCAATGGTACGGTCAGAAGGAGGAAAAGTCAAAGGGTGGGCGATTCAGGCAGCCGGGAGTGCCGGGTCCCGACCCCGCGCAGCTCTACCCCACTACTTTCAGCTTGGCGAACTTGGCCATGATCTTCTTCACTCCAAGGCCGGTGAACATGATCTCGAGGCGGAGCGAGTCGCGGTAGCCGTCCTTCTGGAGGATCTTCCCGCGACCGAATGTCGGGTGGGCAACAATGCGACCGACCTTGAACGGGCTCTCCTCGTCGTAATCGTAATACCGCTCCCCTTTCCCGTTCGCATTGGTCGACGAAGCAGCCGCAGCCGCGAACAGCCCGGGTTGGTCTGAGGCATATTCGTAGTGCTGGCGGATGCGCCAGTCCCGTCTATCAATCAGTGGTTCCGGAATTTCCTTGATGAATCGGGACGGCATCGACTGCACTTCGCCGAACCGGAACCGGGTCGTGGCGGTCGACAAGAACAGCCGCTTGCGGGCGCGCGTCGCGCCGACGTAGAAGAGGCGGCGCTCCTCTTCGAGTTCCATCGGATCGGTCATTGCCTTCTGCAACGGGAACAGTCCTTCCTCGAGGCCGACAATAAACACGTTGTCGAACTCCAGCCCTTTGGCGGAGTGCAGGCTCATCAGCGTGAGTTTGTCCTCAACTTCGCGGTACGAATCCAGATCGGTGTAGAGCGATATTTCGGCGAGATAGTCGACCAGCTTTCCTTCAGCATGATGCCGCGCGAATTCGGATGCACCTTCGACGAACGCCTCGATATTCTCCACCCGGCTTTCGCCGAGCGCCGGGTCCTCGGAACGGAGTTCCTCGATCAGGTTGAGTTCCGTCACCAGATCACCGGTGAGAATGTCTATCGGCTCGGAATCGGCGCGCGCGCGGTATTTCTCGATCAACTGCGTAAACGGTTCAATCCGCTTGATCTTGCCGAACAGGTCGGAGTGAAGCGAGCCATCAAGAGCGATATGATACATCGAGCAGTCCTGCGACCTTGCCAACAGCGCTATCGTCTCGATCGTCTTATCGCCGATTCCGCGTTTGGGATAATTGATGATTCGTGCGAAGGAAACATCGTCTTTCGGATTCGCTATCAGCTTGAGATAAGCGATCAGGTCTTTGATCTCTTTCCGTTGATAGAACGACACACCGCCGACAATCTGATACGGCAGATTTCGACGCCTGAGCTGTTCTTCAAAGGCTCGGGACTGCGCGTTAGTGCGGTACAGAATCACCGTCTCTTTGAGCGACGAAAGACCGCGCAGGCTCTCGGTCTGATCAATTACGCGGACTGCTTCATCTTCGGCCGAATCAATCGCCAATAGGATTACTTTGTCGCCGTCTTCGGTGTCAGCCCAGAGTGTTTTCCCCTTGCGGGCGGAGTTGTTCTGGATGACCGCCGATGCTGCCTTGAGGATGTTGTTGGTGGAGCGGTAGTTCTGCTCCAGCTTGATGATTCTCGCGCCGGGGAAATCCTTCTCGAACTCGAGTATGTTTCGAATGTCTGCGCCACGCCAGCCATAGATCGATTGATCTTCATCGCCAACCACGCAGATATTCTGGTGCTCTCCCAACAGGTACTTTAACAGCAAATATTGCACACGATTAGTGTCTTGATACTCATCGACCAGGATATAACGGAAGCGGTTGCGATATTTCTCGCCAATTGCGCTGTTTGATTTAAGAATCGAGACCGCGTTGAACAACAGGTCATCAAAATCCATACCATCACATGCCCTGAGCCGCTTCTGATACAGACTGTAGATGAGCGCCGTGCGGGACTCAAACCAGCCGGACGCCTGCGACGCAAACTCATCCGGTCCGATAAGTTGGTTCTTGGCGTCCGATATCTTCCCTTGCTGTCCTTTGGCCGGAAACTGTGATTCGGCAATGCCGAGTTCCTTAACGCAGGTCTTGATAAGTGATAGGGAATCATCTTGATCGAAAATGGTGAACTGCGAATCGTAGCCGATTGCCGATGCTTCCCGCCTTAAAATGCGAGCGCAGAAGGAGTGGAAGGTGGAAACATTAAGTTCCGGAATCTCGGTTCCCATTAGTTGGTTGACCCGCTGCTTCATTTCCCCGGCCGCCTTGTTGGTGAAAGTGACAGCCAGCATCTGATACGGTTTGGCGAGTTGCTGGGTGAGAATATGGGCCAGTCGGCGCGTGAGCACGCGGGTCTTGCCGGAACCGGCCCCGGCAATAACCAGGAGAGGCCCGTCGGTGGACGTGACCGCTTCGTACTGGTGCGGGTTGAGGTCATCGAGCAGACGGTTCATAGGTGGGACCGAATATACGGTCCCAACGTGGTAGCGCAATTGCTTTTGGGGCGAGCGGGGAACGTCGAAACCCGAAGGGGTTCGGACCTAGCAACTTACAGTCTGATAAGATACTGCAGCTTGGCAAAGAACTTTTGGTCGGAGCGGCGGAAGATATTCTCAGGGGACTCCTCACCAAGACCGTGGGTCGATCCAATATAGAAAATCGTAAATGGATTCAGTTTGTAACTGAGGAGCGGTTCGATCCGGAGGCCGCTCTCTTCATGGCGATACCAATTGCCTGCTGTATCATTACGCGCGTCTTCACTGTGGTAATACTCTACTACAAGTCTCAGAAACCATTCTCGCGTAAACTGATAGTCGATTCGCGAGCGGACCACATATTCCTTGTACAGGTTTAGCGCGGTGTCCGGGTGGTCGAGTGCCGAGTAATCGAGGTGCGGTTGAATAATCAATTGCTTGGTCGGCTTGATGGTCGCATAGAGTTCGATATCACTGCCGTGACCGAGCACGGGTCGGTCCAGATAACCACTTCTTGCAATAACATGCCCATGTCTAATCCCACCACCGACTCCCATCCAGGCGCTGAAGTTGCTTTCGGCGCCGACGTCGAAGCGACGGATACCGCTGAAGTAGACCTTTCGAAACAGTTCCCTGCTGACAGTGTAGTTCAGCCACACAAATGTCTGATGGGTAAACTGCAATTCCAATTGTGGAACGATCCACTCGTCGATGCGCTGACCGGCGAAATTCCAGACCCGGCCAATCTGGATGTTGGGTTCCCACGTCAGCAGCACCTTGCCATTGGGCCGATAGAACAGGTTGCCGAAGACGTCGATTTCCTTCATATCGTTTCGAGAGACAAAGCCGTTATCGGCACGAAAGGTGGGAGAGTATGTTTGAGCGCTGACCATGATGCACTCGCGATTGCGATTATATTGTATTTGTGTGAAAGCGCCGTGACCCCAAAACCTTTCGCCGTCGAAGGTGAGCGTGTGGCGGCCGCGCTCAAAGGTCGATGTGTCCGCACCTTTGGAGAGAGCAGTGTCATTCGGTTCCGCAGTCCGGCTGGCGAGAACCTGAGCATCGAAACGGAAGTTCTTCAAGAACCGAACCTGAGTGTCGCCTCCGAAAAGCGTGCCACTGCCGTCGCCCTCAAGCCGCCGGTCCGTGAAGATTGCTCCCACATGCGAATTTTGGAACAGCATTTGTTTGAGACGAATGACATTCGAGGTACTCTTTCCGGCGGGCCAGTTTTTGGAGCGGTCACTGAGCGGCACGAGCATTCGGGAGTGCTCGTCCCTCGCTGCCAGATAGGCCACACTGGTCCGACCGAAACGGGCGGTGAACTTGCCGGCTACTTGCGGCTCAACGATAGCTCGAGTATACACGGCCTGGAGTTGGGTGCTGAATAGATCACTCCCCTCCTGAAAGAAGGGACGCCGCTCTTCGTAATAGAGCGCATACGAGGAATTGACGTCGATCTGAGTCGCATCGGATTCAACCTGGCTGAAGTCCGGATTGATTGCGATTTCGGCGGTGGAGTTGGTCGAGAGGCCGTACTTGGCATTGAACGCGAAGGCCGCTTCGGGATTGTCGTTGTCAAATCTCAAGCCGCCGTCGTTGTTTTCCATCAGCGATCCGGACTGTGATGCAATGACATTGGGCAGCAAATCGAGACGGGTCCCTGGCTTGATATTGCTGATTCCGGTCAATGTACCCAAGTGACAGAGGAAACAGGGGTTACTTCGATCTTGGGCAGCCCAGGAATACCTACGGCGGACATCCCGTTGGTGGTCTCGCCAGAAGTTGATTTTCCATATCTGTTCCGGCTTGTCCGGAAAGCGCAAGCTGCTGAACGGAACGGCGATCTCAACCTGATAGCCGCTGTCGGTTACTGTTCCCCGCGACTCCCAGACGAGGTCCATAGAGATATCCTCGTTTCCCGATGCAAGCATGCGCAGGTCCCCCTGAATCCCCAGAGGATTCACAAAGAATTCGTACCCCCAAGCGGCATCGCCATAGGTATCGAGCATGACACCGAAGTAATCATCCTGGAAAATATTGTCCCGGTCTCGCAGGGAGGCGCGCACGGATTTCGGGTCGTCATAGGCGATCAGTGCCACGTACAGCCGGTTGGCGTCATACGTGACCAAGGCTCTCGAGTCGACCGGCGGTTTGATTTGGTCGCCGGGGTCGTTTTCGGCAAATCCGTCCGCTACCGCGGCGGTCCGCCAAGCGGCTTCGTCCAGCCGACCATCGACTTTTATGGAACCGTCACACCGGGTAATCTGGAGAGTTGGCTTGAATTTGGGAGCAAAATCATTGGCAGCGGCAAGGCTTGCCGGAATGGCCATTAACAGGGTGCCGAAGATTAATCGCAAGGTCATCTGTCCTCTTTTGCGTAGGCGGTTTGCCTGGTTGCTATACGCCGCTATGGGGGCTTTTGTTACAGACGACAAACGCCAAGTTTTGTTCAATGGAAACGCTGTGGAATCTGATACTAACGAAAGCGGCCGAGAGACAATACTTCCCGGCCGTATACACTCCCAACCCGAACTAACGTCTATTTTCTGAGCGCCTCGATAGCATCCTTGCGGCTGTCAAAATGCTCAAAGACATTGATCAGCCGAGTAATCGTGAGCACGGACACAATGGTGGTGATATTCGCCAGCACCAGTCGTCCGCCGGCGTTCTTCACGGTGGTCAGAGCTGAGATCAGCATGCCGAGGCCAACCGAATTCATCCATTCTACTTTGGCCAGATCGATCACGATCTTCTTCTTGTTCTGGGTGATGTACTCGTGAATACGCCCGTGGAACATCGTCGTTTCTTCGCCGCCCATGATTTTGCCGGAAACCTCGAAGATCACAATATCTTTGTCCAGTGAGTCTGCGAATTTCATCTTATGGATCCTCTATGTGATAGATTATTTCTTTCATTTCCAGACAACTGCCCAAACCGGGCTGTGAACCCGTCGTACGCCACGGCAACATAGCG
>Ga0315293_10006937_pt1 | contig 10545 bp, 8 predicted proteins | sample YL17G13_20_MG_FD_203071 | JGI IMG/M metagenome (GOLD analysis project Ga0315293, IMG submission 203071) | Sediment microbial communities from Yellowstone Lake, YNP, Wyoming, USA - YL17G13_20 | ecosystem: Environmental > Aquatic > Freshwater > Lake > Sediment | place: USA: Wyoming | collected... | reverse complement strand
AAGAAAAGTTAGCCGATCTTAATTTAGGAGAAATTGTTGTTCAGCCAACCGGAAATAACGGAGTAATTTTAAGAATGACCGAGATCGGAGAAGAAACCCATCAGAAAGTCGTTTCTAAGTTACAGGAGATTTCTCCGGTTCAAGAGAAACGTTTTGAAAGCGTGGGGCCGAGCATAGGCCGAGAACTTCGCAATAAAACAATTATTTTAATAATTGTTTCTTTGGCGGCGCTTTTAATTTATATTGCCATTGCCTTTAGAAGGGTTTCTAAGCCCTTATTTTCTTGGCAATACGGAATAATTTCCATTATCGCTCTTTTGTTTGATATTTTAATTCCAATTGGTCTTTTGGCTTGGTTGGGAAAATTATATAATATTCAATTTAACATTCCTATTATTACTGCTTTGCTTACTATTTTAGGATACACAATCAACGACAAAGTTATTATTTTTGACCGAGTGAGAGAAAATATTACCCGTTTTCGGGGAGATGGTTTTAAAGATCTTGTTAATCAAAGTTTGAACCAAACGCTCAGTCGTTCTCTAAGCACTGGCTTTTGCACGCTTTTGGTTTTAATTTCTCTGTTTTTCTTCGGCGGAGAAACTCTTAAATATTTTTCTTTGATATTAATTGCTGGTATTGTGGTGGGCACTTATTCTTCTATTTTTTTAGCCGCTCCATTTTTAGTTTCCTTGTATAATTTCCGCGTTAGAAGACAATAAAATGTAATTGGTATTGACATCGGTTTTAAAAAATGTTTAAATAGAAAAATAAGCTTAAAATAAATAAATATATGAATATTAATTATCAAAAAATTTGTTCAGATTGTTTAAAAGATTTAACTCCCAGAACACTTGATGTAATTGAGAGGCGTTTTGGTTTGAAAGGCGGAGAAAGAGAAACCTTAGAAGCAATCGGCGCAACTCACGGTATCACCAGAGAAAGGGTCCGTCAGATTGAGTTAGAAGGGATTTTAAAAATAAGGCCTCAATTAGAAAATAATCAAGAGCTTTTTAACGATTTTAAAAAAGTTCTTTCTGGATTCGGGGGTTTAAAAAAGGAAGATGAATTGTTAGAGGTTTTTGGCGGAAGCAAATTAAAAAACCATGTTTATTTTTTGCTCAGCAATTTAACCGGTTTTAACAAATACCAAGAGGATAATAATTTTTATTCTTTTTGGAATAGTGAAAAAGATTCTTTTGCTAAGGCTAAAAAAGTGGTAGAATCAACTATAAGCAGATTAAATAAAGAAAAGAAAACTTTTTCCTTAGAAGATCTTTTAAAGGACCAAAAATTGAACAAAGATATTTTTGCTTCTTATATAGGGATTTCCAAAAATATCCAGAAAAATTCCGAAGGCCAATTCGGATTAAATAACTGGATTGAAATAAATCCTAAAGGAGTGAAAGACAGGGCCTATTTGGTTTTTAAAAGAGAAGAAAAACCCTTGCATTTTACTAATCTTGCTTCAATGATAGAAAAACTTCCTTTTTCAGGATTAAAGAAGGTTCATACTGCCACCGTTCATAACGAATTAATAAAAGATCCAAGATTTGTTTTGGTGGGAAGAGGGCTTTATGCTTTAAAGGAATGGGGTTATGAGCCCGGGATTGTTAAAGACATAATTGCTAAGATTTTGAAAGATTCTAAAAAACCCTTGTCAAAAGAAGAAATCTTGAAAAAAGTTTTAGAACAGCGTTTTGTAAAAGAGAATACCGTTGTTTTAAATCTCCAAGACAAAAGTTATTTTTTAAGAAGCGATCAAGGGAAATATACAATAAAGCAGGCATAAAATAATGCTTGATTCATTAAAAACTTTAATTCAAATATTAACTCCTGCTTGGGAGATTATTAAAATTTGGTGGTGGCTATCATTACCTTTTATTTTGTGGCCGCCTTTTTCTTTTCTCTGGCTTTGGTGGAGGAAAGAGCTTTTTCTTAAAAAAAATAAACGAGTTCTGCTTGAAATTAAAATACCCGAGGAAGTCCTTAAGCCGATCAGGGCCATGGAGATAGTCCTTGACGGTTTGTGGCAGATTCTTTATGACGCGCCTGACTGGTGGGAAAAATGGGTGGATGGAAAGCTGGTTATGGATTATGGTTTTGAAATTGCTTCAATTGGAGGAGAGCCTCATTTTTATATAAGGATTCCTGCGGCTAATCAAGATGCGATAGAGTCGGTTATTTATTCTCAATATCCTGATGCAGAAATTTCAATTGTTGAGGATTATATCAAATCTGTGCCCCAGGATATTCCGAATAATGACTGGGATCTTTGGGGGGCTGATTATAAGTTTTTTAAGCCCAATCCTTATCCTATTAAAACCTATCTTGAGTTTGAAACGGAAAGAGAAGCATTGGAAGAGAAAAGAATTGATCCCATAGCAACCTTGCTGGAATCAATGGCCAAGATAAAGCCGGGAGAACAGTTTTGGGTTCAGATTTTAGCTACTCCTGTTATTAATGCCGAAGTTCCTTGGGTGACAGAGGGAGAAAAAATAAGGGATCAACTGGCCAGAAGAGTAGAGAAGAAACCGGTTCAAAGACCCCTGCTTTTAGAAGCAGTTGACGTTTTAATTACTGGTCAGCCTCCAGGCGGACCGCAAGAAGAGAAAAAAGATTTTCTTCCTCCAGAAATGAAGCTTACTCCTGGAGAAAGGGATATAGTTGCCGCAGTAGAAAAAAAGATGGCTAAAAGAGGATTTAATTGCAGTATCAGATTTATCTATCTGGGAAAAAGAGATGTTTTCTTTAAGCCAAAGCTTCGTTTGGGGCTTGGTTTTTTTTCTAATTTTGGAACCCAGAATCTTAATTTCTTAGCGCCTTACGGCCAGCCGTTTATAACCAAGATTAAAAAAAGCTGGTTTTTGCCTTTCAATCTTTTTATTGATAGAAGATTATATTTAAGAAAAAGAAGCATTTTTAGAAAATATACAAAACGGGATTATCCTTTATTTCCGGGAGATCCTAAGTGGCCTTCTAATTTCATTCTTAACACAGAGGAATTGGCCAGTATTTTTCATTTTCCAGGCCGAAGAGCTGCTATGGCTCCATTTATTCAAAGAATTGAAGCTAAAAAAGGAGAGGCTCCTCATGGCCTTCCTACTGATTAAGTTTCTTTAAAAACTTATAATATGAATAAAGATATAAATTTCTTTGCCGAAACTAATTTTCGGAATATCAGGAAAAAATTTGGCATAAAAGTAGATGACAGAAGAAGGCATGTTTATGTTGTCGGAAAAACAGGCATGGGTAAAACAGCTATGCTTCAAAATATGGCTGTTCAAGACATTCAGAACGGCAAAGGAATAGGTTTTGTTGATCCCCACGGAGAAGCAGCTGAAGAGCTGCTTGATTTTGTGCCCTCAAGCAGAATCAACGATGTTGTTTATATCAATCCAGCGGATTTAAATTATCCGATCGCTTTTAATGTTATGGAAAGCGTGGGCTTGGAATACCGGCATTTGGTTGCCGGCGGCCTAATGGGTGTCTTTAAGAAAATTTGGCCCGATGTCTGGTCAGCGAGAATGGAATATATTTTAAACAATTCTATTTTAGCCCTATTGGAATGTCCCGGCTCTACTTTATTAGGAATCAACCGGATGTTTTCTGACACAGATTTTCGCAGGAAGGTGGTAGAAAAGATTACTGATCCGGTAGTTAGGTCTTTTTGGGTTAATGAATACGCTCGTTATGCCCAGAGATATGAAACAGAGGCAACAGCCGCTATTCAGAACAAGGTAGGCCAATTTATTTCCGCGCCTTTAATTAGGAATATTATTGGCCAAGTCCGTTCTACTATTGACATGAGGGAAATAATGGACAAGAGCAAGATTCTGATTTTGAATTTATCAAAAGGAAGGATCGGCGAAGATAATTCAAGGCTCTTAGGCGCTCTTTTAATAACTAAGATTCAATTGGCAGCTATGTCCCGAGTAGACATTCCTGAAAACGATAGAAAAGATTTCTTCTTATATGTAGATGAATTTCAGAATTTTGCCACCGAATCGTTTACTAATATTCTTTCAGAAGCAAGGAAATACCGCTTGGCTTTAATTCTGGCTCATCAGTATATTGCTCAAATGGAAGAAACAGTCAGAGATGCTGTTTTTGGCAACGTCGGCACTTTAATTTCTTTCCGGGTCGGGGCGGAAGACGCAGAGTTTTTAGAAAAAGAGCTGATGCCGGAATTCATTGCTCAAGACATTGTTAATTTAGCGAAATATAATATTTATTTGAAATTAATGATTGACGGGTTGGCTGGCCGGCCGTTCTCTGCTTCAACCTTGCCTCCGTTTTCTAAAGATGAATATTCAAACAGAGAAAAGATTATCAAGGTTTCCCGAGAAAAATACAGTACCCCTCGTTTAGAAGTAGAAGATAAAATATCCAGATGGGCTGGTTTTTCAGATATTCCTAATCTTGCCTTTAATCCTAAAAAAGAAGAGCCGGCGCTTAATGATGCTATTTGTTCTTCTTGCGGAAAGCCGACTAGAGTAGTTTTTAAGCCTGATGGCAAAAGACCTGTTTATTGCAAGTCCTGTTTGAAGAAAGTAAAACAAGAAGAAATTAAGCCAAGGCCTGAATCTGTCGAGGTTCAGTTGAACGAACGTCCAACCATCTCTTTAGAAAGGGGTATAAAAGAAGAAACTGTTTCTTTCAAGAAAAAAGAAAGAAAAAAAGTTGATTTAAATGAACTGAGAGATACCTTAACCAAAGCTTTAAAAAAAAATGAAAATGAAAACAATAAAGAACTTTAATTTTAAGAATAAACGGGTTTTTGTAAGGTGCGATTTTAATGTGCCTTTGGATTCTAAAGGCAATGTTGTTGATGATTTTAGAATTCAGCAAACCGTTCCGACCTTAAAATATCTCCAAGATAAAGGAGCCAGGCTTATTTTGGCCAGCCATCGTTCCGATAATAAAAATTTATCTTCTACTTGGTTAAGGTTAAAAAAATATTTAGACCTTAAAGGGGCAGAGCTTTTAGATAATTTAAGATTGGATAAAGGAGAAGAAGAAAATGACGATAATTTCGCCAAACAGTTGGCCGGTCTGGCAGAAATATATATTAACGATGCTTTTGGGGTTTGCCATCGGGCCCATGCTTCTGTTGTTGGTTTGCCTAAGTATCTGCCTTCAGGAGCAGGTTTTCTTTTAGAAAGGGAGGTAGAGGTTCTTTTTCAGGTCTTAGAGAATCCTAAACGTCCTTTAGTGATAATAGTCGGAGGAGCTAAGATTGAGAGCAAGTCCAGAGTTATTAATAATTTTTTAAACAAGGCCGATCAGATTCTTGTAGGAGGAAAGATAACCCAAGCTTTTAAGATTGATTCCCCCACAGTTTATTTCGCTATTGATAATAATAAAAATCTTGATATCGGACCCAAAACAATAAAGATGTTTTCAAATATTATTAAAAAAGCCGGAACAATTGTTTGGGCCGGCCCCTTGGGTCGTTTTGAAGATCCGTTATATCAAAAAGGAACCGAAGAAATCGCCCGAGAAATTACAAAGAATAAAAAAGCATTTAAGGTTGCCGGAGGAGGGGATACGATCTTCGCTTTGCTTAAATTCGGCCTGCGCGATAAGTTTGATCACGTTTCCACCGGAGGCGGAGCAATGTTGAATTTTTTAGCTGGAGAAAAGCTTCCGGGTCTGCAGGCTTTAGGTTATTATGGCGGAAATTAAGAATCTAAAAAGAGCAGCCCAGAGAATTTTAAAGGCTGTTAAAAAACAAGAAAAGATAATTGTTTACGGCGATTCTGATATGGACGGAGTCAGCTCGGTTATTATTTTGAATGAATGTATTAAAAATTTAGGAGGCAAAGCCATCGCTCTTTATTTTGTTGATAGAGAAGAAGAGGGTTATGGAATTAATAATAAGGCGCTTAATAATTTAAAAAAATATGCTCCAGCTTTATTTATAGCTTTAGATCTTGGCATCGGCAATTTTAAAGAAGTAATAAAAGCTAAGAAAATGGGCTTTGAAATTATAATTATTGAGCATCACGAAATATTAGACAAGATTCCTAAAGCTGATATTGTTGTTGATCCGAAGCAAGAAGGAGACAGGTATCCATTTAAATATTTTGCCACGGTTGGGATTGTTTTCCGGCTGGCCAACCTTCTTTTAAAAGATAGAATGACAGTTAATTTGAGAAAAGATTTTCTTGAACTGGCTGCTCTGGCTACTATTGCCGATATGATGCCGAGAACTGATGATAATGAAGAAATTATTATAGAGGGCCTGGCTTCTTTAAAAGAAAGCTGGAGGCCGGGAATTCAGGCCTTATTTGGCTTAGGGTCTTTCCAATCTTTAACCTTAATAGATCAGGTCAATAAGATTAATTCTCTCTTAAATATTAGAGATGTAGAAGAAAAAATGCCTGCTTCTTTTCGCCTTTTAACCGCTTCTGACAGAAAAGAAGCAGGCCAATTAGTTGAAAGATTATTAGAAAAGAGCATTGAAAAGAAAAAGAAAATAAAAGAAGTGTTGAGAATGGTCGAGGGGAATGTGGCCGGCAAGAAAGACAGTATTATTTTTGAAGGAGATTCTAGCTGGGAATTAATTTTACTGGGTGTTGCCGCGGCTATTTTAGCTCAAAAATATCAAAGGCCGGCATTTTTATATAGAAAAGATAAAATTGACAGCCAGGCGAGCATTAGGGCGCCTAAAGGATTTAATGTGGTTGAGGCGATGAAAACCTGTTCTAAATATCTTGAAACCTATGGGGGCCATGCTCAAGCAGCCGGTTTCAGGGTTAAGAATAAAAACCTGGAAAAGTTTAAAGATTGTTTAATAGAATATTACGAATAAAATGATATGAAAAAAATAATTATCTATACAGACGGCGGATCTCGGGGCAATCCCGGATCTTCAGGAATCGGAGTTGTTTTTTGCAATGAAAAAGAACAAAGCATAAAAGAGTATTCGGAATATTTAGGGGATAATCTTACTAATAATGAAGCTGAATATAAAGCAGTTATTTTCGCTTTAAAGAAATTCAAGGCATTATTCGGCAAAGAATTGGCAAAGAAATCCGAAGTTGAAATAAAATCTGATTCCGAACTTTTAGTAAAACAGCTTAATGCGCAATATAAAGTTTTAGATGAAAAAATCCAGCCCTTGTTTTTAGAAATCTGGAACTTAAAATTTGATTTCCAAAAAATAAAATTCAAGCAGATTCCCAGAGAGAAAAATAAGCAGGCTGATTATCTGGCAAACCAGGCCTTAGACGCTAAATCCAAAACTCAGACTTTAATTTAAGTGAACAAAAATTGTGCGATCGCACAATTTTTGCATAGGGTAGAATTTTTCTAAATTCCCAATATTTTGTAAACAAAAAGGAGGTAATGACCAATAAGTGTCTCCTCCTTTTTGTTGTCTTAGCAAGATTGTAAGCCGAATTCTGTTTCACCCGCCGAAGCTCGAAGAGCGTAGGCGGGTTTGTCCGCCTTCGCCAAGGCTCCGGCGGACGCAGTGATCATCTATCTAAGCGAACTACTTTTTCCAAAAAATTGAGTCGTATCCCGATTTTTTGGTTTGTTCTTGCACCCGGCAAGGATTTAGCCGTTTCACTTCCTGCATTACTGCAGGTTTTCCCCGCCATGGGCGGGGTCGCTCGGCCTTTCGGCTTGGCGCGTCACTGTTCGCACCTCTTTCCCCTCGCCAAGGCGGGGGGTGGCAGACTTATTAAGCGCTGCTGCTTTTGATATGGGTGTTCGGACTTTCCTCCCCTCGCTAAGCGAGGAGCGATCACTCATCTTACTAAGACACTTATATTTTAACAGGAGCAAGAAGTTTTGTCAATAGGAGATTGAAAATAACTAAGAAAAATAGTAGAATTATCAAATATGGAGATTCAAACAATTAGAACCCATTTTATTGCTATTTCTGATAACCTTGATGATATTATTTCCAGATATGTTTTGCCTGATGCTCAAGCCGATGATATTATTGTTCTTTGCGAAAAGATAGTTTCAATTATCCAGAAAAGGGTAGTGTATAAAAAAGACGTTAAACTCGGTTTTTGGGCAAAATTTCTTTCTAAGTTTGCCATGAAAACCCCTTATGGTTTTTCAGTTAGAAATCCTTATAAGATGCAAGTAGCTATTAATTTAGCCGGATTACCCAGAATTTTATTTGCTTCTTTTTTAAGCGGATTAGGCAAACTGTCGGGCATCAGAGGAATTTTTTACAGAGTAGCCGGCCATCAAATCAGCCAGATAGACGGTTTTTATGGAAAAGCATTTGCCCAATACAGCGAGATGGGGATATTGGGTTCCAAAGATTCAGACAAGGTTTGCCAGGAATTAAAAGATAAATTCGGCTTTTCTTTTGCAATAGCTGATGTTAATGATTTAGGCGGAAATATTATCGGCAGAAGCAATGATTTAAAAAACAAAGATAAAGAAATTTTAGCGGTTTTAAAAAATAATCCAGCCGGTCAATCTGATCAGCAGACCCCGATAGTGATTATAAAAAGCTTTTAAGAGGTTGGATCTCTGAATTTATGTATAACGGTATTTTAAATTCTAAAACTAAGACAATTAATTCTGCGGCCGGGATTTTAGCGGTTGCTTCTTTGATCAGCGGTTTGCTTGGTCTTTTTCGGGACCGTCTTTTAGCTGGAACTTTCGGCGCCGGCAACGAGCTTGATATTTATTACGTTGCTTTTAGAATCCCTGATTTTATTTCTACTGTTTTGGTTATGGGAGCCATTTCCGCGGCAATAATTCCTATTTTTAGCCATTATTTGGTCCGTTCCCGGGAAGAGGCCTGGAGATTCTTTTCTAACTTGATTAATCTCTTTTTCGTCTGTTTAATTGTTGTTTCTATTTTTTTAATTATCTTTGTTCCTCAAATTCTTTCTATTATCGCTCCGGGCTTTAGCGGAGACAAAAAAGAATCAGCTATTTTACTGACCCGGATTATGTTTTTAAGCCCGATTATTCTCGGGATAAGCAATATTATTTCCGGGGTTTTAAGAGTATTTAAAAGATTTTTAATTACTTCTTTAGCTCCGATTATGTATAATCTGGGGATTATTTTCGGGGTTGTCTTTTTTGTGCCATTTTTGGGTTTACAGGGCCTTGCTTGGGGAGTTGTTTTCGGCGCTTTTCTCCATTTCCTTATTCAAATCCCAATTCTTTTAAAGCTTGGTTTTAAATTAAAAAGAGTTTTTAATTTTTCTGATCCCGGTTTTTTAAAAATGGTAAAACTGACTTTTCCTCGAGCCCTGGGCTTGGCCGCCGGCCAGATTAATTTGATAGTAATTACGGCTATCGGGTCCACTTTAATTTCGGGAAGTATTGCTGTTTTTAGCTTGGCTAATAATCTGCAAAATCTTCCCATAACCTTGATTGCCGTTTCTTTTTCTACGGCTGCCTTTCCTTTTTTAGCTCTTTATTTTTCTCAGAAAAACAAGGAAAAACTGATTGAAGAGTTTTCTTTTGTTTTCCGGCAAATTGTTTTTTTTATTATTCCGATCAGCATTCTAATGTTTCTTTTAAGAGCCCAGATTATTAGAATAATTTTAGGGACAGGAAAATTCGGCTGGGCCGACACTCAGCTTACGGCCGCCTGCCTGGGAATATTCAGTTTTGCCATTTTCGCTTACGGTTTAACGCTTTTAATTTCCAAGACATTTTATTCTTTTCATAACACTAAAATACCGGCCTTAATAACTTTATTTACAGTGGCTCTAAATATTGTCTTGTGTTTCTTTTTTATCTGGGTTTTGGGTTTTGAAAATTGCTTTCAAAGATTATTAATAGACATTCTTGATTTAGAAGGAATAAAGCAGAATTCGGTTATCGGTTTACCTTTGGCTTTGGCTCTTTCTGGGCTGTTCCAGGTTTCTTTGCTTTTAATTTTGCTTTATAAAAAAATAGGGGATTTTAAAATAAAAGAGATTTCCGAATCTTTTATTAAGATTTTAGCTTCCGGGGTTTTGCTTGGGCTGGTTTGTTATTTTGTCCGTCAAATAGCTGCTAATTTTGTTGATATGCAGACTTTTTCCGGCATCTTTATCCAGGGATTTTTAGCAAGCTTGGCCGGAATCTCCGTTTATATTTTAAGCGCTCTGCTTTTTAAATTAAAAGAGCTTAATTCTTTTAATTTAATCTGGAGAAAAATAAATGGAAATTAGGAATTTTTGCATCATTGCTCATATTGACAGCGGGAAGTCAACTTTGGCGGACCGTTTTTTGGAATTAACCCAGTCGGTTTCCTCAAGAAAAATGAGGCCTCAGTTTTTAGATATGATGGATTTGGAAAGAGAAAAAGGAATAACCATTAAAATGCAGCCGGTAAGAATGAAATATAATAATTATATTTTAAATCTGATTGATACTCCGGGCCACGTAGATTTCTCTTATGAAGTTTCCCGGAGTTTGGCTGCGGTAGAGGGGGCGATATTATTAGTTGATGCCACCAAAGGGATTCAGGCTCAAACCTTGGCCAATTTAGAATTAGCCCAAAAACAGAATTTAGTTATTATTCCGGTAGTTAATAAAATTGATTTAATTCAAGCTAATGTTGGG
>Ga0315293_10006933_pt1 | contig 10547 bp, 15 predicted proteins | sample YL17G13_20_MG_FD_203071 | JGI IMG/M metagenome (GOLD analysis project Ga0315293, IMG submission 203071) | Sediment microbial communities from Yellowstone Lake, YNP, Wyoming, USA - YL17G13_20 | ecosystem: Environmental > Aquatic > Freshwater > Lake > Sediment | place: USA: Wyoming | collected... | reverse complement strand
TAATGTTGAAACTTGGAGTGGAATACTTCGTACACTTCAATGGTTCACAGCAGAACATTGGGAAACAAACTATACAGACATCCAAGAGCAGGATGTATTAATATCATCAGTTGATAATACTTTTCTTAACTTCACTAGAGTTGGAGTGTCTCCATATATCAATACTTATGGAACAGATACTAATTATATAGTTGCTGGTGTTGGTGTTGGTAATTACATGTCAGGAAATTACAGCATTCAAGATTGGGAATTACTTAAACCGACAATAAAATTTGAACAAATATTAAATATTACAATGGTAGCCCATACATATTATCCATTTCCTGTTGGAGGAACTGGAAATTGTAGCTATGGTATATTCCCAAATGGAACGTATCTTACACAAACTGGTATAGGTTGGTATACTGGAAATAGAACTATTGGAGATATTAAACCTTATATTAATGGTATAAATGATTTTCGTAATTTGAAGTTAGTTGTAAATGCAACAACTATGGGACAAATAAGATGTGATATGGTTACTTTCAAAGTATACTACTATCCAAAGTATCTTGCTATAGGTAATTGGCTTGAATTCAATCTTGTGGAAAAATGGATAATAAGATTTGGAGAAGAAGCATTAATAACATTTGTGAGATGGAGTATACTTGGGTTGGGAGTTGGCTTCTTGCTTCTTGCTATGATATTATTATATGTTGGATTCAAAATGAGAAATGGAGTAGTACTTATAGCTGCATTAATAGTATTTCTATTAGGAATAATGATGGCAATAGCAGGAGCTGGAATATAGGAGGTTGATGTTATGACATGGATGTTAATGGGAGATTTCATTACAGCAATAGCAAATGCTTGGGGTACAACTGCTGAAACTGCAGGATTAATTGTTTCATTCATATTCATAGGAACATTAATAATCATAGCACTTGCAAGCAAAATGGGTATTGAAGGACTATTTGTAGTATCTTTCATGGGAGTTCTATTATTCACAGGCATAGGATGGATTGCTACACTATATGGTGTTGGATTTACTTTCGTCATTGCTATCATGGCTGCTGTATGGATGAGTAAAATCTCAAATAGGGGTGGTGGAGACTAATGGGTGACGTACACAATGGCACACTTGCAATAATGGTATTCTCTTTATCGTTTTGCATTCTGTTTCCTTTCCTAGCTTATCCTATCACTATGATGAATGTTGGAAGTACACCACCAACAGTTGGCACTTCTGGTGATATTACATGGGAAGATCTGGGTATAAGCGGAATATTCTTATATTCACAGACTAATACAAGCATACTCAACAATGCTGTCCAGTGGAATGCGTATCTTGGAGGGAATATCACAACACAAATTCATTACTTATATTGGTGGAATGGTGCAGGTGGTGGAGAACCAGATAGATTTATACTTGATTGCTGGTATGATTTCTCTTGGTCTCTTGGTCCTTGGGGATGGAGAAGATTCTATTCTGATGTGAGTGGAAATGCAAGACAGTATGTTACCAATGCTGAAGTAATTTCCAATTGGAATTCCGCAAGCAATTACACAAAGATATTATGGACTCATTTATCAACTGGTTCAGATACAGCCAGAAATGTATACATGTTCATATATGATAATAATTACACAAGAGGAGATATAGCTACTGCTATAAACATAGACCATAATGTTACTATCACACTTACAAGAGGAATAACACAACTTGACCCACCAGCAATAACAGATTTCTTTGGTTGGTATATAGGAATGCTTACATTCCAAGATACATATCACTTAGGAACTATATCATGGGTATTTTCTGTAATACTTCTTATGATGAGTATAATAGCAATAGTCAGCAGTGTAATTGTATTAAAATCATTACTGAGTGGGTGGGTATAATGACGGAGGAAATATGGTTCATGTTCATCGTCTGGCTAATACTCTTTCTAGTGAGCTGGAAGTTGAACAGGACTGTAATCTATGTCTCAGGAGGTCTAACAGGAATATTTCTGGGTTTCCTAGTCATGACTGGCGTGTATGTGTGGCTGGGAATTATACTTTTAATACTAAACATTTATATAATCTTTCATGGACTATTTCAGGTGGTGCATAGCTAATGAGATGCTACATGCTTACCAAGTCCAAGAAAGTTCGTGTCATTAACCTCAGAGAAAGCAGACCATACCTTATCTACAATGAAGGAGTATACAAGCTGGATGGAAGAAAGGTTAATCTTTCATACAAAGAAGGTAAGATTAATCCAACACCAGAGCTAATATATTTTGAAAACATACCAATAGCATACAATCCAACAGCAGAAGAGATTGATGAATCACATCTTATCAGTGAAACTTTTCTAAAGAATTTCTTCGAGAGCACTGCTGAATCAGGAAGCAAGATTGGAGGAATGTTCAGCTTCATAGGAGACCATAAGAAGCTCCTGATCGGTCTGGGAATAGTTGGTTTTATAGTGATCGCATTTCTGATGGCAGGAGGATTCAAAGGAATATGAGTGACAAAATTACATTCGGGAAGGAAGGAGAAGTGCTGATGCAGAAAGGAGAACTGATACAGTACAAGCCAAAGATGGACAAAAAGAAAGACAGGCTGAAGATAATCATAATCAAGAATGGAACAAATGCACACTACATCATGCCATATGAACCATCAGAAGATACAAGTGTAATTATAAATGATGTAAATTATAATGTACCTGTCAACAAAGTAATGCAACTGATGACGAATATCTTTCAGACTTTGAAGGATAAAATCAATCTCTTCAACAGGATCAGGAGATGGTATGTGGCATTCTATAAAGAAGGAGAGCCTGACCCATTGGAGTTCAAAGATGCCCCAGAATCACCAATCACTTCCATAAACCTGTCAGAAGTTGTTTTCAGCAAAGTAATAGGGCTGGGTGTTGCTTCTCTCTTCAGAAAGAAGTATAATTTTGATTTCAATTGGAAAATGATACTTATGGTTGTAGTAGTTGTGGCTGTGATGATTGGTTTATTCTTTGCTTGGCAAACTGGAGTATTTAAAAATCTAATGGGAGGAAATCCAGCATGAGTGATAGAGATAATCAGGGAATGGATAAGAGTGTAGTAAAACAGATATCTGCATATAACTTTGGAGAAATAGATGGATTCAATATACAATTAGATGCAAGAACTGATGTCAGCACCAAAGATATGTTCAAAGCATTAGCTTATTGTCGTGGAGTGGCAAAGTTTTTCAACTGCAAAGAAGCAGATGATGTGGCTGATTTCTTTGCTAGGTTACTCATTTCATCCGAAAGAAAAGGAAGGACAGAAGCAGTACAATCCCTGATGCAAAAGTTCCCGAAGGTCGAGAAACAATTCGAAGGTTCAGAAACAATGATTACACCACCACCTGCAGAGGATTAGATATGGTATGGGGAGGCACACCTATCCTTCGAAACATAATTCAAGACCACTCACAAAGGCAATGTATCTCAAGAAAAAGAAACGTGCAATCAAAAGTCATAAAAGAAGAAAAAGAGGATGGTTATGTTTACCTCAACCGTATTAATTAACAAAGCTTGGAATAACTTCGAGATGCAACCATTCATCATTTATGGACCTTATGGGTTCGGCAAGACATCATATGCAATAAAGTGTCTTGCAGAAGTATACGGAGAATACAAAGATGGTGTATGCATTAAACCATGTTATGATTGGGAAGTCATCAAAAGTCATCTCTATTTCCATCCAAAAGACTTCTTGAATAAACTTATGAGTATGTCTGGCACAAAGCAAAGAGAAAAGATTATTGTATGGGATGATGCAGGATTTTGGCTTTCTTCTTATGAGTGGCATGAGAAATTCATTTCACTCTTTGCAAGATACCTGAATGTTGTGAGAACTCACTTCAGTTGTGTAATGTTTACAACACCAAGCCCTACATGTGTTATCAAACGAATCAGAGGAATGCCACAGCTCATTTCAATCAAGATATGGAAAGCATACAGTGACAAGCAATCTGAATATTCAAAGTGGGCAAGGATGGGTCAGGCATACCGATGGTGGCTCATGCCAGATCAGAAAAAGTCTGGAGTAAAATCCATGTATCAGGACAGGTTTTCTGCAAAGTTGCCAGACGATATCTATGAAAAATACATGGAACTCAGAAGGGATTATGCTGACATGGCAATCATCATGATGAAGAAAGAATTAGAAGTATATGACAAGCATGGGATAGACCCCAAGAAAGACTTTACAAAAGTAATACCGATGATACCACTTGAAGAACCTGATGTCTAAACTGCTATTCTTTGGGCTGTCATTCATCGTTATCTTATCTCTGTTTTCAAATATCTATTCTGTTGGTGCAGTCTCTTGGATATCTGGATTCGGTTACAGGAAATCACATGTCATCAATGCATTGTCTGGCGCAGGAACAAACTATCAAGTAATGATTACAACTTATTATGGTACTGGTAGTGATAGTGTTGGAAATGTTTATCTTAATAATAAAACACAAACAGACTTTGATGATGTCAGATTTACTAAATCAGATGGCACAACATCTCTAGATTATTATAGAGAATCATATGTTGCTTCAACTAGTGCATTATTTTGGGTAGAACTTGCAGACAACATAACAAGTTCTTCAAGTACAATATATCTTTATTATGGAAATGCTACATGTGCAACTACATCAAATGGAGAAGATACATTTCAATTCTTTGATGATTTTGATGATGCAAGTTTAAATGCAACTAAATGGGTAAAAAGTGGAACAGTTACAGAAGGAAGTGGATACGCAACTATATATGATTCTAGTTATATTTGGCAAAATACTACAATATGTGCATCATTTAATAGAGCTGTTGCATTAAGAATGAATGCTTATACAAGTACCACTGCTGTTGCTTATCCACAGTGGGGATTTACTGATATTAATGGAAATCAAGAAGCAAAAATTGTTGCTAATTTTTACGGTTATTGGACCTATTCTAATCCAACATTATATAATACTGCCAACCTTACTGGAATGACTACAATGGCAACATATGATATTACTTGGAACACATCAAGATGTGTATACTATCAGAATGGATACTTAGTTGCAAATCATGCATTATCTCCAACAAATATGTTCGTGCAAGGAAGAAATTATGGTGCTGGTACAAAATATGTTTACATTGATTTTGCTTTTGTTCGCAAGTGGGTATTTCCAGAACCAACACAGAGCACATGGGGTTCAGAAGAAACAGCACCATCATTTCATGCTGCAGAATCTTGGTCTCTGAAACTTTACAATTTTACATGGTATTTAGCCGAGACTTGGTTGGGAAAACTATATAACTTCTCATGGTATCAGGCAGAACTATGGAACCTTCTGCTGAGAAATTCTACATGGTTCACAGCAGAAAGCTGGCTCTTGAAACTATACAACTTTTCTTGGAGCACTGCTGAATCATGGATAGGAAATCTATACAACTTCTCATGGTATCCTGTAGAAACATTTCTAGGAACATTGTATAATTTCACTTGGTACAATGCTGAAGCATGGCTCTTGAATCTCTACAACTATACATGGTATTCTGCAGAAACTTGGACTCTTCTATTGCAAACAAGAGATTGGTTTGCTGCTGAAACTTGGAACATCCTATTGCAGACCAGAGATTGGTTTACTTCAGAATTATGGGAGGGCTTGTTACGGAATTCAACCTTCATGAACGTGGAGTCTTGGAATGGAAATCTAACAACAATTATATGGAATCTTGTAGAAGAATGGACAGGAAGATTATATAACTTCACATGGTACAGTGCTGAAAGTTGGATAGGAGAACTGCTTACAAGAAATTGGTTCACATCAGAATCATGGCTGGGATTACTGAGAAACTCTACATTCATGAATGTTGAATCATGGAATGGATTATTAGTTGGTAGATTATGGTTTGCTGTTGAAACATTTACAGGAATGCTATATGGATTTGTTCACGACTATCTTGTATATGTTGGGATTGGTTTGGGAGTTGCTGCATTAGGTATGGTCATTGTATATTCAATCAATGATGAAAGGAAAAAGAGGAAAATATAATGAATAAAGAAGCACCAGTAATTGTGCACGAACTTAAGGATTGGAAGTATAGTCACACATTTGGATACTATGACATGAACAACAAAGAAATACATATTCTAAATAAAGAAGACCTCTACAACTGGATTCTATACCACGAGACTGAACACTACAGAAGAAGGAAAGAATTGAGTTCAGTTCTTGCAGCATTATTCCAGAATCCAGTCGGAATGGTAGCGTTGGTGGTCTTTACTTTGATCGGAGCATTCTTGGCAGCAATAGGAAATTCTTTTGCAGGATTCTGTTTCTTAGTGCCAATGATACTTTGCATGGCTGCATATTACATGGAAGAAGTTATTGGAATACGAAAGACTTGGAAGAACTTCAAGTTGCTGAAGTGTATCAAGCAATGAGCTTTGTATTTGATGGTGGTGAAAAGGATGACAAAAGAAGTTAAACAGAAGTGCACGAGACCAACATACAAAAAGAAAAGTGATGCTACCAGACATGGAAGTATCACTTATGCTGGACATTATCGTGTCAGAAAGACTAAGAGTGGATGGAGAGCTTACCCAAGATAAAGGAATAATATTGAATAGAGGTGATAGGAATGGCAAAGACTAGAAGAGTACATGGCAAATTGACAGGGAATGTGAGAGCAGGATATTCTGGTGTCATAAAGAGACAACAATCATACAAAGGATTGAAGAAACGTGTTGCAGGAAAACTTGAAGGTGATGTCTATGGTGGATATGTCGGTCAAATCAAATCAGAAAAGAAAGGACAACTGCAGAGGACACATCCCACACATTCTGAAGTTGCATCAAAAGCAGAAAGAGATAAGCATGGGCGTTTCAAATGATGCACCGATAGGTCGCCGTCAATGGATATTGAAACAAGACTGAAAGCTGCAGCCATAGGTTTCTTTATTTTATGCTGTGCTCTGGCTCTGTCTTTTGGTGCATTACAATATGCTGTAAATGTTGCAAATCATAGTTCTATCAATACAAACCCACCACTATATCTGTATACAAATACAACAAAAAAGGAACAACTTGTATCAATTGATTGGGGTTCTCTATATCCAGACGATATAAAGAACTTTTCTTTTTGCATATGGAATGATCATACTAGGAATAACCTTACACTTTCTATGCTGGTAACTGACCCACAACCAGCTAACTTGTGGAGTTATGCAAATCTCAGTTGGAATCAGGAAGGCACTATCTTGCATCCTAAGACATATGTTAACACAACAATGTCTCTGTGGATCTATCCCAACATGACAGGGATAACCAACTTTTCATTCAATGTTACAATCTCAGGAATGTAATCACCAAAAACTTAATATACCAGAATAAGTAATATATCTCTGTGGTGAGCCAGTACTTGAAACCTGTTCTAGACACATGGGTTTTGCCAAATGAATCACTAGGTACTGGCTCACTTAACCACGTTAATCATGTAACCCAATATACGATTGTGATGGTTTGTGGCAAAACCTTATAATCATTTCAGTATTCTCTATTCTTTTTTGTATGATGTGAATAGAAGTAAATCATCAAAGTTGTTAAGGTATATTCAATATGTTGCTGCTGGAGAATACATCGGAGAACTCTATGAATATCTGAGGTACAGGTATTTTTGAATATCAAAGATTCTATCCTGTACCTCTATGACATCTACAACCTCATTTTGGCAAAGATTGAATTGAATATTGCTAACGACAACGCCAGACAGAAACTTTACAAACGATAGTTCTTATTTTTCAGTATTCTGGTTTCTGTTTTGTGCCATAATAACTAGGACTTCTTTTTTCATGGATCACGATGGTGTTCTGGTGTGATACGATACCGAATGCCATTCAGGAAGTGCTAAAATATTCCATCAGAATGGACTCTGCAAAATAAGGACAACAACAACTTTATATACCAGCAACACCACTATATCTTTAAGGTAAAAACATGAGCATCTTTGAACTGATATTTCCAAAGTCCATCAAGAGGCTGGAGATAGCAAGAGAGATTTTTATTGCACTGAGGGCTGGACCATTCAATCGTAACAAAATGCAGGAACTTATTGAACAAATTTCCAAGAAGACAGGTCGTTCCCAAACAACTGTCCAGATAGTACTTAAGGATCTGAAACATGCTGGAATGGTAGTGTACACCAGACCCAACTACAGCATCAGCCCTGCATTCGTCAGCAGGATGAATGAATCATGGACAGAAGTAATCACAGGTGCTAAACAATGAAACTAGATCTGGGCAAGAGATTCGAAAGACTTCCAGCAGAAATGAAGAAGATCTTCCTAGCAGACATCAGGACTGCAATGGATGAGAGACTAAAAGTAATGGAGAGATTGAAATGAACTTCTGGGATTTAACAATTGGTATCATTGTTGGTTGGGTATCCTGTGTTGCAATAATGTTACTCTTAATCAGACAGATTGCAAAAGGAAAACTTAACAAAATAATGAGACAGGCACATGCAATGCTTGAAGGTGTAGATGAAGCTCCAGAAGAATTAAACTATGACAAGAAGATGGAAGAGGAAGCAGAGGAAGATGAAGATAATTGAGTTGCTTGAGGTGTTTGATAGATATGTGTCAGAGTAAATGGGAATGCCCGAAGTGTGGAAGCTTTAATCCTGTAACAGAAACCAAGTGCCAAGACTGTGGATACAAATCAAAATACATAAATACAAAGAAGAATACAGCATGAACTTTGAAGAAGAAATCCTCTATTCAAAGTGTAACAAATGCGAACACATAACAAGAAGAGATTATTTGAATACAACACTTCTCTACTGCAACAAGAAGAAATCTCACTGGTATCCAAAGATTGAATTTGTTTGTACAGATTACACACCAGAGCCATACAAACTTTCCACAAAAGAAAAATGGAATAGAATATCATAATATTACCATATTATTATTATGATTTGACGGTCACTATATGGTCAATTGACCGTCACTTAAATTAAAAGTTGAACTTTTCAAAATGTTTATATACCAGTAACTATTATTATTTAGTTAAGGATATGAAACTATGGAATTTATAAAATATGAAAATTTAAAACCAGATATTCCAACTGTTGAATATAAGAGGGCTTCTACATCAGAGAAATCGGATATAGAGGTTGGATTAGCCAGATTTTTCTGCCAGAACTACTACATAATAACAACCCCAGATGATACTATTTGGTTCTATTGTAAGGATGGAACATACACTAAGGATGGAGCAATTATTATTGCACGAGCAATCAATGATTTCTTAGGAACAACTGAAACAACTCATTCTATAACTGAGATACTATCAAAGATACGACATAAAACAAGAACACTTGAACGATATGAAGAACTATTCTTTAATAAGAAAGGAGAAGAAGTATATGACATTTGTGTTGAGAATGGTATACTAAATATTAAAACAGGAGAACTAAAGGACCATACTCCAAATGAACACTTTTGTACAAAAATACCAATAAAGTTTGATAAAACTGCTAACTGTGAAAAGATAGAGAAATTCTTAAAGGAAATTACAGCAGATGCGAACAAAGAATTTGATGAAAAGAAATATAATCATATTATTGAAATTATTGGTTGGTGTCTACGAGTAAATGAATATAAACCACAGAAATGTGTTGTCTTTATAGGAAAAGGTTCAAATGGAAAATCAGTGTTACTTTCTTTAATAAAGAGATTACTTGGTACAAAAAATGTTTGTTCTATTTCTATACATCAAATGCAAGATGATAGATTTGCAATATTCGGTCTATTTGGGATGATGGCAAATATCTATGCAGACTTGGAACAGAAGGCAATAGAAAATACTGGAATATTTAATATGTTGACAGGTGATGATGTTGTTGATGGAGAACGTAAGTTCAAAGAAGAAGTAGTGAAGTTTCATAACAGAGCTAAGATGTTATTTTCTTGTAATATCTTTCCAAGATTACTTAATAAAACAACAGATACAGTTGCAACATATAGAAGATTAGATAGAATAGATTTTCTACATGAATTTCTTCCAGAGACAGGTAACTGCAATCCAAATCTATTAGATGAAATCAGTACTCCAGATCAACTTAGTGGATTATTAAACTTAGCAATCAAAGGAGCACAGCAAATTATTTCTAAAGGTTCATTCAGAGATGAACTAACTATTGAAGAAAATAGAAGAGCAATATTATCTATCAGTGATGTAGTTCAATTATTTGCAGAAGAAGCTATCATTGAAAAAACTGGTGAAACTTTAACACGAAAAGAAATGTATCTATTATTCAGAGCATACTGTGGAGCAACAAGGACAAGATTTCTACATGATACAAAAACTCAGTCACAGTTTACTGGAGAATTCAAACATCTTATAGAGAAGAAAGAACCAGAACAATATACTTGGTTAACTTCAACACAACATCTGCTCAACAATATACCAACACAAGTCTGGATTAATGTAGCTCCAAACTTTGCAAAGTTTCCACTACTGGAAGAAATCTATGATAAGGAATGTGAG
>Ga0315293_10006931_pt1 | contig 10547 bp, 6 predicted proteins | sample YL17G13_20_MG_FD_203071 | JGI IMG/M metagenome (GOLD analysis project Ga0315293, IMG submission 203071) | Sediment microbial communities from Yellowstone Lake, YNP, Wyoming, USA - YL17G13_20 | ecosystem: Environmental > Aquatic > Freshwater > Lake > Sediment | place: USA: Wyoming | collected... | reverse complement strand
ACAGTAATAACATCAGCCGATGCTGTTCCCGCTGTTCCAAGTGCTGGCTGCTTTGCTGATGTCGAGGCGCCTGTTGGAAGGCTGACAGTGCCAGACACGTTGTTGACGTTCCACGTACCAGACTGCGTTGCCGCGACCGTACCAGTTACCGTGGCGTTTAAGTTGGCTGCTGTTGCCTGCGTTACTGTGACGCTGCCCGATACTGGCTGAGTAACAGCCGAGCCATCGACTTTAAGGCCGTTCGCCGTCCCGGTAAGGCCGGTAAGATTGCCGCCTACATCGACAGCAACATATGTCCCACTGGCTGGTACTGCTGCGCCTGTAGGCGAAACAGAAGGGTTAGTCGCAATGATAGTACCAGCAATCGTAACGCTATCTGTGGCGCTACTGAGTGCGCGTGATGGGTAATTTATGTCGCTCATATCATTTTCCCCGCGATTTTAACTGTAAGTGTTCCAGTGCCGCTTGCTGCTGTATATGCCGCACGAATGTAAGGATCTGGCAGTTGATTAAGGCCAATCCTGTGCGATCCTGCTGCACCTGCTGCAGTGGGAACAGGGACAAGCGTTAGGTCCACAAAAGTTATGTTATCCGGGCTTACTTGCACCTTAAACGTGCCGGTAGGCGTGCCGGTAAACGTGAGATACATGACTACGTTATCTAGCCACCGTATGTCGGTCGCTGCACTAGTTAAGCTTAAACTCATGTCGCCAGCTGCCAGACTAACATAAGTGACGAGGTTATTTTTACGTCCTGACATCTTTTACGCTCCTGATTGGGTTAAAGGGTTGTTGCCCTACGCTCTATTTTCTTGTCGCTATCTGTTCGCTAATTGGTTCTGATCTTTCAGACAATGATAACTTCATTGATCCAGACTTGGAACCCTTAGAAATAATTTGGCTTCTTGATTCTTGTTTGTTTTGTTCTTTATTTGCCGTAGCACCAGCGATTTGCTGCAAAGTTTGTTGTGTTCTTAAAAGCTGACCGGGGGACATTGAACTATCAAGAGGCATGCCAAGGAATTTGGATAAAGAAATTCTTTTTTGAAATGGGAGCTCAAGCTTTCCGTGGGCCATGATGTTAGTCATTTCTGTGGCAATTTGACCCTTCACATAATTAAAATACTCGGGAAACACCTTGCTTATAGCTTCCACTGTTTCGGGAAAAATGTAGTTAGCTTTAATCTGATCAAGCAATACATGAGGATTATCAAGCGCATCGTAATACCTAACAAACTGAGCTTTTCTTGCATCACTTGGTTCGTTTTTACCGTCAAAAATATAGTTCATTGGCATTTTAGGAATCTTAGAAGCTAAGAAATTTGTGGCATTGACTGTCGCTTCATGAACAGCTTGAGTAATCTTTGGAGCAAAAACAGATAAATGCTCAGTATTTTTTTGTAACATGTCCATCATGTCAGAACTATTCTGAGAATATTTCTTAATTGTTGAAACAGCTTCTTTATATCTTTCGTCGGTTTCTTTTTTGTTAAGAAGAATAATTGGAGCAATTGCCTTTACACCAAAATTCTTTTTATCAAAAAGATATTGAGCTGTTGCATCGACTGATTTAACAGTGCTGGATGAAATTTTTTCAACGGTTGATAATACTTTAGCAGCTGCTACAGGATCAGTTGCCGCCCTTGCAGCGGCCATGCCAGCACCCTTAGCACCGCCTAAGATAGATCCCCAACCAATGTCGCTGATGTATCCTTGGCCGCCAAATTTTGATGATACATAGTTTTTTGAATTAATCGCATTGTCAGCACTTTTAGTAATTAAGTCTTTAATTTCTTTTGCCGGGAAAGTGTGGCCTGGTGCATTTACATAACCAGCTTCTAATTGATCAATTAAAGGACCGGCAGCTTTCCACATATTGTCGAGGGCACGTCGAGACAATTGAGTACGGTCATTATTAATCATGTTCATAAATGTATTCATTTTTACATGACCAAAAACATATCCATCTTGTGTTCGTTCCATCAGTTTTCTGCGAAGGTCAGAACCTTGTCCTGTTGCTTTAATCCAATCAGTAACAGCATTATTGAGTGACGCTTGACGAGCAGCCATCTCACCCCAATGATTTTGATTTTCAAGAGTTCCTCTTAAAGCCGACCGATACCCTTTAAGAACTTCAATAGTATTAGCATCCGGATAAGGTATAACTTTTTTATCCCATTTTATAATGCCGTCTATTTCACGTTTAAATTCATCAGCAGCTCTGTAAGCACCAGCACCTGATTCAGCTTTAAGAGCATTTGATGTCACTCGATAAATTGCATCATTAAACTTTGAAACCATTGCCGGTGAATACTGAACTTCTTTTTCTTTAAATTTATTTAAAACGCTTTCGCCAGCAGAAATGATTGGCTCAAGAGCGTCAAGTGCATCACCATGCGGCATATTGCCAAGCAATGTCTCAACCTCTAATGGTCTGGCGTTTTCATAAAATTTCTTAACAGAATTTTCAGTTGTATTATAAAGAGTATCTAGTTGATTTCTAATAAAGCTAATTTGCTTTGTCTTGGCTGCAGGACTAAGCATAATCTTGCTCGTGTCCATTTGCTGAGCCATAGCACCAATAATTTCAGAATATTCCTGACCACTAACTGCAGCTTTTACATTAGCTGCGGCCCTAGTAAATATTCCGGGAACAAACTCAGGATCTCTTGGATTTTTTTCAAAAGGTCCAAGCTCTCGATCAAGTGGTGGAATAGTGGGAGGAGGAACTTCACCAGGAGCAAAACCAGTATTAATCGGCTTTTTCGCAAATGCCGTTTTTGCTTGTTTTGGATTAGCTAGCTCGTCAAGTATCCCCTCTGGATTAGCAACATTCGCTTCTGGCTCAAGCATACCTGGTGGCAAAGGTTCTTTAGGACCAACACCAAGTCTAGAAACAGCAGCAGCATCATTTGCTGCCGATGGAACAAACTTGCCAAGAATAGATTCTTTAATGCCGTTATATGCGGACCTAGCACCGCCAATCGTTTTTCTAATACTAGCGCCAAGAGGAACCAGAGAAGCGCCAAGAATACCCCCGTACATTGCGCCAGTGCCAACTTTGGCAAGCATTTGCTCAGCCGTTAGCTTTGAATCACCGAGCGCATCTTCAGAAATAATTTCGCCAACACCATAAGCGGCACCTTCAATTGCGCTGCCAAGTCCCTTGGCTCCGGTCTTAAGAGCAAGCCTACCTAGTGCTGATTCAGCTACTATGTTTGGTAATACTTTAGATGCTGCGCCAAGAAGGGCTTTTTCTGTTGCATAAATTCCGCGTCCAAGCAATCCAACGGGACTAAATGGAATAAAAGAGCTTCCAAGTAGGCCAGTAATGTTACCGGCCATAGTTAGATTGGGATCATATTCTCGTCTTTCCCTTAATCCCTGTTTTGTTGCTAGTCCCATTTCTGGCAGGGCAATGTCTGATCCACCAAAAGTGGCTTGGCTCAAAGCACCAGCACCAAAAGTTTTTAATTGTTCAATTGGTTTTTCAAGTCTAGCAGTTTTGCTTAGTCCCATAAGCTCGGAAGGCTCAGGAATCCGGTATCCCATGCTCCCAATCTGATCTGAGATATTTTTGGCTGGTGCTAGTTCAAGCTCATTTTGCGGGCTCATTACTACGCCGAAACCTTCTGGCGGAGCATGACTACCAGAAGCTAAGGCGCGAAGTCCCTCATCATATGAAAGGTCTTCAGCTGCACCTGTGTTTGTATTAACTAGCTGCATTAATTTACCTCAGTTTAACATTGCCTTGAACTGCTGTTGCTGGCGTTGTAGCTGGGACGTTTTGTTGAAAGAATGAATTTCTTTGATCTTGCATTGCTTTCTTAAGCATACGCACTTTTAATATTTCATCTTTAGTGATCGTAAATGGATTAAAGTCTGGTGTTGTGCTCTTTAAGAATTTCTCCACGTTACCCCTGAATCCAGACAGATTAAGCACTTGCTCAATGTTTGGCATAACCAATTCTTCGAGCTTTTTACGCTCAGCTAGTTCATTTGCATTAAGCACTGGTTTGGCATACGAATATTTTGGATCCGATAAAATTTGTTCTGCGCGACTTAAAAGACCTTCAGTGAACCTGTATTGCTCAAGTAACTTATTGCCTCTTTCTGCAGCTTGTGGCGTGTTGGCAACAAAGAAATTGTCACCCGTTGGACTAGCAACAAGCTTTGATTGAGTATCTTTATCGAGCATTGGAACAAGCGTTCTGGGAATGCCTTGGGGATTGGTTACAATGTTCCTCATCATCATCATTTGAGCAAGAGGCTGCATTTGCTGAAGCATCATGTTTTTAATTTGACCAGACTGCACTTGATAGGCAGCTTCAGCTTGCGGACTTCCAGATTCAGCAGCGGACTTTGAAAGCTGTGCATCTAACATAGACAGCATGTTGGCTTTTGTTGCCATTGTAGCTTGGGCAACATTGTTATATTTCGCCATGTTCATAGACAAAAGATTCATGTTCTTGCCAAGTTCTGATCGCTGTTTATCAATGTCTTTTTCAACAATGTTGTTAATAACATCGACAGCAGGATTTGTTCGGGCACCAGTAAGGCCTTGGCTTAATCCGCCAAGCAACACCGATATACCGGCAATAATGTTGTTGCCTGTGCTTTGATGAAACACCCTAAATGGATCAATGCTGCCATTTAATACTCTGGTTTTTAGTTCAGCATTCTCATCGTCTAAGTTTTTAAACTGGAATTGCATCATTTGATTAGCCATGTCTAATCCAGCATAAGCATTATTATACGCATTAGCTGAAGCACGTGACTTTTGCCCCTCGGCTTCAGAAGCAGTTTGATATCCTTTATTGATCTGATCATATGCGTTCATAATCTGTTGGGGATATTCCATCAGATTCATTGCATCAAACGAAGGCTGAACTGTTTCAACTGGTGGTCCAGTAAGCTCTCGATTTACTTTTGCCTGTTGATTTGCAAGTCCCTTAGCATATTGCTGAGTTTGAGTTAGGTAAGCTGGAGCGGTTTTTTGTTGTTCTTGTCCCCGCGCAAGTCCCTGCGATCCAGTTATAGTTTGCTGCGGAAGTGTAGTGGCTATTTGCCCAGACTGAGATCCAGATTGCTGAATATTCCCCGCGAGCTCTGGGAATTCTGGAACCTGTTGTTCCATGCTAGGAGGCATCTCAAGATTAAGAGGGTTTTGTGGCATGCCTTTGGGCATCATGCTTGTATCAACAGCAAAAGGTTCGCTAGGTTTAAAGGGAGATTGTGGAATCTCATCTTCTTTAAAACCACCAGTCTTGGAAGTTTTGTTGTAAACCTCAATAGCTGCCTTTAGTTTGTCAGCAGCTTTGGCTTGCTCAGAAGATTCAGCTTTATAGGGTTTGGACTCTGCAGCTAATTTTTCTCCAGTAGGAAAGAAATTAGCGTCATTTACACCAGCCTGTTCCGGGTTTCCTTCAGTTTGAGAAGGAAATGACATTGGAGGATGCCAGCCAATTGGCATATATTGCGAAGCTTCACTTTGTCCCATTTCTTGTTCAGGATCGGGGACAGTATTTCTAGGTCTTCTAAGAGCTTTGGCAGCCAGAGCAAAGCTTGGAGATTCTTGTTGATCTGATCCCTGACTTGTTGCGTGTTGAATTAATTCTTTTGTGCTATAGCCGGGAAGATCAACTTCTCCGCCTTCTGCAAACTTTTTGGGAAGTGTTTTGATCTTGGGAAGTGTTTTGATCTTGGCAAGCGTTCCCTCGTCAAGACCAGACTTAGCAATTGAAAAGTCTGCTTTGCCGTCATGAACAATAAAATGATTATCCGCTTCGCTAACAAATTTGTATTTCATGGATTATTTCCTATTTGCGCGAGCTTTTAAAACTTTAGTGTAGCTTGCCTTATCGTCCCAATCATCCAATGCATCTAAGAATTTCTTGGCTTTGTTTTTATCAAAAGCAGCACTGCGCGGGATCACAATTTCTCCGGGAGAGAGTTCTGCACTTACAGTGTCATTCTCATAACTATTTCCGTCTTTTTCAGCCATCCCGTCAACACGTCCACCACCGGCTAAGGCTGCTGCTGCTGCCGGAGCTATTACAGGCGCTGCTGCTGGTGCTGCTGCTGCCGGTGCTGCCGGAGTAAGAGCAGAAGCTCCCACACTTGCACCGCCAGCAATTAACCCGCCAAGAATTTGACGCTGGCTTGCTAAGTTTGATGCGGCAATATTTGCATTTGTTCCGGCAATACCTGCAGAGATTTGTCCTTGTCCAAGAGCATTTTGAACATTCTGTCCTTGGGCTGTGCCAAAACCACTAGCCAAAGAATTTAGATAATTAGTGTTTGCTCCGGCTTGGGCTGTTGCTTGTGTTGTGCCAAGGCCCGTAAGTTGGTTGCCTAGTGTTCCAAGATTAGACTGAGCTCCTAACTGTTGTTGAAGTCCAAGATTTCCGGCTTGCGCTGAGGTTTGCTGACCAAGATTAGCAGATTGTTGCGCTATCATTTGCGCTTGCATAGCTGGGTTAAGGCCGCGCTGAGATAATACGTTAGATTGAACACCCTGAATGTTTTGTTGAAGTCCTTGCTGCATTAGTCTTTGAGCTAATGTCTGCCCTATTCCTGTTCCAGCAGCTTCTGATTGTAGTTGAGGAATAAGCCCCATCATTGCGCTTCCACCAGCTTGAGCTAATGGATTTGCGTTGTAGTTTGGAACATAAGCGCCTTGTCCAAGGCCAACTTGGTTTTCTAAAGCTTGTACAAATGGATTGCTTATTTGGGTATTAGGTACAATTCCTTCAGTACCAATTTTTTTTACGCTTTGAGATAAAACCCCGCCGGCGCCTTGGCCTGTCACAGCATCAGAAATCTGTGTACCGACTGGTTTTTTCCCAAAGATTGTTGGGAGCTCACTCATTCCACCAGTAGATGTCGCTGCTAAAACTCTAAAAGGCTGATTAACTAATTCATTAGAAGTTTTGGCAGGACTCCAATGTGTATACTTATTAGCCATATATCACCCCACTGATTGAGAAGCTGGAAGCTTGTTAAGACCTCTTTTAAGACCTACCTCAAAAGACATTGCTGAGATGCTGTAACCTTGACCAATTGGTCCTGTTGATGAATCAGACAAGGTGAATTGCATTGAAGTACATTTTTGCCTAGCAAGAAATACTCTGTATTCAGCTTGATATGCGCCAATTGGGATAATGTTGCTGGTTTGCGTAGGTGTTGGATTAAAATCGTAAGCAATTTCCACAGTCAAAGCATGCGGAGAAAAATAATCTCCAAGTAGCATTAGCTTATAGATCCGAGTAAATCCTTGAATTGGAGCAAAGTTAAACCAGCTAGTGACCATGCTTAATGAAATGTAGGAGCCGTTATCGGAATAAACTTCGGGTGTCTCTTCGTATATTCCACCAACAGCAGTCAAATAAGTGTAGGTATTTTGAAATACTGTTGCCGATATACCAGGATGATTATCGTACAGTGACCATTTTTGAATGAAATAATCATAAACTAATGCAGTGCCGTTGCTTAAAAGAAAGCGCACATGGTTATAGTTTGGATAAAGCGTTGCGTTGTAAACTTCGTAAGTATTATATGTTTCAACAGGTGCGCCAATATATGAGATCGACAATGACCTATCTAACAGACAGATGCCTTTATCAGCCTTAAACATAATCCCAAGAGAAGTAGAAACAATGCTGGCTTGAGATATTGCTCCAGTGTCTACACTGATATATTGAGGCGGAGAAAAATAGTTGTTAAGTCCTGCTGGATCCGGACCTTGACCAGTTAAAACAAAAATTGCATTGCGCTTAAAGAAAATAAGCTTGTCATCTAGCGTTGACATGCCGGTAATTTCACCGCCGAGGCTGTCTATTTGACCGGTCAAAAAGCTGGAGAATTCTACTGGCGTTTGGCTTGTAGCAATTTGCTGAGAGTACCAATAAGTCAAAGGATTGTCGGAAGGTACGACAAATAACCTATTGTTGAATATTGCGCTGCAAAGAGGCGGCGGAACCGGAAAGTTAATAACTTTGCCGCCAGTTGTATAAAGCTGAAAATATCCAGTAAGCACTGAATCCGGCACATTATCAATAATATCGATGGTGTCTACAGCATCATTGATGCCATTTGCATTAATTGTGTTTTGCGAATTAACAAGATAGCTGACTGTTCCTCCGTTAGTTGTCCTGTAAAGCTCAACATGAATATTTATCTTTTGAGTTAAGTGCAATGTAGAAACCGAGACAGTTACAATGCTTCCGTTTGCTGCGGTTGCTGTTGTTGTAACAGATGAAGGAAGGCTAACAGCACTTCTGTGCGTTATTCCGTTATTATCGACCCAAGCAAATACAGCTGTATAAGAATACGTGCCAGCAGCAATTTTGTTCGTGGATACAGGACCAGTAGCAATTGCGGTTAAAGAAATTTCAGGAGGAACATGAAAGCCATGTTCAACCGAAACAGCGCCGTCAAAATATTGGAGCTTCCCAACATTAATATGGAGGCCATTTGCAATCTCTTGAGATTGAACAGACTTGTGAAAATCAACAATTTCACAACCAAGTCCAGTAATCTGGTTTGTGGATATATTGGAATAAGTAAAAGCAGGGTTGAGAGTTAAAGTGTCTATTTCTAGGCCGGGATATATCCAAGCATTTTGAGTAAGTAGTTTTGGATTGGGAACATTTAAAATGGAGGGCAATACTTGAGCACCGTAAGTAGCATTTAGGCAATTAATGTTTCCGGCATAACCCTGACAGATAGTGCTAATAACCGTCGCCATGTTGGCTAATGTGATATTTCCAGAACCAAAGTTTTTAATCTGCAAAAGATAATTAGAGTTGATTGCTTGGCTTTGATATCCAGCAATAACATATATGTTTCCGTTTTCGTAAAACACTTTTGATTGCAAAGAGACATTGCGCATTTGCATCGTTCTAGAGCTAACAGAACCAGCCAACGTAAGGGCTACCGAAAATGTCTGTCTAAGCCATGTTGGAGATGCTTCCGAATCAAAAAGAATGCATGCCGTTGTGGTTGATGGGACAACCAATGCGGTAATGTTTCGGTTTGTTATACTGCCGGTAAATGATCCAAGAGATGTTGGAGCAAGCACTTGAGTTAAGCTTGTATTGTATACAGCTGCCTTAAATGTTGTTGTTGTCCCGCTTGGAGTACCCCAAGCGAGCCAAAGATTTGTTCCTTCAGTAAAAGCACAGATCGATGTTTCAGCGGAACCAACTAGAAGCACTGTTTCTGCAGAAATTGTGCCAGCACTAGTGATAGTTTTTACGGCAATGTTATTGCTGCCAGCACCATTGGCTGTTGAATAAACCACATAGGCCGTTGTCCCTATCTTCACAACATCATAGGCATATCCTTTTTGAGTTGTGCTGATGTTTTGTGAAACATAAACAATTGTTGGCAATATTGCGCTAAATGAAACGCAACGAAGCTTTAAAGATCCAATTTCTGAAAAGAATATGTAAAAGAAATCTCCAATAAGCCTTACTTGGATGCCGCCAACACCTGGTGAAACAGGAAGAGTGTTTTGAAAGACAATGTTGTTTTGAGCGTCAACAATGGTCCAAGACAAATATGTGTAAGCGTTGCTATAAGAATAAACATAAGCATAACAATAAAGTTTGCTTGTAGGGCAATACGCGGCATCTGGGCTTTGAATAGATTCGCCGGTATATGATCTGGTTATGTTTTGTCGTTGTATGTTGGTCGGTATAATTGCGCCATATCCATCAGATCCGTTGCCATTTGACGATGCAAAATTAAATCCAACTAATTTGTTTTTGTCTTGAGAGTAGGAAAACGTACCTTTGCCATCCAACACCACAAGCTGATTTTGCGAATGAAATGCCGAAACATGAGATCCAGAAGTAATAGATATTGGCGTGGATATATTTAATGAGTTGTAAATGGAGCTGGATAAAAGCTTGTAGCCATACCTTTTCCTGATCTCACCAGGAGATTGATACCAGCCATTTTTTAACTCCAACATAGTTCCAGCAATTACTTGCTTTCGATCGGTTTTTGTTTCAATTCCTCCTATAAAAATGACCGGCACAATTTGTTTTTGAAGTGGCACGGTTAATCCTCAAAATATAAAAATGTCAATGGAACACGTTGCACTTGATGTTATTAGCAATGTTTTTGTAGGCGTAAGATTGGCGTCTTGAGTATCAAAAAATGTTGCCGCGCTTCTTGCCCTAATAATCAACCATCCAGTTGGCGAATACCCTAAATTGTGCGTAATGGTATTAGAGCCAGTTACTAACGATACTTTTAATGAAATCTTCCCTTTGAGAAAAGTTTTGGCAAAAGCTTGGTTAAAAGTAACTAGAGCAAGAAGCGGGTTGATTGCGTCAGCAATATTGTTTTGAACTTGATTCAAAAGTCTGTCAGAGCTTTGAACTTGAGTAAACGTAGTTGTTACAGAAGTTGAAATAACTTTTGCAGTTTGCAGCGGCATTAAAACGATCCCCCGCCAAAATTACCGCCGGATCCCGATGGGAACGAGAAATCAGAATACATATTGTCAGACACCCTAGCTGGGCTGCCTACGTCGCG
>Ga0315293_10006927_pt1 | contig 10553 bp, 9 predicted proteins | sample YL17G13_20_MG_FD_203071 | JGI IMG/M metagenome (GOLD analysis project Ga0315293, IMG submission 203071) | Sediment microbial communities from Yellowstone Lake, YNP, Wyoming, USA - YL17G13_20 | ecosystem: Environmental > Aquatic > Freshwater > Lake > Sediment | place: USA: Wyoming | collected... | reverse complement strand
ATTTCACAAGTTATCTCTTAAAATAGAAATTGATGCAAATCCTCTTTTCAGAATAATAGATGGAGAGATAGAAGAATGGGAAATAATTGATTTAAATGTATCCCCTTAAAACTGTTGAGCTGGAATCCTGATTTGATTATTTTGTCAGTTCCCGGGCAATATTTCTTATCATTCCCCTGAAAATAAAACCATGAAAAGGCAGAACACTATACCAGTATAACCTTCCCCATAAACCCAGAGGCCTGAATGTTGCAGTTTGATGTAAAACATTATTATTGTCTATTCTGAATTCGAGCCAGGCCTCTCCGGGTAATTTCATTTCAGCAAATAGCAGCAATCTTTTTTCTGTTTTATCGGCTATCAGAACTCTCCAGAAATCGAGGGCCTCCCCCGGTGAGATTTCAGTCTGGTTTTTTCTGCCTCTTCTTAACCCAACACCACCGAATAGTTTATCAATAAAACCACGAATTCCCCAAAGCCAGTCTGCGTAATACCAACCGGTACTGCCTCCTATTGACCAGATTTTATTAAGGACCTTTTCACTATCAACGATGTGAAGTTTCCTGTCATCAAAATAGCATCCATTAACCGGAACTTCAGCATAGCGTGAAATTCCATCATTCAGAGTATTGGACGTAAGTGCATCTTTCCAGCTTGATGGTACCTGATTCAGCTCAATCTTCTCGAATGCTTCCCTTATAGCATCCTCATAACTTACAGGCATAATTCCAAGGATCTCTTTCAGGTTGTTCTCTTTGCACACCACCTCAATTTTCATGCTGTCGACGAGGTTTTGAGCAAGCGAATATGAAGTTGATGTAATAAAGTAAAGCCAGTAAGATGATAATTTTGGTGTCATGACCGGAACAATCCCTATCCATCGCTTAAGCCCCCTGACCTTTGCAAATCTTAATAGCATCTGCTTGTAGGTCAGAATGTCAGGACCACCGATATCATAGCTTTTATTAAATGTTGTTTCATTGAGAAGCACACCCGAAATGAATTCAATAACATTACGAACTGCAATAGGCTGTGACTTTGTAACAAGCCATCTGGGAGCAATCATTACAGGCAATTTCTCAACCAGATCGCGGATAATTTCGAAGGAAGCACTTCCTGAACCAACAATGATTCCGGCCCTGAGTGTTGTTAATGAGTAAGATCCTGAACCGAGTATTCTTTCTACATTCCTGCGACTGGTTAAGTGCTTTGATAATATTTCCTCATTTACTATACCGCTAAGATAAATAACCTGGCGGGCTTTGGTTTGTTGAATACAATTTTTAAAATTGATTGCAGAAATCTCCTCCATTTTTTCAAAATCCCCTGTAGAAGTTGACATAGAGTGAATAAGGTAATAGGCTGCATCAATGTCAGAGGGGATATTCTGAAGTGTATCAGGTTTTAAAAAATCAACCTCAAGTACTGATAAAGACTGCGACCGGTACTTCTCTGAATCAAACCTTGCCCGGTCACGGACGCAAGAAATCACCTCATGGCCTTTGCCTAATAAGACAGGCAATAATCTTTGTGCTATATAGCCTGTTGCACCTGTTAGAAGTATTCTCATTTAATTTTACTATTTACCATAACAATCATGCCTTGGGAAAGGTTCTGATTGACTTCCAGGTTTCGTGATATAAGAAGTCTGATTTTTATAAAGATATGGATTCTGCAGATCAAAAGACATTATTAATTTGGCGATCTTAGTTTTATCAAATATTGATAACATGGAAGAGAATGAAGGTTTACAAAAACGAACGGTTATTTGATTGCCGAAATACAGCGTAGAATCCATTGTTTCACTAATCAATAAATTTTTTGAAATTATTCTGGTGAGTATTATTTGGGAACCTCCTGTAGTATTACAGGAAGTCAGACGGTGGTATCAAGAAGAAGATCCCTGGTTGCACATATGAAGAAAAACTCGTTTTAGAGAGTGGGAGAGTTGTAACCAGTAGGGGAGTATTTGAAACATAGGAAATTCTTTATTCGTTTTCAATTACAATAACCACCTGTGCACATAATTGAGGAATCTTATTAATAATCACATCCCAGACTATTGAGTAATTAACTCCCATGTAATCGTGAATTAGCCTGTCTCTCATCCCTGCCATTTCTTTCCATGAAACCTTATTCCATTTTATTTTGAAATCGGCAGGAATCTTCTTTGTAGCTTCACCAATTATTTCCAGGCTTCGAACAACAGCCCTCTTTAGTGTTTCATCGTTTAGGAATTCTTCTTTGGTAATACCTTTACCAGTGATAGAAAGAATGTAAAAACTCTCATCACGAATATGTTTCAGATATTCAACAGGTTCCTTAGACATAAACCACTTCGTTAAGTATCCTGGGCCCGATATAAGGGCTCAGTCCATTTATTGTAACAATTTCAACTTTTTCATTTTTAAAGAGCTGTTCAAATATGTCGCAAACAGCCATGTAGTTATCAAAGTTTTCCATTTCAGGTTTAAAATCAATCAGGATATCAATATCACTCTTAACTGATTGTTCATCCCTGGAATATGAACCAAAAAGGCCAACATTTCGTATTCCCAGCCTCTTAAGCGTCTCTTTGTTAGTCTTAATTGCAGATATTATATAATCTTTAGTTGTCATATTCAACTCTTTACTGCAAATGTACAAATCTTTTTAATGTCTATCGACTATAGAAGGATAATTGGGGACCAGAAGAACTATGCGGATTATTACATGAAGTCAGACGATGCCACTTAAAAAAGTGGTTTCCTATGAAGAATTTCTAAATTCATTGCAGGACTTAATACCTTTATATATAGCAAGCTGTTACATTTATCTGATCAATTAAATTAAATTAAATTAAATTAGATCGGATACATCACCTCTCCAAATCTATGCCCAAAATACTTTATACCAAACATTTATTGAATGAGATACTTCAGTTTCCTAACTCTCTTACATTGCTATTTTGGTGGTACTGATTGCAGGAGTATATTTTATCATAAAAGCAAAAAATGCAAATCAGATTGTGCTACCAGTCTGGATACGAAAAAGACTTTTATTACAACTCAAAGTCAGTGATAATTCCAATAATATGTAAAAAACATTTACACTTAGCCGTAAAAAATATACACTAACTTGGAATACTATAAAATACAAATAGCTGTATATCTTATACATAATACTATGGCATCATTTTGGCACATAGTGATATAACAATCAATGAGCGAAGCATTTCGACGTCCCTAAAATGGTGGATTTTTAATACAAGATTCACAGAGCGAAAAAGTATAAAGTCTCTCGCTTGTAGGATTTAGGAGATAATAAGCTGCGGCAATGAACCCGGCTGAAGCCTAAAGGCATTGATAAATTAATTGTAGTAATAGAACTAAAAATGAAACAGTTTCTTATATCAATAATCAGAAATATTAAAAGGAACCCTTTAGTTACTGTAATCAATCTTTGGGGTTTGGTATTGGGCTTTGTTTGTGTAATTTTCATAGCCCTCTGGACAAAAAACGAACTTGGCTATGACAAATTTCATAAAAACAGCAAGAATATTTATCGTGTTCACAGATATTTTTATGATTCAAATGGTACCGAAAACCTGCATTTACCTTTTGTAGCTCCGGTTATAGCTCCATTACTAAAAGAAGAATTTCCCGAGATTCAGAATATCACAAGAGTATATTATAAAGATATTGTGTTCTCATCGGGCGATCAAAAATTGGTTGAAAGGAATGTATGTTTAGCAGAGCCTGATTTGCTGAAAATTTTTGATTTCGAAGGTTTACCTTTGGACAATAATTTACTAACTCCTCCATTAACTGTAATTATATCTGATGATGCAGCTTATAAATATTTTAAGGAGCATGATGTCGTCGGTAAAAATCTGGAGTTTAAAGACGAGAAGGGGAAAAAATACGCACTACAGATTACCGGAGTATTTAAAAGATGGAAGGGGAACAGTCATTTTAAGCCCGATTTTTTTATATCCTTCAGTACTTTGGATTCATTTTTTGGTAAAGATGAATTAAAAGACTGGGGTAGCAATAATTATGAAACTTTTGCTCTGATTCCAAATTTACCGTCAGACTTTGATAAAAAGCTGGATGTGTTCATAGATAAATATTTAGAAAATGGCTCAAAGTTCACCAAAATCAGACTGGAAAAATTAACAGATATACATTTCAATTGGTATGGTAGCCGTTCATACATTTATATTTTAATATCAATCGCCTTGTTAATCCTGATTATTGGCAGTATTAACTACATGAATTTAAATGCTGCAATGTATTTCAAGCGACTTAAGGAAATGAAGATTAAAAAAATAATCGGAGCTTCGCAAAAGAAACTGGCTTTGCTACTATTAGCTGAGTCAGGTTTGTTTTGTTTTATTGCGTTATTAATTGCTGTTTACCTTGTTCCGATTGTTTCATCCTTTGTTAAAATTTCTGATACCCCTCTTGATTTTAAAATCAGAGAAAATATAGACCTTATAGGCGGATTTGTTGTTTTATCATTATTAACCGGAGTATTATCCGGAATCTATCCGATAATTATTTTGTCATCATTTAAACCAGTAACAACAAGCATAGCAGAGATTGTTAAAACCGGAAGAAGATCTTTTCGTAACTTCCTGGTGGTATTTCAATTTATTGTTTCTACAGTATTGATTATCTCATTTCTAATAGTATCCAGGCAATTGAATTACATCAATGACAAAGAGTTAGGTTTCAACAAAGAAAACATCATTGTAATACCGGCAATTCAACAATTAATTGAAAAATTCGATGTATTCAAACAACAACTTACTCAAAACCCAAATATATTAAACGTTACTGCATCGAAAAGAGTACCATCTGACGGGCTTATGGATTCTAATTATGCAAATATTATTTCAGATGGTAAAGTTGCCCCGTTGGGGTTCAGATTAGCCAATGTAAGGATCGATGGACAATTTATTCCAACTTATAAAATTAAACTTGTAGCAGGCAGAAATTTTAATGAAGATATTTTTTCTGACTTTGGATATATTGTTAATGAAACTACTGTAAAAAAAATTGGGTGGAAATCCCCCGAGGACGCAATTGGTCGGATAATAGAATATGGCGGCCGGAAGGGAAATGTTATCGGTGTTGTAAAGGATTTTAATTATGAATCGTTGTACAACCAGATAAGTCCGATAATTATGTACTATGACCCTTCTGATTTTGACCTTGTATCAATAAGCGTTACATCGTCCGAAAGGAATAAAACAATTACTTTTATTGAAAATGTCTGGCAGGTTTATAATACTTCTGACTATCCTTTTTCCTTTGAATATCTGAACGATCGCTTTGTTAGTCGTTATAAGTCAGAAGAAAGAATGAGAACAATATTCAGTTACTTTATGATAATTGCTATTTCTATTGCAATACTTGGGATGGTGGGGTTATCCGTATTTCTGATTGAACGTCGTACCAAAGAAATCGGCATTAGAAAAATAAATGGCGCAAGTGTGTCGGAAGTGATGGCTATGCTAACTAAAGACTTTGTGAAATTGGTAGCCATTGCTTTCGTGATTGCTATACCCATAGCTTATTACACTATGTACAATTGGCTCGAAAACTTTGCTTATAAAACTGAACTCAGTTGGTGGATTTTTGTACTTGCAGGAATAATAGCATTGGGAATTGCGCTGATATCTGTGAGTTGGCAAAGCTGGCTGGCAGCAACAAGGAATCCGGTGGAAGCCTTGCGATATGAATAAAATACATGCTTTTTGTTACCCTGGTGCAATCTGCTAACATCATGACCACGCTTGTCCGGACTGATAAACCTTGACATACATATACAACGTGTATTTAACTCAGGATTTTGGTGGTCAATCTATTCCGACCAACTCTGGTTAGCGGAACTGGTTTTTCCATTGTCCTCAATAAACAAGAAATCCTCTTATAATCACTTATATAAGATGGGTTGCTTGTACCTTGAACCTGCCTGCACGGCAGGCAGGCTGACAAAAGTTGCAACCAGTTAGATGAAGTAGGGTATAAAAGAGTTACTTCTTCACAAAATTTAATCCTTCACCATAATTGAACAGAGCATAACCTTCTCCCTCCAAATATCCCGGAACGTCTTCCTTCTGATTGGTTACTGCAAGGTCGGAGATAGGAGTGGAGAAAGGCATTTTACCTGATGGATTGAATTTGCCTGTGATCACATCGAGAAGTGCATCAGCTTTGGTACCGAAGGTGGCAAGCACACCAACAATATTTTTGGTTTTTTCGTTATACACTTCATTAATAACCCATGGGTTGGTATAGTTTACAACCAGTACTGATGGTTTCTTTGCTGTTAATTTATTTACATAGGCGACATCTATTCCGCATTTGGATAATGAAAGAGAAATAGGTTCGCCCGTTGATCTGAATAATGAATTACCCGTTGGCTGAAGCCACAGTATAAGTGCATCAGCTTCCACAGGGGTTTTTACAAATTCAACATCATATTTATTGTCATTTACCAGGTAAACATTCGGAACTTCTGATGCAGGTCCCCTTGCATTTCTCTGAAGCGACTCAAAATATACTTTGGTTTTTGGTTTGACAGGTAGTGCCTCTTTTTCATTCCTGAGCAGAACAATTGATTTGCGCAATGCAAGGGCAGCTCTTTCCTGGAATTTTTCATTATTGACTGTTTTCTCAGCATAATTCACATCCACATATGGATTCTCAAACAATCCAAGGGTGAATTTTTCATTTAAGAGACGGAGAACGGAGTTGTCAATAAGACTTATGTCAATCATTAAGCTATCAATAATTTCAATAAGCATTTTAGGATCAGATTCACCTGAAAAGATGTTTACACCTGCTTCAATGGCCTTTTTATACCGTTCTTTTTTCGTAAGATTTTCGACACCCCATGGCATACCTGTAAGGGGACCGGTATCAGAGTTAATGATTCCTTTGAATCCCATCTGGGTTCTGAGGACATCAGATATAACACCTTTATTGAAAGCAAATCCAACCTCTTCATATTCTGTTCCTGATGGAAGTGAATAATACGGCATAATGGATGAAGTACCTGCATTTATAGCAGCCTGGAATGGGATAAGGTTATTTTTAAACATTCCCCCCGGATAAATTTCTGCTTTTCCCCATTCGAAATGAGAATCCTGTCCGCCTTTCCCGGAGCCGCCACCAGGAAAATGTTTTGTGGTAAGTGCCACCGATTTAGGACTAAGGCTATCACCCTGGAATCCAAGTACTATCTGGGTGATCATCTGAGCGACCCATTCTGCATTTTCGCCAAAGGTTCCGTTCACTCTCGACCACCTTGGTTCCGTAGAAAGATCAGCCATATACATGTAACCTTTTCTCAGTCCAACAGCAGTCCATTCCTGACGTGAGATATCGGCAAATTCTCTGGTCAGTGGCAGATCGTGCATAGCTGATAAGCCAAGCTCACCAGGCCAGGAGGAGAAGACAGTTGTTCCTACACTTGTGCCGAGTGATGCATTTGTTGTTATGTTGTTACGTGGATTTGAAGCTATAATGGCAGGTATACCGAGCGGCTCACTTTCGCAGAGTTCCTGAAGTTTGTTTGCCCATTCGGCTGTTATCCTTGTACTCTCATTTGATCTGAGAATAAAATGGCGATTATGAAACTCCGTGACTACTTTTCTTGTTCCGCCTCCTGTTGAACCAGTGGCAGCGATGCGTTCACCATTTCCTCCGGTAGGAGCTCCCTGACGGGCTCCCTGACGATCACCTGCCGGTGCTCCAGCTGGTGTTCCCTGTCGGTTTCTGTTTTGTCCGAAACCACCTTCACCAACACCCTGTGTTTGGCCTCCACCTTCGGAAAGATCGCTTGCTTTCAGTTTGCCTTCCGACGCTTCAGCTGCCCTGGTACCCACCATGTTAAGTGAGTTAATAAGCATAAATCCGGCCTTCTCTTCAACCGACATTTTTGAAAGAAGGTCCTTGCTTCTTTCTTCGGGAGTCAGACGCCAGTCTTCATACTTGTCAAGCTTCCCGTTTTTGTTAAGGTCTTTGAATTTTAGTCCCCTTTTTTCGATTATTGCAACCGACCTTATTCCCAGTACAGGTTGAGGTTTCTTTTCTTTGCCGGTACATGAGACCAGCACAGCCACTACCAGGCAGATAACAGAAATAAAATAGATTTTTTTCATGATCAGGTTAGGTTTAATTAATAGACAAAATCCCGGGTTGGATTATTCCAATTCTGAATGCAATGTACTAATTATTAAGCTTTTTTAATATTTATTTGAGGCAAAGTAACCTCTTATAAGACATCTGTCGAGGAGGAAATTCCAAATGCTGGATAGCCTGCCGGAATTTTATAGCATGTCAGACGGTGCCACCAAAAAGAAGATCCCTGGTTGCACATATGCAGAAAAACTCGTTGAATGGCTCAGGGCACAAGGCGCAGGGCTCAGTGGACTTGAGACTGCAAGACTGCAGGACAAAATAAGCCGGTGCGGTTTTGGGAAGTTGATCCTAATCAAATAGCTCTTGTATATACACCGGAATAATTTCGGTTTAATACATTCAGATTAAATATTTTATTCTAAATTTCTCGGTTGAAATAATAAAGCCATAAAACAACGATGAAACCGACAAGAAGAGATTTTCTTAAATCAGCAGGTGCATTTACAGCAGGTGCATTATTTATTCCGAACCTGATAAGTTGTTCCCCGTCGAACAGATTAAATATTGCGGTTACAGGCGTAGGAGGACAAGGTAAATCGAACTGGGGTAAACTAATTAGTGTCTGTCCATAATGTCCCCCATTTTATTAATAGCCGCTAGTCTTTTTGATGCGCAGGGGGATTTTTCGCAACAAAAAACCATCACTCAGTAATAAAAGGCCAAAATACGGTTAATATCTCAGCCCATTTTGTTAATATCAGTCGGATTTTGATTTTTCTCACAAATCTATTTCGTCCCGTTTATAGGTTCATTATTCAAAACACCTTTTATTACTGGTCGTTCCGACGATCAGCAGACCTTTGGAATGGGTTTAATCCGGGCAAGAATTAAACCGGTCATGACCCTGAAGTTATATGCCAAAATACTCCAAATGACCTTCGCCTGGAAGTGAATCCATCCTTTCCAATTACAGGTAAAAATATTGAACCCTCGTTTTATATTTGAGATAATAGCCTCCATGGCGCTACGCCATTTTTTTAGCCGTGTTTCCATGTTAAAACTGCTGACAATATTCTGCATACTACCAACAACCTTATTAAACACAATATTTGCAATGCCTGATTCCTGTGCATGCTCCAGGTTGGCTAAACTGGCATATCCACCATCGGTGGTGCTGTCGCGCGGAATGATCTCATAATTTTGAATGACATTGTCAATCGTTGGTTTAAACAGGGATTTATCCGAGGGATTACCCCTTAAAACCTGACAATCCAGAACAAGATTGCTCCTCCCTGCTGCGAGGTTTATTTTGTGGCCAAAAAGCGCTTCCCGTTGACCTTTTACAATGATATCAGTATGCTGTTCATAAATCGAAAATATTTTATCCTCATTGGCAACTTTTTCACCGTCAATTTCTTTGCGCCAGGTCACATCATATACTTGTTCCATCAGTTCAAGCAATTTAGCCAGTTCTTCCTGAATGACACTGGCGATAATACTCGTGGACTTTTTTTTTATCGCATTGGAGGTTTGATTGATCACTTTGGTAAAAAGAATCAATTGCTTATGAAAAAGGGGTATTCGTTTGGCTTCTCCACGTGTAATGTTGATTTCATAGAAGGTCTTCTTTGCCGATCTTGTATAATCAATAAAATCAAGTGCATCAATCTCTTCCTTCAATTGTGCCAATAACCGGGTACTTGTTTTTACACAATCCCATACCAGGGAGTTATTGGTAGGGTAATGAATATTGGTTTTAACAACGGTAGAATCCTGTGAAACACTTTTCACGTCTTCCAATCCTTCACTTATGGCAATTTTATTAATCTCAACGAGTACACGGTGCAGAGATTCAGGTTTAATACGGGAGATGTATTTTTGAAACATCTGAAAACTGTATGGATCACGACCTTCCAGTTTTATAAAAGTTCCACAGATCCTGGAATCGTTTTGTGAATATTCCAGTTCCCGGTAATCCATTCCACGCATTTCCTTAAAAATGGCTGCACGTACAATTTGTTCAACACTGGGGGTGTCTTGTCGCCCAAAAGTTGAAGCTCTTTCGTTCCCGATAATGTCTGATTTCAACATCAAAATAATATCAGGCCTCGATTCCAAAATAGTGTCAATTACACAAAACTCCGGATTTGCAGACCAATCAGGCTTTCCAAATTTCAAAAGCAACTCGTTGAAGATTTTCATGGATTCATTATCTTTGATTCCAAGATATCTGGAACTTTCTTGATATATGCTGCCAAACCCCAGTATTTATTAACAATTTGAGTTTAAAGACAGACACTAATTAATATTCTGGTACGCCATCCATAATCTTAATTTTATTTGAAAGTATTTCATATCAAATATTATATCAAATAGCAGTATAAATTGTGACTGAAGGTATAATATTTTGTTAACAAA
>Ga0315293_10006925_pt1 | contig 10556 bp, 15 predicted proteins | sample YL17G13_20_MG_FD_203071 | JGI IMG/M metagenome (GOLD analysis project Ga0315293, IMG submission 203071) | Sediment microbial communities from Yellowstone Lake, YNP, Wyoming, USA - YL17G13_20 | ecosystem: Environmental > Aquatic > Freshwater > Lake > Sediment | place: USA: Wyoming | collected... | reverse complement strand
CAAGACCAGAAGTGGCTATTGAAGCTCTTAATGATATTGTTAATGATAATAATGAATCAGAAGATTCTGAAACTTCTACAGCAAATGCAGGAAGACCAAAAGTATCTAAAAATGGTATAATTGAGTTTACTAAAAAACTTATTGAAAAAGGACAAATAGTTCCTTTTGATGATGATAAGTCTATAGATAAATACAGTATACAAGATTTTGAAGAATTGTTTGAAGCAAACATGTCTGACAAAGAAAGAAAAATTAGAGAACAAACTCCAGTTGAATTCTTTGATGCTTTACCTCAAGAACTACAATATGCAGCTAAATATGTTGCTGATGGTGGACAAGATTTAAAAGGTCTTTTTAGAACACTTGCTCAAGTAGAAGAAGTAGTAAATCTAGATCCTTCTACAGAAGAAGGTCAAGAAACAATTGTAAGATCATATCTACAAGCTACTAACTACGGTAATAGTGAAGACATTGAAGAAGAGATTGATGGTTGGAAAGACAGAGGGGATCTAGAATCTAAAGCAAATAAATTTAAACCTAAGTTAGATGCAATGCAAGATCAAATTATTGCTCAAAAACTGCAACAACAAGAAGGTTTACGTAAACAACAAGATGTTCAAGCTAAAGCTTACATGGATAATGTGTATAATGTACTTCAACCAGGTGAGATTAATGGAATCAAACTTGATAAAAAAACACAAAGCATGCTTTATACAGGATTAGTTCAACCTAACTATCCTTCTGTAAGTGGAAGAGCAACTAATATGTTAGGTCATTTGTTAGAAAAATATCAATATGTAGAACCTAGACATGATTTAATTGCTGAAGCTCTTTGGTTACTTGCTGATCCTGAAGGATATAAAGCCAAAGTAAGAGACAATGCAGTTAAAGATACAGTAGCAAAAACAGTAAGACAACTTAAAACAGAACAATCAAATAGAGTATCATCAACAGTAACATCAGATGGCGATGAAGATTCAACAAAAAAATCATCAGGACCAAAATTACAAAGAGCACAACAATCATTTTTTAAAAGATAATTCAAACAACAATTAATAATTAATAACTAAAACAAAAACAAAAATGGCAACTCCAGTATTAAATAATGGTATTTTTCTGCGCGATACCAATTATGAAGCATCATCCCATGTAGATTCTTATCACTTGGTAAACATGCTAAAAAATGCAGAACCAATGGATTTAGGTCCAGTAGACATTTGGGCTATGGCTCAAAAAGTTGAAATGCCTTTATACCAGTTATCTTCTTTTGGTGGTAAAAACATCATCATGGTTGATAATGCACGAGGTGAGTACAAATGGCAAACCCCTATTTCTCAGGAGCTTCCGTACATCATTGAAGACATCGAAACTACCAATGTAACTAAAGGTATTGATGGTACAACTTTTAAAATTAAAATTAACCGTAGAGAATTTGGTCATGGTGATATCATCACTTATGATAAGTACAACGGTTGTGAGATGTACATTACTGTAGATGATATCCTTCCAATTGGAGATGGTTTTATTTACACAGTACAACTTGTAAACAATGACAACTACAAATTCTTGGATAACAAGTATCTTTCTAATGGTACAAAAATCTTTAGAAAAGGTTCTGCAAGAGGTGAGTATGGTGAAAGATTTTCTGATGTTATGACACGTTCAGGTTTCCGTGAATTCTACAATTTCGTAGGTGGAGCAGAAGCACACGTACATTACTCAGTATCTTCAAGAGCTGATCTTATGATCAAAGGTGGTCTTAATGCAGATGGAACAGTTCCTGTAACTGAAATCTGGAGAAACTTTGATAAACAAATGGATCCTTCTATCACAAAGATTGAAGATATGGTTTCTGTAATGGGTAAAGATTATGTAAAGAAAGCTGTTGCTAATGGTACACTTACACGTACTTTCATGACAACAATGGAATCTGCACATCTTACCAAAGTTGCAACTGACATTGAGACTTACTTGATGTGGGGACATGGTGGAAGAATTAAACAAGATGGTCCAGATGATATGCGTTTATCAGTGGGTCTTTGGAAACAACTTGATAACTCTTTTAAACGTGTTTATAACAAAAGCAACTTTACACTTGAATTATTCCGTGGTGAGCTTTACAACTTCTATGCAGGTCGTATTGAGTTCCAAGGTCCAGATCCTAAGAGACAACTTATTGTTCAAACAGGTATGGGTGGAATGAGAATGGTTAATCAAGCTATCAAACAAGAAGCAGTTAACTCAGGTCTTGTTCTTCAAGCAGCTGAAAATGCTGGTATTGGTGCAATCACAGGTAAAAATGCAATGGATCTTAACTTTGGATTCTCATTCACAAGTTATGTAATTCCTTTCCTTGCAAATGTGAAATTTGTACTTAATCCTGCATTTGATAACTTACATACAAATGACATTGAAAACCCTATCATTGATGGTAATCCATTGTCTTCTTATAGCTTTGTTATCTTTGATATCACAGATACCGGAAATGATAACATCTTTATGTTGAAATTATCTTGGGATAATCAACTAAAATGGTGGTACCAAAATGGTACAATGGATTACATGGGTCGTTCACAAGGATTCCAGTCTTCTGGAAACTTTAATGGATACCGTGTAATGATGACACAAACAATGCCTGCAATTTGGGTAAAAGATCCTACCAAAGTGTTAAAGATTGTAATGCGCAATCCTATCACTGGAGGTTCATTCTAAATTAAATAATGATAAGGAAGAGAAAGTTAAATGCTTTCTCTTCCAAATTCATTACTTTTATAATTAATTACTAACTAAAACCAAAACCAAAATGAGTTACACAGTAGTAGAATTACCTACCCTGAAATCAGGGAATGTATCAATTAAACCTTATTTTGATTCACAAATGTCAAATTTGGGATTAGAAAAATATGGTATGGCTTTGCATGATGGAGTTTTTCATGAAGAACAACTTGCATGCATTGAACAAAATGGAATTAAGCGTTATGTCACAGGTCTAAATGAATTTGCACCTGATGTCAAAATGATTAAAGATCCAGAAGCAAAAGAAGCAAAAATTAAAGAAATTAGAGTAGTTGTTTCTCAATTAGAAAGAGATCTTAATGCAAATCTTGTAGAACCTGATGATGCAGAATTTTGGAATAAAATTAAATTATTAGCTCCTAATAATTATGAATTTTGGAATAGAATTACAATTCGTTGTGGTAATCAACCAATATATTTAGATCCTGTTACAGATCCATATGCATTAATTAAACTATATGCTATTGAAGCTGGTGGATTTTCTATTCTTGCAAAAAGTTATGAAGATGCAAGAGCTAGAGCAGTTCCACCTAAATTTTATCTTGACAAATTAATAGATACAGTATCAACAAAAACTGAAGTTAAAAAGCTTAAAAACAAAGCTCTTTCTGAACTACAAAAATTATTTGATAAAAATACAAATAAGCTTTTTTATGTAGCAAAAGTTGTTGATGGACACAGCACACAATATAAAAAATCTACACCTAATGATATTGTCTATGATAACATGGATAAATTTATTAATGGAGAAGGTGTAGAAACAAACCATAAAAGAGCAGCTCAATCTTTCTTAGATGCAGCAGCTTTAGATATGGAAACACTTAAAATTAAAACACTTATTAAAGATGCAACTTTTTATAAATTCATTGCACCTAAAGTAGATGGTTTTATATATCATATTGATACATCAATTATGATGGGTAGAAACCCTTCTGATTGTTTAGAGTTTTTACGTAATCCTTTAAATGAATCAGTTTTAATTAGTATTACTAAAGGTGTTGAAAAATTCTGGAATCAATAAATAATTATAAACAATTTAAAACTTAAATAAAATGGCAAAAAATACACCACCTCCTGCATCTAGATTGCAAAGAAGAATGGAAAAACAAGTCTATAAAGCTGAAATGAAAAAAGACAAAAAAGATCAAAGAGCTGAAAGAATAGCACTAGTAAGAGGAGCTAAAGGTCCAAAATCTACTTCTACTTCTACTTCTACTACTTATATTGATAAGAGTAAAACAAACAGTGGTAATACTACAGCAACTGGTGGTATGGGTGGAAGTGGTGGAAGAAGCGGTTCATCTTCAACTTCTGGTTCATCTTCAACTTCTGGTTCATCTTCAGATGCATCAAAAAAGAAAAATGTAGGTAATACTGATATTGATATCAAGATTAAACAAAAAAATAAAGAAAAAACTAAAGTAATTCAACCTGATTATATTTATGATTATAAAAAAGGTGGTGCTACATATAAAAAAGGTGGCTCAACTAAAAAGAAAAAGTAATAACTAAAAAGAACTCTTAGAAATCCAAAAGGAAACTAAGAGTTCTTATTTATTAATTGTTTAACTTAATATATTATACTATGAAAAATGAATCTAAATGCTTAAATCCTTATCCTGTAGTAGTAACAAACCCTACTCCATATAAAGGTGGTATGAATACATACCCAGTTGTTGTAACTAATCCAACTCCATATAAAGGTGGATTAAATATAACTGCTTGTGATATTAAAGTTAAATAATAATAATCATGAAAAAGACAACTAAAATTAGCCCATTAAAAATATTTAATGATACTTATGCGGCTAGAGTAAAAAAATTTAATGATGGTGGTTCTACTGTAGGTGTTATAAATAATTATAATAGCCCAAAACCTAAATATGGAAAACCAGGTACTTCTTATATGGCAACTACTCCAGCACCAGCTTTTGAAATAGGTGGTGTTACTAAACCAGTAGCTAAAACACCTGTAATAGTAACTGAACCTTTTAAAAATAAACCGTATCCAGGACTTTATGGTAAAAATCCTGAAACAGGAAAAGAAGAACAAGTTTATTTTACTAGAACTGGTGCTAAAACATATAGTCCAACTTCTAAAAAAGGTGGAGCAACTAAAGCTAAAAAGAAATAGGCATGCCTGTTAAAAAAGATAAAAATTGGATACAAAAAGCAGTAAATCCTAAACATAAAGGATTTTGTACACCAATGTCTAAACCAACATGCACACCAAAAAGAAAAGCTCTTGCAAGAACATTTAAAAAAATGGCTAAAAATAAATAACTAAAAATAAACAGTTATGAAAAAGACAACTATTTTAAAAAAAGCAATGTATGGTACATCTATGAAACCATCTATGAAACCATCAATGATGAAATCAGGTGGAAATACTAAAATGAAAAAAATGGGTTCTGGTGGAATGCATATGATGCCTGATGGATCAATGATGAAAGATTCAATGATGAAAAAAGGTGGTGCTAAACCTAAAGCTAAATATGGCATGTCAATGACAAAAATGAAAAAGAAGTAATGCCAAAAGATGCTTGTTATACTAAAGTAAAAGCACAATATGCTGTGTTTCCTTCAGCAAGAGCTTCTCAAGCTATTGCTAAATGTAGGAAAGGTTCTGGTACTGTTAGAAAAACTAAAGCTGGTTCAGATCTTAAAAGATGGGAATCAGAAAAGTGGCAAGATACTAAGTCAGGAAAAGCTTGTGGTGCTGGTGGTAAAAATGAATATTGCAGACCTACCAAAAGAATATCTCAAGCAACACCTAAAACAAAAAGTGAAATTACACCTTCTAAGTTAACTGCTAAAAAAGCTGAAAAATCTAGAGTAGGTATGGGTAATAGAGTTAAAAAAGTTTAATTATGGCAAAGACAGCAGCTTGGACTAGAAAAGAAGGTAAAGATCCTAAAGGTGGATTAAATGCAAAAGGAGTAGCTTCATATAGAGCAGCTAATCCTGGTAGTAAACTTCAGACAGCAGTAACTACTAAACCATCTAAGTTAAAAGCAGGAAGTAAAGATGCTAATAGAAGAAAAAGTTTTTGTGCAAGAATGTCTGGTATGCCAGGTCCTGCTAAAAAACCAAATGGAGAACCTACAAGAAAAACTCTTGCTTTAAGAAAATGGAATTGTTAAACTAAAAATAAAATAAAATGGTTAAGAAAATGTTAAAAAAAGTTTTACGTAAACATCAAACTGATGGACCAACAGGTGTTGTAACACCTGCTCCTAAAATGATGACACCTGAAGAATATAAAAAAGCAAAAGAAGCAGCAAAACAACAAGCTAAACTTAGTAGAATAGGTAATCGAAGTAAAAAAGTACAAGAAGGTCTTGGAATTTTAACTACTGGAATAGGTGCTGCTACAGGTATTAAAGCTTTATTGCGTAAAAAAAATGAACCAATGAAAAAAGGTGGTGCTATTAAATTTAAAAAAAAATAACATGGCTAAGAAATGTATGAAATGTGGTGGTACAATGAAAAAAACAGGTGGAACTGTGCAATCTAATTTTAAAGCTGTTCAATCAAAAGCACTTGCTAATGCAGCTAAATTAAAAAAAAGTAAAGGTAAATAATGGATAATGCTACTATACAGCTTAAGATTAAGCAAAGATTAAACAAACTTGCAAGCAATGACTATGATAACATAGAATGTTGGCAAATTGTTGAAGCTTTTAATAAAGGTCAAGTTGATTGGTGTCGTAGAAATCTTCATGGACTTAATATTGTTAAAGAAGGAGATGAACAATCTACTAGTAGAATTGATGATCTTCAGGTATTACTTGTAGAATCTACTGCAACACTTGTAGATAGATTAACCTATTATGAAACATCAGTTAATATTCCTGTTGAGTATTTAAGATTTAAAAGATTATCTGCAGATGCTACAAATGATTGTTGTTCAAAACCAAGACCATTAGTTATATTTTTAGCAGAACAAGGTAATGTTGACCTATTATTAAGAGATGTAAATAAGAAACCTAATTTTGAATGGGGTGAAACCTTTGCTACTTTTATGGGAAATAAGATACAAATCTACACAAATGGTGACTTTGTTGTTGGTAACCTATCTTTTACCTATTATAGACAACCTGTAAAAATTCAAATTTTAAATTGTGTTGATCCTTATACCCAATTAACATCTACATCTAATGTATTATGTGAATTTAAAGATGATTTAGTAGAGCTTTTGATAGACGAAGCAGTTAAAATCATAGCTGGGGATATAGAATCACAAATTCAAATGCAAAGATCTGCATCAGCTGTAGAACAAAATAATTAAAAATAATTTGCTAGATTAAAAGAAAAACAGTATATTAGTATAACTATTTATTTATAAACAACCTAAAACAAAAAAAACATGGCTTATTTTAATCACGCGTTTACAAAACGCTTTTTGGGTACAGGAACTACCTTAGCTCCTGCTGTCCCTAGTACTACTAATCCAAATACTGCTGATGGGTATCTTATTACTCCTAATGTTGCAAGTTCTTATCTTGCTACAATGGGACCTGGTTATTTTGGTCTATTTGATGCAACAACTTATTTGAGTGTTAATCCGGCTACTGGTGGTCCTCCTCCTTGTTGTCCTCTCATTCTTGCAAGTGCATCACTTTATCAAAAAGATAAGATTAGTCCTTTTATCGGTGGATATCAGGAAACTAATAAATCTAAGTACATTAATCCTAAATATGTACGTGATTTCTACAGAGTAGATCCTTGTACACCAGAACAATCTATTGTATCTGTTGGTAATACACCAATGACTAGTTCAGGTGTTTTAACATTAGCAGCTTTTGTACTAGGTACTGAAACTTATGTTAATGGTTCTTATTCAAATATTAATTTTACAGGTGGTACTGGTTCAAGTGCTCAAGCTAATGTTATTGTAGCTGGAAACGTTGTTACTTCTGTTATTTTAACAAGTGCTGGAATAAATTATACTGTAGGTGATGTTTTATCATTAGCTAGTGCTGCAGTTGCTACTGCAGGTTCTTTGACTGAGTTAGTTGCAGGTAGTTCTACTACTCGTACAGTAACAGCAACATCGTTTGCTCCAGTTAATTTAATAGATCCTAATAATTTTCAAGGTGCAACAACTGCTTCTACATGTTGTTTTGAATTCTATTGTGGTGAAACTTATTATCTACGTGTAGATATTAAAGGGTCTCCTGCATTAAGATTCTTAAATCACCAATCTTATCATACAGTTGATGCTTACACTGGATGTTGTTCTGGTCCAACACCTACTCTTGTAGATTCTACATTAGTAATGATTTCTTGGGCTAATGAACTAGTAAATAGTGATTACACTAAATATTTAATTCTTCCAGTAGTATTTGACGAAACAGGTCTTGCATGGTATGCTCCTGATACTACAGTTGATCCTTATACAGGAGCTGCTATAACTTCAGCTCAATGGTGGACAGCATATGTATCTCCTGGTCATACAGTTGGTGCTTGTGCAGGTATGCGTCTATTTGGTGCTTATGTAGAAACTAAATTTGGAGATTGTTCTTTCCAAGTAACAGACTTCTTTGAAAAAGAAATAGTATCTATTTTTGCTTCTATGGTAGACTACAACGGAGATCCATGTGTATTTGAAGGAATTTGTGTTTATAATGACTGCAAAGGACTTCAAGGAATGGGATTTGGTGAGCAAGTTCTTCGTGACTTGATCTTATCTGAGTCTTATTTACAGAATTATTTCTCAAGTGATATTCGTATCAGAGAAATAACACAAGGTTCTGATATTTTAGCTGCAGTTAACAGAAATGCACTGTATACAAGATATTACCTTCTTCACTCTGTACCACGTTTTAATAACCCAACTGGTGTATTTGATAATGATCAATACTTACTTGAAGTTATTACAAATACTTCAAATAATCCTTTTGAGTTAGATGTTGCCGCATGGTTACTTGCTTGTGGAAATGGATGTTCAGTGTTGAAAACTTATGATTGCACACCTTGTGTTGTAACAAACAACTAAGTTTTTTAATTGTAATTTAAAATGGAGAGAGAATAAAATCTCTCTCCATTTTTTTTAATCTTATATTTGTAACATAATGGCACAACATATCTTATCTTTAGATGTACCAGATACCATGAACTTGGGTATCTTAAGAATTGTAGACACTAGTGTTTATAATACTTTAATGCCTGTTACATGTCCTTTGTTAGAAGTAACATTACCTGGATTTACTTATTCAGTTCAGTTTACTGATCCTGTTATTTTACCTGGTTTTATAGTAAATCTAACAGCATGTGATTTTGGTATACAAACTGCTCAATGTGGTACAGTACTTAATAACTTATCAGATGGTGTATACATTATTAAATATAGTGTTTCACCTAATGAAATAGTATATGTAGAATATAACCACTTAAGAATTACTGCAGCTATGCACAGATACCAATCTATCTTATGTGAATTAGATATTAGTACTTGCGCACCTCCACCACAGGTTCAACAAAAACTTAATCAACTTAATCTAATTAACATGTATTTAGAAGCTGCTAAAGCTAAAGTTGAATTTTGTCATGAACCACTAGAAGGTATGCAACTTTTTAATTATGCAGTTTTGTTACTTAATAAAATGGAATGTAGAACATGTAAATAAACTAAACCAATAAACCAATGAATTGTACAAATTGTCAAACCAAAATGAGTTGTGGATGTCAAAAAAGAGTAGCTACAAATGGAGTTTCAACATGTAGTAGTTGTTTAGCAAAATATGAAGCTAAACTTAAAACTTTAAGAGCAAGTAATCCACAAAATATTAATATTACTAGTGTAACTTATAATTCTGCAAAAAAGTAATAAATGGCTACTACAACATATCATGTTGGTGAACAAGGATTTGTAAGAAAACTTATAAATAACACTGGTCCTTGGATTGATGTAAGTCCTTCATATATAATAGGTCGTCAACTGCCTACTCTTAGGGATGTAATGACAGATCCTAATGATCCAAATAAGGTATTTGTAGTTGGTGAAACTCAGTATTCTTCTACTGATCCACTTTCTTCTTTAGGTATTTGGGTATCAAGCGATGGTGGTACAACTTGGAATATTCCAACTGGAAATTATCTTGATAACATAGATGTAAATAGATGGGAAGTATGGTGTATAGATTCAAATAACATAGTTGTTTCAGGAGATCAAGGTGTAAATTGTTATAGTACAGATGGTGGTGTTACGTTTACCTTAATGATTTCAGTTCAACAAGCACCAATAATATTTGTACCACCAGGACCACCTGCACCACAAAATAGTTATTCTATTCATTTTCTTACAGCATTAGGCGTTGGAGTAGTAGGTGGTAAGAATAATATTTTTAAAACTGTTGATGGTGGAACAATAATTGGATATGGTTGGGTTGCTTATCCAATAATACTTCCTGGAAATTTATTACCTGGTAGAATAAATGGTATTCATATTTCAGCTGATGAACAAACTATAATAGCAAATGGACAAGAGTATTTAGTTAAATCTATAGATGCTGGAGTTACATGGTCTATAGTGTATGCATGGGTAGGAGGTACTAAAGCATCTGGTTTACATTTAACTTGGAAAAATGATAATGAACTTTGGGCAACAGGTACAAATAATTTAATCATTACTACTACAGACGCATTTAGTACTTTTGCTTTTGTTCAACCATTTGTTCCTACTATTCCACTACCTACTATTCCACCAACACCACCAGGAAGAAATGTACAAGCTGCTCATTTTTATTTATCACAAGA
>Ga0315293_10006923_pt1 | contig 10560 bp, 7 predicted proteins | sample YL17G13_20_MG_FD_203071 | JGI IMG/M metagenome (GOLD analysis project Ga0315293, IMG submission 203071) | Sediment microbial communities from Yellowstone Lake, YNP, Wyoming, USA - YL17G13_20 | ecosystem: Environmental > Aquatic > Freshwater > Lake > Sediment | place: USA: Wyoming | collected... | reverse complement strand
CTCCTCCCGTCGCCGTGACACTGAAAAAGCTCCGCCTTGCACTGTATTCGGCGCCCCCCGCGAGGGATCACTACCGCTGGGCAATTGGCTAGGCCGAAGCTGCTTCTGCCTTTGCGGCTGGCGGCAATGTCAGCCGAACCTTCCGCAAGCCCTGGTCATTGCCCTGGCCGCCATTGGGTACCGCCATCCTCTACGATAAATATTGGGCGAGAATCGAGACGGTGCAGCGCCTGCTGGGGCTCGTGCTTCTCATTGCGGCGGGCAAGTTCCCACTTGTCTAGAGAATGGTGTCGACAGCACGGATCGGATTACCAAACAAGGTGATGGATGCTCTTTACGTCCGGCTCAGTCCGAGCACGCAGCAACTGGCGCGCTGGCTGATTCATCCGGCGCCACGGGCTAAAGCGCGATGCGTTTTGTGTTCACATGGCGGCGTATCGTTGATCAGGGTCAATGCTGCGACGATCTGGGCAATGCGATCTTTCTATCAAGAAAATCGTTCGTGAAGCCTCCACTATCGCCGCGCTCAACCATCGTCGCATGTTGCGTGTTCGGCCGAGGCGCGGTTCGATCTGCGTAGTAGCGTCATCAAAATGCGCCCGAAGAAGACTACTCCCGGGAGAAAAGCGGATGTCGGACAAGGTCTATCCAATACCGGCGGAATGGGCGAACCGCGCCTGGATCGACAGCCGAAAGTACCAACAACTCTATGAGCGCTCCATTGCTAATCCTGACGGCTTTTGGGGCGAGATGGGCCGGCGGCTCGACTGGATTAAGCCGTTCACCAAGGTCAAGAACACCTCCTTTGAGCCCGGCAACATCTTCATCAAGTGGTTCGAGGATGGCACGCTCAACGTCGCTCAGAACTGCATCGATCGCCATCTGGAATCGCGCGGCGACAAAGTCGCCATCATCTGGGAAGGCGAAGATTCAACCCAAGACGAAAAGATCACCTATTGGCAGCTCCACGAACGCGTCTGCAAGTTCGCCAACGTCTTGAAGGCCCAAGGCGTCAAGAAAGGCGACCGCGTTACGATCTACCTCCCGATGATTCCCGAAGCGGCCTACGCGATGCTGGCTTGCGCGCGCATCGGCGCCATCCATTCCGTCGTGTTCGGCGGTTTCTCGCCGGACAGTCTTGCGGGTCGAATCGACGACGCAGATAGCCGTTTCATCATCACCGCGGACGAGGGGCTGCGCGGCGGCAAGACGGTGTCGTTGAAGAAGAACACCGACGAGGCTTTGAAGAAAACCGGCAAGGGCGGCGAGAAGGTGCTCGTTGTACGCCGCACCGGCAGGCCCGTGCCATGGTCACCTGGCCGCGATGTCTGGCTGCACGAGGAGATCGCGAAGGTCTCGGCCGATTGCCCGCCGGTCGAGATGAACGCAGAAGACCCACTCTTCATTCTCTATACCTCCGGCTCGACGGGCAAGCCGAAAGGCGTGCTGCACACCACAGGCGGCTACCTCGTCTTCGCGGCGATCACGCACCAGTACGTCTTCGATTACCACGACGGCGACATCCATTGGTGCACGGCGGATGTCGGTTGGGTGACAGGCCACACTTACCTCGTCTACGGTCCGCTCGCCAATGGCGCCACGACGTTGATGTTCGAAGGTGTGCCGAACTATCCGACGCCTTCGCGCTTCTGGAACGTCGTCGACAAATGGAGCGTCAACACATTTTACACCGCACCGACCGCCATCCGCGCGTTGATGGGTGCGGGCGACGAATATGTGAAGCACACCGATCGCTCATCGCTTAGGCTCCTGGGCACCGTCGGCGAGCCGATAAACCCGGAAGCCTGGGAGTGGTATTACCACGTGGTCGGAGAGGGCCGCTGCCCGATCGTCGACACTTGGTGGCAGACGGAAACCGGAGGCATTCTGATCACCCCACTGCCTGGCGCCACCCCGCTGAAACCCGGCTCGGCGATGCGGCCCTTTTTCGGCGTTCGCCTCGCTCTCGTCGATGAGAAAGGTACGGTGCTCGAAGGCGCGGCGGAGGGCAAACTTGTCATCCTCGACAGCTGGCCCGGCCAGTCGCCCACGGTATTCCGCGATCACGAGAGATTCGTGCAGACGTACTTCACGGCCTACAAGGACAAGTTCTTCACCGGCGATGGTTGCCGGCGCGACGAAGACGGAGACTATTGGATTACAGGCCGTGCCGACGATGTTATCAAGGTGTCCGGACACCGCTTGGGTACGGCGGAGGTTGAAAGCGCTCTGGAATCTCATCCGAAGGTCGTCGAGGCCGCCGTTGTCGGCTATCCGCATGAGATCAAAGGCCAGGGCTTATACTGCTACGTCACACTGAAATCGGGCGAGACAGCTTCCGACGAACTCAAGACGGAACTCGTGGCGCAGGTGAGGAAGAAAATCGGGCCGATCGCCTCGCCCGACTTCATCCAGGTCACTCCAGGGCTGCCGAAAACGCGCTCGGGCAAGATCATGCGCCGCATCTTGCGCAAGATCGCAGAAGACGATTTCTCAAATCTCGGAGATACGTCGACTCTCGCCGAACCCGCCGTGGTCGACGAGCTCATCAAGAACAGGCAGAACAAACGCACCAGCTAAGGCATGGCGTCGTCCTGGGTGAACGCCGTGATGCGCGCATCGACCTGATAGGTGTCGCCAAGGCCCGCCCAGGCCTGCTGCGGCGAGGTTACATCGATCAGCACATTCACCCGCTGGTCCTCGATCCGGCGCACGCGGCCGTCGAGAATGCCAGGACCGCCCCAGTGCTCCCTCATCTCGGCGCCGGGATGGATCTCGACGGCGTCGGCGCACTGCCGCCCCACGATTCGTGCTAGGCTGAAACTGCTTCTGCCTTTGCCTTCGCGGCGAGCGGAAATTTCATCCGGACCTTGCTCAAGCCCGGGTCTTCGGGATTGGCGGCAATGCCGAAGCCGAGCTCCCGGCACATCTTGAGCATGCGCTCGTTGTCGGCGAGCACGTCGCCATTGAGGTCGCGCAACCCCTCGCTTTCGGCATAGCGGATGAGCTGTTGCATCAGCGTCCAGCCGATGCCGCGGCCCTTCAGATCGCTCCGCACGACGATGGCGTATTCGGCGCTCCTGTAGTCCGGGTCTGCTGCGAGCCGCGCGACGCCCAACAGCTCCTTTTGGTCTTGGCTCAAGGCCACGAAGGCCATGGCGCGCGCATAGTCGACCTGCGTGAAGCGGGCGATGAACTTGTGGGAGAACTCCTTTCTTGGGCTTAGTAAGCGGAAGCGCACGTCGTCCGGGGAAAGCTTATCGAGAAAGGCATGATAGAGATGCTCGTCCGTGGGCCGGACCGGCCTGATCACGACGGCCATCCCCTCGGCGGTTTCGACAGACGCCTCCCACTGGTTCGGATAGGGCCGTATGGCGAGCCGCGGATTGGGGCCGGGGACCCCCAGCTCCCGTGGCTCGATGCGGATGCGGGCATCGAGCGCGATGACCCCGGTCTCGTCGGCGAGCAGCGGGTTGATGTCGAGTTCCCTGATGGCAGGACGATCGACGACGAGCTGCGACAGCCGCACCAGCGTGTTGGCAATCGCCTCGAGATCCGCAGGTCTCCGGTCGCGATATCCCTTGAGCAGCTTGAAGATACGCGTCTGCTGCATGAGGTCGCGCGCGAGCTCGAGATCCAAGGGCGGCAAGGCGACAGCCGTATCTTGAACGATTTCCGTGGCCGTGCCGCCGGCGCCGAACAGGATCACTGGGCCGAACAGGCGGTCGTCGAGGACGCCCAAGAGCAGTTCGTGCGCGTTCGGCCGCACGATCATGGGCTGCACGGTGAAGCCCTCAAGCCGCGCATCGGGGCGGCTTTTCGCGACCTGCTCGCCGATCGCCTCTGCCGCAGCCCTGGCGTCGGCCGCCGAGCGCAGCCCGAGACGCACGCCGCCCACATCGGATTTATGGGAGATGTCCTCGGACAGCACCTTGATCGCCAGCGACGGCGCGCGCTTGAGCAAGTCGCGCGCGATCTCCTCCACCTCTTGCAGCGAGGCCGCCACGCGCGTCGGCACCGTGGGGATGCCGTAGGCGGTCAGCACCGCCTTCGCCTCGGGTTCGGTCAGCAAGGCGCGTCCGTTCCGTCCCGCCGCCCGCATCACCTGCAGCGCTGCCTCGCTGTCGATCTCGGAGAGATCGGCCTCGCGCGGCGGCGTCCGCATCAGGACCTCTTGCGCCTTGGTGTATTGCCAGAGAAAGCCAAAGCCCTTGATCGCGTCCCTGGGCGACTCATAGGTGGGAATACCCGCCGCCTGGAACTTGGCCCGGGCCCCGGCCGCGGACTTGTCCCCGAGCCAATTGGTGAGAATGGGCGGCATGCGGCCTTGGCCCTGATGCGTCGCGACGGTGTCGATCACCGCTTGCGCGGCATCGCTGGAGGAAGCGAGCGCCGTCGGGCAGTTCATTACGAGAATGGCGCTCGCCTGCGCGCTGCCGAGCACGGCATCCATGGCCGCGGCGTAGCGGGCAGGGGTCGCGTCCCCGATGATGTCGATTGGGTTGGCGCGTGACCAGGTCTTGGGCAGGATCGCGTCGAGCTGCGCGATCAGGTCCGGCGAGAGCTTGGCGAGCGACCCTCCCGATTGGATCAAATCGTCGACGGCAAGGACGCCCGCGCCCCCTCCATTGGTGACGATCAAGAGTTCGTTGCCTGAGATCGGCTTCAGGTTGGTCAGGGTCTCGGCCGCAATGAACAATTCCTCGAGGTCGTCGACGCGCACGAGACCTGCGCGGCGGAAGGCGGAGGCTACCGCCGCATCGCTCCCCGCCAACGCCCCCGTATGCGTCGCCGCGGCGCGCGCCGAATCCTTGCTGCGCCCGGACTTGATCACCATGACCGGCTTGGCGCGTGCGGCCACCCGGCTTGCCGACATGAACTTGCGGGCGGAGGGGATCGTCTCGAGATAAAGCAGGATGGCATCGGTCGCGATATCGGCAGCGAGGTAATCGAGCAGGTCGCCGACATCCACATCGGCCATGTCCCCCATCGACACCACGGTGGAGAAACCGACGCCGTGCGAGGCGGCCCAATCGAGCACCCCGCCCACCAGCGCTCCCGATTGGGATAGAAAGGCGAGCTTGCCGGGTGCTGGCCGCGCCATCCCGAAATTGGCGCTGAGGCCAATGCCGGGCACCCAGAGCCCCAAGGAGTTCGGGCCGATGATACGGAGGCAGGTGGGCTGCGCCGCGTTCAGCATGGCCTGCCGGAGCTCCGGCCCGAGACCGGCCGTGATGACGAGAGCGGCGCGGGTGCCCTTTTCTCCCAAAGCTCCGATCAAAGCGGGGATGGTATTGGGCGGCGTTGCGATCACGGCAAGCTCGGGCGTCTCCGGCAACTCGTCGATGCTGGCGAAGCACTCCCGGCCGCCGATCAGCCTGTGCTTCGGATTGACGAGATAGATGGGTCCGGCGAAGCCGCTCGCCGTGACACCGCCGGCGAGGAGGTTCTCCGTGAGCTTTTGGCCGACCGAGCCTGCCTCGTCGCTCACCCCGATCACCGCGACCGAACGCGGGCAGAGCGCGTGCTCAAGATTCCGGATGGTCATGCAAGCTCGCGACGTCCGAACTCTGCGATGGCCGCCTCACGGCACCGGCTGGACCGCCACCACCTTGAAGGTGCGCAAGACGTCATCATGCTCCTTGATTGAGACGTAGTCTCCGGCGAGAAACTTATGGTCGCCGAAACGATATCCTGTCTCTTCATCCTCAGGGTCGCCGAGCAAATCGTAATGAAACGCCCAACTCCCGCCGGGTTTGCGGATGAGGTGCCCGATCTCATCGGGATCGCCGTTCCAGAAGCGGCGCACGCGGCAGCGGTCGCGGTTAGACTTCCACTCGGTCGCTTCGATTCGGCCATCCGAGCCAAGCGGGGCGATAAACTCATAGCCTCGAGCGCGGCTCCCTTCCGGAAAGTCGTGATCCCGCGCAAGCTCCAAGCGAACATGGCTTAAACTCATAAACGTCCTCCGCAAGGCTAAGGCCTGATCCTCTCAACCCGATGACATACTCGAACAGAATAGGTCGGCCCTGGCCTTGAGGGAAATCAACCCGATGCAATTGACGAACATTACCTCTAGCAGAGCATGACGGCCGCGTCGCAAGATCAATCCTCCGCCGCCGACCGCTGGCGCTATGTGAGGGATAAGCTCAAGACGGCCCTCGTCACGCCGATCCGCGCCATGCGGCTGCGCTATTTGCCGCTGCTCATGATCTATTACGCTTACGGCGCGCTCGGGCTCGTCACCATCGCCGAGACCTTCTGGATCAAGCAGGCGCTCACCCTGACGCCTTCCGATCTCGCGGCAATAGCCGTCTGGCTCACGCTCCCCTGGACCATCAAGATGGTCTTCGGCCAGCTCGTGGATTCCGTGCCGATCTTGGGCTCTCAGCGCCGGGGCTATGTCTTCATCGGGGCAGCTCTCGTGGCGGCGGGCCTGATCACGCTTGCCGGCACCGCCGGCGGCTGGATCGCCTTCGCCGATCCCAATGCGCTCTACGTCGCGGCTCAGCTCTTCATCGTCATCGGCATCGTGTTGCAGGATGTCGTCGCCGACGCCATGACCACCGAGGTGGTGGAGCGGACGCGCCCCGACGGTGCGCCGCGGCCGCTTCACGAGGTCGAGCGGGAGCTCGGTCTCGTGCAGGTGCTGGGACGGCTCGCGCTCTGGTCCGGCATCCTTTCCGTGGCGGGCCTGTCTGGATGGCTTGCCCAGATCTTCAGCTACCAGACCGTGTTCCTGCTCGGTCTGATCGTGCCGGCCATCTCGATTACCGGCGCGTCTCTCGTCCGCCTCGACGGCACCACGCCAAGGCCCATCGATTGGCGCATCCTTGGCGGCGGACTCTTGTTCGGTGTCGCAGTGCTGGCCATCAGCCTGGGCGGCGTGCCCTTCGGCCAGGAGCTCATTTTCGCGATTTCGCTCACCATCATCGGACTGATGCTTGCCCGCGTTGCGCAGGACGTGGACGAGCAACATCGGCGGAAGATTTTCTTCGCGGCGATGGTGATCTTTCTCTATCGCGCGACCCCGGGGGTCGGCGAGGGGTACCGCTGGTTCACCATCGATGTGCTCGGCTTCGACGAGGCCTTCTACGGCACGCTCGCGCAAATCGGGGCGGGCTTGAGCCTTGCCGGCGCTTGGCTGTTCTCCGACGTCATCACGCGCCAGCCGATCCCCAAAGTGCTGCTCTGGCTGACCATCCTCGGCACCATCCTGTCGCTGCCGACCTTGGCGCTCGCGCTTCGATGGGACGAGTGGACGAAAGAGATGTTCGGCTTCGGCGCCCGCACCATCGCGCTGGTCGACACCACTGCCGCCTCTCCCTTCGTCGAGCTGAGCATGATCCCAGCCCTGACCCTGGTCGCGCTCAACGCGCCGGCTGGCCAGCGCGCCACCTGGTTCGCGCTGATGGCCTCGCTCATGAATGTCGCGCTGGTGGCGGGGCAATTGCAGACCAAATACCTGAACTGGATCTTCGACGTCGATCGCGGCTCCTACGCGAATCTGCCGGCGCTTGCCGGCGCTGCGCTTCTGATCGGCTTCATCGTGCCGGTGATGGGCGTGCTGGCTTTCGGCAAGCGCGCGACCTGACGGGGCCGGGGACCCCTGCGACGGGAGGGAATGAGCAGTCCTAACCGGGAGAAATTCCCGGTTCATTGCCGTCATCACCAACGGGTTCAATACGCTGGCCGAGGCGCTCGATGTGGCGCGGGAGGACAACAGCGGGTAGCCCAGCCTACCGGCACGCCGAGACGCGGGTGGCGGCGAGACCAGCACGGCTCGCCGGTCGCCGCCGGCGCGCCCGTGCACCCACGAGCCTTTGGGTCGAAGGGGTGCCCGACACACGAAACGTTGTGTCGAGCCGCTGTCCGCGACAGATGCGGTGCAACAATTCTGATCGTTACTTGTGCAAGGTTGCAGTGTCAGAGAGTCGATACGTCACAGCGGCTTGGCACATTTCGTTGCCATGAGAAATTTTCACTTGCAAAGCGGAGACATTTGGCAATTATGTGCAGGCAGCTTGGCAAGGAGCGAACCGTCACTTTGCAAGGGGTTTTTGTTAACCCTTGCGGCACGCTCTACGATAGGCTGCGGTTCCTCGTGAGGTGTCACTAGCGTGATTTGTTCATCAGATAACCCGCCAATGATGCGGGCGCGAGGCGCGTTAAGTTGCTTCGGCGCTTTAGGGCAACCTTCCATCACACTGACATTTGGCAAACTCGCAAGGGCTTCGGTGGCCCTCAGCAATTCGTTGCTAAGGGCAAGAGAACACACGACCAAAACAACTCAGCTTTGATTTCGGATTTCGGTGAACTGAGTAAGCTAGGGAGAGGAGAAGGAAATGAACTACCTAAAGTGTAGTCTTGTAACCGGCGGGCTCATCGCTTTGATGATGGGGCTTTCCGGTCAAGCTATTGCTGGCTCCGATGCGGAGCAGCTAGCGAGAATGGCCGATCCGGACCAGTGGCCGGCCCCCGGTCGTGATTTTCAGCTCACGCGCCATAGCGCGCTGGCTGACATCAACACCAAGACCGTCAGCAAGCTGCAGATCGTTTGGCTGCAATCGCAGAACAACCTCCGCGGTCATGAAGGTCAGCCCCTCGTGATCAAGGATGTTGGCGGCAAGACCATGCTGTTCATGGTCAGCGGCTGCGCGGCGATGGTCACCTGCAACGAGGTGCAGGCCCTGGATCTTACCGATCCTGACAATCCGAAGGTCGTTTGGAACTACGTGAAGATGACCGATCGTGACGAGACCGCCATTCCGCGCGCTTGCTGCGACACCGTCAACCGCGGCGGTTCCTTTGCCGACGGCAAGTTCGTGTATGGCACCCTCGACGGCTTCGTGATTGCCCTCGACGGCCAGACCGGCAAGGAAGTCTGGGTGGTCAAGCATGCTTGGCCTGAGAAGGGCGAGACCATCACCCCGGCTCCGCTGATTGCCGACGACAAGGTCATCATTGGCTTCGGCGGCGACGAGTTCGCCGCTCGCGGTCGCGTTGTGGCCTACAACCTTAAGGACGGGTCGGTTGCTTGGACTTGTCACAGCACGGGTTCCGACGCGGACGTGTGCCTGACGGCCGACACCAACAAGGCCAATCCTCATTTTGGCCAGGCTGGCAAGGATCTTGGTATCAGCACCTTCCCGGGTGAAGATTGGAAGATCGGCGGCGGCGCGGCTTGGGGTTGGTACAGCTACGATCCCGACCTGAAGCTGGTCTATTACTCGACCGGTAACCCCGGCCTGTGGAGCCCGGCCTATCGCTGCCCGGACAAGACCCATGAGGAATGCAACGCCGGTGGTTTCGACAACAAGTGGTCGATGACTATCTTCGCCCGCAAGGTCGATACCGGCGAGGCCGTGTTTGCCTATCAGATGACCCCCTTCGATCAGTGGGACTATGATGGCATCAACGAAAACATCCTCACTGACATGGATGTCGACGGCAAGAAGCGCAAGACGCTTACCCACTTCGATCGCAACGGCTTTGCCTATGTGCTGGACCGCACGGACGGCACGCTGCTCCGCGCCAACAAATACGTGACGGTGGACTGGGCTGAGAAGATCGACATGAAGACTGGCCGTCCGGTGAAGGTGCGCGAGCACTCTCCGCTGGAGCGTGGCCGCAACGTCTCAGCCTGCCCGTCAGCTATGGGTGGCAAAGACCAGCAGCCTGGTGCAGTCGATCCCAAAGAGCCGAACATGTTCTACATGCCCACCAACAATTGGTGCATGGAGCTCGAGCCTCAGGAGCGCACGCACACGAACCAGGGCACGGTTTACGTGTTCGCGAACGTGTACATGTATCCTGAAAAGCCCGGCACGACCGGCAAGATCAAGAAGTACGATGTCTTGACCGGCAAGACGGCATGGGAAGTCCCGGATCCGTATCCGAATTGGGGCGGCACCATGGTGACCGATGGCGGACTGGTGTTCTACGGCAGCTTGGGCGGTGACTTCCGCGCTCTCGACCGTGCCTCCGGTAAGGTGCTTTGGAGCCGTAAGCTTGGTTCCGGTATCATCGCCAACCCGGCCACGTGGAAAACCGGTGGTCATCAGTATATCGGTGTCTATTCCGGCATCGGCGGCTGGATCGGCGTCCCGGTCGCGGCCCATCTTGACCTGACCGACAAGTTCGGCGCCATCGGCGCGACCGCAATGACCAAGGCCGCTGGCCTGGCCACGGTCCCCGCGGGCGGCGAGCTGAACGTGTTCCGCCTCTTTGAATAGCGGAATCTAAACTAACAGGCGCCCGATGCCCTTGCGGCATCGGGCGTCATTTCCTTATATAAGGGTTGTTCATATATAAGGGTGTTCGCACCGCCGTCGAAGCGGGCGAGCCAGGGTGAGAAGCTTCCGCGCTTCCCCCATAACCAAGCAAATGCCCCGCGAAACAGGAGCCCCCCAATCCCATGTTCGTGCGCATCCTGACTTTCGCGCTTTGTCTTGCCGTTTCTGGCTGGGCCTTAGGGCCGGCTCTCGCCGCCAAGGAGATGCGACGGGACCTCAGTAAGACGTATGAGGAGCTCACTCCGAGCGAGAAGATTGCCATCCG
>Ga0315293_10006921_pt1 | contig 10561 bp, 5 predicted proteins | sample YL17G13_20_MG_FD_203071 | JGI IMG/M metagenome (GOLD analysis project Ga0315293, IMG submission 203071) | Sediment microbial communities from Yellowstone Lake, YNP, Wyoming, USA - YL17G13_20 | ecosystem: Environmental > Aquatic > Freshwater > Lake > Sediment | place: USA: Wyoming | collected... | reverse complement strand
CTACTCCGATTGGCACAGCAACCAGTCGCAAGCCATCATCCAGCACCTGAAAGCCATCACCAATATCGAGACCACCTTCTTCGAGGGGGTACCGACCCACGCGGGCTTCGGCCTGGGGCGGGTGGACGACTGGCATCGCGACCGCAGCGCCGAGTACGTGCGCATGTTCTGCGACGGGCTGGCGCACGTCGCGGCCCACCGCATCCAGGTACCGGAGCCCGTATGGAAGGTAAGAGGAGTACACCAGAAGCAATCCACCCACGATGGTGCGCAGGTCGTCTACCGGCGTGGGGTCACGCTAGTCGTCCAGGCGCCCGAGCCGGGTGTAATAGTCTACCTGACCGAGACCGGGGCCGATCCGCGCCAGGCGGGCGTCCAGCGGGAGCGCGTGGAAGGCCGCTACGAACTGAGCGTGAAGCGCAGCCCGAACGTCAAACTGGTCAGCCAGAGAGAGGATGGCGTGTACGGGCAGGTGCTCACGCTCTCCTTTGTGAACGAGGACGTCAAGTACGAGGTGCAGCCGGTGACCCAGCAGGCGCTCCTGGTGCGGGAGTTCAAGTTTGTCTTCCCCGAGGACCGCGAGTCGCTGGTCGTAACGATCCGCAGCCTGTTGAAAAGCGCGATCGAACGGAGGTTGGTGGATCAGGCCGGGGCGCGAGAGCTGTTGGAGAGGTTGGTGGGGGAGTTGGGTGACCGCAGACCGGAGAGATGAGTGACCGCCGGGAGAATGTGAAGAAGGTGAAGCAGATAACAGGGATCATTAGATCGTGGCTGAGAACGTGGCTCATGGGACCGAGCAGAGAAGCGTCTCTGCCTCCAATAAACGCGCATCTGGATCGCTATGAAGCTGCACTGGATGCATTTGAGACTGCTGAGGCCAACGCAGTGGCGCTTCTCACAGCACTCACCCAACGCGATCGGATCGCAGTGGTGGTGGCAGAACGAGGTGCTATGCCGAAGATCGTTCAGCGCTTGGCGGAATTGGACCACCGTTTGCGCCGGGCCGTTCCCCGTGTCCCCAGCGCCAACTGGGATGCCTGGCGCCAAGTCCTTAACCCGCCGCCTGACCGCTGGTGGTGGTGGTTGAATGAGGCCCAAACCAAAGCCGAGGAGAAGCGTAATCTGCCTTGGATGCTCCTGGTCGGTGTGCTTATGCCCATCACTCTCAGCTTGGCAGTGGGGATCGTCCAGCGGATATGGGGTGGTGGCCCGGACCCACTCTCAGTCGTCAGCACTGTACTCACCCTGGCCCTCACCAGTAGCCCGCTGACAAAACAAGGCCGTGAACTGGCCGGCTGGCTGATGGACAAAGTCCATCTGCCGACCCGCTACCGGAGCGAGACGATGCTGGGGGCAGCATGCTTGGCCTTCGTCGTGACGTTGATTCTGCGTCTGGCGCTACCTGCCGTGGCCGTCACGTGCAACAATCATGGCTACGCTCTCCTGCAGACTGGCGATTTGACTGGCGCTCAACAAGCATTCGCCCGCGCCGTTGCCATCAATCCTGACTACGCCGCCGGCTACTACAACCTGGCCGACGCCTATGTGGAGGTCGGCGATAATGAAAGGGCGCAGTCCCTCTACAACCAGGCACTTGCCTTAGACCGCACTCTGGACCTGGCCTACAACGGCCTGGGATATGTTCTCGTTCTGCAAGGGAAGCCAGAGCAGGCCATCCCTGTCCTGTACACCGGTCTGAGTTTTGCTCAGGACAACGCGGCTCGTGCTGCCTTGTGGATCAACCTGGGGCGGGCCTACCTGGAGGCCAGGCGGTACGACGAGGCGGAGGAAGCCCTGAACCGGGCTCTGGCATTGGCGCCGGAGGAAGCTGCTGCTTACTGCACCCTGGCCCTGACCGGCAAAATGCTGGAGCGCCCAGATGATGAGGACACCCTGCACTGGGAGAACTGCCTGCGCTACGCTGATGCCACCACTCCCCGGGGACAGGAACTAGCAGCGATGGCCAGGGCTCATCTACAGCGACTGGAGGAGGAGAGATGATCAGACGAACCTTCGCACCATGCCTCTTGCTGAGCCTGACACTTCTGCTCGTCCACTGCGGTCCTCCGCCATCTCCCACCCCCATATCCACGCCCGACCTGGGCTTGCACTTATTGGTGGAGGTGACGGGTGACCTCTCTCACAAGCGGCCCGGCTGGGAGGCGTACCAGCCCCTCTCCTTCGGCGCCGCGCTGGACTGGCGTGACCTGCTACAGGCCGCGTCCGACGCCGAGGGTCTCATCGTCTGTGCCGACCTGAGCCTGGCCCAGGTACCACCTGGCTATCACGGCGGCCTGCCCTGCCCCCGAACTAAGCCGGTGCTGGAGCGAGGGGAGAGCCTGGTGGTTGGGCCTCGGCGAGACGGGCTGCTGGCCTTCTCCATTCCATACGTCCTCAGCCCCCGCCACACCTTCATTAAGACATCCCATCCTTTGCTGCGCTGGCACCCCTCCACCACTGGAACCATCACTTACACCGTCCGGGTATGGGGCGGAGACCTGGACTGGCAGAAAAAGACCACGACTATCCCCCTGACCTACCCCGACGATGCGCCGCCGCTGGCACCGAGGACGCCCTACTATTTGACAGTGGTGGACGCTGAGGGGCATTCTTCAGAGGAGGAACAGACGGCGTTGGATGTGAGTTTCAGCCTTCTGCTACCGCAGGAAGTAGATACCATCCAAACATTGGTGGCTCAGGCCTGCGACTTGGAGCTGGCTGAGCGCGCCACCCAACTTTTGGAAGCGGAAATCTACGCCGCCCACGGGCTGCGGGCCAGCGCCATCACCCTGCTGGAGGAACTGGCTGCCGGGGAGGATGCCCCGACGGTCCACCGGCGGCTGGGCAACCTATATTTGGAGATGGGGCTGTACACGGAAGCGCAGGATGCTTATGAACGCGCTTTGGACGGCTACCACGCCCTAGGGGACCGGGAAGGCGAGGCGCACGTTCTGGCCGGGCTAGGGCTGGCCCGCCGGGGCAATGGGGACGACGCCACGGCGCGGGCGCACCTGGAGCAGGCCTTGAGTGTCTATCGGGGTATAGGCGACGTTGATGATACCGCCAATGTCGAAGCTATATTGGTCGAAATGGAGGTGACCCAATGAAAAGACGATACGCCCTACGTATCCTTGGACTGCTAGTAGGTCTGGTACATATAGTTAACCTGGTAGCTTGTTCTCCATCGCCTACACTAACGCCTACCCGCGCAGTTACGCCGACGTCTACACAAGAGCCGCCGGCAATCGTTACCGCCACACCATCCCCAGTAGCAAGCACCCCAGCAAGTTTGTCACAGGTTTTGGAACGGTGGGATGCTCAAAGAGTTCCCTTTGAGGATTTAAAGGAAGTTGCGCAAGAATACCTGGAAGACGGCGAAAGGACATCATCTTTCATTTCCTATGCTATTGCTGGTCAGATGTTCATGGTCGGGGGCGATATGCGAGCGGCCATTGAAGCTCTTAACAACGCAGTAGCCATTGCTCCACAAGCAGACATCCCACACTACCTACTAGCAGACGTCATCTACAGACTCACGCTTTTTGATATGATCGACAGAGGGCTGTGCAGCATCAAGCTCACGCCAGTCCGAGAGATTTCCCAGGCCTCTCTGCACCATGGCTACCTGCAAACGGAAATAATTGAGCTTGTCAACGCAGGACGCCCAAATGTCTATAGAGAAATCCTTGCTTCGCGGGAGATCGACGAGAAGATAAAACTACAGATACACTTTTATCTCCTTTGGTTGGTTCGAGACACGTTAGCAGGAGAACCTGACGAAATCGAAAGAGTGTTGGAAGATCTGGGTGGTCCACCAAAGATGTTGCCTGTGCCGGAATGTGAGCCTGACGCCCGGGCTAGATCGTTACTGAGAATGGCATATGATGAGATTCTGCTGGCAGAGCAAGGTAACCTAGTGGAAACACCAGGGGCGATAATCGTCGACAGAGACAAAATGGCGAACGTGTCGATCAGGATACAGGTCCTTCTTGGCGACGAGAGCGTTCCCATTATTCAGCCGCCATCCTCGGTACCGACATCAACGCCGGAGACTCCTACTGAAGATCCTTGGCAGGATATAATAGATAGGATGGGCACACAGGCAGTGGACATCCCCCTTCCATATGACTACGAGGATTTGCAGCGGGAACAGCAAGACGCCTGTATCTCCGGCAGCTTGATGCAATGCTACATGGTTGGGTACCAATTCCTGCAGATCGCCAAGATGGGCAATAGCAGTGCTTATGCAGATGCTATCAACACTTTCAACCTGATCCTTGAATCGAACCCCCACTTTGGCCGGGCGCATTACGGGCTTGGAAGAGTCTATTACGACCTAGCTTTGACCGATCTGCTTCTCAGAGACCAGATCCGGACAACAGATTCTGGACTGCCCATCCCAGTCGTCGATAAACAGGGCGCCGAACTGCTTCAAAGAGCACTGGACGAATTCGAGATGGCCTTCACCCTTGACCTTGAGTTAGCGAATGATTCAGATGCTCGACAGTTCATCGAAATGACAAAAGCGAAGCTGGTTAACTACTGGATTGGACAAGGCTACGAGATGGAAACAAGCGGGAACCCTGCAACAGCCGTTGAACACTACGAAAAAGCTCTTCGGTTGGATCCCCAATCCTACGTTGCCAACTTTAACAAAGGGAATGCGCTTCTTGCCCTTTCCGAGTTTCAAGAGGCAATTCAGGCATACGATAAGGCTCTCATAGTGAGACCAAATGCTGTAGAGGCTATCTATGGCCGTGAGTTTGCCAGGCTTCGGGCAGCTGGTGTCCCGTGGACAGACAGATCGCAAGTTATCGAGTTCCTCAAGGAAGACCTCGAGAGTTCCGACCGCAAAACTCAACTCGGAGCTATATTGGTATTGATGCTGAAATGTGATGAAGGGAATCAGGAAGCATGCAGTATAGTGGAGGTAGCAATGCAGCAGGACTCAACGCTTCTTGATGATCTAGAGAATCTCGAAATGCCCAATCGCTAACGAAGAATCTCCACATAAGTTGTTCTAGAATTCACAGAACGATGTTAGCAAAGCACGCAGTGGCGATCGAAATCCGAGCAGTCTGTGCCCTACCAGTGACGGCTGCGCTTATCCTGATAGCCATCCTGAGTGTGGGCACGGCGCCTGCTGCGATTGCTTCACCTTCCGTGCAAGTGTCAACGCCTACGCCAACATTTAATGAGACCCAGATGCAAGCAGATTCGCTCCTACAGGAAGGAGACTTGCTTCGTTCGCGTAGCGAGTTTAAAGACGCACTTGAACACTATCAGCGCGCCTTGCCCATCTACAAAGCAATCGGGGACCGGACAGGAGAAGTCCGCGCTCTCATAACTATTGGATTCGTTTATCAAACATTGGGCGAACACGATAAAGCACTAGAATATTACCAGAAGTCCTGGCCCGAAGGTGAGACACGAACCCTTAATAGCATAGGTGCCATTTATATAGAACTGGGCGATTATCGGAAGGCACTTCAATACATCCAAGAGGCCCTATCCATCTACGAGGCGACAGAGGATCGCAGCGGTGAGTCGGCTGCCCTCATCAACATTGGAAGAATTCACTTTGAACTTGGCGAGTATACGACGGCACTGGAGTACTTCCAAGAAGCTCTGCAGATAAGTCGAGAGATACCCCATCCTGCACGTGAAGCAACTGCCCTAAACAACATAGGAGATACCTATGGCCATTTGAGTGAGTATCAAAAGGCATTGGAACATCTCTTCCAGGCATTGTCCATACGCCGGACAATCAAAGATCGTGTCGGAGAAGCCAACACCTTGAATACTATAGGGGTAGTTTACAACAATCTAGGCGATTATGAAAGGGCCGTGGAATACTCGCTGGAGGCCATTGCTGTAAGTAGTGCGATAGACTATCGAGTTGGCGAGGCTCGGGGCATTAACACTTTTGCAGTGGTTCTTGATCTCTTGGGAGAGCATCAAAAATCAGTGGAGTATCAACAGCGAGCCCTGTTAAGGATACGCGAGATCGATAATCCCCTGGGCGAGTCCGCTATTCTTGCGAACATCGGGGCCAACTACTATCACCTTGGAGAGTACGCGAAAGCGATAGAGAATTTTCAACAGGCTTTATCCATATACAGAGATATAGGTTGCCGTGCGGCTGAGGCTCTTATTCTTAACAACATCGGGGTCATTTATGATGATCTAGGCAACGCCGGGAAAGGGTTGGAATACTGTCAACAGGCTTTGTCAATACAGCGAGAAATCGGCGATGTAAGAGGCCAGGTCGACACCTTGTCCATCATAGGGTTGATCCATGAAAAGCGTGGAGACCACCAACGAGCATTAGACTACTATATTGATGCGATCGCCGCTATTGAGGAGGTTCGGAGCAGGTTAGGCGTGGAAGAACCAAGTGTGACCTTCGCCACACGCGTATCTGTTATCTATGAGCACGCTATCCTTATCTTACTCAAGCTCAATAAAACCGCCCACGCGTTCAACTACGCGGAGCGAGCCAAAGCGCGTACCTTCCTTGACCTGTTGGGCAACCAGCGCGTGAACACCAAGGGAAGCGAAAACCCTCAGTTCATTGAGCAGGAAGGACAACTCAGGGCTGAGATCGCCGCTCTCAATCGCCAACTGCGTGAGGAGTGGAGCAAGCCGACTGACCAACGCAGCCAGCGGACCCTTGACAACATTACCGCCAACCTAGAAGCTCGTCGTCAGGAGTACAAGAACTTCCTTGATCAACTCCAAGCCACTAACCCTGAATATGCCGCCCTGGTCAGCGTAGACCCGTTCACCTTGGAGGAGGCCCAAACCTTCCTGCGCGAGCAAGCCCCCGAAGTTACCCTGGTCGCCTACTTCGTCGGTGAGGAAGAAACGACCATCTTCGTCGTCGGCCCCGAGGCCTTCCACGCCGAGGTCGTCTCCGTCAATCGGCAGAAACTGCGCCAGCAGGCGGATGCGCTCCTGGCGCAGATGAGAGCAGAGCCCCTGCTGCCGGAGGCCTGGCAGCAGCCCGCCCAAGCTCTCTATGATTGGCTCGTAGCGCCTGTGCAGGAATACCTGCCTCCTGCCAACCCGGACAGCCCACCCCGCCTGGGCATTGTCCCCCACGACCTGTTGCACTACCTTCCCTTCGGGCTGCTGTACGACGGGGAGCACACGCTGATGGAGGGTTACACCCTATTCTATGCTCCCAGCGTCAGCAGCCTGGAGTTCATCTTCGAGAAGCGTCATCCAGGGGCAGACACCCTGTTGGCTTTCGCCAACCCAGATGCACCGGGCACGTCGCATCTATCCTACGCTGAGGAGGAAGTGCAGGCTGTGGCTGGTCTGTACAAGACCCAGCCCTTCGTCGGGGTCGAGGCGACTGAAGGGCGCTTCAAGACCCAGGCGGGGCAGTATGGCCTAGTACACATCGCTGCCCACAGCGATTACAATCCTCGTAGCCCTCTCTTCTCCGCGATCCTGCTTCAGCCAGATGAGACTGAAGACGGTCGGGTGGAGACGCACGAGGTCTTTAACCTGGATTTGCCCCAGACCGACCTAGTGGTGCTGAGCGCCTGTGAGACGCACCTGGGGGAGTTGGGTGCAGGGGACGAGTTGGTGGGACTGGAGCGGGCCTTCGTCCGTGCCGGTTCCCCCAGCCTGCTCACCACCTTGTGGCCGGTGGATGACGAGGCGACGGCAGAGTTGATGGAGCGGTTCTATACACATCTGCGGGCAGGGGTGCCTAAAGCCGAAGCACTGCGGCTAGCACAGATGGAGACGCGGAAAGAGCATCCGGAGCCGTACTACTGGGCCGGGTTTGTACTGGTTGGAGATTATGGAGAAGGGCCTGCTAGTCCGGGGGAGAGCTGGAAGCAGTACCGATGGCTTCTATGGGTGGGTGTTGGGCTCATAGTAACCCTCAGTGGAGCCGCCACCTTGTGGTGGTGGCGCAAAATGCGGGTGAACCAATCATAATCAGATGTTGGAGTGAGGCGGTCAAATGAGCTCTACCCAACTTTACTTCGATCATGCGCGCATCCTCAAACCTGCCCCCAGCCATATCCTGGTCGAGGCCATCGCCGACTATGCCCCCGCCTACGCCCGGATGGCCGAGGCCATCCACGTCGGCCAACCGCTGACGCTCATCGTCCGCCACCCCACCTGCGCGGCCTGGTTGCGGGCCGCGCAGGACAAGTACGGCCCGGAGCGCATCCAGGTGCAGGAGGTCACTTGCCGCAGCCGGCTGGCAGAACTGTGGAGCGTGGAGGTCCCTGCCTGGGTCAGCGACGAGGCCATCGCCCGCTCCGGCCTGCTGGACGTACCGCTGCAGGCCCAACCCGGCCAGCGCTTCGAGGACGTCGTTCTCGAAGCCTTCTACAGCCCCTTCCTGGCCTACGACCGGTTGCCCATGCCCTACCTGGCCGACCTGCTCACCAGTTACGACCCGGAGCGCTGGGCCAGCGCGGATCGGCGACCGTTGGTCAGAGAGGTATTGGCCCGGCGGCTGCAGGCCTGGGCCGAGGGGGCCTCGTCTCCCGGCGAACAGTTGTTGGTCGAGGGGTTACAGCACGACCCGGCTGCACTGGCCCGCAAGCTGGCGCTGGTGAAAGTCCTCGCTGGCTACCCACCTCAAGTTGGCCAGCGCATCCTCGGCCCCGAATACAATCCCCTGGCTGCACTGAACCTGGACCTCGGCGGGTTGCCGGTACGGGAAGTAGATATTGCCGATGGGATAGACCAGGTGCGCGTCCACCTGAACACACTGGCGGAGACCTTGCCACCGCCGGAGGCGCTGTCTGCCATCCTCGAGCAGACCAGCGGTTACCTGGTGGCCGAGTTTGAGGCGCTCCAGGCGCTCCTCAAGTCTGGAGAGGTCGCTGTAGACACCGACCTGATTCACCAGGTGCAGCAGAGGTTCGCCCCCATCCACGACCGCCTGGAGCAGGAACTGGCCGACCTGGCATTGCTGGCCACGCCGCCGCGCCCTCCCCACCCCGACCTCGATGGCAACTGGACAGCCGACGACTGGCTAGACTGGGCGGTCGAGCACTACCTGCCCTACCGCTTCTGGCTGGAAGAGATCGGCCAGTACGACGAGGAAATCGCCGCCCAGGCCGATGCCTACGCCGAATGGCTGTACGCCCACTACCCGGCGTTGCGGCTGACCTATCCCCGCATGGCCTACCAGGGGCTACTGGCGCTGCGCGACCGGCTGGCCGGTCCAGCCCCGATACTGATCGTCGTGGCGGACAACCTCAACGACAAGTTCCATCCCGACCTGGCGCGCTACCTCCAGGCGCAGGGTTTCTTCGCCGGGCAGTCCACCCCCCACCTGGCGATGCTGCCCTCCTGCACCGAAGTCAGCAAAAAGTGCCTGTTCACCGGACAGCCGGAGCCTTTCCGCGGCACCGCCTACGAGAAACCGACGCTGGCGGCCTGGGAGCCGGCGCTGGGCGGGCGGCGGGTGCGCTATCTATCCGACGTTGGCGCGCTGCGCTCGGTCAAGCGGCGGGAACACGACGTTTACTTCCTGAACTATACGCCGGTAGACCGGGCCCTGCACGACGACGAGCTGCAAACCGGGGTGCCCACCAGTGTCGCCGTCCGCCAGCGGCTGCGGGCGCTGGTCGGGGACGTGCGGGCCTTCGCCGAGCGGATCGGCGCCGAACGCGATTTGGTCGTGATCGTCGTCTCCGACCACGGCTCAACCCGCATCCCGGCCAAGGCACCCAACCCGATTGACCGCCGCTTCTACGCCGCCAGGGTGGACGACAGGCACCACCGCTACGTGACCATCAACGATAAGGAACTGGCGGCGCTGCCGGACAACGTGCGCTTCGAGTGTTACGTCTTCGAGCGAGACCGCTTCGACCTGCCGGCCAACTACCTGGCGGCCCGCAGCACGTATCGCTTTGCTGACCCCGGCGCAGGGATCTACGTCCACGGCGGCCTCTCGCCGGAGGAGACGATTGTGCCCCTCACCGTCTTCACCCCGGCGGCCGTCGCGCCCAAGCCGCTAACGGTGCGCCTGTTGGCCGACGAGTTCCGCTACGGCGTCAAATCGCTCGTCCGGCTGGAACTGGTCAACCCCAACCGGTATGCCTGCCAGGAGGTGCACGTCGAGGTGCTCAATTCCAACGTCGAGGCGGCCCCCGCCGCGGTAGGCGACCTGGATGCGCTGAGCCAGGCCGAGGTACAGATCGAGGCTCGCATCCGCCGCAGCGGGGAAAACCTGACAACGCTCCAGGTACGGGTCACCTATCGGTTCCTGGACCAGCGGCACAGCCAGACAGAAGAACTGCCTATCAAGATGAAGCGGATCATGACGACGACCTTTGACGTGGATGAATTATGATGGAGACGTTCGAGCAAAAAGCGCTGGACTATTACGGTGAAGTCATCATCAACAAGCACCTGATCCACGAGGCTGGCTTTGGTGCGCGGGCCATCCCCACCTACGTCGGCGAGTGGATCCTTTCGGCCTACGCCGAAGAAGGCGCGTTGACCGAGGCCAGCCGGGAGCGCATCGCCGCCTTCCTGGGCAAGTACCTGCCCACCAAGGGGCAGAAGGACGAAATCA
>Ga0315293_10006917_pt1 | contig 10566 bp, 9 predicted proteins | sample YL17G13_20_MG_FD_203071 | JGI IMG/M metagenome (GOLD analysis project Ga0315293, IMG submission 203071) | Sediment microbial communities from Yellowstone Lake, YNP, Wyoming, USA - YL17G13_20 | ecosystem: Environmental > Aquatic > Freshwater > Lake > Sediment | place: USA: Wyoming | collected... | reverse complement strand
GGGAGGCAAATCCATATTAAATAAGAGTCTGAAAATAAAGGCAATTGAGCATTATAAGTAAGAATCTTTTGACAATACGCATTTTAAGTGAAGGAGGGGGCATGAAGATCCTGGACATTAAAAAAACCATAGTCATCGGAGCAGGCGCCATGGGCGCCCAGATTGCTGAAGTCCTTTCCCGCATGGGACGCTATGAGGTATGGATGGTAGATATCAATGATGAACTGGTAAGAAAGGGGTTTCAGTCCATTGAGGACAGATTGGATCGGTTCTTTGTTTCGAAAGGTAAACTGACCCCGGAAGAGAAGAAAAATATTGTAAATCGAATCAAAGGGAGCACGAGCATCGAAGAAGCTTCCAAAGGGGCTGATCTGGTGATTGAAGCGGTCAGAGAAAAGATGTCTTTAAAGAAAGAAATCTTTAAGAAGCTTGATGAGAGCACTCCGAGCCATGCCATTCTGGCCTCGAATACTTCTTATCTGAACATCTCGGAGATGGCTTCCGCTACGAAAAGACCAGAGGAGGTAGTGGGAATCCATTTCTTCAATCCAGTAGCTGTGATGCGGCTGGTTGAAGTGGTCAGAGGGGCGCGTACTTCTAATGAGACCATTGAAGTTGCCTGTGACTTGGCAAAGAGACTGGGAAAAGAACCTGTTGTCTGCAAAGACACGAGCTATGGATTTCTGGCCAATCGGGCCTATCGGGCCTTAACCGACGAAGCCATCCAAATGGTATGGGAGAGGGTTGCCTCCCCCGAGGAGATCGATAAGGCTCTCAAACTTGGTTATAACCTTCCCATGGGTCCCCTTGAGTTGGTTGATATGGTTGGAGGATGGGCCATTCGGGCTTCCTCAGAAGAGGATGCCATAAGAGAGCAAGGCCCAGAGAAGGGACGCCTCCATCCTCTCGTAAGAGCCATGGTCCGGGCCGGTTATGCAAAGATTTACGACTACTGGAAGGATGTGTTGTCAAAGCCGTAAAAGAAATGTTCAAAGACACGGGGGTTGAGATGATCGGTATCAAATCTTTCGGTGTTCATATTCCCTTTTTACGTTTGAGCAGACAGAGCATCGCTCAATATTGGGGAAGTAGCCCTACTGAGCATGGTGAGAGGGCCGTGGCGAACTGGGATGAAGATGCTGTGACCATGGCCGTTGGGGCAGGGATAAATTGCTTAAGGGTGAGATCCTATGAGCGAGAATCTATTTCCGAACTATTTTTTGCCTCAACGAGTTTTCCTTACAAAGAGAAACAGTCAGCCGCCATCGTGGCCACGGCATTAGATCTCCCTCGCCATTGTTTTACAGTTGACTACGGGAATTCAATAAGAGCAGCGACCATTGCTTTAAAAACAGCCTGGCAAAGCATGGAATCCAATAGAAAAGGCGATATTCTGATCACGGCTTCGGATTTCCGTCTCGGTTATCCAGGAGGCAATTTAGAGCAGATCCTCGGAGACGGAGCAGGAGCACTCCTCATAGGAAACAAGGATGTCATTGCCTCAATTGATGGTTATTATGGCGTTTTTGAAAATTTTATAGATATGTGGAGGGCGGACCGCGACACCTTTGTTCAGTCCTGGGAGGATCGTTTCATTCACAGTGAAGGTTACTTACGTGTGATGTCTGAGGTGATCCATGAACTCCTTAAAAAGTATGGGCTTCAACCTAAAGACTTTTCTAAGTTGATTTTCAACGCACCCGATGGAAGGAGACATGCGGAGTTGGCGCGCACCATTAAAGCCCCAAAAGAAGTCGTTGCCGATCATCTCTTTAACATCGTGGGAAACACAGGCGTCGCTTCAATCTTACTATCCTTGGCAGCAGTTTTAGACACAGCCTCTCCAGGAGATAAACTTCTGATAGCCAATTATGGAGATGGAGCGGATGCTTTTGTCCTTACAGTCACTGAAGAAATAAATTCATTTCGAAAAAGAAATGGAAAAATGGTTGAGGCTCATCTCAAACATAGGAAAGAGTTAGCAAGTTATGCCAAATATTTGACCTATCGGGAGCTGATTCCAGTCCAGCCTTCTTCAAGACCTCCCAGTTTATATCCCACTCCACCAGCCCTTTGGAGAGAGAATAAGGGAAGGCTTTCCATGTATGGGGCAAAATGTCGAGAATGCGGTACGATCCATTATCCAGCTCGAAGAGTTTGTGTCAAGTGTAAGGCGAAGGATAATTTTGAAGAGGTGAATTTATCGGGTAGCCTGGGCAAGGTTTTCACACTAAGCATTGACCATCTGACTGCAAATGTTGATCGTCCAAGTGTCTATGTGGTGATCGATCTCGATCAGGGGGGGCGAGTCCAAAATTGGGTAACCGATTGTGGTGAACCGGAAAAGGTGACAATTGGAATGCCTGTAGAGATGACCTTCCGCCGTGAACAATTTGCTGGCGGGTTATATCACTATGGATGGAAACCTAGGCCAATCGCCTAAATTAATAGGAGGGGAGGATGGGGATCAAGGATAAATGTGCCATCGTGGGTATGGGTTGCACAAAATTTGGTGAGCTATGGGATAAGAGTGGCGATGATCTCGTCGTTGAGGCTGTCACCGAGGCACTGGAAGATGCGGGCATTCATCTCAAAGAGATTCAGGCTGGATGGATAGGAAGCATGTCCACTGCCTGGTCAGCAACCGGCCTGGTTTACCCACTCAGTTTAGACTTTATCCCGGCAACGAGAGTGGAAAACAAGTGCGCCTCGGGAGTGGAGGCTCTGAAAGAAGCCTGCTTTGCCGTCGCTGCCGGGGAATATGACATTGTCTTGGCCGTGGGCATGGAAAAGTTGAAGGATTCCGGGTCTTCTGGATTGTTTCCTCCCACCAGTGGATTACCCTCCGGACCAAAAATTCCCCTGAATCGGACAGCGCCGGGAAGCTATGCCCAAGCAGCCAATCGATATTTCTATCAATTCAAGATAAACCCCGAAGAAGGCAAAAGAGCTATGGCCCGAATCGCGGTGAAGAATCATTACAATGGAAGCCTTCATCCGAAGGCTCAATTTCAGAGGGAGGTTACTTTAGAGCAGGTAATGAAAGCTCCCATCATCGCTTGGCCATTAGGCTTATTGGATTGTTGTGGAGTAACCGATGGAGCTGCTGCGGCCATCGTGACACGACCGGATATCGCACGCAGTCTCAAAAAGGATTACATTCTGGTAAAGGGATTCGGAGTCTCCGTAGGAGCATCGGGTGCCATTGATCAGAATTATGACTTTGTTCACTGGGAGGAGACCGTCAAGGCAAGCAGAATGGCCTATCAGGAGGTTGGTATCCGTGACCCTGCGAAGGAAATTAGCCTAGCAGAGGTTCATGACTGCTTCACAATTACAGAGCTCGTCACTTACGAAGATTTGGGATTTTGTCCCAAAGGATCAGCCAAAGATTATGTGGAAGAGGGTGTTTTTACACTCAAGGGCAATTTACCAGTCAATACTGATGGAGGCCTGAAGGCTTTTGGGCATCCCATCGGCGCGAGCGGCCTTCGCATGACTTATGAGATATACAACCAGCTTCTGCACAAAGCAGGACCTCGACAGTTAAAGGATCCACAACTTGGCCTGGTTCATTGTCAAGGGGGACAGCCCGGAGAATTTAACTGCGCCGTGGCGATCTTTGGGAGATAAAGAATTTAAAAGTTCAAGGCTATGGAAAGAACATCTCACTCTCAAATGGAAAGTAAACAGGATTTAATGCTGGGACCTTTTCTCGCTCTTGACCTGACGGATGAGAAAGGATTTCTGTGCGGAAAGATTCTCACGGATTTAGGAGCAGAGGTCATCAAAATAGAGAAGCCAGGGGGAGATCCATCACGGCAGATCGGTCCTTTTTATAAAGATATCTCCCATCCAGAGAAGAGCCTTTATTGGTTTGCTTTCAACACGGGCAAAAAAAGCATCACCTTGGATATTGAAAAAAGTGAGGGGAGAAACATCTTTCTTGGAATGGCTGAAAAGGCTGATTTCGTCATCGAATCTTTTTATCCAGGTTACATGGAACAGCTAAATTTGGGATATTCGACGTTGAGCAGAATCAACCCACGAATCATCATGACTTCGATCAGCCCTTTTGGTCAGGATGGTCCATATAAAAATTTTAAAGGACCCGACCTCATGGTGTGGGCACTAGGGGGGATGCTCAATATCTGTGGCGATTCGGATCGAGCGCCAGTGAGGATCAGTTTTCCTCAGTCCTATATGCATGCAGGAGCAGCGGCCGCTGCATCTACACTCATTGCTCATTATTACCGGGAAACCACGGGCAAGGGACAGCATGTGGATGTTTCAGCCCAACAGTGCGTGGAGTGGACAACCGCAGAAATTGCCCAGATCTGGGAAATGAACCGGCTCAAGGTGGGGCGAACCGGACAGCTTCGTGTCCGACCCACTACGGGCGCCAAGTTGAGAGAGATATGGCCGTGTAAGGATGGGTTTATCTCCTTTCGGGTGATGGGGGGGAAGGCCGGCGCAGGATTTATGAAGACTCTGGTCGAATGGATGGATTGTGAGGGGGTGGGGGATGACTACCTTCGGCAGAGGAAATGGGAAGAGCTCGATTTAGGGAAAGTCACCCAAGAGGAATATGATCTTGCAGAGAAACCCATTGGGCAGTTCTTTCTGGCGCATACGAAAGCAGAACTCTGTGAAGAAGCGGCCAGAAGACGTATTCAGCTCTTGCCCGTCAATACGAACGAGGACATCCTTAAGGACCCTCATCTTTCAATAAGAAATTTTTGGAGAGAATTGGAGCATCCGGAACTGGGAACGACCATCACCTATCCGGGCCCCTTCGCAAAATTTTCTCAGGCTTCATGTGGTCCTTGGCATCGAGCTCCCCTCATTGGTGAGCATAATGAAGAGATTTACCAAAAGAGATTGGGATTATCCAGGGAGAAGCTCATTTCCCTGAAACAGAATGGAGTCATTTGAGAGAGGCGAGAAGAAAAGAAGTGGTTAAACAAGCTTTTGAGGGAATTAAGATTGCTGAGTTTGCATGGCTTGCTGCAGGTCCGTTTATCATAAAATATTTTTCAGACCATGGGGCAACGGTCATCAAGATCGAATCCTCTACCAGACCGGATACCTTAAGGCAAACACCTCCATTTCAGGAGAATAAACCCGGGATCAACAGGAGTGGTTGGTTCGCCAAGTATAATACTAATAAGTATGGAATAAGCCTCAATCTGAGCCATCCAAAAGCACGGCCGATTGTTGAGAAGCTTGTCAGATGGGCTGATATTGTGATTGAAAGCTTTACCCCTGGAGTCATCAAGAGGTGGAATCTTGGCTATGAAGAGATGGCTAAGATAAAGCCTGACATCATCATGATGAGCACTTCCGCTCAGGGGCAGACCGGCCCAAGGGCACAACAACCAAGTTACGGAGTTCAGTTAACTTCATTGGCTGGTTTTGTTCACCTCACCAATTGGCCAGACCGAGGCCCTGCCATGGTTTATGGTGCCTATACGGATTTTATCGCACCCTACTTTGGGACAGCAGCCTTGGTCGCAGCCCTGGATTACCGTCGCAGGACAGGCAAAGGGCAGTATATCGATCTTTCCCAGTATGAATGCGCAGTCCATTTTTTAGCTCCCCTCATTCTCGATTATGGGGTGAATCAAAGAGTTCATCATCGGATGGGAAATCGAAGTCCCTATGCTGCTCCTCATGGAGTTTACCGCTGTCTGGGAGAAGATTCCTGGTGTGCCATTGCTGTGTTCACCGATGAAGAATGGGAAGCTTTCTGCAGGGTCCTCTCAAATCCTGATTGGACGAAGGATCAGAAATTCCAAACCTTTTCAGCAAGAAAAGAGAATGAAGATGAATTGGATCAATTCATCGAAGAATGGACTAAGAAGCTTTCTGCTGAAGAGGTGATGAGGTGGATGCAGGAGGCAGGGGTTCCTGCAGGGGTCGTCCGAAACAATGAAGGGGTCTATGGGGACCCCCAGTTGAACGCTCGGCAGCATTTCTGGAAACTGGAACATCCCGAGATGGGCCTTCATAGCGTTGAAAGTCTTCCTTTCAAACTCTCAAAGACTCCGTCAGAACTTAAACAGGCCGCACCCTGCTTAGGACAGGACAATTACTATGTTTATACTGAAATCTTAGGCCTCTCTGATGAGGAGTTCATACAGTTGTCCGGGGAGGGAGTTTTTAATTAGAGGTAAACGGAGGCAATGGTGGGCGGAGAGGAAAAAAAGAAATATATAAATAGGTTAAAGTCATTTCTTCCCCTTCGAACAAAAATTGATGAGACCTATAAGAAAAGCATTGAAGCGATCCAAATGGGGAGACCAGTTGCTTGGGCCATGATCAATGCATGGTATGGAGACCCAATCCTCAGAGCCATGGAACTCGAAACTGTCTATCCTGAGAATTTCGGCGCTATTTGTGCTGCAGAAGGAGTTGCGGAATCTTACCTCAATCGAGCCGATGCAGATGGCTTCCCTTCACATCTCTGTGGATATGCAAGAAATTGTTTTGGATATGTTTCAAGGATGACTAAGGAACTGAAAGGAGAGATCCCGCCAGAAGCACCTGTTGGTGGGATGCCTAAACCCATCTTCCTCCTCTCCTCGAACATTGGCTGCGATGCACGTTATAAATGGTTTCAGGCATTGGGGAGATACCTTGATGTTCCTGTCTGGGTATTGGACATGCCCATTCCTGGAGTGAAAGAGCTCTTCAGAGACGGAGTTTACGAGCGATGTATTCAATTCATCGTTGAGGAGTTGAAGGAATTTGTCCATTTCCTTGAACGTATCCTAGGGGTGAAGATGGACTGGGACCGATTGGAAAAAACCGTCCACGATATCGAAGAGATGAATCGGGTTTGGTTCGAGATTAATGAACTCCGTAAAGCCATTCCCTGCCCCATGCACTCTCGAGACTTTTGGAGTGCAATGCCTCCCTCTCTCTTTCTTGCTGGAAAACCCGCAGAGACACTGATTCTCTATAAAGAAATGTGGAAGGAGGTGAAGGAGAGGGTCGATCACAAAGTCAGTAGCATTCAAACAGAGGAAAGGTTCCGCCTTCTCTTCAGCGAACTTCCTCCTTGGCATAGTTTAAGCGTCTTTGAAAACATGGCTGAACGAGGATGGAATTTCGTGATCGAAAGTTGGGGCTATCATCCTCCTCCGCCTCTTGACTTGAGCGGGATTTCTGATCCTCTTGAACACATTGCTCGATTCAGTTTCCATTTCCATACTGCCTATTTTAAAGACGCCTTAGAAGAAGGGGAATACTATGGCTACATGGGTTATCCCCTTTTGAAATTTGCCAGAGAATATAGGTGTGACGGCGCCTTCTTCCATTTGCCTCTCACTTGCCGGAGTACCTCCACGCACCAATTATACCTTCAAGAGAAGATGAAGCAGAAGTTAAAGATCCCGTCGATGATCGTAAGCGGGGATATTGTGGATCTGAGGCTCTTCAATCCCGCTGAAGTGATTAAACGAATGGAGCTTTTTGAGGAAAGCATGGAATCTTATAAGAAGTTGAGGGAGGATAGATCCTGAAAATGAATAGGGTCAATTGTATGAGGAGATCTTGACCATGCCAGAGGGAAGTCGAGGAGTTACAAGAGCCAAAGACCTCTATCGAGATCGATTTCGAAGAGCAAAGGAGCTTAAAGGAGAAGGCAGGAAAATATTGGGCTACATCTGTCTCCACGCTCCATTGGAAATGATGACTGCTCTTCAAATCATTCCTTTTAGAATGATAGGAGATATTTATGAAACCCCCACACAGGTGGATCGTTTCCTTCCCCGGGCATTCTGTCCTTTTGTCCGCAGTGTCTTTGACCTTTCCCTGAAAGGGAAATACGATTTTTTAGATGGAATGCTTTTGGTCCATAGCTGTGATGCTATGGAGAGAACAGGTCGAATATGGGAATCTGTTGTAGACCACCACTACTTTCACTTCATGGATTTGCCCACAAAAGTTTGCGGAAGGCACCAAAAATTCTTCAGAGAAGGATTGGATGACTTTAAGAAGACATTGGAGGAGCTAACAGGAAAAGAATTGAGTTTTGAAGAACTCAAAAAAGCCATCGAGAGCCATAATGAACAGCGAAGCATGGTAAGAAGTCTTTATGAAATTACAGAAAAGGTTCCTCCTAAGATCTCAGGTTCAGAGATTCTTCAAGTAATAGGAGCCATCACCTCAATCCCTGTTGAAGAAGGGAACAAGCTGTTGAGGGAAGTCCTTGCCGAGATCAGGAAACGCAAAAGTGGTAAGCTTAAAGGGCCCCGAATCCTTGTCTGGGGAAGTGTTCTGGATCATCCAGCTTTCGTCGAGATGATTGAGGACCTTGGAGCCCATGTGGTGATTGATGATCTATGCACTGGAACGAGGGGATACTGGGCAGATGTGAAGTTGGATGGAGATCTTCTGAGTTCCCTTGCCTATTACTACCTTGTGGAACTGAGATGTCCTCGGACATTCAAAGAAGCACCCAGTGATGGAAAAAGGAAAGACTACTCAGCAGATTTGGAGGAAAGATTCGGTTACTTGAGAGAGTTTACCAAGACTTGGAAAGTAGATGGAGCAATCCTCCAATCGGTGAAATATTGCGATTGTCATGGTTTTGAGGTCCCTCAGGTCAAAGACTATTTTAACAGCTTTGGGATCCCGAGTCTTTTGCTTGAGCACAATTATATGATAGCCGATAGAGAGGTTCTGAAAACAAGGGTGGAAGCTTTCTTGGAGATGCTTCGGGGGGGTGTTGAATAAGAATTATATGAACAAGAAGAGTATGATCTACGAAAAAAAAGAATTAGTAGGGATCATTGTTATTGACCGGCCGAACTTTAAAAATGCCATTAACGATCAAATGGTTTCGGAGTTGACCGATATCCGAAATGAAATCAACCGGGACAATGATGTAAAGGTGGTCATCTTTACCGGAGCTGGGCAGGAAGCGTTCTCTGTTGGAACGGATGAGAAAGAGTTTTCTTCCAATGAGGGCAAACTCAGACGAATAGAGCGGCTTTCTTTGGCTTCTATTTTGGGAACCTTTAAGTGTCCAACAATTTGTGCCATCAATGGTGATGCCTTTGGTCAGGGTTTTGAATTGGGACTTGCCTGTGATTTGAGGATCTGTTCAAAAAACAGCCGCTTTGCCATGACTCAGGTGACTGATGGTGAAATTCCATGGGATGGAGGGACTCAGCGACTGTCAAGATTGGTGGGGAAAGGTAAAGCCCTCGAATTAATCCTCACCGGAGAAACGATCGATGCCCAAGAAGCTTTTCGGATTGGGTTAGTAAGTAAGGTTGTTCCATCCGATGAGCTCATGGTCGCGGCTATGGATATGGCGCGGGAAATGGCTTCAAAAGGTCCCATCGCTTTAAGGTATGCGAAAGAAGCGATCCATAAAGGGATGGACCTCACACTCGAACAGGGGCTGCGCCTGGAAGCTGATCTCTATTTGTTGATCCATACGACCAAGGATCGGGCAGAAGGAATTCAAGCATTTCGGGAGAAGAGAACTCCTAAGTTTGAGGAAAGATAGGGAATTCCATGAGCGGCTTTAAAACACTGATCTATGAAAAAAAAGATAGCATTGCCTCTGTGACACTCAATCGGCCTCAGGTATTAAACATCTACAACATTCAGATGCGAGACGATCTCTATGAAGTTTTAAGGGCCATCAAAGATGATTCTGAAGTCAGAGTAGCTATTTTCAAGGGAGCAGGAGAGAAAGCATTCTGTGCAGGAGCAGACTTAAGTGAGTTTCTGACCGCTCCTTTCCCTATCGTTGCAAGGCAGGTACGGTTTGAAAGGGATGTTTGGGGTCTCTTTCTAAGTATTCCCCAGCCGCTTATCGCTGCCCTCCAAGGATATGTCTTAGGGTCAGGGATTGAAATAGCATTATGTTGCGACATTCGAATCGCTTCAGAAGATGTGCGTTTTGGTTTACCGGAGGTTGGACTGGGAATCATCCCCGCTGCAGGAGGAACACAGACGATTCCACGAATCGTTGGAAGGGCAAGGGCCCTTGAGATGTTACTGACCAACCGATGGATTGGCGGCGAAGAGGCTTTCCGTTTTGGCCTGGTCAATCGGGTGGTGCCAAAAGAAAAGCTCTACCAGACAACTGAGGAGATGGCAAAAAGGATAGCCTCTTATCACCTGGATGCCGTATGGAAAGCCAAGCACGCAATCATCAGGGGATTGGATTTAAGTCTTTCAGAAGGCCTGGATCTAGAAAGAAGGCTTGCGTCAGGACTATCGTGAGAAGAGGGGGGATCAGATAGAATGAACACAACGGATTTTTTGAGCATTGCCAATGCCATCTGTCCTGAGAGGGATTGCATTGTTTTTGAAGGAAAGAGATGGACCTATGCACAAATCAATGAGCGGGTCAACCAATTGGTTAATGTTTTGACCAAATTAGGCGTTGAAAAAGGCGATCGAATTGGTATGCTCCATGTCAACTGCAATCAGTATATTGAAACCTATTATGCATCAGCCAAGTTAGGTGCCATCTTTGTGCCTCTGAATTTCAGGGCCAAGGCAGATGAATTGGCCTATATGATCGGTAATGCAGAGGTG
>Ga0315293_10006916_pt1 | contig 10566 bp, 10 predicted proteins | sample YL17G13_20_MG_FD_203071 | JGI IMG/M metagenome (GOLD analysis project Ga0315293, IMG submission 203071) | Sediment microbial communities from Yellowstone Lake, YNP, Wyoming, USA - YL17G13_20 | ecosystem: Environmental > Aquatic > Freshwater > Lake > Sediment | place: USA: Wyoming | collected... | reverse complement strand
ACGCCAAGACTTACCAGATCAGAATAGACACCAAAAAACTTGGGCTAAATATAAAAAAATAGAAGAACCTGAAACCCAATATGAAGTACATGGATTGAATGATAAAACCAAACATTGGTCGGATGCCGGAGATGGCTCTATAGCACACTATGGTGATCATTTATCTGGATACCCCACTGAAACGGCAGCTCAATACCATGCCGCTAACGGTCCGGGCGAGAATCTTAGAGATCCCTACCCAACAGTCCAAATAGCCAAAGATCCAGGCAGCTCGTTTAATAGCGAACTCCACCAAGGACTATCAGAATCCAACGGCCATTACGCAGACGCTCGCGAGCCAAAAAACTTGGGCTATGAGCTGGGCGAAGCTACTAAACAGGTTATTGATGGCAGAGACACCTACCATGCGTTTCATGCGAGCCCAAGTGGTAAGTATACTCATGTCGGCCAATATGATATTGATCCAGAAAGTGGAGAAGTCGATTTAATGAACGGTTCTCATCACCCAGATCATGAGCACATACACCCAACTATGCAAAGTGCAATAAAAGATTTGGTGAGTCATCAAAAAGCCCAAGCAGACCACAGCAAATCCTTTGACGAGGCTAATCCACACATGTCTGATCTTCTCTACAATGAAAATCCCGAAAAACTTACCATGCACAATAAGTCTTTCCAACATTTTTTAAAAACTGGTAAAGCTCTACCTTTTACTCCAGAAGAACATTTAGATCACATAAAACAAACAAATCCAGATCTCGGGGAAAAACTTGATCCATCAACCAAACATTAGTTAAGAGTGAGAGATTGTGGAAAAGCTAAAATTAGCTAAAAACGGTCAGTGGGAATTGATTGCAAAGAATGACGATGATGATCTCTCTGCTTACTTCACCCCTGCTTCTAAAGCAAAAAAGGCTGAAACGCCTTATACATTTAAGTATTCTCATTCTGCTGAACACTTGAATGCTCCAACAAAGGGAGCAACTATATCCACCAGTGGAGAAGCTCAAGAAGACTGGGGTGATCTTCCAGGCGATCGAAATCATTATTTCGATGTTTATCACGGCGATAAGCATTTAGGTAAACACTTGATAACCACTAGGCATTGGCCTGGTGATGATGCGCCTGATGTCGATGCTTGGGATCCGACGACCGACTCCGACAAACCCGGTGTGACGCAAGATGATCATCACAACGTGCTAAATCAAAGCCTTAAGCAATTGCACGCTAAGAATCCGCAAGTACACCTAGGAAGCGATACTAATAGTGCTAAAAATGCTACTAATTATCACTCTAAATTAGAGGAAGCCTTTACAAAAGAAAATACTTCAAAGGCAGGGAATTTGCATGAACGCGGTCTAGATCATATTAAAAATTTAGATCCAGCTCCCACCTTTCACTAATTAGTATAATTGGCTTATGGCCAAGAAGAAACCAAAATATAATAAAGATGCTGCGATCAGAGGGGCTTTAAGAAGAGCTTTCGCTAGATCACCATTTGTATATGAAATCGTCCAAGAGTCTAGAAGAGAAGTGCCTAAGTACAATAAAGACGGCAGTCTTGCTAAGAAACCCCATGTGCAGCGTCAATGCGAAGTGTGTTTACAGTGGGTAGGTAGCACGAAGATCGTAGTCGATCATATGTTGCCTGTTATCTCTGTGGAGGATGGGTTCCAAGATTGGAATGAGTTTATGGAACGTCTTTGGTGTGATCGCTCTAATCTCCAACGCATCTGTTCATCCTGCCACGATGTTAAAACTCAACAGGAAAGAATAGAGAGGTTGGTTATTAAGTACACTAAAGAATTAGATATATTAGAACTTACTTCTACACCTTCTACTTTTAAAGAGATAATAAAGCAACTAAATAAGTATATCTCTAAGAAGAAAAGTGAAGGTTTAATTGGAATTGCCACTCGTGCGGCTGATTTAAAAACCAAGATTCTTAAAAAATATGTATAACCCCTATCGGAAATAATATCTCATATCTAATAGGAGTTTCTATGGCTAAAGCATCTACTCGTAAAATATTATCTAAGTCGTTTCTTGATAACAATCAATCTGTTGATGAAGATACAGCTACACAACTTATTCTTAGGTCTATTCAGAAGATCCGCCTTGTAGAGGAAGAAAGAGAGCATGATGACCAGCTCGTGGCTGCTAAAAATATCGCAAAGGAGCTAGGATCGGCTTATAGTAGTGCTATTAAATACGAAAGAGCCAAAATTCAATATCTTTTAGAGAAGATTGGTGAAATTCAGGACGGATCAGTAAACCCTAGCTCAGGTGCTAATGCTTAACTCCACTCTATGGAGACTAAACTTCTATAAGTTTACAAAGCGGCCAAATTAAGCCGATATTCTGATAGAATTAATCTCTGGTGCAATTAACCCTATAAAAGGACATATTATGGAAAATCTTATTAAAACAGCTAATGGACAGTGGGAACTAGAGACCCTAGAGACCCTAGAGAAAACAACACGATCTAAAGTGCCAGATAAAGCCGTGCATTATCATACAGATGATAAAGGTACTCATTATTACCATATAAAAAATAAAGATGGCCGTAAGATTGGGGCCGCTGACTTTCATCCTGACGAGGACTCACCAGGGTTTTATGGTGCAAGTGAAAAGCACTGGGGTTCAGCCGCTGAAAATAAGGTCAGTGATCAAATTATGAGTCATGCTAGAAACTTTAAAAAATCCCTTGAAAGCGAGTCTTTTACTAAGAGTAGGAAGCCAGATTCAGTAGGCAATAAATAATGACGTTAAAAACCGATTATTTCGATGGCTTAACAGGCCTTCACACTAAGATGAATGATGCTTTTGATGCAGGGACAGCATTCGTTGTTACAAATTCAGTAACCCTATCGACTGATCTGAAGTCTGCGGCTGAACAAGGGAAAACCAAATTTGACGTAAGTTATCTTACTTCATTCAACCCTACATGGTTGAGAGGCAATAACGCGGACAATCTCTTACGCAAATCCTATTTTGCAGGCATTATTAAAGGCCTATCTGATGGTGATATCTATAGCCATGAAGTCGCCCTCGTCCTTGACGTATCCGATTCCCTAACAACAAAAGTCAAGTTCATGTTCAATTTCCAGACCACCTAATAATAAATTATTTTTCCACCAAAACGGCACCTAAATGGTGTCGTTTTTATTTGTATAATCATTTTATGACAATTATTGCAGATAAAATTAATTTCTTGTGGCTCGATGTAGAAACAACCGGACTTGATCCGGTTCGTAATGACATCATACAAATGGCTTGTATTCCCGTGGTCAATGGCACCGAGGATACAAAGCACTTTAATGAGTTTTGTCAGCCATTTGATTGGAAGACGGTTGATGATAAAGCCCTTAGCATTAACAACATATCTAGAGATCAATTGTATAAGGCACAAGCCCCATCAGTTATGGTTGATCATTTTATCGCATATTGCAAGCAGTATGGTGTAAAGTTTACCATTGCTGGTTATAACGCAGAATTCGATAGAAACTTCTTATCAAATCTATTTAAGAAGTGTAGTCTTGAAAAAGAATTCAATGAAATATTCACCGCAGACCTACGAGATACTTATAAGCGTATAAAATCAATAAAAGCCCAATTGCCTACTGCAAATGTCAAATTAGCCACGCTATGTGCCCATTTTAACATCGCAATCAAGGCTCATGATGCTTTATCTGACATTTCAGCCACCATGAAGCTAGATAAGATCATTTCTGACATGCTCGGTGATGAGGATATTTCTAGTTACATAACTGAACACAAAGTTGACAGTTCTTTACAGCTAAAAGAGCCAGTCCAGCTGCATATGCACTCGAAGTACAGCTTCACTGACTCCTTGTCATCTGTAAGTGAAATCGTTGAGTGGTGTATTAAGACTGGGACCCCAGGTTTTTCTGTAGTTGATCACGGAAATGCCGCGTCTCTATTTGAAATGACGAAAATTCCAGATATCATTAAATCTATCAATAAGAAAACTAAATCAAATCATGCAAGCGACATAGTCCAAGGTATCCCTGGGACAGGTCTATATATCAAGCATAATGAGTCTTATTTCTATTTAAATGCTTGGGCTATTTCTAATACGGGATATAAAAATATCGTCAAATTGGCCTCAGAGGGTTGGACTTCTCGAATCACAATATCCCAACAAGAATTCCCAGTCCTTTCATTAGAACAAGTTTTTGCAAAAAAGGACGGCATCGTCTTCGGCGTTCCAGGTATTAACGGTCCATTTACTGACTTAATCGTTAAGAAAAACATTTCTGGCATAAAAGATCTGCTATTACTACTCAACGATAACTTAGATATAAGATTAGAACTTGCTGCTATAGATGTCTTTAAGTATTTTGACTCTAATCTGGGATTTATGAGTTATGGCATTGAAGGTGCTAATATGCAAAAGGCCATCAACAATATGTATTGGATATTGGCCAATACATTTAACATCAAATGTATCCCCGTATCTGATTCGCACTATCTAGACCATAAAGATAAAGTAATTCATGACTGTGTTTCTAGGAACGCATATAAAGACCAGCGCCACTTCCTAGAATCTAGGCACCAACTGAATTCTAATGAGATATACACAATACTTCAATCCCACTTAGGCAATAAGATGTCTATTAAGGATTATTTGGTTTTAGTAAATAATACTTATGACATCGCTACACTAGCTCAAAGTGTTAATATTAAGCACGATTTCCATTTGCCAAAAATTGAGATTTCACAGGCCATTAAAGATCGTGAAAGTAACTACGACAATCAGACCTACATGCACACGCTCCAAAAGATCAAAGAACACGGGCGTTGGAATAACTCACCAGAGTACGTCGAACGATTCAAAAAAGAAATTGACGTTATCATGAAAAATGAAACACTCAACTTCCTCCCCTATTTTCTAGTCTATGAAGATGTCTGTACTTTTGCTAGATCATGCGATCTATTGCAAGGTATTGCTCGGGGTTCAGCAGGCGGTTCACTCTTGTCGTACTATCTAAAGATAATTCACATTGATCCCGTTGCATCTAAACTGCCGTTTGAGCGCTTCTTATCTCATGCTCGTATTAGAACAGGTTCTTTTCCAGATATCGATCTAGATATCGCTGACCGAGCAAGACCGATGGTCATGAAATTCTTACAAGAAAAATACAAATTAGGTTTTGCACAAGTCTCTACATTTCAAAAGGTGAAGACTAAAAATGCTATAAAAGATGCAATGGCAACTCTTTATGGTCGAAATCGCAACGATTTTGAAGTCAAGACGATATGTGATTTAATTCCGGATTCTCCCCAGGGATTGGAAGAATGGGATTTTCTATATGGCTATGTTGACCAAGAAGGTATAGCTCATAAGGGCCAAATCGAATCTAATGAGATGCTAAACAACTTCTTTCAACAGCGACCTGAAATTGAAGATATGGTTAAGAGATTAATTGGCTCTATTAGAAGCTATTCTCGCCATGCTTCAGCTTTTGTTATCTCTACGATTGATCTAGCAGACGGCAGAGTGCCAACAATGATTATGACCGATAAGGACCTAGGCGATATCTTGGTCACCCAATTTGATGCTCCAATGGTCGAAAAGAGCGGTTTAGTTAAAGCTGATATCTTAGGTCTTAAGACACTAACAATGACATCAGATTGTATTAAATTGATTAAATCAAATCATAATGTAGATTTCATGGAAGAAGTCAAAGGCGTCCCATTAGTGTATCGCCTACCAGACGAGGACGAAAGAGTGTTCTCTGATTTTTACAGAAGAGATACCGATTCATCTTTTCAATTTAACTCAGGTGTTATTAAGAAGGTAGTGGCTGATTTTACACCGACTAAAAAAGAACATTTATCCATCATGACGGCCCTAATGCGCCCAGGTGCGATGGACGCTCAAATGGACATTGGAACAGTTAAGAATAGAGTGCAAATTCAGAAAACAAACGAACATGTGGAATATCTAATGTCTGCTGCTGATTTCTATATCTCAGTGAGAAAAGGCTCAAATGAGGCATTCTATATCCACCCAGATCTCGCACCAATTCTTGAATCTACTTATGGCGTAATTGTATACCAAGAGCAAGTAATGCAGATCCTTGTTGAGATTTGCGGATACTCTCTAGAAGAAACAGATACGATTCGTAGTGCTATTGCAAAGAAAAAGCATGAAGTCATTATGGAGGCATTTAAACGAATTAGGGAGTCTACGGCTCAACGAGGTTGGAGTGAAGCTCAAGCTAATGCTCTTTGCCAGCAGATTCAAGCCTTTTCTAGATACTCATTTAACAAATCCCACTCCCATGCTTATGCTGAGCTTGGATACATTACAATGTATTTGAAGCAATATTACCCACTCGAGTGGTGGTGTGGCGTACTTAACAATGAGGATGATGCAGATAAGATTCGATCATATATTGTTAAACTAGCAGACAAGGTCTCACCACCAAGTCTTACAAACCCTAGTAAACTATGGTCCATTAATAATGGTAAGTTGATTGCTCCAATTTCGGCGATTAAAGGTATTGGACCATCAGTAGTAGATGAGTTGGTTGCCAAAGGTCCATTCCAAAATATTGAGGACTACATAGAGCGCGTCAATCATTCTAAAGCAAACATTGGGGCAATGTCTGCGTTTATTAAGTCTAGGGCTGCAGACGACATGATGGACCATTCAATAGTAGACTATATTGAGCGTAGAATAGCTTTTATGAATAAGTACACTAGTCTTAGAAAAAGCAAGACTACATTCAAGCCAGAGATGTTTACAATGAACTATCTCTCAATATTTCTAAATGAGCGCGAACTTAATGGTGCTTTCAATAAGAGTCTATTATCATCACCAGATCTAACAAATATCTTATTGTCTAAGTGGCCCGGTCTTAGAAAGACTGGTAGCAAACTGATACCTCTTGCACTTGGCCGATATAATGCAGAGACACAGAATGACGACTCGACCTATATCGTGCCAGATATCAAATCTGCAGAGATGATGCTATCTAGTGGTTCTGATAAAGAGTTCGGTTTGATAGGTCTATTTCAAGAGTCGAGTTTTGCCAGTGGTATCTCTAAGAAGTCTGGAAAGCCTTGGCAAAGACTATCAGTTACTGTCTCTGACGGCTATAACACAATGGAATGCACTTGGTGGGATAGAACAAAGCCACTTAGATTTGAAAAGAACTCAGTTATCTTCCTGAGAGGCATATTCAAACCAGGATGGAGAACGCCCGTCTCTATGCAAATAAAAGAGATTGAACGGGTAGAATAACCGCACACACCTTAGGAGGACCTATGTCAACAAGATTTACAGTCGTAAAAGAAGAGCCAAAAGATTTGGCAAAAGATACTTATATTATAAAAGCCCCTGATTTTTTAGAAGAAATTAAATCTAATAAAGGCCGTGAACCTCGCGGTGGTCACACTGCATCTACACACTTACGCTATATCGTAGGAACGATTGGTGCTAAGTATGATGCAGCGCTTGGTGCCTACTCCGTTAAGCCCCATCTATATGAGGGACGTAAATATGACTCAGATGTAGAACTATCTACGGTTGTCATCGAAATGCTCCAATCCCAATATCCAAAAATCTTTGAAAGCTATCTAGATCATAAAATTAAGCAACGTCCACCTAATACTAAGTTGATTTATTTCGTAGGCGGATACGACCATCTATCTCCATTTATGGCTAATGGGATTAGTGTAATTGATGAAAGCGATGTTGAAGAATTGCTGAATCTAAAGTCACAAAAAAAATCTAAAGCATAATATTTTTCCAAACTAAAGATGCCCTAGTTTTACTCAAAAGACTAGGGCATCACTGTATATAATTCATTTTTTGTATAATTTATTTATGCAGATTGTGGTATAATTAAACTGCCAATGTTTGGCCAATAACTATCTATGGAGTATATCTATGAGTGCAAAAATCAAATTGAATCTCGAATCCCTAAAAGCTCGTCGTGAGTGGAAGCGTCACAAAGTGACTGACGGACATAATGTGTTCCGCATCTTGCCTCCATTTGGAGAAACCTCTAATGGCTATCCATACCGCAAATGGCAAATCATTTGGGGTCTTAATAACCCAGAAGATGGACGTATGCGCCCTTATGCATCGTCAATGACCTCAGAAAAAGCATGCCCAGTTACTGAGTATACCAATCAACTTAAAGAAAAACTAGACACCCTTCGCGCTAAGCTTCAGACTGCAGGTACTGCAGAAGAAACTATCAAAGAGCGTCTTGCTGCACTGTCTAAACTTATTGGCGATTTGTCTCCAAAAACAGTTTACATCTATAACGCTGTAGATAAGGCAGGAGACGTTGGTCTTCTTGAGCTTAAATCTACTGCTCATAAGAAAATGAAAGCAGAAATGCTAGACTATGTTAGGGTATATAACCAAGATCCAACATCTCTAAACTCTGCCGACAACGATTCAGGTGTTTGGTTTGACGTTATTCGTACTGGTCTAGGTCGCGATACTGAATATGACGTCAAGAAATGTCAAATTCGTGTTAAAAATGAAGCAGGAAAACTGTCGTTTGAAGATGATCGTGCCGCGCTTACCGATAGCGTAGTAGATTCTTTTGATGATCTTGCTTACAATCTGTCTACCGTATACCAAGTCAAGACATATAAAGAATTGAAAGAAATTCTTGATGCCAATATGAATGACATCATTCGTGCCATTCCAGATGCTGATCTAAACGCGTCTATGTCGGTTCTGGCCGTAGTACCAATGACTAAAGCTAAACCAACAGCTAAAGTAACACTTAAGATCGAAGATCCTGAGGATTCTGAAGACGACGCTCCTTTCGCACAAACACCAGTGCGTGCTGCTACACCAGTAGTTAAAAAAGCTGCGCCATTAGTCACACACGACGAAGATGATTTTATTAAACAAATGGAAGCACAACTTCTTAAATAAAGGGCAAATCAATGAGCGAATTACAATCAGTTGATGTAACCGCTCTTGCCCAGTACCTAGACAAAGTCGGACAAATATCTACTGTAAGTAGGGTAATGGGTCCGACTTTGTTGAGGGATCTTATTGAAGGGCAAGATGTTGCTGGTGCGTTATTGGCTAGGGCTATTCGTGAAGAAGGCAAGGCAAAAGCCCGTCTTGATCATGCTAGGGCCGTAGCATACCTAGAGAGAGCCGCAGAGTACTTGAAAGATCGCAGTGTTAAAGATACCAGCGAAGCTAGAAAGATGTACACAGACATCGATCCTGATGTTATGAAGGCTCTAGATTACAGAAGCATGACAGAAGCAATGGTTGCACTATTGAAAAATAAACTTAGCATTATTCGCCAAGCTCACGACGATCTAAAAAAGATTATCTATGGCGATAATAATGGAACAAATTGGGATGGTATGTGAAGAAGGTCATTCACGGCAAAAAGACATCGATCAGTGTAGTTAAGGATTGGGCTGTTTCTTTAGGTGGAGAATTACTCTCTACTGAATATGGAAACGCATTATCTAAGTTAGACTGGCGATGTGCTTTAGGTCATGAGTTTAAAACTACCTTTAATCATGTTAAAAACAGAGGACAATGGTGTCCAGTTTGCGGAAGAGAAAAAGCATACAGATCTCTTATTATAAGAATGTCTACGCAGGAAGCTAGAGATAAAATAAGTAGAGGACACTTAAAACGCCTTGATTTATTAAGTAAATATACTAGTAAGTCGCAAAGAAAAATAGCTTCTTCTATAAGAGACCATGTAACTGGCCTAATTCGCAACCCGAAGAAACACAAAAGTATTCTTCCCTTATTAGGCTGCTCAATAGATGAATTTAGGTTACACTTAGAATCAAAGTTTCAGCCTAATATGACTTGGGAAAACCGCGGTTTTAAAGGTTGGCATATAGATCATATTAAGCCTCTCGCTGACTTTGATCTAACTGATTCTAATCAACTAGAATCTGCTTGTCACTATACAAACTTGCAGCCATTATGGTGGCGAGAAAATTTGGTAAAATATTGTTATTAAAGGAGATTATATGAGTAAATGGTTAACACGCCTCACAAATGACTTCGGTGTAATTGCAGCAACGCTTGATGCTAAATTGCCACCGGTAGTTCCAACTAGATCCCCATCACTTAATTGGGCAACAAGCATCGGTGGATTCCAACCTGGGAAGGTATCCGTATTATACGGACCCGAAAGTTCAGGTAAAAGTCTACTTGCGATGATGGCTGTTGCTGACGCTCAGAAAAAAGATGCTGATGCTATCTTTATCTGGTTCGATGCAGAATTTTCTTTTAACTTAACATTGTTCACTAAAATTGGTGGCGATGCTAAGCGGTTAATTGTTCGTAAATCAAATGACCCTTTGAAAATATTCGATTACATTGGTGGTGAAATGTTGGAGGCTCTACAAGAAGGAGCTCCAATCAGAGGTATTGTTATTGACTCTATCAAGGCCATCAGGTACCCTAAAGAAACCAATATGAAGCAGACAACAGACCAAAAGATGGGTGGAACAGGTGCATCATACTTACCATCTACCCTGAAACTAGTTGTTCCTGTAATTGCGCAGTACAACCTGCTC
>Ga0315293_10006914_pt1 | contig 10567 bp, 8 predicted proteins | sample YL17G13_20_MG_FD_203071 | JGI IMG/M metagenome (GOLD analysis project Ga0315293, IMG submission 203071) | Sediment microbial communities from Yellowstone Lake, YNP, Wyoming, USA - YL17G13_20 | ecosystem: Environmental > Aquatic > Freshwater > Lake > Sediment | place: USA: Wyoming | collected... | reverse complement strand
ATCCCAGCTCTCTGGCTTGTTTGATAACTAAGAGCATGTCACCGCCCTGGGTAAGCGCCGTGAATATAGCATCGGGGTTTTTCTTTACCACTGGGGTTAATAGTGGATAGAAGTCGGTGGTGCCGGTAGTATAGAACACATCTTCCAATTGGAGACCGAGCTTGTCTGTTGTCAACCGAGTGCCAGTGGCCGCACTATGTCCAAAGTCGTCATCGCCGTTGATCTGTATAATGGTTTTCACATTAGGGCTTAGCTTGTGGTTACCGTTAATCATAGCACCGAGCCATGCCCAGTTAGGATAGGAGCAGTTCCAGTAGTAGGTATAGCCCTTAGGTACGGCTATTTTCAGATACTCGCCAGCGCTTATCCCAGAAACGAGGGTTTTGCCGTTTTGAAAGATGGGCATAGCAGACCTCTCACCATCATATGTAAGAGGGCCAAAGACAAAATGCCTGCCTTGGTCCACGATTTGGGTAGCCGCGGTTGCGGTAGCGTCAGCACTATATTGGTCGTCGAAGCTTTTTAAGTCTATCTTGTACATGTCATTGCCTACTTTGAAGCCGCCCTGTTCATTAATCTCAGTTGCAGCAAATTTAGCGCCATCGTCGAGTGGTACACCCCAACCCGCGACAGGCCCAGAGAGTGACACTAGAGATGCCATCTTTACCGTTTTGACAGTGGGTGCGGCTTCCTCCGAACAGGCTATACCCACTACTAAAAGCAGGGACAAAACAAGAATCATGGTAGTACTGATTATAAAGCCTTTTCTCATTGTTCTCCTTTCAATCGGTACAAAGGTTTTTTCCGCTTGCACTCAAAGTACACGAACGAACCGTTGTGTCCAGTCCAATGGGACTCAGTTTAAATGTTGTTATTCCCACCCCCTTTCAGTAAAGCCATCGCCGTAGATAGTGTTACAGTGTTGACTTCAGTCGCATCTAGTTGTTCAATGCCGGTCGATTAGAGGCTAGTTGCAACTTTTTTCCATTATAATACGCCGGTCAAAGTGAAATCTTTCCCTGCGGAGAGGGTCAGATTATAACAATAAGACAATTATAAATATAGACGAATCATGGGCAAGCTTTCTATATGCCTAGGTAAGCCCTTTTTACGCCTTCGCTCTCTTTAAGTTCTTTGGTAGTGCCCTGTAAAATTACTTTGCCAACCTCAAGAACATAGCCGCGGTCAGCAAGCGATAGTGCCATGCTGGCATTCTGTTCCACTAGGATTGTCGTTACCCCAAGCGCCGTCTTAAGGTTCTTGATTATCTCACTTATCTCTTCCACCATCAGAGGCGATAACCCGAGGGACGGTTCATCGAGTAATAGCAGGCTTGGACGTGCCATTAGCGCTCTGCCAATAGCAACCATCTGTTGCTCCCCGCCACTCAATGTCCCTGCTGCTTGCCTTGTCCTTTTCTTTAGAATAGGGAAGTGTTTATAAACCTCCTCGATGTCCTTCTCTATATCTTTCCGTCCGTCGGTTCGTTTGTAGGCACCCATTTTTAGATTATCGATAACTGACATGTACGGAAACATACCTCTTCCTTCAGGGACATGAGCAACACCCATTTTGCCAATGTTGGCTGGAGACTCTCTATCAATTCTTTTGCCCTTAAAATATATCTCCCCTGACGTAATGGTATTAAGTCCTGATATAGTCCTCAAGATAGTGGTCTTACCTGCTCCATTTGAGCCGATGAGTGTCACAATATCACCATTGAATACCTCAAGAGAAACGCCTTTGACCGCCTCCACTTTTCCGTATTGGACTCTTATATCAACGACTTTAAGTAGCATTTGCCTTAGTCCCGAGATAGGCTTCAATTACCGCAATGTTCTGCCTTATTTCTTTGGGTGAGCCCTCGGCGATCTTCTTACCGTAATTCAGTACTATAATTCTTTCACATAATTCCATAACTGCTTTCATATTGTGTTCCACTAAGAGAACGGTTATGCCCATTTCCTGCTTAATCCTTCTTATCATGGACATAGTGGACGCCGTCTCCTCGGCGTTCATACCTGTTACGGGTTCATCCAGCATTATCATGTCAGGATTATTAGAGGAAAGGGCTATCGCCATTCCCAACAACCGCTGATATCCGTGGGGCAGATCTCCAGAGCGCTCGTTACTTCGTGTTGCCAAACCAAGCACCTCCATTAGCTCCGTTGCGCGGCGCTCTAGCTCAGTTCGCTTGTGAGCAGTTCGGAAACCGAAAAGTGCATCGAACAGTCCGGATTTATAGTGCAGATGCAAACCTGCTAGCACGTTTTCCCGTACGGTTAAATCTGAATATAGCAGAGTATGCTGGAAAGTGCGCACTAAACCTATACTTGCTATCTTGTCCATGCGGAGACCGGTAATATCTTCCCCCTTGAAAAACACCTTTCCTGCAGATGGTTTAAAATATCCACTGATGACATTGAATACGGTACTCTTACCAGCGCCGTTCGGGCCAATGAGACCGAGTATTTCTCCTTTATTCATTTCGAGGTCCAGGTGATCTACTGCCACCAGCCCTCCAAACTCTTTGGTCAACCCTTTAACTTGAAGTATTGCCATATGGCTCGTTATCCTTTTTTCTCGAAGCTTTTCTGAACCAGCCTGGAATACTTTCCAGCAAGGTGCTTATCCCCCTGGGGAAGCGCAGCATTACCACGATCAGCGTAACCCCGAGAATAATAGGCCCTATTTTGGGGTCGTAGTGGGGTATATAAGTAAGTCCTGTTGTAATAGCCGTCATAATTACGACACCGTACACCGGCCCCCAAACACTATGAACGCCTCCGATTACTGCATAAAGGAGTATTAGCATGAGCACGTTGAACTCGAACGAAGCTGGTTGGATAGAACCCTGGTAGGAAGCAAAAAAAGCCCCTGCGATACCGGCAAAAAAGCACCCGATGTAAAAGGCGGCGATAGAATATAACATAACGTTGACCCCACTGGACCTTGCGAGGTCTGCATTAAGACCTATACAGCGCAGCATGAAACCGAAACGAGATTTTTCAATGCGGTACATAACAAGCATGGTTATTACTGCGAGAACTAGGGCAAGATAAAAATAGGAAACTAGACTTCCGAACTCTAAGCCAAATATCGTGTTAGGGGCAGGTATGTCGAATATGCCACTAAAACGTCCAAAAAAGGGAAAAGTCCTCCATATTAAAAGCAGGACAAAGGCAAAAGCTAGAGTGGAGATAGCGAAAAATATCCCTTTCAATCTGAGCAGTATACGTCCGATGATTGCCGCGGAGGCTGCTGCAAAAACGCCAGCCAGAAGAGCGCTGAGCCACCAATTCCAATTAAGCCGGGTCACAAATAACGCTAACGTATAGGCTCCTATGCCAAAGAACACCTGCGGTGCCATAGTGAAAACGCCGCCACTTAGCGCCAAACGGAAACCCGCTACTAGCATTATCATGTATAGCATATTGATGGTGATGCGCAAGTAATAGGAGCTAGATACGAAGGTTGGAATAAGGAAAAGGAGGATGAGTATGGCAATGGCTATCAATAGCTTACTATTAAAGCGCAGGGCTGTTATAACCTTTAATCCCGACTGTACTGGACGCACGCTACATCTCCTCGATTCCTAGCAAGCCTTTTGGTCTGATTAGTAGAACAACGATAGCTGCTAAAAAGACCAACATACCAGCGTAGTTGCTTCCCAGATATGAAGTTGTGATGCTATTAATGAAACCTACAATGAAGGCCGCGATTATGGTACCCGGGATGCTGCCCAAGCCGCCTATGATGATTATCACAAAGCCCATTAAAAGTTGAGGGCCCCCCATGTAAGGATTGATATAGAATAAACCTCCAGCCAAGACACCGCCAGCAGCAGCAAGTGCGCAGCTGATTCCTATGGCAAGTGAAGACATAAGGTCTATGTTCACTCCCATCAGTCGAGCTGCGTCTGGATTCTGAGTAGCCGCCCGCATAGCGCGCCCTGCCTTAGCCTTTGACAAGAAGAGCAATAGTGCTACGGTGAGAATAACACCGATAACAATGGTGCAAATTCGTTCAAGAGAAAGCGTAGCACCCGCCAGGGATACAGTGCCTTGAAAGATTTGAGGGAAATCTACACTCTTGTTTGCGCTGCCCGCGGTCACCAGCATGGTCGCCTGAAAAATCCACAGAAGCCCAAGAGTCACTATTGCAGCGGGGAGCAAGTTGCCACGGAACGGCTTGAGAATAAACCTCTCTAATATTACCCAGAGTAGCCCCACAGCTAACATGGATATAACCATCCCTAGAAAGAAGTTCAGGTTGAGGATATCTGTGAAAAGCCATACGCCGTAGGCACCCAGCATGTACACTTCGCCGTGTGCGAAGTTGATGACGCGCATGATTCCGAAAATCAAGCTGAGTCCCAGGGCGAACAAAACAAAGAGAAAGCTCAACATGATGCCATTTGCTATAATTTGCGCCATGGTTTTCCTTGATTACACAGCATCTCCGATTTGCTACAACTCAAGGGCAGTCGCTGACTGATTATACGGTAATAGATTGGTCATGCCGAGCACCAGCAACATGGTATCTTCCCCGAAGATGGCGAACGAAGTATCAATCGACTCTGCCAAGCTGAAACGGCTATGGGGTTCCACCATATTTCGATACTACTCATGTCAAGAAGCTTTTAGCCAGGGACCTATATACTCATACATACTGTCACATTTCTGGCAATATTCTCTCCGTGACCACCCGCATTCAGGTCTTTTTACTTAGACCATCAATGATGGTTCAAATTAACCTAAACAAGCAGAGCCAAGCTGGATAGAGCCTTGTCACGGACTTGTGGTTCTGTTCCTAGATACGCCGCCCGGCATGATAACCCTCATGCACGGCATCAATAATCTTGCGGGCTTTTACCGCATCGCCAATAACAAGCACCTCAATGGGTAACTTCCTTAGCTCATTGTACAACGCCTGGTCTGCGGTCATGCCCATCGCTACTACCACTGCATCACCTTTGATGGACTTATCGGCGCCCTCTAAGGTACAGCTTATACTCTTTGGGCTTATTCGGTTAATGCAATGGTTAACTCTGACATCCACTTCGTCTTCTACTAGACGAGATTGCAATAACCACTGTGTAAACTGCATCTCTTCCGGTGCCACTGTTGGCAGCATGTCCACCAGCACCACCTTCTTCTGGTGGCTCTCCGCCAAGTACATGGCCACCTCAACGCCAATCAGCCCAGCCCCACAGACGATGACCCGCTCCCCTTGGGGAATCTTACCGCCAAGGACATCAATCGCATCATAAATGCCGGTATCATTTATGCCATCAATCTGTGGTCTAGATTGACGGGCTCCGCTGGCTACAATGACTACATCAGGCTTTTCACTCTGAACTAACTTCGTTGTTACCTTGGTGCCAGTTACAACAGATACCCCGCATTCATTTAACTGATGTTTCTGGTATTGCAGAAAATCACGGATGTCCTGTTTGAACTCAGGCACCGATGAGTAACGCATCATGCCGCCGAGTTCCTTAGCTTTTTCATACAGTGTCACTTTGTGCCCTCTCAGCGCCGCTACCCGCGCCGCTTCCATCCCACCTGGTCCACCTCCAACAATCATGACTTTTCGTGGTTTCTCAACAGGGACAAGCACTACGAAAGACTGCTCTTCCCTACCAGCCACAGCATTTACTGCGCAGCCGAGGCTGCGGTAGGAAATTGCGGTGCCAAGACATTCGTTGCAGCGTATACAGCGCCGTATCTGCTCTGGTTTGCCAGCGATTACCTTATTCGGCCAGTCAGGGTCTGCTATGCTCTGGCGGCCGACTGCCACTAAGTCAGCCTTGCCGCTGGCGATGACTTCCTCGCCCAGCTCAGGTGAAATACCACAGACAGCGATAACCGGTATCGAGACGTGCTTCTTCATTGCCCCAGCAAGGCGCACCATGTTTCCACGGGGTACATACATGGGTGGTACCCAGACTAACGTGCTCATACCCTCGCTCAGCTTCTTACCAGCAGGTGACTCTTTCCCAGCTAATACGCTCTGAAGGGTTTCCACTTTACTGTCAAAGCAGCCCGCCGAAACATGTATTGCGTCTGCACCCGCTTCCTCAACCCACTTGGCGAATTGTGTGGTTTCCTCAAGAGTGAGACCGTCTTTGAGGTATTCTTCTGCCGAGATACGCCAGATCAAATTGAAATCCGGCCCAGCTGTCTTTTTAATAGCCCGAATGACTTCCAGGCCGAATCTGGCTCTATTCTCAAGGCTGCCACCATACTCATCGGTGCGGTGGTTAGTGTAGCGAGACAGGAATTGCTGTGGCATATAGCTATGTGCCCCGTGCACCTCCACAGCATCGAAACCGGCTAGTCTTGCCCACTGAGCGGACATGGCATACGTTTGTACCAGCTTATGAATCTCATCAATCGTCATTTTCATAGGCTTGTCGTCGGGGAGGAGCACCGTCGGAATGCCCGATGGAGTGTACGGCTTCGTGCCGGTAATCGTCTCTGAGCCAAACCAGCCAGCATGTGCTAGCTGTAGAGCAATCTTGGCACCACCAGCATGTACGGCATTGGCGAGCCGCGATAGACCGGGGATAAATCGTATGCCGGAGACCTCCAATTGAGCGGGGATACACTTGCCCCTTAATTCTGGGGTGGTGGCCTCGACAATAATCATCCCGATTCCACCATTAGCACGCGCAGCGTAGTAGTTGATAATTGAGTCAGTTACGGTGCCGTCGGCTGTACCGAGGTTAGTTCCCATTGGCGCCATCACCATACGATTGCGCAGTGTCATAGTTCCGACCTTGATTGGCTGCAATAGATGCTCAAACATGATTGCCTCCGACCAAACGTTTGGTAAACATTCTATAGTCGGAATCGTATCATATAATTATTAAGGTTGTCAAGCCAGGAAAATAGTCGGTAAAGTACACTCTTGCTTGTAGGGAGTGCCTAAAAAGGCTATACTACCCGTCAAAGGAAGTGACGGGGGTAGAAATATGTGGAATAGAATCTCAGTCGCAGCTGTCGCATCTTTTCTCTTCGGAAATGGAGTTTCAGGCGTGTTAGCTCACTTTGGAGATACCTTAGCGGCATTTATCGTGTCAATTATTTCCGCAGTTTTGGGAGTAGGACTTGGCATTTTGTGGCTGATTTCTTCACGGCGGCGAAGAACTGAGCCACAAATTACAACGGAAAGCATAAGGCAGGATATAAACAAACAAATCAGACAAAGATTGTGGCTTCAGTTCTTCGCATTTATTGTTATTGTTGCCGTCATCACAACCGGAGTCCAGATATATATTAATCGACAATCTACCCAGTCAGAATTTAGCGCCCAGAGACCTATGTTGGCAGTGGATACTGAGATAACTAATTCCAATATCTTTGATGGTCAAGACGAGGGGAATATCCACATAATATTTCACTTTATCAATGCTTCAGACTACCCATCATACCAAAATTACTTCAGGTTAGTTTGTGCTCCACTAACCCAGCCTAGTAATGTGACCAAGATTCCAGAAAAATATCAGGCTAATCCCATAATTAAGGGTACGTTAAATCAAATTGATGCCGACATTCATATCAAGCCCTTGGTGAAGATTAATAACTTGGTCACAATCATTACCCGCATTTCTTTGAAATACAGTAATGCGCCGCAAGATGGGAGTTGGTACTACGAAACTTGGTGGTGGGCTTTAACAGCGGATTTTTCAACACAATCAATAAATATGGTTGCGGTTGCGCCCGAAACAAGAGCGATTTTTGAGCCATATTTCAATAGTGCATATCCTGACTAATGGGGGAAAGGGGAATAGGGTAGGTAAGCCATGAGTTTCATTCGGGCAAAAGAAATACCGCCACGTTCGGGTAACTGGTATGACTACGAAGTAAGAACAGTTCACGAAGGCAAGAGGGTTATACAGCAGCATATTCGCTATATCGGGAAATCGGGGAACTCTACCCATTCCTCAGGTGGCGGTTTAACTTCTCGCGCTATCACTACTTCCCACACTCCAAAATTTGCTAATCCTTCAACAAGCGATATTAGAATCCCGAAGATGAAAACACCTGCTAGGCAAATAGCTTCAGCAATGGGAATGTACTATGGGGGTATGTCCCTTGATGCTATTCAGCAGCAATTCAAACAGGATTATGACCTTGATATGAGCGAGAGTAACTATTGGAACTGGGTAAAACGGTTTACCAAAGAGGCTATCAAACAGGCAAGGGATTTTAAGCCGGATGTTGGGGATACTTGGGTAGCAGACGAGACATATATGAAGCTAAAAAAGAATAAGGTCTATTTCTGGGATATTATTGATACCAAGACTAATTATCTTTTAGCCTCCCATGTTTCATTCAGTAGGGGAGCAAGAGAAGCTAGTATCTTGATGAAACTGGCAGAGGAACGGGCGGGCAAGACTCCAAAGGTAGTTATAACCGATAAGCTCAAATCCTATATTAGCGGGATAGAGGATGCTTACGGAGCGGATACAAAGCATGTTCAGGGCGGGCCGTTTAAGTTTTCGGTTAGTGGCGAGTCAACCGCTATAATTGAGAGATTTCATAAAACTCTAGAGCAAAGAACGAAGGTCTTTGAGAAGTTCAAAGATATGGCAAGTATCAGACTCTTAACCGATGGATGGTTAATCAATTACAACTTCTTCAAGCAAAATGAAGGTTGCGGAAACATCCCGCCAGCCCAAGCCATAAGTAAGGTTGTCCCGTTCAAAGACTGGAACGATGTAGTCAGAAGCAACAAGCTACCTGATGTTGACTATAGAGTAAGTTTGCATTATAGGCAGTCTGTTAAGAAGGGCAATCCAGTTCTTGATGCCACGTTAACCCCAATAATACCTTCTGGAAAGAGTGCCTAAAGGAAATGGGAAGATTGTACTTTGCCAAATAGTCAATAGACACTCTGGGGCCTACTCCTGCTCTCGGCAAAATTAACCTAAACCGAGTCCTTTTCGAGCACATGGTTTCCGCGTGAATACACACTTGGCTGCAGGCATCCCCTTTTTCGAGCGTATCCCACATCCGACAAAGCGCTTGAGTTGATAAATCGTCTGATTTTTGACCCTGAAAAAGACTGGATATGGCTATCTTAGCGTTGTAACGCAGATTCTCGTAGCAAACGAGCCTTGAACAAATCTGAGTAACATGGTACCCTAAGGCATGGTCTTGCCAGGTATAAGGCGACTGTCAGGCACTTGCATTAAAAGGGCTAATTCATGCTAAAGCTATCTCCAGTGGCTCCGCATGAGTGGGAGTTCGTCTTTCCGGCTGTATACAATGACCTAATGGATGAGTTCTACTCAGGGTGCGAGTTATACGAGGAAGATAATCTCGATGAAGCCGAGAGAGCGTTCAGGGCGGTACTTGCCCAGATGCCTGACCATCTGGACGCACTGCACCATTTAGCCATGGTTCTATCAAAAAGAGACTTAGCCGACCAGGCTCTTGACCTCTGGGAACAGGCTGTCAGCATCGGGCACAAGGCATTTCCTCAAGATTTAAAACTGGGGAAAGACCGCCTCGAATGGGGATGGCTGGAGAACAGACCATTTCTCCGCTGTCTTCATGGATTAGCTTTGGCTAAGTACCAAGAGGATAAGGTAGAGGAGGCTCTGAGTTTATTCCAGGAATTGCTCGCGTTAAACCCCAATGACAACCAAGGGGCGCGGGCCATGGCCGTAGAAGCATTATTCGCATTGGGTAGATTTGCAGATGCTCTGAAGATTACTGAGCAGTACATCGACGACGTAATGCCTGAAACTCTATATGGACGAGCTCTGGCTCTTTTCAAGTTGGGGCAGCGACGAGAAGCATCCGTAGCGCTGAAGCAAGCCATCAGATATCTACCCCTAGTGAGAAAGGAGCTTTTGAAGACGGGACATCGCTTGCCCAGAACAGCGAGACCAGATCGGGTTAGTGTAGGCGGTGCTGACGAAGCTTATTATCATTGGCAACATTGGGGACAATTCTGGGAGAAAGATCCCGAAGCCCTTGAATGGTTAAGGGAGATAACAAGACAAACCGCTAAGACCCTTGGAGGTAAGGGCCAGTAGCATCTTTCGCTACTAAAGCAATGATTGTTTGACCCGGGGTACTAGGTCATTCGTCCGGCACAGGGGCGTGAATTGCACATAAGCTTGTTCTGTTACCTCCGAAGTAATAACCGCAAGCGTGATATTAAAGAGGATAATCCTGCACCTGGCTATTTTTTGTGAATAGTGATCTTCCCGTTTTCAGCGGTGAGCCTTACCCTATCACCATAGCCAAAACCCATCTCCGCCAGCCACTTCCCCGCGACACGAATCGAGGGCACATAACCCTGATTCTGCGGGAAAGCGAACACCTTCAAATCCTTAGTTCTTTTCACATTGGCCTGCCTCTTCAGCGCCGGGAGGCCAGCCCCGGCGTACCCCGCATAATAGCCTTGCGCACAGTTTTTCGGTCATGGTGGAAGTCTCTCGCTATCTGCTTCCTACTCTTTCCCTCCAGGAAGTAGGCTTGCCTGATGCGTTCCATTTGTTCCGTCTTGACCATCTTCGGCATCGGCAGCGTCTGACCCGCGGCTA
>Ga0315293_10006910_pt1 | contig 10570 bp, 15 predicted proteins | sample YL17G13_20_MG_FD_203071 | JGI IMG/M metagenome (GOLD analysis project Ga0315293, IMG submission 203071) | Sediment microbial communities from Yellowstone Lake, YNP, Wyoming, USA - YL17G13_20 | ecosystem: Environmental > Aquatic > Freshwater > Lake > Sediment | place: USA: Wyoming | collected... | reverse complement strand
CTGAACTCGCCAGGGTGCAGCCACACTAGACCATCCCTGCTAACGGTGTCAAGTGAAAATCGAAGAGGGGCGAAACTATTGATTTTTTACGATTTTCAGGCAGGCTGCCGCAGCCGTATTTATCTCGGCCAGGCGTGCTGCGGCGGTTGGACCGCCGCCTTTATCGGCATGAAGAATGGCCGCAAACTCCCGCTGCCGCTTTCGAATATCGGCCTCGGCGCACCCTTTTTCTAGACCCAGGACAACAAAAGGGTCGATTTCAGGGGCTTTTGCGCGAGCAGCAGGAGGAAAAGGATTTGGGGGCAGTTTCTGAGTGGCGTGTGTAATGGCAGGCCCAAGCCAGCTCAGCCCGAAAAGCAGGGCCTGGGACATTAGATCTCCCCGGTTCCGGGCCTGCTTCTCGAGCCGCTTTCGATTCAATTCGACCATCTCGTGCAGCACACAATACTGGCTGCCCGACGGTACCGGGAGCCGGCACCCGGGCGCGCTGCACGACCGAGGACGACTTTCTGGCTCAGGCCCTTCCTTCCTGGGCCGGCGGCGCCGCTCAGGAGGCACGGCTGACACCCACGACACCGAGAACCGCGTCGAACATCGTCAGGACCGGCACCTTGTACGCCAGGGCCAGCTTGGGCAGACTGTTGACCTGGATGGCGGCGCAGTCACACATGACAGTCTCGAGCTGGCAGAGCCAGGCGTCGCTGCAGGCGCCCTGCTTGGCGGCTTCCCGCATGGACAGCCCCAGCTCGTGGCGACGCGCCCTGAGCCAGGCTCCAAACTTGACCCGGTTTCGTTCCAGCACGTCGGGAGGAAGATCCGTGACTATCAGATTTTTTCGTTGCTTACGAGGCTTCTTCATGACCTCGTAACATACTCTTTTTCATCTACACTGTCAAACACTTGGAGGGCCAGTAGTAGAAGATGATGCGCTCGAAGGCCCGGTGCTTCAGAGCCTCGGCCACCGGCCTGGTCAGATCAAACTCCCCTCGCCACGACCACCCCAGGTGCGGGCGTGTCTGCACCCGCCAGCGATGGCACTTGCCTTTCCAGCGCACCAGCCGGCCCCGGGCTGTCTCGGCGCACGGGCGCACGGCCCCGAACGGCCCCCGGTCCTGGACGGTGGTGAAGACGCACCGGAGCTGGTTGCACGCCAGGCCGGGCGTTCCGAGCGGCAGCCGTCGGTGCGCGACGTGCGTATCGGTAGCTCGAAACGGCCGCCCGTCGGCGCGCTCCATCCCGCAGAAGTGATCACCGGGCCAGTACGCGGTCGCGTTGCCTGCTGTTGCTTGTAGTGGAGGAAGAAGCGGTAGCAGGAAAGGAAGGAGGAAAGTAGGGACTACGATCATGAAACCCCCTCTCGTCCAATGGCACGAGCCACCAGCTCATGGCTCGTGCGCGTCTCAGGAACAATCGGAAGATCTTCCCGTCGCCATCCGAGGTACATGAAGGGAGGGTGCACTAACTTCTCCGTCCGAGGACGTTCTTCCCACAGAATGTCGGTCGAATCAACTACGAGAGGCATCACGAACGACTCATCTCTGCCATTTCATCATCGGTCCAGAAGCCGCGCCGGGGCCACTGGTCATTGACGACAACATGACTGCTCAAATAGTGCTTCGGGTCGGCCCGCCGCAGCGGTTTCTTGTTGACCACGGTGAAGATGATGGAGCCTCTCAGCACCTTGACTGTCTTGGGCTTCATCTGCGGCCCCCTAGTCGAATGCGCTGGTTGAGCCATTCTTGCCGACGCTTGCAGGGCTCGCACTGGCGAATACCGAGCGCGTGCGTCGCACGGGCGATGACGTCGCCCAGGCCGACACCTTGCTGCATACCGGGGACGGGAATGTGCCACGGCTGTGGCGGATAATCTGGATCACGTTCGTATGACATTACCTGTCCTTCTCTTCCTTTGCAACCCTGGCCGCAACTATGTACCGACGCAAATCCCCACCGTATTGCCATTGCTGATCAGACGGCTGGTCACGAACCCAAGCATGCAACTCGCGGTACCAACGACTGATCTGTGAAGCATGTGCTTTCAGCAGTTCTTTGTCCGTACGGATAATGGGCTTAGACACGCTTGCTCTCTCAGGGCTATTCCTCCGCAGTCCTGGAAAGCCAGGAGGCGTGACTCGCCAGGAGAGATTCATTTCTTGCTGACCCGGTGATCCTGCTGGCGGCCAGAACCATTCAGAGTCGTCGACGATGTATCCCTCCCGCCGCAGCCGCGTAGGAAGATCTTTGGTGTTGGAGATAATGGCGTATGCCTCATCCAGATCGAAAGGCGCTTCCCACATCGAGCCTTCAATACTCTGATCTTCCAAAGCCGCTTGCCGGTCACTAGTATAGACCGTGACCATGAATGGATCATCGTCTGTGGGAACTAGCCGAATCGCGAACTTCTCATCGGCACGGAACAGGCCGAGAGCCCGTAACGCCTTCTCGACGTCGGCCGGGTCCATGCCATAGTTCTCAGGATCTTCGAGAGAACGACGTGCTTGATGTGACCCGTGCTCCTCGAGCCATTCGCGCACTGATTCTTCCCAACCCATCTCTTCCACCGGACCACCTTCTTTGATTCGGTGCCCTGCGTCCCGGATGTTCTCCATGACGGCTTCGTATTCCCGCTCCGAATAGTCATCATCATCGGCTACAGGATAATCACTGAGCGCATCAAACCAGCTCAGAAGCCACTTGAAAATCTCCGTCGGCTGCCCGTCGTCACCGATGACTCGGAACGCCAGGTGATCGACCCAGCCAACTGCCCAATGATTAGCACTCACAATCGCATACTCGTCGTCGAACTCCTGAACTTTGGCCAATGCCTTCTCAAGCGCATTGGCATTCGAAAGCTCACGCAGCTGGGAATCACGAGTGCGGATCACAGGTCCAATAGACCACGTCTCACCGATAGGCAGGTCACCCGAATACCCGAAGTCCGAAGGGATTCGGAGAGCGTCACGAATCTCTTTCTCTGTCGGTTCGCGATGACGAGGATTAAGGCGGGGCCGGAGAGCCCCCTCTGGCGCTGCCCGAAGCGACTCTCCGGACGCCGCCGATCTACGTCGATAACCGAATTCTCTGGCCATTGCAAAGCACCGTCAAGTGTTGTTGTTGAGCATCCAGAGGATGCTGATCTGCCCGTCGACCGCATTTTCCGCAGACGGTCGAACCGTTCATGACCATGGAAGGCACGGCCAGAGGCGCCGCCGCCACCCTGCTGAACCTGTCTTTGAGCATCTGGCGCACCCGCTCTCGCACTTCATCGGAGAACGAGGCATTGTCGAAAAAGTTGTCGGCTACGATGAGGTAATAGTCGGGAGCGCAGCCCCTTCCACATCGACGCATCACGTAACTGAGTAGTGCACTACAGTCGACCGCTGCTGACGTCGACGCGCCCCGCCTTCGTGCCGGACGTTTCACCGGCTATCCTACTTCTTCACCGCAGGAACCGAGGCCGGAACCGAAGCCGGTGCTGGAGGTGTGAGAGCACGCGTCGACTCCATCAGTCGTGGCAGCTCCTTCGGCGCTCTGCCCTGGCAGACGTCGTAGATGGCTCCGGCCCCGACCAGGAGTGCCGGTGCGACTGCGTGAATGAGCGCCGCCACCTTCTTGCAAGTGGTCTTGGCAGGCTCTTTCAGATTGTCACACACGCCAGCAACTGCCAGCACATTGATAGCCGGCTCGACCGCGCACGCCGCCGACAGCGCAGAAGCCGGATCAAAAGCGTGGCCCCCACTTGCGGTAGCGGTACACCCGGACCCCGAAAGGGCTAGCAGTCCGGCGCTGCCGACCGTGACCAGGAAAGGGATCAAGGCAGTAGTGCTCATGGGGCCGGTGTCATCGGTCGGCGACGGCGGCGGTACCACAGCCGGAGCTGGCTTCGATGCACGGAACTCAGGAATGAGCGGGAGCTTGAGCGCGCCGAGAGCACCAGGCTCGGCGCCCTTACTACGGACCACCGAAAGTGCCGACACGATGAAGCTCAACCACCGGACTGCCTTGGGGTGGTCGTGCCACAACGATGTGGCCGAGTTGAGAATGGTGATCAGTGCCGCCAGTACCCCACTCACCACAAGCCAATGAGCAGACAGCCAGTGCCACGCGTTCAACATGGTAGCTCCTAGGCGGGGTAGGTGGACGACGTGATAGTACCGGAATCAAGCGCCCAGCGCAAGATCTGTAACAGTCCAGCCCTTCTCGGTGAGAAATCCCAGCACCGTGATCGGGTTGGTCTTTCGATTCATCACACCAACGGCATGAGCCACCGTCGTGCCCCGTACCGATGCTCGCACCGTCCAGGTGCCACACAAAGACAGCAGCCCCAGCAACTCCTCCAACGTCCCGGATTCCTTGGACAATCGCAGCTGTACCCGGTTCTTGGCGTCCCGGGGCCACTGAGCGTAGAACGCCTTGTCGATTTCCCGCCACAAGGTGTGCACAGCCAGCTCGAACGTCATCGGCTCGGGCCGACCGTCCGCAATTCCAGCACCACTCTGAAATGCGCCCAGCACCGTCTGCACCACTTGCTTCAAATGCTCGGCAGCGGACGTCGCCTCGGGTAGTTTTTTCATGTGGCCTCCTGCACGCAGGTATATCGAAATGGCTTGACGATGTAAACGAAAATCCGTATGGTCAGTGCTCACCCGGAGGAAATGAAATGGAAGAGAACACCGAGAACCCTGGCACCGACGGCAAGAAGAACAAGAGGAAGGACGGTCCGGCCATCACCGTGGTCCGTTCCACCGAAGCCGCCCCCATCGAAGTCCCGGCCGAAGTCCCGGCCGAGGCCCCCAAGCGTCGGGGACGCCCGCCAGGCGCCGGTAACCGCAAGACGACCCGCAGTCGCCCGGCCTCGGCTCCCGTGATGGAGACGTCGTCGTTTCGCGTGCGAGCGGTCCTGAAGTTCTTGTCGGTCAACCCGGACGGAACACGGACCTACTTCGACCGGGCAGTCTCAGGGACAGGCTCGACCGCAAAAGATGCTGCGGAAGCCGTGTCGACCAAACTGTCCAAGATCCACGCTGCGTGGGAAAAGGTCTACCTGCGGTAACTATTCGAGCGGTACCACCGCTGTGCTCTGATCAATGCGTCGATTCCTGGCCTGATCCTGCCGTTGCCCGTCCAAAACCTTGATGACCTGCTGCCGCTCTTCACGAGCCTGGCGGTATAAATTCCAAATCCCCGTGCCGGAAATAGTGGTCACGGCGGTAAGAATCAAACCGATGAGCCAAGTGACCTTCTTGCGTTTCGCTTCGTCTGCCTTTCGCTTGTCCTCGTTCTGCTTCAAGAGCAACTCAGCCTCGGCCCGACGATTTTCTCGATCCGCCTGATCTCTGGCTTCGAATGTCTTGAGCACGACGTTGACCACACTGGCCTCAAGCCCGTCACGCTCTTGCTCTTTGAGCCGGGCGCGCTCCTCGAGAGCCTTGGTCACCGACTTGTGCTCGTCTGAGCCAGCGGGCCTGGTCATCTTGCGAAGGTCGTTCCACGATGACTCGACCTGCAGCGCGGTTGACTTTGCTCCGGCCGCCTCACGCATCGCCTCGGCCGCTGCCGCTGCTGCCGCATTGGTCTGCTCGGCAAGTAGTCTATACGTTGCTGAAATTCCAGCCAGCGTGCTACTGACTATCTGTCCTTCTTTCCTGTCGAGGTCACGCTGCTCCTCGAACCGGTCCATGCGCGTCGAAAAATCGTCCAAGCGTTTGCCGGTGCCGTCGAGCTTCGACTCCAGACGCGCCAGCTGAACCGAAAGTCCGTTATTGTTGTCGTTGTCAGCCATTGTAGCCCCCTAAAACAGAGGAGTAGGGAAGAACAGCCAGTTTCGAGCTTGCATCCCGAACCGAATAGCTCAGGAAGACATCGTTGTTTTTGACAGCTAGTCCGGCACAGAATTCTATGCCGAGGTTTTCGAAGTAGAACGGGTCGCTCTGGAATAGTACTTTGCTAAGGTCGCGGGACGCGAGCACGAAGCGGTGCACGTAGATGCGCTCGTTGCCGTGTCCGTTGTGACTCACCTCGTGGTCTACCCACAGCCACCCTTCAGGAACACGGACCGCCTGACTGGAACCCAAAAGCTTACCGGAGTGCTGCACGTCGGAAGGAGACGTGCCGTGGTCGAAGACGCAGAGAGGATCAGTGGAGTACACCCACCGAATGCTTTTCTCGTCGACTACCGGCTTCCAGTTCTTCTGATGATGGTTGCTCCAGGCGCCTCGCAGCACGTTCATTTCAACGACGTCGCCTGCGGCATCAAGTCGGAGCAGAGCCTGCTCACAGCGGCCTTCCTCGGTCGTGTCCCGCACCGTGCACAGAGCCCAGAGATTGCCTTTGTGCTCGAACAAGCGGCAGTCCTCAAAGCCATGCACCGGGAACTCTGTGCGAGGAACTCCAGTCAGGTCGTGCATCTCTCGGGACTTGCCGTCGTTGAGCGTGACCAGATGGTTGCGCGTGCGAATGACCCCGTCGTACTCGTAACTTCCGTCCGGGCGGATCGTGTAGTTCACAGTCCTGACGAGTGCCACCAGCTCCCCGTCGACCAGGCAGATAGACGGAGTAGAGCTGACCCAGCCGCTCTCGTGGTGAGCGATGTCCTGCACACTGGTGGCCTGGAGCTGTTGAGCATAGAAGTGGTAGTTGCGACGCAAATTCATGTCGTCCGGACGCGCTTGAGCTGCCTTCTTGGCGCTCTGGCGTCCCACACTTCGCTCATTAACGTAGTACGCGGACCGTGACACCAGGTCTGGGATCACCACGTCGTACAGGTTCTTGTCGGGATTCAACGCCCCTGGTGGAGGCATCGGTATCTCAGCGGCCCGACGCGCGAACAAGAAAGCTACTGCAGGCGTGTCGATCCAGTGCTGAGCGAGACGAGCCAGAGGCTCGGCCCGGTGAGGGGCGAGCGCATGAGCCTTCAGGAGCAGCTCTTGAACCTCATGCCACGGATGCTGCAGTCGCTCCGAAAGATGGGCTGCTCTGGTGAGCGCCTCGTACGCCTCGTCGAGCCAGCCGCCCAGCTTGCCACGCTTGGAGTACGCTTCTACTGCTGCTTGCAGATGAGCGATGCGCCCGCCAGTGTCCCCGAAGTTGCTCAAGCACTCGTGTGTCTGCCCCAGGTAGAACAGGCAGCGATGATCATCGGGATGTGCTTTCAGCCAGTGCTCAAGGACACGCTGGTCCTTCTGCCATCTCTTGAAACGGTCCTCCTCTGGATCTTCGCACTTCTCAATCCAGGCGACCGGAACCTGCCCGGCCACTGGCTGCTGACCACACAGGATTTCATGCGTCGGCATCTGGTAGCGCCACCCGGCCGATGAGCGCACCAGGCGCGGATAGACGAAGCTGGGGCCGCTACTACTGCCCCGCACCTCCATATGGAATCCGTCGCCCTCCTGTTTGAAACCCTTCAGGGCTTCTCCGCCGTGCAAAATGTCATCGCCATTGAGCAGGAGCAGAAATTCGGAATCGGTACCGGCCAGCTCCAGCCCTAGATTCCTGGTGGCTGCATAGTCGATGATGCCAGTGTCGGCGTACGTGACAACAGGCCGCTCGTGCAGCTCTCCAGGAACCCCTTGAAGCGTGCGACGGATGATGTCTTGAGTACCGTCGGTCGATCCTGTATCGAGGATGCTCCATGAGTCGATGAAGGGCTTTGCCGACTCCAGCGTCTCCTGGATGCGGCGTGCTTCGTCTTTCACGATCATGTGAAGCTTGATTGCCCCCACGGCTTCATATGCAGTAAATAATTCCAAATTATGTGAAGAAACGTAGTATTGTCGAATCGGCACCATCTGCTGCTTTTCAACCATAGCCCACGTATTAACTTCCCAAGTAGCACGCCCGGAAATCTCCATATGCTCCGTTGCTAGTTGTTTGACAAGATTACTAAATGGAACTACTAGAACGGCTGGGCATACCAGAATGGCACCACAAAAGCGCCAGTAGGGAGTTTCAACAGGGACCGAACTTGAAAACGGTAAACAGCCTGGGATCTCGATTACTTTGGATTTACGACGTTCTACAGCCGCCAAAAAATCCAAAATAATTTGTTCTGCTATATCAGGCATATGAAAAATGCCATAGTCGACCCAAACAAAAGTATCAATGTTTGGATTATTCTTCTGCGACCATTCTAGCCACTCTGTTTTTTGATGTTGTATACAAAGATAATCAAGAGTGTCTTTGTTAGGATTATTTGAATCGGGAGCGCACGGGAGAATCTTCATCTGATGCGCTGCACGCCATAGCCAACAATCTTCGAGCTTAGTGTCAGAATAGAAATCAATGTCAATAGGCAGAGCAAGCAATTTAGCGCCAAGCGCACGATATTCGGCTTGCCTTCTAGGATGTGTAAGAAGCGGCACATACCCAGTAACGAGTTTAATGCTCACGCTAGTACCACTGAGCCTCGATGGAAACCAGAGCTTCCAGAGTCGTCGGCAGGAAATCGGCACTGGTCGTGTACCAGACCTCGATGTCGTCACCCTTGATCAGGACGATCTTACCAGACTGGATTTTGATCCGTTCCTTCTTGCCGGAACCGCTGTTCAACACGACGCTCTTGTTAGTCTTCACACCGTTGACGACCAGATAGAACGTGATGGTTCCAGCGGTGAGAACGTTCGAAAGCTGCACGAGCATCGAGACTGGTGACGCCTTGCGCTGCAGCTCCTGAGTCTTGATAGCGGAACACCCACAGAGCGACATCTTCTTGTCCGTCTGCGCTGCCGGTATGTTCTTTTCCTGCCACCCGTTCTGAAGGCCGCTCAGAACACTTCGAACTAGAGTGTCGTTGCCTGGCATTAGCGAGCCTCCAGCTTGACAGCGATGATCTGAATCGGCTGATTGGCGTCGTCGCTCGTCCCCGCGCCCATGCTGTTAGCGCCGTCGCGACCGAGATGCACAGCGAGCGCATCATTCAGCTTGAAAAGAGGTACAGACAGACTGACAACGCCTTCAAACACCTGCCCCAGCACGCTGTAGTTTATCGGGACAGCTGCAAACCCAGAATAGGAAAATGCTACTGATGAGTCTTCTCCAGTAGCTTGTGCCTTAGCTTTCATCGCCAGACGAACATTACTTCCAGTTCCAGTAGCTTGCATAATGAATTGGATCGTGGCACGCAGCTCGGCATGTACGAGTTGCGCCAGAGGCCAAATGCCAGACATAGCCGCAAACCCGGTCACACCGTCTTCAATCTCCACCGACGGTCTGTCATTGGCGACGACCGTGGATGCTCCTGGCTCCACGGGTTCCATGACTGGGTCTTTAACAACTTCTTGCCACGCACGAACAGGATCACCGCCGTGCGCTGCAACGAGCCCATCCAATGTCGTCTGCTCACCGCCAGACAACGCGCTGGCGAACCAGACATCACAGTTTCCTATCCCAGTGTCGATATGATCATGCACCGTCACAATGGAACTGGCTTGAATTTCGGCAGCCAATCGGCTGGGGTCCACGACATGATTTGGAAATGCACTTGCGATGATGTAGGTGTATTTGTTCATATGACTACCCGATCTTCACAAGTGTCAGGGTGCGCGTTCTGAGCATCGAAGCCGTTCCACACGCGGCATCACGACACCATCGGCCCTCGATAGCCTGAGATCCATTGACAGTGCATACGCCAGCAACACAGAACGGAGTCAGGTAGCCTACACCGTCACTTAGAGAAACAGCCGCTCCAGAAATGGCTACTCCATCAGCATAGATGGAAAGATTGACGTTTTTATCAACACCCGAAATGTCGATCCAGCAAGCACCAGTGAACAAGCAGAGATAAGTGCCTGCCGCTGGCGTCAGCGTCATGCTGGTAGCCAATACCGGAGTTGCACTGGTAGTGGTGATAGTGCCATTCGCAGTAGCTACCGATGAAGAACAAGAACCTCCGGGCCCCGTCGGTCCTGTGGGTCCGGCACTTGGCCCAGTTGGACCCGTCACCGTGCTACCAGGACCGGTCGGGCCCGTGCCTAGCGGACCCGTCGGGCCCGTGACCGTGCTCGGAGTCCCGGTCTGGCCGGTCGGGCCCGTGACCGTGCTCGGAGTCCCGGTCTGGCCGGTCGGCCCCGTCGGGCCCGTGACCGTGCTCGGAGTCCCGGTCTGGCCGGTCGGCCCCGTCGGGCCCGTGACCGTGCTCGGCGCCCCGGTCTGGCCGGTCGGCCCCGTCGGGCCCGTGACCGTGCTCGGCGCCCCGGTCTGACCGGTCGGCCCCGTCGGGCCCGTGACCGTGCTCGGCGCCCCGGTCTGGCCGGTCGGCCCCGTCGGGCCCGTGACCGTGCTCGGCGCCCCGGTCTGACCGGTCGGCCCCGTCGGGCCCGTGACCGTGCTCGGCGCCCCGGTCTGGCCGGTCGGCCCCGTCGGGCCCGTGACCGTGCTTGCGGCTCCCACCTGGCCGGTCGGCCCGGTCGGGCCGGTGATCGTGCTCGCGGCTCCCACCTGGCCGGTCGGCCCGGTCGGGCCGGTGATCGTGCTCGCGGCTCCCACCTGGCCGGTCGGCCCGGTCGGGCCCGTGACCGTGCTCGGCGCCCCGGTCTGGCCGGTCGGCCCGGTCGGGCCGGTGAGCGTGCTCG
>Ga0315293_10006904_pt1 | contig 10575 bp, 8 predicted proteins | sample YL17G13_20_MG_FD_203071 | JGI IMG/M metagenome (GOLD analysis project Ga0315293, IMG submission 203071) | Sediment microbial communities from Yellowstone Lake, YNP, Wyoming, USA - YL17G13_20 | ecosystem: Environmental > Aquatic > Freshwater > Lake > Sediment | place: USA: Wyoming | collected... | reverse complement strand
TTATCTCCACGTTTGTCCGGATCCCTTCGTCACGGATAACCGACCAAGGCGCTGACCTGCTTGATGTGGCGTCGAATATCATGCCCCAGCACCCGTGCCGTTCCCCTTGTAACCGGACAGAAACCAAGTAGAGTCAGGATCAGGATTGACTTGCCGGCACCATTAGCCCCCAGCAAGCCAATGGTGCGTCCGGAAAGCTCGACGCTATGATCCGTGAGAATCTCACGTTTCCCCAAACAAACCGACAATTTGGCTAATTCCATAACAGTCTGCAATGATTCGATTCTTTGGTTAAAAACGCCGAAAAGGGGGCCAGGAGTTGCATATCTTAGAGCTGTAAAAAGCGCCTAAAGGGGGGCCACCGCAATCGACCGATGTTATGTATTTGGAAATGGTTCCAGATGCAAAAGGTCAGAAAGGATGTTGGCGGTGGAACATTATGAATTGATTAGGCGTCAGGTAATCATAGAAGGGAAAAGCCAGCGAGATGTGGCTAAGGAACTCCACCACTCCCGCAAAACCATAACCAAGGCATTAGCACTGAGGATTCCGCCGGGCTATCGGTTAAGTAAGCCACACCCAAGTCCGGTCATTGAGCCGGTCCGGCATATTATTGACGCATGGCTTGAGCAGAACAAGCACACCCGGCCTAAGCAACGTCAGACCGGTCAGAGGATATATGAACGCCTCCGGGATGTAATATGGCTTCAAGGGCCATTACGGTACGGTACAGCGATATATCAGGCAAGCAGCCGATCGTCAAAAAGAAGTGTTCATGCCACTGCAGTTTGAGCCAGGCGAAGAAGCACAAGTGGACTGGCAACCGAATAAATTGAGCGAAGTGATTACATTTGCCGTTGTTGATCATATTAAAAGTCAAGGATGGCATATGCTTTTACGGCGATGCAAACGTAAAAAGAACGGCAATCTGTATACCCTTAATTTATCGGCGTCTTTTTGCCACAGAGCTTCACTAAATTTGCGGAAAAACCTATTTTAAGCGTCCCGTGATAAAATATTTCTCTTTTGACGATTTTGCTCCATTGTACGGTTTTGTTATGTATATAAATAGACTAATAAACTCCATTTTCTTCACATTTGTGCCCAAATCTGAAATTGGGCACCTTACAAATCTTCCAAGAAAGGATGGAAAAGTGAGAGTTGCAGGACACTTTCCAAGCAATCCTGACACAATCATATTCGCTGATAAGCTATTCAGTGTAGATAAAGGGAATCCAAGAGCCTGCAATTGGATCATAGCTTAAGCAACCATACTCGAATACGTAGAAATAGCCCCCGCGTAGCAAAAGAGTGGATAATGGTAGCCGGGCAAGAGCCGAAGCGATGCAAATCGCGAGGCCCATGGAGGAGAGTCTTCGGCCCTAAGAGTGGTTAGGCCATTGACAACTTGATCCCAGAGGTGGTAGCATTCTACAATGAGCATTTGGCAGAGCAGCAATCTAGACCATTCTAAGGATTCATAGAACATGAAGAGTGAAGGCCAGAATTCCGAACCTCAGTCCGAGTCTATCACGCCGAGACAAGCCCTAATTTACGCTGCATTGACAGGATGGAAAGGCGACGAACCTAATCCTTGGTTTTGCCCTGTAGCGATCAACGATCTTCTCGCGTGGGCAGGATCCTATCATCCTGAACCAGTTGATTCCCTGCCACGAGCATTTGAGGAACTTGTACTGGAAGGTTTGTTTTTTGAAATCTGCCGGGGCCTATTTGATCCTCCATACTATTACTGTTCATTCGATTCAAGATTCCTGGAAGAACTCCCAGATGGCCCAGAGTATGTCGATTACTGGCGGAGTCTTGTCGACGACTATGATGAAGAATACGGCCGGAGCACTTGGCGTAGCCTGGGATTGTGCGCAGGTCAAGGAAGCCAAGGGCCTTCCGATTCGCCGTGGGGGCCCTGTCTGGGCGCATCATGCTGCTGGTTCGTGGATGGCGACGAACGATGTAATCATGACCTTCGTTTTGCAAAGGCTTGAAAGTCTTCTCTGACAGATGCGGCCATAATTTGGCGCCGTACATTGAATACGTTTGCGATTTTTTGGTCATAGCATAAATCTTTTGTAATTAATAACTTATGAAGTTGAGATTTTCTGGGAATAGGTAGATAAGGGAATTTCGGGTTGTAGGCTGGTTGTATAGATTTTGTGAGTCAAAATGAGGCCATTTTCGTGTTGCTATGTCACTCTATTTTAGCTTCTGTTCCGGTACGAAGTTGTGACCAGTAGTACCGCTGGCAACAAGATGACGAATAGAGGTGTGTTATTCTTCATGATGTGACTCCATTGCTTTATTTCGACCCTTTGTTTCTGAGACAGCGAGGAACTTCTCTGGCCTCGCTCGATTTCAATCGACATCACCTTTTGTGGATTTCGATCAATTCCCATGGTATCCAGACAAGGCTGAAAGTCAACGACCAAAAGCCAATACCAATAAACACAGAAGGTGATATCGGGTAACGAGAAAACGTATTTACTCGGCGAAGATCTCGATGCCGTTGATCGCCGGATTTTCTATGTTCGGTGTAAACGTAATCCTCAGCTTGTCGTTAGTCACCGCAACGCCTTTATACTCACGTTGGATCGCCTTGTACGGACCGCCGGCCTCCTTGAAGATGTCGAAATCCTTCTCCGGCTTTTGTCCCTGCACGGCAAAAGAATACACCCGCTGGCCGACGCTGGTGATGCCCGTGAAGGTCTCGGCAAAATGCAGGCGGACAGTGTACTTACCGTTGGGAAGATTGAATTCGTACGCGCTCATGCTGTACCGCTCAGTCTGGAAGATCTGCGGGAACGCGACATTCGGAACTTCGTAGATCTCCATCCGCTCGATAGTCAATCCATCCAGCGGGCTTAGCGATGCACCGGGAGCCTTGACCTCATCGGGCAGCCAGAGGTTGCCATTCTTGTCAGTATAAGGCTGATAGGCCCCACATGCCACCCGGATCACCAGATTGGCTGCAGCCGGAGGTGTGGGCAGTGTCGGCAAAGCCACCTTGAAGATATGTTGGGCAAAGTTGTATAAATTCTTGCTCCAGGTGTTTGCATCGTGACCGTGGGAATCGACGTTCCAGATGTGAGGAACGCCTTGCTCCTTCAGATAATTATGTACACCCTGGCTGATATGGATCAGGCCGTCCTTATCGCCACAACTGAGATATAACAGCTTCAACTGTTCTTTAACCACTGCTGGATCAGGCACCAGTTCGGCCGGGGCCTTGGTATTGGGGGCTGATGAGAATCCGCCGATCCAGGCAAATACGTCGAGGTGAGCGAGACCGAAGTTCAGGGACTGGCCGCCACCAATCGACAATCCGGCCAGGGCCCTGTTCTCGCGGTTCGTGTACACGGAATACTTAGCCTCGATGGCGGGAATCACGTCCTTGAGCAGATCGTTCTCGAAATTGGCGAAAGCCGGCGCGCTGGCGAAGACATTTCCTTCGGCTCGGTCGTTCTTCTGGGCCCGGCCGTTGGGCATCACCACAACCATCGGCTGGATCTTGCCATCGGCCAGCAGGTTGTCCAGGATGTTCTCCGGCTGGCATAGGCGCTGCCATTCGGTCTCGTCGCCGCCGATACCGTGCAACAGATATAGCACGGGATATTTGCGATCAGTTGAATAGCCGGGCGGCGTGTAGACGAGCATCTTTCGGCTCGTCTCGACCGTCTTTGAGTCATATTCAACCATCGTAAGCTCGCCGTGAGGGATGTTCTCACGCTGGGTCCTGAACTCCGCAGGTGGATCGGCGAAAGCGGCTTTGTCGTCCGGGCCCAGTTCGATCAGTCCACCGAATCCGCCCCGCCCTCGGCCTCTGCGAGCATCCGCTGAAGGCTCGTTGCGTGGAGCTGTCTCAGACATAGACGCAGTGGAGGAATCGGAATCCTTGAACAGCAGTGGCGCGAACTCGTGCAGGCTGCGCCGCCAGGACAGGAACTCGTGGGCCGTGTCCGGGGAGACGTAGAAGACACTGTTGATACCGGCTTGTTTCAATACGTCGGCGTTCGCCTTGGGATCGCCGCCGCGTCTGTCGCGTCCGCCACTGAGTTCGCGGCTGCCGTAGCTAACAAATACCAGCTTAACCTTCTCCTTGAAACCAGGCGTGTTGTTGACATCATCCAGGGAGATGGTCCCGCCGCTGAAGAGGCCGATGTGCGAGAACTTATCGAGATTCTTCAAGGTAATCGACTTGGTCTCCATTCCGCCCATGGACAGACCGGCCATGGCGCGATGGGATTGATCGGAGAGCGTACGGAAGTTGGCATCGATGTAGGAGATCATCTCGTCGACGAGAACGGTCTCGAAGGGACCGATATCAAAATTTCTGAGGCCGCCGAACCGGATTTCGTTCGTCATGCCGTAGGTCATCACGATGAGGAAGGGCCTGATCTTGCCTTCGGCGATCAGGTTGTCCATGATCAGGTTGGCGTTGCCCTGGTTGCTCCAGGCAGTTTCATCCTCACCCCAGCCGTGCTGCAGGTACAGTACCGGATATCGTTTGGTCAGATCCTTGTCGTAGTCAGGCGGTGTGTATACAAAGGCGCGGCATGAGGTGTTGGTACTCTTGGATGGGAATAGAATCTGCTGCACTCGGCCGTGGGGAACGTCCATCAGTGCGTAGAAATCCTGGTCATGAGCGGGAATTTCGATGCCGCTTTCCCAACGAGTAGAACCGTAAAAGTTCAACGTGCCGGGATCGTTAAATGTTCCCCCATCAACTGTGAGATGGTAGTAGTGGAAGCCTTCATCCAGCGGCTTCTGGGTGACACCCGTCCAGACGCCGTCCTCGCCTTTGTCGAGGGAGAAGCCGCCACGTTCTCGTCCTCCCAAGCTCACGCGGACGCTTTTGGCCTCGGGGGCCTCGATGCGGAAACGAGCGTAGCGTTGTGAGTTGACCTGCGGATACTCCTGGCCGGGCTGGTTCAAGGTTGATGGCTTGAAGTCTTCCGTAATCGTTGGCTGGTCTGTCTGAGCTAAACAGGTTCCACCTGTTATTACGGCTGCCAACAAAATAATTATAAGCCTGTGATTCATTTGATAACCTCCGAAATTATTTAGTTTTTGACATATCTGCCCGATTCATTGACTCACATTTTATCTATTCCATCACTTAATCCTTAAAAAGAAGCGATGTGAATTGATGCACTTGGCTTATATACTATTATTTGTCAGAATGATGTGCTCTTCAAATCGATCTGCAATCCACGAAAGTTTTAGCGTCTTGGTCGCTACCTTTAATTCATCAAGAACACCATCTGTTTATATGATACCGCTCAGAAGTGTCAGGAGTAAAATGAAAAACGGAATACCGGCAAGATTTTTCACCTCGCCAGCGGTGAAGTTCGCAAGTATAATCTGCATTATGGTCTTGGAAACAAATATATTTTCGCTCAATAGGAGGCTTTTATCGTGATCGATAAACATACGAAACTACTGGTGTTAATCCTGACCATATTCGGCAATGTGGCTGTTGCGGCCGAACCGGCGATGGTCAGTGCTGACGCTCACAAGTTGCCCTTCGCCACGCCGCTGATGTGGAAGTCCACGGATATCCTGATCAAGCCGATATCCGATGAAACGCACAATATCGTGTCCGTCAAGGATCCGACAATCGTTCGTTACAACGACAAATGGCATATCTACGCAACCACCGCCAATACTCAAGGCCATTGGAGCATGGTCTATCTGAGTTTTGCGAATTGGGCGGAAGCCGCTGATGCCAAACCCTATTACATTGACAACAATCCGAACCTGCGCGGCTATCATTGCGCCCCGCACATCTTCTATTTTACCCCACACAAGAAGTGGTACCTGATCTACCAATCTCAGCAGCCGCAGTATTCAACCACAGATGATCTCTCCAAGCCGGAGACCTGGACCAGGCCTAAGAACTTCTTTGATTCTAAGCCGGCCGGTGCCCCGCGGCTCTGGATCGACTACTGGATGATCTGCGACGACACGCACGCTTACCTGTTCTTCACCGGTGACAACGGGCGCGTGTATCGCAGCCGGACCAGGATCGAGGACTTTCCCAAGGGCATGGGTGACCCGGAAGTTGTCATCGAGGGTTCTCGGAATGACGTTTTCGAGGGAAGTATGACCTACAAGATCAAGGGCACGGGTACTTATCTGACATTGGTCGAGGCCTTGAGCCCGGCACGGTATTATCGCGTCTGGACATCCGACCGCCTCGACGGCGAATGGAAGCTCGTTCCTGATGCAGATACGTGGCAGAAGCCTTTTGCCGGAATCAACAACGTCACTTTCGAAGATGGTGTGGCACCCTGGACGAGGGACATCAGCCACGGAGAACTAATTCGCGACGGGTATGATGAGACACTGACCATCGATCCCGAGAACCTCCAACTCCTTTATCAAGGACGCGATCCGGCGATTAACAGACGCTACGACCAGTTACCCTATCGACTTGGTCTGCTGACAGTGGATCGTACCAGCAAGTAGGACTAATCCCATGATTCCAATGAAAGTCTATACCTCGAAAATGAATATAGCGGTCTTTCTAACCGTTACGATGGCTGTTTCCATTTTCGCGGCTGTCTCCAAGGTTGCAGTGACGCCGGAGCAGCCGGTAAAACTTTTCCCGTTAAGAGATATAAGGTTGCTTGAGAGTCCTTTTTCCGAAGCGGTTAAGGCCAATCGTCAATATCTCCTGGCTCATGATCCCGACCGGTTGCTTGCGCCGTTCCGGCGTGAAGCGGGGCTGGAGCCCAAGGCACAGCCATACGGCAACTGGGAGAGCGGTGGGCTCGATGGACATTCAGCCGGACACTACCTCTCAGCGATTTCACTGATGATTGCGTCTGGTGCCGATCCGGAAGGTGAGTTCCGTCGTCGCCTCGATTATATGATCGACGAACTTGCGGATGTCCAAAAGGCCAGCGGCAACGGTTACCTCGGGGGTATCCCTGAGAGCAGAGACTATTGGAGACGTGTTGCAGAGGGCTATGTCGAACTGATGCGGAATAAGTGGGCTCCCTGGTATAACCTCCACAAGATGTATGCCGGGCTTCGGGACGCTTACCTTCACGGGGGCAACGAAAAGGCTCGTGATTTGCTTGTTCGCTATGGAGACTGGTGCGAAAAAGTCACGTCCGGCCTGACCGACGCACAGATGCAGCGGATGCTCGATACGGAGTACGGCGGCATGAATGAAGTGCTGGCCGATATCTATGCGATTACCGGAAACAAGAAATATATCGAGTTGGCCAAACGCTTCAACCACCGAGCCATTTTCGAACCCCTGGAGAATCACCAAGACCGGCTTACTGGCCTGCACGCCAATACCCAGATTCCAAAGATCACCGGCATGGAGCGTATTGCGGCCTTGGTTCACGATGAACAGTTGCACACCGGCGCCGAGTTCTTCTGGGAAACCGTCACGCAGAACCGCAGTGTGGCCTTTGGCGGCAATAGCGTCAGTGAGCATTTCAATGATCCCAAGGACTTCAGCCGCATAATTGGGCATCGGGAGGGACCGGAAACCTGCAATACCTATAACATGCTCAGGCTCACCAAAGAGCTTTTCAAGGCGGAACCGAAGGCCGCTTATGCCGACTTTTACGAGCGTGCGCTTTACAATCATATCCTGGCCTCCATCAATCCGGAGCGGCCCGGATACGTCTATTTCACCCCGATCCGCCCGGTGCACTACCGGGTGTATTCCCAGCCTGAGCAGGCATTCTGGTGCTGCGTCGGCACCGGCATGGAGAATCCCGGAAGATACGGCGAGTTCATCTATGCCCGGGCGAAGGACAGAGTGTATGTGAATCTCTTCATTCCCTCTGAACTCTCGGTGCCTAATGCCGGACTGGTTCTTAGGCAGGAGACGACATTCCCCGATGAAGAGCGTACGCAGCTTAATCTTCAACTCAAGAAACCGGTAACCTTCACACTGAATATCCGCCATCCCACTTGGGTCAGCGAGGGCGATTTTGCGGTTAAGGTCAACGGGCGGTCTGTTGCCGTCGAGTCGACTCCGTCTTCCTACGTCGTGATTCGCCGCGAATGGAAGAGTGGCGATCGGATCGAAGTCAGTCTACCGATGCGCACCACGATCGAGCGGCTCCCCGACGGATCCGATTGGGTGGCCATTCTGCATGGACCGATTGTGCTGGCGTGTCCCGATGGCATGAACAACATGGATGGCCTGTTTGCAGACAGTGGCCGCATGGCTCATGTGGCGCATGGCCCGATGGTTCCATTGGATCGTGTACCCGCACGGCTCTCAACAGAAGAGGATCTGTCCGGGCATATCGTACCCGATCCGGCCGCAGGCCCCCTGAACTTCCGGATCAAAGATGTGATCGAACCGACTGTATCCGAGGGTTTGCCATTAGTGCCGTTCTTTAGTCTGCATGAACGGCGTTACCAGATGTACTGGGCACTGACCTCACGCGAGAAGATTGCTGCGAAAAAGGAAAGACTCGCTGCCGAAGAGCGTGCCCGCGCCACCCGCGAGGCCGCCACAATCGATCAGGTTTCGGTCGGTGAGCAGCAGCCGGAGGTGGAGCACGAATTCAAAGGCGAGAGAACCGAGACAGGGATTAACGAAGGACGCCGCTGGCGTCATGGTTCCTGGTTCCAATACACCCTCGATACGCACGGAGAAAGTGCTGTCGACATAGAGGTGACCTACTGGGGCGGCGACAGAGGTCGCAAGTTTGATATTCTGGCCAACAGTAAACGGATTGCATCCGAGGAGCTGAAGGGGAGCAAGCCCGGTGAATTTTTTGCTAAGCGCTATTCCATTCCGGAATCCGTGCTCAAAGCAGCTTCCAACGGACGTGTTACTATTAAATTCGTAGCAACCCGATGGCTGGCCGGCGGGATCTATGATGTGCGCCTGCTGCGACCTGAGAAATAATAATGGAGGAGTATCGAACAATACCATTCTGTGATTCATGGTTTTTTTGCAGGGTGATAACTATTCTACGGTTTACCGCAACAATTAATAGTATAGTGGAAAAGTCATTATGAAGATGAATCAATTATACATTGTTATAAAATTATCGAGTCTTTGTACTTTGGTTCCCGTGGGGTGTAAATATTATTTCCACATAACTCATTATAGAACAGTGGCATAGGGTCGTCACGGATGAAAGTAATTGCCTGTTGAAGGAGGATTTCGTAGTGTATCCGTACTATGAAACAGAAAATATGGATTATGCTGGCTACTTACCTTGCCTATTGCATCGACAAGGAACTCTACCACGCTATTGACTATCTCAGGGAACAGGTACGAGTCCTTGTGGAGCATCAGGAAAAGCAGAATAAACGTATTCGACTGACCAACAGCCAGCGGATGAGAGTGGCGGCTAAGGCCAAACGGCTCAGTCGAGAGATGCTGGAGCAATGTACAGAGTTGTTCACGGCAGATACTATCATGCAGTGGTATCGGGAACTCATTGCCCGGAAGTATGATGGATCTCAGAACCGAACATCACCTGGTCGACCGCAAATAGGCCAGGAGATTGTCAATCTGGTGATTCGTTTCAAAGAAGAAAATCCACGCTGGGGATACCAGAAGATCACCGATCAAATCGTTTATCTGGGCCACAAGATCAGCAAATCCATTGTAAAGAATATATTGATCGAAAACGGTTATGATCCTGAGCCAGACTTAACCGTCAGATCAACCTGGCATGAGTTTATCAAGAGTCATTGGGACGTATTGTCCGCCTGTGACTTCTTTACCATTGAGCTTCTTGTGGGCCGAAAACTGGTCCGCTGTACAGTATTCTTTGTTATAGAGCTTTCTACCCGGAAGGTCTTTTATGCTCCTATCAAGCTTCAGCCGGATGGGGCCTATATGAAACAAGTGGCAAGGATTCTTACCGATAGTGAAGATGGCTTTCTGCAAGGAAAACGTAATTTAATCTATGATCGTGATCCGCTGTATAGAACCGATGGATTCCATGAGATACTGAAGAGCATCGGCGTGAAACCAGTGCGGCTTCCTGCGCGAAGTCCAGATTTGAATTGCTACGCCGAACGCTATGTCAAATCCGTAAAATCCGAGTGTTTGGATCATCTGATTTTATCGTCTGTGGATCAGCTTGAATATGTTCTCCAGCAATACAGTGAGTATTATCATCACGAGCAGATTCATCAATCGTTAGATCGAATCATAGAGCCTAAACATATAATTGATGACAAGGCTGAGATCGTTTGCATCGAACGCCTGGGTGGTTTGCTGAAGTCGTACCATAGACTGGCTGCTTGAGCAAGTAGGGGGGGGGCCGACTTCGGCAATCCAATTTGTAGAGGCAGATGTTTGCGTTATCTACAATGAAATACTTCACTTATTGTCACTGCATCTCTGGGCAGCCCCCAATGCGGCGGAGTATCTATGATGAAACGAAAGACATCCCTCTTTGGCTCAAGAGTTTATGCTCGGATGAGTTTTTGCACCCTACGGGAAAACAACAGTAGATGTTATCGGACGCCCCACCCTTAAGGGTGGGGCAGGAGGAACTTGTTGACAGCGTCGTAGTAGACGTTACTATTTATAATCCAGGTGGCCCCCATTTGGGC
>Ga0315293_10006903_pt1 | contig 10575 bp, 3 predicted proteins | sample YL17G13_20_MG_FD_203071 | JGI IMG/M metagenome (GOLD analysis project Ga0315293, IMG submission 203071) | Sediment microbial communities from Yellowstone Lake, YNP, Wyoming, USA - YL17G13_20 | ecosystem: Environmental > Aquatic > Freshwater > Lake > Sediment | place: USA: Wyoming | collected... | reverse complement strand
AAATCTATCTGTTGAATTCTGGTTAAATTACTCAAGTACCTGGGCTAAATATGATGACTTTCAAACAAATAGTTATGGTGTAAGTTATATTAATTCAATAACAGATTTTAGTACAGATTTAAAAAATTGTTTAGGAATAGTAAAAGTTACTTATAGAGATAAGATTCATTGGTCTAATCCTGTTCGATTAAATTTTATAACATCTGCTAATCCTTTTGTAACTTTTATAATTGATGCTCACTCAGAAGATGTAGATAGAACTGAATTTGATATCTTCGATGCAGAAGATAATAGAGTTGATACTTGGAATAGAATGAGATACTAATGGCTAATTATTCTGGAATATATCTTCATTATGAAGGGACAGACGCTCAATGCAGCGGATTACAACAGATCAGAGAAATAACTTATTCTAATGATCTTCGAGCATTAAGATATATAAATTTAAATGAAGACGTATTATATCTTTATACTTCAAGTCCTGGTTACTTTGAAGTAACTTCAAGTGGGGTTAATCTTGTAAATAATTTATATCTTAATAATGAATCTATTAATAATATTATTTTAGACTCAATGGGTTCATCTCATATTGATTCAAGTACAGTTAATTTCACTTATGATTCAACTCTTAAAACTATTACTGCATCTGTTATTGCAAGTGGTATATCTCATGCAGATTTATCTAATTTAGATTCTGATGATCATACTCAATATATTAAAGTTGATGGTACAAGAGCTTTTACTGGAACTATTGCTGGTGTAACACCATCTTTAGAATCAGACCTAACAACTAAAGCTTATGTTGATGCTCTTTTTACGGGCACTCTATGGTTAGAACCAGTTCAGGATAAAGACCTGACATATCCACCATCTGGTGTAGATGGTGAAAGATATATTGTAGGTCCTTCAGCATCTGGTGATTGGTTGGGGTGGGACGATTATGTTGTAGAATATAATTTGGCTTCAGGTGTTTGGGAAACTACAATTCCTGTTTCAGGTAATGCTGTTCTAATTATAGATGAAAGTTCACAGTATTCTTATAATGGTGATTGGATTTTAATTAGTTCAAGTGACCACGGTGCATTAGGAGGATTATTAGATCAGGAAGATCATCCTTGGGCAGTTACTGTTGATGGTACTCGACCATTAACTGGAGATTGGGATGTTGGAAGTTACCAAATTAGAGCAAGCACTTTCTACTCAGATATTGCATCTGGAACAGCACCACTAACAATAACCAGTCCTACATTAGTTTCTAATTTAAATAGTGATAAATTAGATAATCAAGAAGGTTCATATTATCTTTCCAGACCAAATCATACTGGAACTCAAACAGTATCTACAATATCCGATTTTGATACAGAAGTTAGCAATAATACTGACGTAGCAGCAAATACTTTAGCAAGACATAGTGCAGCAACAATATTAGATACATCTTCACTTAATCTTGGAATCACAGATCAGACTATATCAGGAATAGTTTTACCTGCTGGTGTAGATCATGACCTATTAGCAAATTATGATGCTAATGATCACATTGACCACACTACGGTTTCAGTTATTGCTGGAACAGGATTAACCGGCGGGGGAACTATTGCTGCCAATAGAACACTCGATTTAAATAATACTGGAGTAGTATCAGGAGTATATGGTTCAGCAACTCAGTCACCAACTTTTACGGTAGATGCTCAAGGTAGACTTATATTAGCATCAAATACAACAATTTCTATTCCTGCATCAGGTATATCAGATTTTAATGAAGCAGCACAAGATGCGGTTGGTGGTATCTTAGAAGATACAGGTACTGTTAACTTTACTTATACTGATGCATCAAATATAATTACTGCTGATGTTACTCCTTCAGGAGTAGACCATGATCAACTTCTTAATTATACTGCTAATGATCATATTGATCATAGTACTGTCTCAATTTCTGCTGGAACGGGATTAACTGGTGGTGGAACAATTGCCTCCAATAGAACAATTTCTTTATCACATCTTGGATTAGAATCTCTTGCTGATCCGAATGCTGATAAAATAGCATTCTGGGATGATACGGCTGGTGCTTTTACTTGGTTAACACCAAATACTGGTTTAAGTATTTCTACTACTAATTTAAATTGTACTATTACTCAGTATACTGATGAATTAGCACAAGATGCTGTTGGAAATATTCTAACTGATACATCGAGTGTTGATTTTGAATATGTTGATGCGACCAATCAAATTACAGCAACAGTATTACCTTCAGGAGTTGATCATAATCAACTTTTAAATTATTCAAGTAATCAACATACTGATCATACAGCAGTTTCTATTATTGCTGGTACTGGTTTAAGTGGTGGGGGAACCATCGCTGCATCTCGCACAATCACTTTAACAGATACACCCGTAGTTTCTGGTACTTATGGTTCAGCAACTCAAACTCCAACTATTAATGTTGATAATCAAGGTAGAATTCTTTCTGCAAGTAACACTACTATAGCAATTCCAAGTACAGCAATTACTGATTTTAATGAAGCTGCACAAGATGCGGTTGGTGAAATATTAACAGATACCAGCACGATTAACTTAACATACACAGATGCATCAAATCAAATTACGGTAGATGTAGTTCCTTCAGGTGTTAATCATGATCTGCTTTTAAATTATGTTTCTAATCAACATACCGATCATAGTGGTGTTTCTATCTCAGCAGGAACAGGATTGAGTGGTGGTGGAGCAATTACATCAGATAGAACTATTAGTTTAGCTAATACTGCTGTTTCTTCTGGAGTTTATGGATCAGCCAATCAAGTTGGTGTTTTTACTGTTGACTCACAAGGTAGATTAACAAATGCAACAAACACCACAATATCAACAGTAGCATCAACAATAACAGACTTTAATGAAGCGGCACAAGATGCAGTAGGAAGTGTTTTAGTAAACTCAAGTTCAATTGGTTTTCTTTATGATGATGCTGGTAATTATATAACTGCGTCTGGTATTCCTGGAGGAATAGACCATAATCAACTTTTAAATTACTCTGCTAATAGACACATCGATCACACCGCAGTAACTCTTACTGCTGGAAGTGGTCTAATTGGTGGGGGAGATATTTCTACAAACAGAACTTTAGATGTTAATGCTGGTGTTGGAATTTCAGTAAGTACTGATTCGGTCGCTTTGTCCCACTTAGGCATAGAAAGTCTGACTAATCCTGGTGCTGTTCGAATTTTGTTTTGGGATAATAGTACCGGAAATACCGGATGGTTAACACCAAGTACAGGAACAGTTATTACTGATACATCATTAACGATTAATCATAATACTTCTGTTAATTATGTTTCAGATGAACATGTTCTTCATAGTGGAGTAATTTTAACTGCTGGTAATGGACTTACTGGTGGTGGTGATATATCAACTAATAGAACATTCACTGTTGGTGCTGGAACTGGTATTACAGTTAACTCAGATGATATTCAAATTAAAAATGCTGATAGTTTAACTACAAATTATGTTCCTTATTGGGATGGGACTCAATTAGCAAATAGTCCATTAGTTCGCACAGCAGATAAAATAGGTTTAGGTGCTACTCCTACTGCTTATATTGATAATACTAATGCTTCTTTTACTTTGCCTGCAGGCGGATACACAGGATTTAAAAATAGTAGAACAATAATTGATGGTGCTGATGGTGGAGATGATTATATTTATAATGCACAAAATTATCTTGAACTTAAAGATGAAAATGGTTTATATGCTGGTATAAGAGGAAACTATCAACAAGTTATTCTTACCAGTGGAACCTTTGATTCTTCAAGAGGATTTTATGGTAATGATTTTACTCATCAACAAGATGGTGGAATAATTCAAACTGGTTATGGTTCTTATTTTCTACAGGCACTTAATGCTGGAACAGTATCTGGAGATTATACTGGAATGTATGTTTATAATGATCAAGCAGCAGGACATACTGTAGAAGGTGATATTACTAATGTTTATTTTAGAGCCGATTATGATGGAACAGTTAATGGTACTACTTATAATGTGAGAATACTTAATTTTTCTAATGTTGATTGGGGATTATACAATGATGGTAAAACATATCTTGGTAATGTATTAGCAATAGAATCAGTAGCAAATGATTGGTACACAAATAGAGCAGCGATACAGATAGGTGGACTTGGTGCTTATTGGGCAAGTAATACAGTTGCCGATTCCAGTTTTATTCAGATGGGTAAAAATATTATTGTTGATGCTTCTGGAAATTATGTTCCAACTGTTGATGGATCAGCAGGTTCTTATAAAATTGGAACTTCTACTGGTGGACATTACTGGTATACGAATACTGATTTAATTACAAATAGTCCATTCACACCAACATTAAATATGAGTCTAACAAGTACAGGACTAAATGTTACACAAACACTTAATCTGAGTACTTGTGTTGATGCTTCTGCAGACGTTGATAAATTTCTTGTTCTTGATACTACTGGTAATGTAGATTATCGTACTGGAGTTGAATTATTAAGTGATATTGGTGGATCTACATCTACACATACTCAGAATGCAAATACTATCTTGATACCCAATAGTTCTGGTACTCCATCATATGATGATGTTCAGGACTGGTATAATAATACACGTAGTGGTGGACGTATCACAGGTGGAACAGTAACTGCACATGTACCAGCCAGTGGTACTATTGATATTACTGATCTTGAAGGAATGATATTCACTTCCAATTCGCTCGGTAGTCCTTTAATATATTTTAAGAAGACAGCTGTTACTAACGTCACTGTAACCAACGATCTTGCAGTATCGTGGGTATATTATGACTATGCTACTGATTCATATCTAACTACTACCGACCGTAGTACGATTCATGAATATGATCAGTTTACTCTTGCTCGCGTGTGGCGTTCAGGTAATAATGTAGAAGTTCAAAGTACAGGTCATAATCTATACAATAAAGAACGCCGTATGCATAATAGACTTATACTTAAGTATGGTAATATGGATCGTTCAAGTGGAGCGATATTGTCTGCCCATGCTACACCATTAAGATTAACATGTTCAATTGGAAATTGGTATGTGACTAATGCACCATTTAGTACTTCAGCTGCTGATACGTTCAACGTTTGGTATAAAACTGGTGGAAGTGCAACGTGGGTCGAGTCAGGTCCATTTACACTGTTTTCTTCCATATTCGATGGTGGTTCAAATACACTATATACTAGTTATCAAAATGGAAACAGCATTGGTTCATTAGGCGTGAACAAATACGGTGTATACTGGATATTCCTTTGCCCAGAGGGTGAACTGTACGCAGTGATGGGTACGGCAACCTATTCCAATATCGGCACAGCACAAGCGTCAAGCGTTCCATCGTCATTGCCACCATACTGTGTCGATTGGGCAAGACTGATTGGCAGAGTTATTATCAAGAACGGTGACTCCACGTTCTACTCAGTGGAAAGTGTGTTCGCTACATCATTCACCCAGAGTGCAGTCACTGACCACACATCACTTTCTAATTTGAATTCGACTGATTATACTCATCTAACAGCAGCAAATCATACTGATCTTACAGATAGTGGTGCAAGTACATTACACTATCATTCACATAATATTTTAAGTGTAAATCATGCTGATTCTACTACAGCTGCTGTTGTGAGAGGTGACATGATAGTTGGTATTGGTTCTACTCCAAAATGGACACGTTATGCATTAAGTGTACCAGCAGCTAATGTTAGAAATGTCTTTGGAGTAGATAATACAGAAACAGAACCAACTTGGAAAACCGCTCTTGATGCAACAAATCCAACAACTATAGCTGTTAGTGATAGTGCTGGGCCTGGTACTTCGTTAGTATTTGCACACAGAGATCACCAACATGCTTCACCAGCAACATGGACAGCCACAGCACATAATCTACTCAGTACTATTCATGGAGATACACTTGCTGATACTGTAGTTCGAGGTGACATTATGATTGGTAATGCTACACCAAAATGGTCACGTTTAGCTAAAGGAACCTCTGGTTACTTACTTAGAAGTGATGGTACAGATACAACTTGGGCTTCTCTATCAACCGCAGGGATTCAACCATTAGATGGTACACTTACAGCACTTGCAGGACTTACAGTTTCAGCATCATCGTTAATCGTTGGTACTGCAGCAGATACATTCCAAGTGACAGCATTTGCTGCAAATAAATTTCCAATGCGTAATAGTACAGATACTTATCTTGCCTCACACGATATGACGGATTTTGCACTAACATTTCTTGATGATGCAGATGGTGCAACAGTAAGAACAACCATCGGTGCGGCAGCAGCATCTTCTATCTCTGGTACACAAAATTATCTTGCTAAGTTTGGTGTTGCTGGAACTACTGTAGGTATCAGTTCTATTAGTGATGATGGAACAACAGTTTTATCTGCAAATGTTTTATCACTAACAAGTAGTAGAGCAACAACTCATACTGAATTACTAATTACTCCTCAGTCAGCACTTAATGCTGGTCAGACACTATATGGTGTTCATTTTGTACCTACTAATCTCGATCCTGCAACGGGTACGGCAAGTACGATTACTGCTTATCGTGTAGATTACTCGACTTGTGCATCAGTTGATAACAATGCTACATTCACTGGATTTCTATGTGTTGCTGGGGCATCTGATGATACCTATGGCTATCGATTCAATTTTACAGAAGTACCATCAGGAGTACTCAATGTAGAACAATATGGCTTGTATTGTTATAATAATTCAGTAATGAGTGAAACAGCACAATATCGTCCAATTCTTATTGAGTTATCAGGTATGACAAGAGATGCTGGTGCACCTATTGTTAAGGGACTACAGATTACCTTACCAACAGACTACACTGATTTCGGCACATGTTATGCTGGATACTTCGGCGGTGATGGTAGAACAATCTATCTATGTGACGATGATTGGGCGTTCAAGGCTACAGGAAAGTGTTACATCAGTCAGTCGCTAAATATTGGTAATACAACAGCGCAAACGTGGCACACCAATCGAGCAGTAATTCAAGCGGGTGGGGTCGGTGCTTATTGGGCAACTACTTCTACGGCAGATTCATCGTTTATTCAGATGGGCAAAAACGTCTACCTTAACGCTGCTGCTGAATACATTCCGATCACTGGTACCGGCACTGATTCTGCCGCATCGTACAAAATCGGGACTGGTACTGGTGGGCACTATTGGTATAGCGATGATAATTTGACGGCTGGAACACCATTTACGCCCACATGCATAATGAACCTGACGTCAACCGGCCTGCGCGTAGGCGACGCAACGGCTGCGGCTTACCCTATCCATGTGGTCAAAACTGGCACGAGTGGCGCTAATTTCGATATCGCTTCCTTTACTAATGGTGTTGTCGCTGGTGCTGTTGATACTACAACGAGTATTCTATTGAGACAGGTGTACAGTGGCACAACCGCCGATGATGCCGCAGCGATAGTGGCGGGAACTGAAGGGGCATGGAGTAGTACAGCAAGTACACGAGATAGTTACCTTGCTCTTAAAACATCACTTAATGGTAATCTTGTAGAATATCTAAGATTATCATCTGCTGGTATCACTACCCTTGCTGGGTATGGTGCTGGTATTGCTAAATTCAGTTCAGCAGGAGTTTTATCAAGTTCAACAGTAGATCACGGTACAGAAGTCACAGGATTATCAGATGATGATCATACACAGTATATTCTATCAAATGGTACAAGAGCATTTACTGGAACAGTTGAAGGAATAACACCAACAAGTACTGCTCACTTAGTAACAAAAGGATATGTTGATACCCTTTTTGCTGGAATTGCTTGGTTGGATCCCGTACTTGATAATGATTTATCTGGCCCTCCAGGATCACCTGTAACAGGAGCAAGATATATTGTTAATCCTACAGGATCAGGAGCATGGTTGGATCATAATAATGATATTGCTGAGTATAATGGTGCAACATGGGATTTCACTGATCCTGCAAGTGGAAATGCTGTTTTAGTAACAGATGAATCGGCTCAGTTTTCATGGAATGGAACTTCTTGGATACAAATTTCTACCACTGACCATGGTGCCTTGGCTGGACTTGGAGATGATGATCATACACAGTATCATAATGATGCTCGTGCATCTACATGGCTTGGTACAAAAAGTACAACGAATCTTGCTGAAGGTACTAATCTTTATTTTACTAATGCTAGAGCAATTACTGCTATGGGTGGTGTTACTCTTACAGCAGGTGCAGGATTAACAGGAGGTGGAGATTTATCAGCTGGACGAACATTTGATGTTGGTGCAGGAACAGGTATTACTGTTAATACCAATGATGTAGCCCTAAAAAATGCTGGATCCTTAACAGCAGATTACATAATGAAATGGGATGGGACTCAATTAGCAAATAGCATTTTGCAAAATGGTTCTCGTTCTATAGGAATTCTAACTACACCTAAGTCGTGGCATTCTTCATATACAGCAATAGACCAAATAGGTGGAGTTCAGTATTCTACTACTTCAGAATGTGGATTAGCAGTAAATGCTGTTTATGATAGTACCAGTAATCGATGGGAATATGTATCAACTTCAAGTGCTTCAAAAGTAAGTGTTGGTCTTGGTTCTGAATCTTTTGAAGTCGAATTAGCTCCTAGTGGAAATATAGATGAGGAAATTACTTGGTTACCATATATTTCATGTCATGATTCTACTGTGTATATAAATAATGGTACTGAAGATATTGATTTTCTCATATACGCTAATGCTCGTTGTGCATTTGGTGTTAATGCTGGAGATAATCATGTTGGATTTTATGATGTTGGTGGGGAAAGTGTTTATTGGGATACAGAATCAAGTACTTTATTGTTTAAAAATAATAAGATTCTTGCTTTTGGAAATACTGATTCTACTCCTCATGGTACAATTAAAAGTGATGGAACTGACTTAATAGTAGAATCAAAGAATAATGATCTTATACTAAAAACAACTGCTCATAATGGTGATGTAATTATAGATACTGAGTATGGTTTAGTACAGATAAATAATAGAATGTGGGTTCATTATGATGGTGTAGTTTATCTTGCAAACAATTCAGCAACGACACCAAGCTATCTTGATGATGGTACATGGAGATTTTACAATGATGTCAGTTCGGGTGACCTCAAGTTTGAACGACGCGAGAGTAGTACATGGGTAGAAAAAGGAGCATTTACGGCATGATAACACTATTTCAAATCTGGTACACGGATAAACCAATGCCAGAATTGTTTAAACCGTTTGTTGCTGATTGGAAACAATGGGCAGAGAATAAAGGATGGAATTATTTTCTACATGAACCAGTGTCAGTTTCTAATCAAGAAAATAGATATAATAGTGACTATGAACGAATCAAAATGGCTGCGCAATTGGCACCGTGCATGTATGTTGACATAGATATGAGAAGAGTAAAAGATTTTGAAATAAATCCTGAGTATCCTCAATTCGGAATACCGCATATAGCATTATTTTACTTACCAGATAATAAGATACCTTTAGAAGTTCTATCCGAATGTGAAAAGTATATGGTTAATGGAATTATTCCTGATAGTGTAATCTGTGGAATTTTTCATGATAAGATTATAATAAATGATACTTTCTATGAACATTATAGATATAGTAAAATGCTAAGAAAAGGACAAATCTAATGGGTCTCAAATTAGTTAGTGGAACATTAAGTGCTGGAAGTTATACTTCTGGAACATTTACAGTCAAAGCAAAAGCAGTATCCGGTGATAGAGATTTAACAGATGCTGGTACTGGAATAACAGCAACATATACTAAAGTTGGAGGCTTAGTCTTTATCCGATTTGCTTCTACTACAGGATTGATTTATGCTGGGAACGAAGAAGGCGTGACATTTTATCTATGTAATTGGCCAACAACTTTAATTCCAACAGTAGGTATAACCTGTCCTATACACTATACAGTAATAGATAATGGTGACTATTCTGGATATCTTTCTTGCACTGGATCTGATAAATGGTACGTTACGAGTAGTTCTTTAGCATTAGTTACTTTGGCTTCATCGAGTTCTAATAATTTTGCCCTGAAATATAAAGTAACTGGTCCACCAAGTAGTACTCAAGTAGGTATCTGTTACAGCTTATAATACGAATCTAATATTAAAAACTATACTATAAGTGAACCCTTAAAGGAGGACTAATGAAAAGAATTGAAATTAAGCAAATGTTTATGAATTTAGTGCAAATTATTAATAAACATAAAGATGCAACAAATAAAGAATTTGCACTTTTTTTAATCGAAAACGAAGATTATCTTAAAGATGTCGTAGATAAATTTGATAAAGTTCGTACACCATTAAGTATTGAGGATCAAAATGAATTTAATTTGTTTCTAACTGAACAAAAAAAACTCATGATCTCTTATTCAAAAGACCCACCTAAGTCTGTGAATGGTTCGGTATATTTTAATGTACCTAAAGAAAAAATAGATGAATATACAGAAAAATATAATGAGTTAATAGTTAAATATAATAGAGTAATAGAAATAGTTAATAAAGAAGATAGTGTTATG
>Ga0315293_10006902_pt1 | contig 10576 bp, 6 predicted proteins | sample YL17G13_20_MG_FD_203071 | JGI IMG/M metagenome (GOLD analysis project Ga0315293, IMG submission 203071) | Sediment microbial communities from Yellowstone Lake, YNP, Wyoming, USA - YL17G13_20 | ecosystem: Environmental > Aquatic > Freshwater > Lake > Sediment | place: USA: Wyoming | collected... | reverse complement strand
GAGGTTTTGCTCGGGGGAGGGAAAGCCCCTGCTTACCTCGCCAACGTCTGCGTCGCTCCCGCGGGCAGGCGGCGGGGCGTCGGTGCGGCCCTCCTCGAGAGGGCCCGAGCGCTGGCCCGCGACTGGGAATGCGACGGGCTGTTCGTGCACTCCCTCGTTGTCAACGAGGTCGCAGAGAGGTTTTACCTCGGTGCGGGATTCGTGGTTGAGGCGGAGGAGGGGGCGGCCGAGGCAGCGAGGAGGGGCCACTGCTTGGACGGGGTTGAGGGGTTGGGGAGGAGCGTGCTTTACCGAGACGCGACGTTTCTGAAGTAGAATGTGTAAGGAAGAGAAAGCAATGGACTGAACTGAACCTCGAAAAGGAAGGGAAAAGCCGCGTTGTTGTTGCTTTATTGGCGGTGTTTTTGTTTTGAGATTTAAAAAGAGTGTGATCGACAACGAAGAAAGAAATCGGCAAAGAAAATGAAAAAAAAACTCATCTCTCTCTCTCTCTCTCTCTCTCTCTCTCTCTCTCTCTCCTTCTCTATTCATACATATTTTCCGCGGCGGCAGCAGCGCCGCCGTCGCCGCAGCCTCGGCCGCGGCGGCGGGAACGGAGACGCCCTCTCCCGCGGCCAGGAGCCGGCGGTTTCCTCCTTCCCTCTTAATCGAAAAAGTCCGGCTTCCTCTGCGGGTCGAGCTCGTACTGGATAGGGTCGTATTTGTTCCTCCCCCGCGGCATCGACGGCGAGGAACCTCCTCCTCCCTGGCTCCTCTTCCTCCTCCTCTCCTCGGCCTGCCTGCGCCTCTCCTCGGCGACCTCCGCCGCCGAGAGCACCAACTGCCTCAGGAAGTCGGCGCGCGGCGGCGGGCCCCTCGCCGGCGCCTCGAGCGCCGCGAGCGCGGAGAGCGGGTCGTACCTCGCCCGCGAGCCAGTGGGGGCGTCGCCCACCGCCGCCGAGAACGACGCCGACATCGACGAGCCCACGCGGCCCGTGCCCCCGACACGCGAGGAGCCCCGCTGCTGCCCGGCCGCGACGGCGTCGGCGAGGGCGCGTACGGGCGACGGCGCCCGCGTCGCTCGGGAGGAGTTCCTGCCTCCGCTGGCCCTCGCCGCGGCGGCCTCGCGCTCGTCGGCCGAGCGGCGCAGCGAGCGGCGCGCGAGCGCGGCCTCGTCCATCCACATCGGCGCGAGCGAGTCCGCCGCCGCGGCGAGCACGGAGCCCAGCAGCATGGCCGGGGACCCCTCGCCCTTGTGGGCCAGCAGCGAGGCGATGCCTTCTCCGGCGATGGTTCCGTCGGTGGTGGCGTCGGGAGGAGGCCTCGAGGAGCCGCCAGAGAACCTCGCCGCGATCGCTGCCGCGGCCTTCTCCCGCAGCGTCGAGGGGGAGTCGCCCTCCGCGGCGCGCTCGAGGGCGGCGCGGGCCTTGACGACGGCCTCGGCGGCCTCGGCTGGAGTGAGGCGGCCAGCGGTGGCGGCGGCGGCGGCTGCGTTGGAGGAGAAGGCGTCTGAGGCGGAGGCCGCCGTCGCTGTCGAAGACAGAGACGTCTCTCCTCCACCGCCGCCGCCGAAGCGAGAGGCTATCTTTCCAAAGATCCATTTCGAGGACGACGGCGACCGCGACGCCGACGAAGAGGGAGAGCCAGCAGCAGCATCAGCAGCAGCAGCTCCCCCGAAGGCGGGCTGCCCGACCGCGCCCTTGACCGCGGCCTCGGCGGCGGAGGAAGAGGAGAAGACGCTGCTGTCGCCCCTGCTGCCGCTGCCGCTGCCGCAGCTGAGAGCTCTGGCAGCAGCAGCAGAGGCAGCGGCGCCGCCCGGGGCTCCTTCGACCCTCCCCGCGCGAGCGCCCGGCAAAGGAGGAGCCGCCGCTGCCGCTCCCCCGACGTCTGCCGCGGCTGCGCCCCCGGCCCCGTCCGCTGCCTCCTTCGCGGCGACCGCAGCGGAGGCGCTCAGCGAAGCCGCGGCTCCCGAGGCCTTCTCGGCCGCGGCGGCGACGGCCTCTGCCGCCGCGTCTCCGCCGCCGCCGCCGCCTCCGCCGAAGCGAGACGCGACCTTGCCGAAGAACGACTGAGAAGAGGAAGAAGAGGAACTCAAGGCGGCAGCGGAGGACCGCCCGACCGCGCCCTTGACCGCGGCCTCCGCCGCCGCCGCCGCTGACGAGATCACCGGAGTGCCTCCGGCTGCCTGCCCCGCGGCGCCCGCTGCCGCGTCGGCGGCGGCGGCGACGGCCTCCTTCGCGGCCGCGAGCCCCTCCATGGCCCCGGCGACGGCGCTCGAGTCGCCCGTGAGGGCCCTGGAGCGGCCGGCGTCCCGCGCCGCCGACCTCGCTGCCGAGAGCGCCTTGTCGGCCGCGGCCCTCGCCGCGGCGGCCGAGGAGCGCACCTCGGACGGCGACGACGGGACGGCGCCGAGCGCCCCCGCTGCGCCCCCGGAGGCCTTGGCCGCGGCGGCCCTTGAGCTTTCGTGGGAGGAAGCCGCTGCGCCGACATCGGCGTCGGAGGCAATGGAAGAAGCGGCGCCGGTCGCGCTGTCGAAGAAGCCGCGGGCTGATTCTCCGGCCTTGGCTGCAGCCGCAGATGCAGCCGCAGCAGCGTCCTTCGCGGCGACCCCCGAGCCTTCGTGAGACGAAGCCGCGGCCCCCACGCCCGAGTCCTTGGCGGAGGCCGCGGCCCTGCCCGAGCCGGCGCCGGCCGCAGCAGAGCCAGCAGATGCAGCAGCGGCGCTAGGAGCGGAAGAGGAGGAGGGCGACGACGACGAGGGGACGGAAGCGCCGAGCGCCCCCGCGGCCCTCGAGGCCGCCCTCGAGCCCGTCGCGTTTTGCCAATCAAAGTCCTCCCCGCGCTCGCGCCGCCGGAGCAGCTCCAGCTCCTCCTCGGAGGGCTTCTCTCCGCTTGCCCAGAAGCGTCCCGCGATGCGGTCGATCATCGAGCCGCCCTTGCCCAGGGAACTGCCGTCGAGCGTGTCTCCCGGGAGCAAGGGAAGAGGGGCGATTCGAGAGGGAGGAGGGGAAGCGGCCGGGGAAGTGGAGGAGGAGGATGTGGCCGCTGCCGCCGCCGCCGCGCCGGCTCCGGCTCCGGCCCCGGCTCCTCCCGCGCCGCCGTCGCCCCCGCCGGCAGAAGGGGAGGGGACGGCGACCATCCAGCCCCCGCCCTGCGACGGGTCCTTCTGAGCAGCAAAAGAAGAAGAAGGCGAGGAGGCGGGGAGAGGGGAAGGGGTCAACTTTCCGCCCATTGCTCCCGCTGCCACTGCCGCTCCCGCCGCTGCTTCCGCCGCCGCCGCCGCCGCCGCCGGAGCAAAGGCGGCAGCAAAGGCGCCACCGCTGCCCCCCGCGGCACCACTAGCCCCTCCTCCTCTTCCACCTCCGCCAATGAGCCCGCCGGCGAGCGCCGACCTGGCCTGCGCCGGGGTCAACGGGCGCGACGATTCGCCCCCAAAGGACGACGACGACGACGGCGAGCCGGGGCCGGGCCCGCCAATCCCTCCTGCGCCTCCGCCTCCGCCTCTTCCGCCCCTTCCACCAGCGACAGAGGCCCCCTTCCCGCTGCCTCCCCCACGAGACAGGGCACAGAGGCCCATAATCATCAGGAAGCAAGCGACGGTCACCGCGGCCCTGTCCGCGGCCTCCCTGTCGACCTTGGCGTCGATCCCGAGGAGGCCAGCCGCGAAATCCCTCAGGATCGGGACGACGTCGCCCCGCCTCCCCGTTCCTGCCAGCAGCCACATCTTGACGGTGTGCTCCATCCCCAGGGCGGCCTCGACGACGGCGTCCTCGGCCACGCCCTGGGCTTTGATGCCAAACGTCCGGAGCGCCGAGCGCGCGGCGACCGAGGCGTCGTCGGCGAGGTCCCGAGCGACGTCGAGCCCTCCCAGAGCGTAGTCCCCCGCGGCGGCGGCGGCCTCGGACGCTTTCCTAGCTGCGACGCCCGCGGCCTCGCCCGCGACGCCCGCGGCGACGTCGGTCACGGCCGCGGCGACGTCTGCAGCCTGGTGGAAGGCCTCGACGACGACGGCGTAAGGCGGCGGCGGCGGCGGCGGTGGCGGGGCGCGGGAGCGGCGGAAGATGCCAGCCGAGGCGGAGAGGGGCGTCGCGGCCGCGGCGAGGGCGAGGACGCCCAGCGCCGTGGTCAGGACCGACGCGAGGAGCGGGCGCTTGCTTCCTCCCGGCAATGTCCTGCTCGTCGTCGGCAGGAGGGACGAGGACGCGGGCGGGGGCTGCAGGTTGAGGTGGTCGCCGAGGGCTAGATCGTCGGCTGACGACGACAAAGATGATGGTGCCGACGGCGATGACTTGGATGTTTTAGATTTTTGCGAGCATCCCGAGCGTGGTTTCAAGCGTTTTTTGGTGAGAGGGACGCGTCTTGATGTCGCGCATTGTAATTACGAGGCGCTACTGCAATCTCACCGGTGCAAGAGAAGCGCTAGGGCTCGACGAAATGGCGATACCCGTCGACCCGCAGGGGCTAGCAAAGGGAAGAGAAAAGACAGCTTGCATTCCTCGTTCGCCCCGTCTCTGGTTTGAGGTTTCTTCTCGCATCTCATGCCCGGAGGCAAGGCTTCGACGTTGTCCACCAATTTATCAAGAGAGAGTGAATGAATGAGGTCTACTTACCTCGTTGTGAGCATGAGAGACTGCGCCTCTGCTCGCCGCCGACGCCGTCGCCGGCATGCTTCGGAGACACGAGCGCTCGACGAGCGGAATGAGGCCGATGACGGCCTTCCGACAGCCAATTACGCCCCTGGCGCTGCCGCGGAGCACGGGAGCTGCCACAGTCGCCGGCGACGACGTCGTAGTCGTCGCGCGCAGCATGTTTGCTTCACGAACCAAGGAGAGAAAGAGAGACGAAAACAGGGAAAAGATAAAAGGTTTTTCTAGTTTTTTCTTTCTTGCTTTTTGCTTTTTTCTTCGAACAAACTTCTCAATCGACGATGGGGAAGAGGCATTCAAAAACGTCTCGTTCTCGTTCGCCATGCCTCCAAGCGATCGCGTCGTCGTCGACCACTTTGGCTTCGAGCTCCTTGATCTCACGCCGGAGCTAGCGAGGGCCCGAAAGGCTTGCCACGAAGAGGCGTCGAAGCGAGAAGCCAAGACGGAGTGGGCGGCGATCGACCGCGACCGGACGTCGCTGCCGTCGCCCTCGGAGCTGAAGAAGCTGGCAAGGAAGGTAAGCGTCGGCTGGCATTTCTTCGAGCTTCAGTGATGCCGTTCTCTGAGCTTGCTCCCCTGGAAGTGACAAAGGAGAGAAACAAGGAGAGACGAGGGATGACGGCAAGCGAAAATAAGATGATGACAGAGGGAGAGAGGGCATCGGTTTTTTTCTTCCTTTCCCCTCTCTCGCTCATCTCGACCTCTTCTCTCCTCCTTCTTCCCCTCTTCTCCAACAGGGCGTCCCCCCGCACCTCCGCCCCTGGGTCTGGTCCTCCGCCTCGGGCGCCCTCGCCCGCCGCGAGGAGCACGGCCCGGACTACTACCCTGCGATGGTGCACATGGGAGAGGGCCACGCGGCGGTTGTTACCAACGGAGAGGGAGGCTCCCCGTCTGCTTCGACAAGGTCGGCGGTCGGGCGCCAGGTCGACCTCGACCTCCCTCGGACCTTTCCGGGCAACCGCCGCGTCGAGCTCTGCTTGCCGGCGCTGCGGCGGGTGCTGCTCGCGTTCGCAGCGCACGCGCCCGAGGTCGGGTACTGTCAGTCCATGAACTTCATCGCCGCGCTGCTGCTTGTCGCGACCGTCCTGGCCGACGACGACCAGCTCCACGGCGACGGCGACGGCGGCGACGGCGACGGCGAGGAGCCGCGGCGGCGACAACAAAACGGCGGGAGCAGCAGCAGCAGAGGGCGGAAGCCGTTCCCGCAGCCCGCCCGCTCCCCGACCCCGAGGGAGGAAGAGACGGCGTTCTGGCTGCTGGTGGCGCTGGCGGACGACTCTCCGAGCAGCAGCACGGCCCCCTTGACAGCGACGACGCCGACGCCGACGCCGGCGCCTGCGAAGAAAACCCGGGGCGGCGCCGGCGGCGGGGGCATCGGAAGCAGCAGTAGCAGCGCCGGCGCGACCACCTCCCCCTCTCCCCCCCCGCCTTTCTTCTCCGGCGGCGACGGCAGCATCCTGCCCCCAGGGATGTACGGCCGCGACCTGAAGGGGTGCCGCGTCGAGCTGGGGGCGCTAGCGAGGCTCCTCCGGCCGCGGCAGCCGAGGCTGGCCAGGCACGTCCTGGACTCGCTGGGCTGCGACGCCTCGCTGCTGGCGACCGAGTGGTTCCTGTGCCTCTTCGCGACCTCCCTGCCGGCGGAGACCACGGCGCGCCTCTGGGACGCGCTCTTCGTGGAGGGGAACAAGGTGCTGCACCGGGCGGCGCTCGCGCTGCTGAAGCGGCACTCGAGGGGGCTGCTCGCGGCGGCCAACGCCGGCGCGGCGATGCGCGCCGCGCGCGACGGCGCGGCGGCGGAGCACGACGCCGACGGGCTCCTGAATACCTGCTTCGACGGCATCGGGAGCCTGCCGATGGCGAAGATCGAGCAGGCGAGGAAAGAGGCGAGCAGGGAGGTGGAGAAAGAGGTGGCCGGGAGGGCGGCGAGGCGGGCAGGAGGAGGAGGGAGAGCGGGTCGGGGTTGAAAGAACGAGAAAAAGTCGATGAACACGGAAAGAGCTCTGCTCCCTCTCTCTCTCTTTTTTTACTATTGTTTTCTTCCGACTTTCCTCGGGGGTGGCACGCAGGCGCGCATATCTGTTCGTTCTTCGTCCCCCTTTTTTCGAGATGTTGCGCACAGCTGCGCTGGCAGCTGCTAGACGGATGCGGACAGCTGGAGGCAGCGCCGCCGCCGAGGCGAGCAGCGCTTCCTCTTCGTCGTCATCGGCCGCCGCCGTTTCGGCAGTCTCGTCAATGCTTGCGGCCGTCGGCATCACGGGCGCCGCCTCGCTCGCGCTCTGCGAGAAGACCCCTGCTGCCGCCGCCGCTGCAGCCCCTTCCTTCGACCCCGAAGCCCTCGAACGCGGAGCCAAGGCCCTGAGGGAGATCAACAAGTCTGCCAACGCGAAGCAGGTGAGAAATTGAACGCGAGAAGAGAATCAAACCACGACGGCGACGACACAAACGGCAGCGCCTTCTCCTCAACCTCCTCCTATTCTATTCTTCCCTCCTCCCGCCAACTAAAAACGCCAACGCTCAACGAAAACAACAACAACAACAACACCATTAACAAACAAACAACAACAACAACAACAACGACGAAAAACAACACAGGTCATCGAGCTCGCCAGGCAGCAAGAGGTAACAAAGGCCCAGGAGCTCAAGACCAAACAGGCCGAGCTCGAGGCGTACGCCAAGCAGCAAAGCGTCGAACAGGAGCGCGTCCGGTGGGAGGAGCAGCGGAAGACGATGCAGCAGGACGCGCAGGCGAAGGCGCAGCTGGCACAGTACCAGGACGAGCTGGCGAGGAAGCGCAACGCGGGCGAGCACGAGGCCGCGCGGGCGAGGAACGCCGAGCTGGTCGCGCTCCAGGAGGAAGGCGTGCGGCGGCAGGAGCAGGAGCGGGCGCGTGCGGCGGCGGCGATCGAGGCCGAGCGGCGCGCGACCGAAAAGTACAAGAGCGACCTCGAGTCGCGAGTGCAGCAGGCGCGCGCTCTCGCCGAGGCCGAAGGAAGGATCAAAGAGGGCCGCGCCAACGAGGACGTCAACCGCAGGGCCGCGCTGCTCGCGCTCGAGGAAGGGAGGAAGAAGGCGCTCGCGGAGATCGATGCCGTGTTTACGAACCTGGGCTCGGCGGCGTCGGCGCTGCTGTCCGACCGCGCCAAGCTCTCCGCGGCCGTGGCGGGCCTGTCGGCACTGGCTCTTGGGGTGTACGGCGCGCGGGAGGGCACGAGGGTGGCGGCGCGGGCGCTGGACAGGTGGCTGGGAACGCCCTCCCTCGTGCGCGAGACCTCGCGCTCGGGGCTCTGGAAGAAGGGGAGCGCCTCCACGACGACGGCTGTCGCGGCCTCGAACGCCAGGCGCGACTTTTCCGATATCGTGCTTCCGGGCGGCCTGTCTGACCGCGTGCGCGGTCTGGCCGCGGCGACGGCGTCGACCAAAAGGCACAACGCGCCGTTCAGGCACATGCTGTTCTATGGTGAGAATTGTTTTTTTTCTTTCCTCCGTTTCCATTTTTCTTTCTTTCGAGCGCGCGAGAGGAAGGGACAGAGAAAACTCACACTCTTTTTCAAAAACTCTCGACAGGCCCCCCCGGCACCGGCAAGTCCCTGGCGGCCAAGCGCCTCGCTAGGACCGCAGGCCTCGACTACGCGATCCTTTCGGGCGGAGACGTCGCCCCCCTGGGCCCCGCGGCCGTCCCGGCGCTCCACTCGCTGTTCGACTGGGCCGAGCGCTCCCCCCGCGGGCTGCTGCTCTTTGTCGATGAGGCGGACGCCTTCCTGGGGAGGCGCGGCGCGGCCTCAGGCCAGGGCGAGGCCCTCCGCGGCGCGCTCAACGCGACGCTCTTCCGCACGGGCGACCAGTCGCGCGACTTCTGCCTCGTCCTGGCGACCAACAGGCCGTCGGACCTGGACCCGGCGGTCCTCGACCGCGTCGACGAGGCGCTGCTCTTCCCGCTGCCCGGCCAGGCGGAGCGGAGGCGGATCCTGCAGCTGTACCTGGATCGGTACATCTCTCACGCGGCCGACGCCGAGGGCGAGGCTGGCGCCGGAGCCGCCCCGCGCCCGCTGGTGCTGAGGGCGCGCGACTTTTTGAGGGGCAGGGGCCGCCGCGACGCCATCAGGGTCGAGGGGATCTCGGACGCCGACGTCGAGGCGGCGGCGAGGAAGACCGACGGCTTCTCGGGCCGCGAGCTCGCGAAGCTGGTGGCCTCGGCGCAGGCCGCGGCCTACGGCACGCCCGACGCGACGCTGCGGCGCGAGCTGTTCACCGCCGTGATCGACGCCAAGGTGGAGGAGCACAAGGCGCGGGCGCGGTTTGTGGACGAGGGGGCCGAGAACGAGGCGGCGGCGCTGGCGCTGCGGGGGGCGTAAGGGGGTCTCGCTCTTCTTTTTCGAATTTGTTCAACGCCCTTTTTTCATCATCACGGTTTTTGTGCCTTTTAACCCGAGAGAGATTTCTTTCGTGCCTTCGTTTCTTTGTTACACGCAGCGAGTGGGAGGAGACAGAGAGAGAGCATCACCGGAAGCGCGGAGAGAGAGGTGGTGGAGGTCGAGTGCCGAGAGGTTTCGTTTTCGTCGGACGAACAAATCCCCTCCACTTTCGTCTCTTTTGCTTTTCGACTCTCTCTCTTCCCCTTTTTCTCTCGAGAAAGAGGCCCACACTTACCACTCCGCCGCAGAGCCTGAGAGCTCGCCAGCAAGTCCTTCTCGCAGAGGCCCTCGTCAAGATGGTGGCCATCAGGCTGCCGAGCTCGGGCAGGCTGCCGACGATAATGCGTTCGTCTTCGACGGCGGCGCCGACGGCGGCGGCGGCGGCGCCGACGTTGCTTCGCCGAGTCGCTGGCGCTGCTTTTCAGCTTCCTCGCCGCCGCAGCCAAGCCTTATCCTGCGCTGCTGCTGCTCTGTCTCGTGACGGCGACGATGGTGGGTGCCGATTTGCGAGAGAAGAGACAGACGCTGAAAGAAAGCAGTGCTTCTTCCTTTTCTTCTCCTTCTTCGCCAAAGTCTCTCCATCCATCGATCGGGGAGGCGCGCCGCTTCGAAATTGGCGACGGCTGTTGATGGTTCTCTCTTTGCCGATTCGGTTTCACCGTGTTTCTCAACCTTGCTTTCCTCTTTTTTAACCAACAAACAGCCCCCTCCCGCGGCTCCATCTCGCGCAGTGCTGCATCTGCATCGGCTGCTGCGTCGGTGAGTGTTTGTGGAAGAGAGAGAGAACCGTGCCTTGAGAGAGAGTTTTCCGGCGCTGTCGGCGTCGCTTCAGTCGATTGCCATCAAAATTGAAAAAGAAAAAACCTACCGCTTCTCCTGCCACTTGACTTTTCGTCCTGCTCTGTCTTCTTTTTCACCTCGCCCCGTTGCACCAGCCGATGGTCAGAGCGAGAGCGAGCGCCCTCGTGCTGGAAACTTCAGCCCGCGCATCGCGAAGCAACAGAGAGCATTTCGCATTTCGCCCTCCCCTCAACTGTTTTTCGCACTCGATCGGCGCCCGGGGTGCTGAAAAAAACTCAAAAACTCCCTCAACACCACACCACTTCTTCAAAAAAAAAAACAGCCCCTGCTCCTCTCCGCGGCCGACGTCGCCGAGGCCCCCGTCGCGGCCCTCGCCACGGCCCCTCCGCGCTCCGTCGTCCAGCTTTACCGCTCCTCGGCCTCCTCGGTCGCCAGCGCCGCGCGGGCGCGGACCCTGGCCGACAGGGCGAGGAGGGAGGTCAGCCCGGCGATCCTCTCTGTCGAGCTCGAGACCTGCTTCAACGTCGGGCTCGGGAGGGCGGCCCCGCTGGGCAGGGAGCGCGCCGCGACGCTGGCTTGGCTGCTTGCGGAGACGTTCGAGCCCGAGGCTCTCTCGCCGGAGAGCTCCTTCGGGTCTTCTGGAGGGTGAGATGGTGGTTTCCTTTTCCTCCTTCTTTCCCTCCATCTCCGTCGTCGTCGTCGTCGTCGTCGTCAAAAACCTCTCTCTCATTCTCTCTC
>Ga0315293_10006900_pt1 | contig 10576 bp, 15 predicted proteins | sample YL17G13_20_MG_FD_203071 | JGI IMG/M metagenome (GOLD analysis project Ga0315293, IMG submission 203071) | Sediment microbial communities from Yellowstone Lake, YNP, Wyoming, USA - YL17G13_20 | ecosystem: Environmental > Aquatic > Freshwater > Lake > Sediment | place: USA: Wyoming | collected... | reverse complement strand
GAAATATTTTTTGCCATAATTTGTAATTATGATATGGATTATCAAACTTGGAGAAATAACGCTTTCCTTATTAAATCGAATCGGTAGGATGGGTCTTTTCCTCGCTAAAGCCTTCCTCTGTGCGATCACCCCTCCCCTCAAATTTTCCTGGATCATTAAACAGATATGGTTCATCGGTTTCCAATCCACCCTGGTCATCTTTCTAACGGGCGCCTTTTCAGGGATGGTTCTCGGCCTTCAGGGGTTCTATACCCTTAACCGATTCGGCTCCACCGCACTGCTCGGACCGATGGTCGCCCTCTCCCTCATCAAGGAACTGGGACCTGTTCTCACCGCCCTGATGGTCACAGGGAGGGCCGGCTCAGCCATAACCGCTGAGATCGGGATCATGCGAACCACCGAGCAGATCGATGCCATGGAGATCATGGGTCTCAACCCTTTTCGATATCTGATCGTCCCCAAACTGATTGCGGGGATCTTCGTCCTTCCCCTCCTCACCGCTATTTTTAATGTCGTCGGCATCTTCGGAGGTTATCTGATCGGAGGAAAACTGCTGGGCATCGGCGAAGGCACTTATTTTGGTGAAATGGCGAATTATGTTAGAATTGAAGATGTTTTGGAAGGGATCTATAAGTCTCTCAGCTTCGGTGTGTTGATCACCTGGGTCTGTTGTTACAAAGGCTACTATGCTGGATTTGGAGCAGAAGGAGTCAGCAAAGCAACAACCCAGGCCGTGGTGCTCTCATCGGTCTTGGTCCTTTTCTGGGATTATATCATGACTTCTCTTCTCTTCTGAGGCGAAAGATGATTCGGATTGAAAACATCTATAAATCATTCAATGGGTTTGAGGTGCTCAAGGGAATCTCTTTTCAGGTGGAAAAGGGAGAGATTTTAGCTCTGATAGGCGGAAGTGGCAACGGGAAGAGCGTCATTCTCAAACATATCGTCGGGTTGATGGAACCCGACCAGGGACATGTCTTTATCGACGGGAAAGACATATGTCACCTTAAAAGAAATGAGCTCGAAGAGATCAGGGGCCGGATAGGATTTCTATTTCAAAATGGCGCTTTATTTACTTCTTTTACCGTTTATGACAATGTGGCCTTTCCTCTTCGGGAGAAAACAAAATGGAGTGAAAAAGAGATCAGGGAAAGGGTGATGAAGGAACTGGATCAGGTCGGTTTGGCTGGAGCAGAGAATAAATATCCGGCTGAGCTCAGCGGAGGGATGATCAAGCGGACGGCTTTTGCACGGGCCCTGGTAATAAAACCTGAGGTCATGCTTTTTGACGAGCCGACCACCGGACTGGACCCCATCATCGCCCACACGATTCTCGATCTGATTAAGTCGCTTCACGAACATCTTGGTTTTACAGCCATCATCGTCAGCCATGAACTCTCAAGGGTATTCCAGATCGCTCATCGCGTGGCGATGTTACATGAGGGCAGAATCTGGACCGTAGGGACCCCTGAAGAAATATTATCTTCAAAAGATCCGGTCGTCCGGCAATTTATCAGCGGAGTTACCGGCGGATCTCTCAAGTTATATTAGAGGTGAAGAGATGAAAAAATTTAATATTGAATTAGGTGTCGGATTATTCGTGCTTGCGGGTATCCTCTGCCTGGGCTACCTTTCCATTAAACTTGGAAGGATGGAGATTGTGGGAGGAAAAGGGTATGAAGTCTATGCACTTTTCTCCAACAGCGGAGGGATAAAAACCGGTTCCTCCATTGTTCTTGCGGGCGTGGAAGTGGGACAGGTGAAGAGGATCCATTTGGAAAATTATCAAGCCCGGATTGTTTTCAGTCTCAACCCTGATGTAAAAATTCAAGAGGATGCAATCGCTTCCATCAAAACCAAAGGGCTGGTGGGGGAAAAGTTTGTCGAGATCACTCCAGGGGGGTCTGATAAATTCATTTCTCCGGGAGGGAAAATCAGAGAGACCCAGCCCTCTGTTGACCTGGAAGAACTGATCTCCAAGCTTGTCTTTGAAAAAATCTAAAGAGACTGGGGGGACCGTCATGAACCGGACCTTTCTCATTCAAGCGATGCTCTGCCTCTCTTTCACTTTCGGGATGGTCGTTCCTGTATTTGCAGGAGACCCCCAGGACCAACTCAGGGAGACCACGGATAAGGTTCTCTCCGTATTGTCCGACCCGGATCTGAAAAGTCCTTCGAAAGCCAAGGAGAGAAGAGAGCGAATTCAAAAAATAGTGGATGAGCGTTTTGATTGGGAAGAGATGGCGCATCGTTCCCTTGCAAGGCACTGGACTCAGAGAACTCCCGAGGAAAAGAGAGAGTTTGTCCCTCTCTTTAAAGCCTTGCTTGAAAGGGTTTATGCGGACAAGGTGGAAGGCTATTCCTGGAATAAGATTCTCTATGAGGGAGAGACTATCGACGGGGATTATGCAGCCATCAAAGTCAAGATCTTCACCGCAAAGGACCAGACCCTTCATGTGGAGTACCGCACCTTAAAAAAAGGAAATCACTGGCTTGTCTATGATTTCTCGGTGGAAGGAGTGGGTCTGGTGAACAATTACCGGACACAATTCAATGAGATTATTCACAAATCTTCTTACCAGGAACTGGTCAAAAGGCTGAAGACCAAATCAGCTCAGAACTGAGCCGGCCATTCCGTAATTTGGTGACGGCTTCTGTTAAAAGAAAAGGCAATCAGGCAATGAGAATATCCTTCGGACGGCTTCTGTTACCTGTTCTGTGTCTCCTGATTCTTTCCGGACTTGCCTTTGGCGAGCCTGCGGCGCCCATCGTGTATTCCCTTGACTCCTCTGCCTGTTATCAGCCTCCTGATCTTCCTATCCTGGTTGCACAGTCCTCTAAACCATCTTTAAAAGAGGAAGAACTGGCATTAGAAGAACAGCCTGATACCATAGCCGACCCCCTTGAACCTGTGAACCGCATCTTTTTTAATGTAAATGATAAACTCTATTTCTGGGCTCTTAAACCCCTGGCCTCCGGATATAAGGCGGTGGTCCCTGAAGATTTGAGACTTGGCGTTATAAATTTCTTCTCCAATCTCACCACCCCTGTCCGTCTGCTCAACTGCCTCCTTCAGGCCAATTTTAAGGGCGCCGGAAATGAAACTATCCGCCTTCTTTTGAATTCCACACTCGGTCTTGCCGGTTTTCTCGATCCCGCAAAAACAGAGCTGAGGATCGAAAAAAGAGATGAGGATTTCGGTCAGACCCTCGGTTTCTGGGGGATAGGACCGGCATTCTATATCGAGTGGCCGATTCTGGGAGCCTCCAGTTTACGCGATACCTTTGGTTATGCAGGTGACCTTCTCCTCAATCCGAAGACTTACCTCATTCGGTCCGTGCCTGTTGGCCTTGCCATTAGAACCTATGAACAGGTCAACGAGACCTCCCTCAGGATCGGAGAATACGAAGACTTTAAAAGAGATACGCTCGATCCTTATATTGCCAAGAGAGAAGCCTATCACCAGAACCGCAAACACAAGATCAAAAATAGATAAATATCCATAATTCGGTAGGGCCCCGATCCAATCGGGACTCTACCCACAAGAATTGACGATAAAGAGAGCTCTGAAAAACTACTTTTCGCTCTCCGATTACACAGATTCAAAAAAATGATTCCACAGATTTTTCTTTATTTATGATTACATATCTAATCGATGTAATCAGAGATTTCTCGATTTTTTCAGAAATCTTATAAAAAACGATTGACTTTTGTTTCTAAAATGTTTAGCCTTTTTAAGTTCTCTGGAAATACGTCTGATGCAATAAGGAGACTATCATGAGTCCTGCAAAACTCCCTTCGTCGAAAAAAAAGGATAAAAAAGAGGAAAAGCCTCTTTCTCGCAAAGGGGTGTTAGCCATTGAGAAGAGAAAACATCCCAGATTATTTCTCGAACTTCCTTTCGATTACTCGCGAAAAGGCAAGAAAACCGATTTCGGTGGAATTGTTAAAAATGCGGGTGAAGGCGGCATTCTCGTCTATCTCCCCGAAAAAATAGATGTAGGAGAACTGCTGAAACTCGAAATCTATTTTGCAAAGGGCCTGGAACTGAATACCGTCCAGGGAGTGGCTAAAATTGTCTGGGCTGATCTGGCCGCAAGGGAGACCTGGAGGGAACACCGGTATGGCCTGGAATTTCACTCCATGCCAAAAGGGATGATTCAGAAACTGAAAAATCTACTTAAAGATTTGGGAGAAACTCACAAGTCTTAAGTGGCGGGGTTATTACAGACAACTTTTCCACTCCACCGGGGTTTTCATATAAATCACTCCATTCTTTTGCGGTTCCCGCAACATTAAGTTATATTCCATTGGATTTGAAAACCCATGGCTGTCAATAAAGGAATCCGCCAATTCTTTTTTCCATCCCTAACCCCCGCCTTTCTGATCCGGGCGGGTTGTATTGCTTTTGTTGCCTATCTCGTCTTTGGACATCTGTTGGCCCCCTTCCGCATCAAAGGGCACAGCATGGAACCCACCTATCAGAATGGGGAGTTCAATTTTTGCTGGCGGTTTCGCTACCTATTTTCCAAACCCAAAAGGGGCGATGTCGTGGTTATCCGTTTCACAGGGCAGAGAATAACACTCCTGAAGAGAGTGGTCGCTCTCGAAAAGGAAGAAGTCGAATTCCGCAACGGAAGGCTCCTCATCAATGGAAAGGAGTTGGATGAACCCTACATCCATTACCCTTACAATTGGAGCCTTTCTGCCCGTCAGGTGGAGCCCAATTCCGTTTATGTGGTGGGGGATAACAGGAGTGGCCCGATGCAGAACCATTTTTTCGGGCAGGCCTCCCTCCCACGCATCTTAGGAGGTCCTCTGTGGTGAACCCTGTTAGAAATATCAGCAAGCCGTTAAACCCTACCGGAATTGGATTGAAATATAACCCAGCTTCAGCCGCCGGCCCAGGCTCCGCCCCAGAGGGGCTCCTGCCCCGGAGGGAGGGCCTCTGGCCCGGAGGGAGCAGTGGCATTATTTCTAACGGGGTGAAGGTCAAATATGTCCTGATCGCCCTAATCCTGATTGCGATTGGGACAGGAGTTTCCCTCACTCTTTTCCAAAGCGAAGAGAAGAGAGTGAAGAAACAGTTTCATCTGCTTTCCGAAGGGGTTTCGAGAGAACCCGGTGAAAACATCTTCACGATGGATCAAAAGATCAAGAAGATGGGCTCGCTTTTCGACGAAACCTGCGAGTTAAAGATCCCGGCCTATTCCCTCTCTGGCCTGTTGACCCGTGATGAGATAACCGGCTATGCGACTCGAGGCCGCCTCCATTTTACACAACTCCATTTAAAGTTCTATGATTTTAATATTGCCTTTACGCAGGAGGGAGGGGCCGGTGTCCATTTGACTGCCCGATTGACCGGAAAGACGACAACAGGAGAGAATGTGGAAGAAGCCCACGAGCTTGATTGCCTCCTGAAAAGGATCGAGAAGAGATGGCTTTTCGATCGGATCGAAGTAGTTGAAGTTCTAAAAAAATAGGCAGACCGCTACCTGTGAACCTGGGGGGATCGAAGGGTTGGCAGGAATAATCTTTTTTTATAATCCACTGTCAAATGATTAAAAAGGGGGGGAACATGGACTACAGGACTTTTGTAGAGGAACAAATTGCCAATATCAGGGGATCGGTTGGAAATCATCTTGCCATCAATGCACTCAGCGGCGGAGTCGATAGCTCCGTCGTTACTGCTCTCGGCCATAAGGCTATTGGCGATCAGCTTAAAACCGTTTTCATCGAGAACGGCCTGATGCGGCAGGGAGAACCCGAACGGGTGGTCAAAATCTTTTCCGATATTGGGATTCCTGTCCGGTTGGTCGACGCAAAGAAAGAATTTCTCGGTGCATTGAAGGGCTTGACCGACCCGGAAGAGAAGCGAAATGCCATCACCCGCACTTTCTATTCCACCGTCTTCGGAAAACTGGTTCTGGAAACCGGCGCAAAATACCTCCTTCACGGCACCATCCTCACCGATATCGAAGAAACCGTGGCTGGTATCAAGCGTCAGCACAACATCCTTGCTCAGATCGGTATCGACCCGGAAAAAGAATACGGCTATCAGGTGCTCGAACCCCTTAAAACCCTGCGTAAAGACGGGGTGAGAGAAGTTGCAAAACTATTAAGCCTGCCCCTGGAGATTACCCGGAGGATTCCCTTCCCTGGTCCAGCCCTTGCGACGAGAATCGTGGGGGAAGTGACAAAGGAACGTATCGCCACAGTTCGCGTGGCGACGGCCATCGTTGAAGAAGAGCTTGGAGACACGGGCGCCTTCCAGTATATGGCAATCCTCTTAAGTGACAGGGCAACCGGAATAGTCAATGGAAAGCGGGAATTCGGACAGATCATTGTCGTACGATGCATTCATAGCCTTGACGCCAGAACGGCCACGCCTGTCGAACTTCCCTGGGAGAAGCTGAGACGGATATGCGAACGGATCACCGCCATCCCGGACGTGAATCGTTGCCTCTATGATCTCACACCGAAACCACCCGCAACCATTGAATACATCTGATAGGATAGGAATGGAGGGGAAAATGGATGAAAAGAAGAGGCTCTCGGTCGTCATCGACCACTGGATAGAACATAATGAAAGCCATATGGCCGAGTACCAAAAGTGGGCGGAGAAAGCAGGTCAATTAGGACTCGAATCAATGAAGACCCATATTCAGAACGCGATAGAGAACCTCAATCAGTGTAATCTCAGCCTCGAAGAAGCCTTAAAATCATTGTAAACTAATACAAACATATTTATTTATTTTACATGAGGCCCCCTTATTCTCCCCTCTCCCCCTGCCTGCCGGTAGGCAGGGGTGAGGGGTAATTTCGCCGAAAAGGAACGAAGAACGCCGCTTTCCTTGATTTTCCTAAGGAGTGGCTATCTTTCTCCCTAACTCATAGGCCTCCTTTTTAGCCTTCTTATTCTTATCAATCTCGCCCCTTCCAAAGGCGGAGGCCTGAACCACAGGTAATAATTTAAGTCCGGAGAACTTACAGGTTGCCCTGAAACTATGAACAATGGGATCTGCCGTATGAACATTGGGATCCCCGCAGACGGTCATTAGACCGATACTCTTTCCTTTCATCTTTGGAGCGTACGCCTTATGCCAATTCCAATCCCCATCGAAGAAGGCGCACCAGCGGTCCAAATAGGCTTTCATCTGGGAGGTCATCGCCCAGAAGTAGAGAGGGACGCTGTGGATGATAGCATCGGCTTTAAGAATCTTTTTATGAATCTCAAGCATGTCATCCCGGATCACGCAAATTCCTGTCTCATTACACTTCGCACAATCGAGACACCCTGAGATCTTCTTCCGGCTCAGGATGATCTTCTCCACCTTTCCCCCCATCTCCTTTGCCCCTGCCAGGGCTTGATTTAGAAGAATATCGCTGTTTCCACCGACCCTTGGACTCCCGAGCACTCCCAGCACCTTCATGTTTCCCCCCCATCACTCCATTTGTCCTGCTTATATATCATTAACTTGCTTAAGTCAATTTTTAAAATGCGGTAGTGTAAAGGTAGCTGACAATTCACCTATGACTGTGGTTCAGACAGTAAGACTATAGACCTCAGACGTTAGACTGAAGAGTAGAAATAGCCAGAGATGACATAAATATAAAGGAATGGTAGATAAAAGTGGAACTGGCACTCTTGGTATATAGAATTAAATTCATATATTAAAGGAGTCTGATGTCTAACGTCTGAAGTCGAGTGTCTGAATTGCAACACCTATGAAAACCTATGAAAACCTTCTTGACACTCTGTTCTGTATTTAGTACCCTTCATTCAAAGTCTAAGATCCTATTAGGCTTATCGGGAGTGAGTGGGTATGAAACGAAAAACCAAGGTGAAAAAAGGTATTAAAGGAAGGCCGAAAAGCCCTGAATTAGAGATAATCGACTTGAGTAAACTAAAGAAAAAGATCAGGGAAATCAAAAAGAGAAAGACAGGGCTTTACCTAAGGGGAAAAAAGAATTCATGAGAAAAGGTTAAGGTTGAGGTTCGGGTTTTATCTAAATGAAAAAAGTTAGGAGAAAAGAAGGGACTTCACAAGAAAATATTTCAAAGAAGCAAGAAGAATGTTCCTTCGGCTGGGAGAAATTGATTGAGATGAAGGACAGTAAGGCCCAATTTTTTGCCGGCGATGGGTTTAAAAGGTTGCAAATATTGGACATCGATAGGAAGACAAAAAATATCCATATGGTCTGCGAGTTGGGGAAGAAAACATGGCCGCTGCATTTCGATAAATTGAAGGAATTACACGATAAGGTTCATGATGGAAAAATCAAGCTGATCCCATACGAGATTGATCGACTGATGCCCACCTGGGGAAACTTTATCACCGGCCTATTCAAACACCTCGGCTGCGATCAACGGAGATAGTTTTTCGAACCCATCCTGATTTCCTTAAAAAGGAGTTGCGTTCGTTTTTGAAAACACCGAAGATTTTATTGTTAAAGGACCGTCTTGGATGATCAATAGATCGGTGAAATCAAGAAGAATCCTAGTGCAGAGATAAATGACCTTTCTGTCAATCTTTCCATTTCAGTGGAAGATTTCAATGGGCTAAGCCATTTTGTTTGACTCTCTCCTCGATTCATCTCCTTAATCGTTTCTCTGACTTCCTTTTGCGTACCAGTCCGGATCTTTGGCCAAATTTGCACGCGCTTCCTGGATCATCAATTCTAAGGCTGGGTGAGTCGTTTCCCAGGCCCGACTCCTGAACAAACCGTCACGCATCTTTTCAACCTCGTTCTTGACATCTTCTAAATATCTGCCGTAAAGATGCAGCGAATCGCTTATATCCACATAACGCCCCACGCCGATCGGCTTACCGATCTTTTTCGATATTCGTTCCGCAATCACCCGCTGTAAATCCGTCAGCGCATAAGCATTCATAAACCATGCCTTGTACAAATCTCTGCTTCGCCAATGCGTATTCATGTTCAGCATCAATCCTCCCGTCCCATCCGCCACCAACCTGCACCATATCCGTTGCAGGCATGGCGGATCTTCCGTATAAATATCTGCCGTCGGCATCCACGTAATGGCCTGTGCTCGCCTGGTATACTCCACCTTCGCCAGCGAATGGATCATATATTCAATCTGATCCACCGCCGCAAATGCGTTGGTGGGGCTTTTTCGGTCCTTCAAGCTATGCACCGGGCAATACGCAAAAAGCCTCTCATGATATGTATAGGTCCATTTACCCGCCGCGGGGTCAATCCAGTGATCATGGATCCCATCCACCACCTCCTGCCGATAGACCTCCAGCTCGACAGGGCCGCCCGGAAAATTCTTATGAATTCGAGGCTCGGCAAAGGGGTCATGAACTGTAATGATGACTGTGGCATCTTTGCTTGGCGCATCCCCTTCCCTGTCATACTGCGTTTTTATATCCAACCCATCATCCCAAACGGCTAAGACGGCCTTCTCCCATGCCTCCGGCAAACACTCTGCGTTCACCGACAATGTGGGAAGATTCCCTGACCCCTTCATCTCAGACCCCCTTAATCAAATGTTGGTTTAACTCAAATTTCTCCTTGAATGGTCGATTCCTATCTTAGGTGGGAAGGGAGGGTAAATGATCAACCTTTTGGGTATCGGAGGTAGTAATCCCTTCATCTCTTCAGAACAGGCCCACCGACAAAGGGGGTAAACCCTTCAAGATTTTGACCTCTTCATTGCCTCCTCTACTGCTCTCCGAGTTTATCTTCTCAACATTCTTCTAAAATTTACCATTTTTAGCAAAATATCTCAATAACCGAAATTGGACCACGTCATCCGGAACTTCGTCTATTTGTGTCTATATCTGCGTGGTCTAATAAAGTTAAATAAAAAAGGGATTGACCTACGGATGGCCAATCCCTTCTGATGTGTGGTGCCTAGGGCCGGACTTGAACCGGCACGGTGGGGGACCACCGAGGGATTTTAAGTCGTTTAAACGCCAAAATTGATAAAATCGTAATGGTTAATGAAAATAGGGATTTACAAATCAAAACGTTGTGTTAGAATCAAAGTCAAGGTTGGTATATATTGGCATAAATCGGCATGAATTTTTTTGACATGGGCACAAAAACGGGCACAGAGACAAAGCAGAGTGTGAGCTGTAAAGAATAACTTTACAAGGAGACGACTATGAAGAAGAGAAGGCATGGTGGTTATCATATTCAAAATCAAGTTCTCCCCAAGAAATTCTTAGGCAAAGATGGGAAGCAAGTATTTACACATAGGGACGCATTGATTTTTGTGACCGCTCAGGAGGCGGCTGAGTTCATAAAGGAAAATAAAATTAGCGAGATGTATGGAATTGTGCAGTGTGAGTGCCCCCCGTCTGAATGGTAAACTTTTCCAATCCATGACGGAGCCCCTACCCTGCGCAGGGGAAAAGCGGCGATCCTCACCGCCTGGGGCTCCTTAACCTTGAGGGCCATAGAGGAGATGGCAATGCGAAAAATCCATTGTGATGTTCAGGGAAAAGATTTTTACGATGATGAATCATGCTGGTATCAACAAGGCAGAGTGCCGGAAACAAGTAGGGTCTGCGTGAAATGTGATTACTATAAGTTTTTACATTCC
>Ga0315293_10006899_pt1 | contig 10576 bp, 9 predicted proteins | sample YL17G13_20_MG_FD_203071 | JGI IMG/M metagenome (GOLD analysis project Ga0315293, IMG submission 203071) | Sediment microbial communities from Yellowstone Lake, YNP, Wyoming, USA - YL17G13_20 | ecosystem: Environmental > Aquatic > Freshwater > Lake > Sediment | place: USA: Wyoming | collected... | reverse complement strand
CCAGTCCTTGCCGGTGATGACCCGGGTGTCCAGGTGCGGCATGGACATCGGCGGGGCTCCCATCGGCGGCAGTCCGTAGACCTTCGCGTGATGCGCCCCGGTCAGCTCCGGCTTGCTGGTGCGCAGCCACTCACCGCTGACCGGGAAGCCGCCGAAGCCCTTGGCCTCCTTGATGCCGGCCTTCTGCAGCAGCGGCAGCGCCCCGCCGCCGGCTCCGACGAACACGAATTTGCTTCGCAGAATCGACTTTTCGCGGGTGCGCCGATTGGTGACCTTGACCGTCCAGCTGCCGTCGGACTCCTGGTCGAGGTCACGGACCTCGTGACCGAACATGGTTTCCATTCCGCGCTCGGTGCCGAAGGCCAGCAGTTGGCGTGACAACGACCCGAAGTCGACGTCGGTGCCCTGCTCGGTCCAGTTCAGACCCACCGGGTCGGAGAAGTCCCGGCCGGCCGCCATCAGCGGCAACCGGCGGGCGAACTCGTCACGGTCATCGATGAACTCCATCGAGGCGAACAACGGGTTGCGCACCAGGGTGTCGTGCCGGCGGCGCAGATAGTCGATGTTGGCCGCACCGTGGACGAAGCTGACGTGCGGCACCTGATTGACGAAGCTGCGGACGTCGGTCAGGATGCCGTTCTCGACGGCGTAGGCCCAGAACTGGCGGGTCACCTGGAACTGCTCGTTGACGGTGATCGCCTTGGCGATGTCGATGGTGCCGTCCGGCTTCTGCGGGGTGTAGTTCAGTTCGCACAGCGCCGAGTGGCCGGTGCCGGCGTTGTTCCACGGGTCGCTGCTCTCGGCGGCGGCGGCATCGAGGCGTTCCACCAGGGTGATCGACCAGGTCGGCTCGACCAGGCGCAGCAGTGCACCCAGGGTGGCGCTCATGATTCCCGCGCCGACCAGGACGACGTCGGTCCTGGCGTCGGACTTGGTGGTGTCAGACACGAGCACGTCCTCCGCTCACTGGGCCCGCTCCCGAGCTCTCGGTCGCGGCTGTACCGCTAGGTTATCCCGGCCCGGATGGACATGCCCGCGGAGTTGCTCGCGCCGCACCCGCCATTCGGGCCGGCCGCCGTTAAGGTTGGGCCCGTGACGGCGGCGCACCCGCACTGGGTTGACGATGTCCTTCCCGGCTATCAGCAGCACACCCTGCCGCTGGGGACCGACCCCGACGGCGAGGGCGAACTGTTCGCCACGCTGGCGCGACGGGCCGAGCCGGGCCCCGCCGACCGGGTGGTGCTGGCGGTGCACGGATTCACCGACTACTTCTTCAACACTCAACTGGACGACTTCTTCACCGGCCGGGGATACCGGTTCTACGGTGTGGACCTGCACAAGTGTGGGCGCTCCTGGCGCGAGGGCCAGACCCCGCACTTCACCACCGATCTGTCCCGCTACGACCGGGACCTCGAACTCGCCCTGGCGATCATCACTCTGGAGAATCCCGGCTGCCGGGTGACGGCCTACGGCCATTCCACCGGCGGATTGGTGGTGCCACTGTGGCTGGACCGGGTGCACAGCCGCGGCGACACCGCGGCGCTGGGGCTGGCCGGCCTAGTGCTCAACAGCCCGTTTCTCGACCTGCGCGGACCGGCGATCCTGCGCACCATGGTGACCGGTGGTGCCATCGGCGCGATGTCGAGGGTCGGCAAGACCCGGGTGGTGCGCGGGGCCGGCAAGGGCGGCTACGGCCTGACACTGCACCGCGATTACAACGGCGAGTACGACTACGACCTGCGGTGGAAACCGCTGAGCGGCTTCCCGGTGACCGCCGGATGGCTGCACGCCGTCCGGCGCGGCCAGGCCCGGTTGCATCGCGGCCTCGACGTCGGGGTCCCCAACCTGATCCTGCGCTCGGACCACAGCGTTGCCGAGACCGCCGGAACCGAGGAGATGCAACGGGGCGACGCCGTGCTCGACGTCGCCCACATCGCGCTGCGGGCCGGCTGCATCGGCAACAGGCAGACGATTGTGCCGGTGACCGACGCCAAGCACGACGTGTTCCTGTCGCTGGCCGGCCCGCGGGCGGCGGCCTACCGGGAGTTGGACCGGTGGCTTGCCGAAAGCGCCGGCTGACTCAGCGCGCGACGAAGCTGCCGTGAAAGCCCTGCGGCACGTGATGGGTGAGTTGGGCGGTGGCGACCGGGCCGCCGGAGAGGTCCCCGGCGTCGAGGATCACCAGCCGCGACGTGTGGGTGTCGGCCTGGTACTCCACCGACAGCAGCCAGCCGTCATCCTCGTCGCAGGCGCCCGGCCGGGGCGTGAAAACCGGCTCGCAGAAGCTGTTCCCGGGGAATTGCGCCGCGTAGCTGGTTTCGGTGTCGTCGGCGAGGTCGAGCTTGGTGATCGCGTCGAAGAGCGTGCCGAGATGGTGGCGGGTGTTGAAATACGAGTAGCGGTGCGGGCGGCCCTCGCGGTCGGGGTGATGCCGCGGGAACTCGCACGACCGGTCACAGAGCCGTTCGCCGATCACCCGACCGGATGCGGTGATGCGAAAGCGGGTGAACTCCGAGGACGCACGGTCCAGTGGGCTGGTGCGGAATCGCGCGATGCAGTCGAGTAATTCACCGTCGTGATAGGTGATCGCATCGACCACGACGTCGCCGCGATCATCGAAGGCGTTGCTCAGATGGAACTGGAGGATGGCGTCGTGATCGATGCGCCGGATCTTGCCGCCGTCACGCGGGATCAGGATGAATGAGCTGCCGCGTTCAGGATGGTATTTCATTCCGTCGCCGAATGACTTGAGCCCCAGTGCAATCGGGATGCCGTCGGGGATGATCGGTGAGACGACGAACACCAGGTAGCGCTCGGTGATCGCGAAGTCGTGCACCATGGCCACGTACGGCAGCGCCACCGAGCGGTAGTGCCTGAGCCGGCCGTCGCGGTCGGTGCGGTACACCCGCAGGTGCGGGGTAGGGATGAACTCGACGCCGAAGTTGAACATGTCACCGCTGCTCGGGCAGAAGCACGGATGCGCGGAATACGCTCCCATCCAGCGCAATTCGCCGCCGAAGCGGCGAACACCCTTGGTCTCCAGGGTGTCGGGGTCGATCTCGTGCGGCGGGCCGCCCTCCCAGAGGGCATACAGGTGACCGGCGTGTTCAACGACGTTGGTGTTGGCCAGATTCGTGGGAAGCCGAGCGACGTTGGCCAACATCCCGCCGAGAGCGTCGGTGCCCATGTGGCGGGTGCCGGACTTACCCCGGTAATGCTGGGTGCGCACGTAGCGGTTGCGGTAGTGGACCCTGCCACGGTCGACGGTGAAGGCGGAGATCATGCCGTCACCGTCGAAGAGGTGGTGCAACGGGCGGCCGGTGTGGTCCTGCCAGCGTCCCGGGCCGTTGCGGTAGAGGGTTCCGGCCAATTCCGCCGGGATCTCTCCCTCGACGGCGTCCACGCCATAGTCGTGCTCGTCGTGCTGCGGTTCGCTGACACCGAGGCTGCGCAGGTCGACGTCGGACATCCTCGAGAGCCGACTCAGTGCGCCGGTGCGCTCGTCGGCATCCAGGGACTCGAGGTACTCGGCAAGGGACGGCAGGTCCGGTAGGTCGAGCACCGCGGCTGTGGACGAAGCGGACGAAGATACGGAAGCCAAGGCTCCTCCTCGCTGGCACGAAACTTCGATCCTAGTCCCCGTGGAGCCCATCCGCGGTGAACCGGAGGACTCAGCCCTCCGCCTGGAGAGCCCACCGCTCCTCGATCCGGCCGAACCGCCAGACCAGAACCGCGGCAAGCCAGGTCGCGGCGAACAGGCCGACGATGACGAACCCGATCACATTGAGATCCAGTCCCGAGACCCAGTCCCAGAAGCCTCCGCGCCAGCCCATCTGCTCGGACAGCAGGCCCAGCAGTTCGGCGGTACCGACGATGAGCGCCACCGCCACCGACAGCCCGGTGACGGTGATGTTGTAGTAGACCTTTCGCACCGGCTGGGAAAACGCCCAGCCGTAGGCGACGTTCATGAACGAGCCGTCGATGGTGTCCAGCAGGCTCATGCCCGCGGCGAAGATCACCGGCAGACACAGAATCGCATACCACGGCAGTCCCGCGGCCGCGCTGGTTCCGGCCAGCACCAGCAGGGCGATCTCGGTGGCGGTGTCGAATCCCAGCCCGAACAGCATCCCGAGCGGATACATCTGCCAGGACGACCGGATCGAGCGGGTGAACCGGCCGAGGAACCGGTTCATGAAGCCCCGGTTGACGAGCTGCTGCTCCAGGGCGGGCTCGTCGAAATGCCCGCACCGCATCCCGCGGAACACCTTCAGGATACCGGCCAGGATCACGATGTTCATGGCGGCGATCAGGTAGAGGAAGACAGCGGAGACACTGGTTCCGATCAGACCCGTGTAGTGGTGCAGGGTCGAGGAGTCGTCCTGCACCGGGCCGACCACCGCCCGCACACCCAGTGAGATCAGCAACGCCAGTCCGAACACGATCGTGGAGTGGCCGAGTGAGAAGAAGAACCCGACGCCCAACGGGCGCTGCCCGTCCTCCATCAACTTTCGGGTGGTGTTGTCGATGGCGGCGATGTGGTCGGCGTCGAAGGCGTGGCGCAGGCCGAGTGCGTAGGCGGTCAGGCCCATAGCGATGCCCAGCACCTTGTCGCCGACGCTGAAATGCTGCGGCGCAACCAGGAAAACCAGTGTGCCCCAACCGATGACGTGCAGTGCGGCGACGAAGGCGAACATCGCGCCCAGCCGGACCCACTCCGGGCCGGAGAACAGGGCGGAGAACCGGGCTAGGAATCGTCGCCGGCACGGAGCCCGGCGGATCGCCGGGGAGGCCGACGCGGCTGTCGTCACACCCGGTGACGCTATCAATGTCCGGCCGTTCTGCAATCGATTCGCAGGAATCTCCTGCGAACGTGTCGCAGCTGGCTGGCGATGCTGGCCCCCGCGGCTGGCGGGGGTGACACTGAGGGGGTGACAGTCGAGCCCCCCGACCCCGCCCCGGTGGATGACACCGTGGAACGCATCGGGGAACTGCTGCGCTCGCGGGGGCTTCGTCGCATGCCGTCGCGGATCGCCGTGTTGGCCACATTGGAGCCGGTCGCCGGCCACCTGTCGGTCGCCGACATCCATCAGCGCATCCTCGAGGCGGCACCCGAGGGCGGCCCGGACCTGGCGACCGTCTACCGCACCGTCACCACGCTGGTCGACCAGGGAGTGCTGCACGCACTGGCCGTCGAGGGCGGCGTGACCACCTACGGCCTGACCGGGAAACCGCATCATCACGCGGTCTGCACCGACTGCGGGACCATCATCGAGGTGCCGGCCAGCCGGCTGTCCACCGCACTGGAGCATGCGATCGAGGGCAGTTCGTTCACCCTGTCCGAACAGGCCGGCCTGACCCTGCACGGGTTGTGCCCGGATTGCCAGCGGCGCGCCGGAAGCTGAACCCGCACAGCTGAGCAGTTTCGCGGGCCAACCATGGCCGCGGGAGCGATCACTTGGGCGCCGCCGCTACGGCGTGAGAAGCCAGCGTCGGCCGCCCCGGCTGAAGCGCCAGAACGCGACCGCCGCGGCCCAGGTCAGTAGGAGAAGCCCGACGACCACGAATCCGACCTGATCGAGACCGATCGAGCTGACCCATTCGGTGACCGGGTTGGCCCAGCCGAGGTCATCATGGGCAACCGAGATCAGTTCGATCGTTCCGATCAGCAGTGCGACCACCACCGACAGGCCGGTGATGGTCAGGTTGTAATAGATCTTGCGAACCGGGTCGGCGAATGCCCAGTCGTAGGCCGCGGACATGAACAACCCGTCGGCGCTGTCCATCAGGCTCATGCCCGCCGCGAACAACACCGGCAGGGTCAGCACCGCATACCAGGGCACTCCGGCCGCCGCGCCGGTGCCCGCCAGTGCCAGCAGGGCCACCTCGGTGGCGGTGTCGAAGCCAAGCCCGAACAGCACCCCCACGGCGAACATCTGGTTAGGCCGGGATATCCGCCTCATCACCGGGGTCAGGACGCGGGCCAGCAACCCGCGGCTGCTCAGATGCTCCTCAAGCTTCCGCTCGTCGAACCGTCCCGCGCGAAGCTCGAGAAAGACGCGCCAGATGCCCACCAGTGCAAGCAAATTGACGATCCCGATCAGGTACAGGAATCCACCTGATGCCAGGGTGCCGGCCATGCCCAGAGCATGGCGGGCGGGCGAATCGTCGTCGAGCAGCACGCCCGCAGTCCGGGCCGCGGCCACCACCAGCATTGCCAGCACCACCACCATCGCCGAATGCCCCAGGGCGAACCAGAATCCCACCGACTTGGGTCTGCCGCCGTCGGCGGTCAATTTCCGGGTGACGTTGTCAATGGCGGCGATATGGTCGGCGTCGAAGGCATGTCGCAGACCCAGCATGTAGGCGGTGAGACCGAGTCCGGACGGTTCCAGGAACCGACAAGCCGGCGTAACGCCATGCGACCTCCGCGTGGGGATTCCGCGTCCCCCGTCGTGGTGACATCGGGCGGGAGGTCTGGCTACCAACTGTTGCACGGATGGACCCGCTACACGGTTGGACACAGTGGCGCGACCGCACCGGAATCTCACCGGTTTCCGCACCGTCCGAGCTGAACGGGATGACCATACCTCGGCGGATGCCGCACGGGGCGAAACCTCAGTCCAGGAAGCCGTGCAGCAGCGCTGCCGAGCCGCCCAAATGGATCAGCATCGCCGCGGCGGCCTGGTCGGGGCCGCCGGCGAGTATGGCAGCGACGATCGCCTCGTGTTGTTCGTCGGAGTGGACGATGTTTCGCGCCAGCAGGGGAATCCGGTCCAGCAGCCCGTTGACCCGCATCCGGTTCTCGGCCACCAGTGGCACCAGCGACGGGCAGCCCGCCGCCTCGGCGATCGCCAGGTGCAGCCGCGAGTCCAGCCGCCGGTAGTCCTCGGCGGTCGCAGCCCCGACATCGGCCGATCTCGACCTCAGCTCGTCGCACTCGGCCGGGCTCAGATCACGGGCGGCCGCCATCCTGACCGCCCCGACCTCGAGGATTTCCCGTAGCCGCAGCAGGTCGTCGATCACCGCGCGGCTGACACCGTCGCAGTCTCCGCTCGGAACCGGAAGCCGCTCGGCGAGAAACGTCCCGCCGTAGCGACCGCGCCGAGACACCAGGTATCCGGTCTCGGCCAGGGACTTGATGGCCTCGCGCACGGTGTCGCGGCTGACTCCGAGGCGGACGGCCAGTTCGCGCTCCGGCGGCAGGCTGTCGCCGGGGGCCAGCATCCCGAGCCGGATGGTGGCCAGCAGCCGCTCAACCGTCTCCTCGAAGGCATTGCCGAGCCGGACCGGGCGCAGCAACGCAGCACTGGCCGGTGCGCGGTCCGGATGGGCAGCCACCGCACACCCCTATAGCGGCGTCACGTAGGCCGAGCTGATCCCGCCGTCGACCAGGAACGTCGAGGCGGTGATGAAGGAGGCGTCGTCACTGGCCAGGAACGCCACCGCGGCGGCCAGCTCGTCGGCCTCGGCGAAACGGCCCACCGGGATGTGCACCAGCCGCCGCGCCGCCCGCTCGGGATCCTTGGCGAACAGCTCCTGCAACAGTGGGGTGTTGACCGGGCCGGGGCACAGCGCGTTGACCCGGATGCCCTGGCGGGCGAACTGCACCCCGAGTTCGCGCGATATCGCCAACACCCCACCCTTGGAGGCGGTGTAGGAGATCTGGGAGGTGGCCGAGCCCATCACCGCGACGAACGAGGCGGTGTTGATGATGGATCCCTTCCCCGCCGGGACCATGTGCCGCAGCGCCGCCCGGCAGCACAGGTAGACGCCCTTGAGGTTGACGTCCTGCACCCGCTGCCAGGCCGGCAGTTCGGTGTTCTCGATGAGGTCGTCGTCGGGCGGGGAGACACCGGCGTTGTTGAACGCGATATCCACCGACCCGTAGGTGGCCGCGGCGGTGTCGAACAGGTTGTCGACGGCGGCCTCGTCGGCGACGTCGACCGCGACGAACAGCCCGTCGAGCTCCTCCGCAACCGGTTGCCCGGTCTTCGGGTCGATGTCGCCGACCACGATGGTGGCCCCCTCGGCGCGCATCCGTCGGGCGGACGCCAGCCCGATTCCGCTTGCCGCGCCGGTGATCACGGCGACCTTGCCGGCCAGCCGCTGGGTCAGATCGACGGTCATCAGGGATCTCCAATCGCGAAGAAGACGTTCTTGGTTTCGGTGAACTGCAGCGGCGCATCCGGTCCGAGCTCGCGGCCCAGCCCGGACTGTTTGAAACCGCCGAACGGGGTGTTGTAGCGCACCGAGGAGTGCGAGTTGACGCTGAGATTGCCCGCCTCGACAGCCCGCGACACCCGCATGGCCCGGGACAGGTTGTCGGTCCAGATCGAGCCGGACAGGCCGTAATCGGTGGCGTTGGCCAGTGCGATGGCGTCGGCTTCGTCCTCGAAGGGCAGGACGACGACCACCGGTCCGAAGATCTCCTCGCTCACGGTCCGGTCGGTGCGCGCGGGAGTGAGAACCGTTGGCGCGAACCAATACCCGGGACCGCTGGGTGCGGAGCCCCGGAACGCGATGGGCGCGCCGTCGGGGACGTAGGCGGCGACCGACTCGAAGTGGCTGCGCGACACCAGTGGCCCCATATCGGTGTCACGCTGGGCCGGGTCACCGACGGCGACTGCCTTGACGGCGGGTTCGAATAGCTCCATGAAGCGGTCGAAGACGCTGCGCTGCACCAGGATGCGGCTGCGCGCACAGCAGTCCTGGCCCGCGTTGTCGAACACACCGTTGGGCGCGGTCGCTGCGGCGCGTTCCAGATCGCAGTCGTCGAAGATGATATTGGCGCTCTTGCCGCCCAGCTCCAGGGTGACCCGCTTCACCTGGGCCGCAGCCCCTGCCATCACCCGCGTGCCCACCTCCGTCGACCCGGTGAACACCAATTTGCGGATGTCGCGGTGGCTGATGAACCGCTCCCCCACCACCCGGCCCTTGCCGGGCAGCACCTGGAAGAGGTCGTCAGGCAGCCCCGCCTGCAACGCAAGTTCGCCGAGTCGGATGCTGGTCAGCGGGGTCAACTCGGCGGGCTTGAGCAGCACCGCGTTCCCGGCGGCCAGCGCGGGCGCGAAGCCCCAGGACGCGATCGGCATCGGGAAGTTCCACGGGGTGATCAACCCCACCACGCCGATCGGCTCGTGGAATGTGACGTCGAGACCGCCGGCGACCGGAATCTGTTTGCCGCTCAATCGCTCCGGGGAGGCGGAGTAGAACTGCAGTACGTCGCGGACATGGCCGGCCTCCCACTCGGCGGCTGAGACGGGGTGCCCGGCGTTGGCCACCTCCAGCGCGGCCAGTTCACCGATGTGGGCGTCGACCACCGCAGCGAAGGCCCGCAGCGCGGCCGCCCGTTCGGCCGGTGGCTTTGCCGCCCAGGACTTCTGGGCGATCATGGCGCGGGCCACCGCATCATCGACGGCGGCGGCGTCGACGAGTTCGACGGTGCGCAGCACCTCCTCGGTCGCGGGATTGACCAGTTGCGTGGTCGTCACGAACTCACCCTTCCAGTCATGTAGTCGCGGGCGGCCTCCACCACTCCGGAGAACAACCGCAGGTCATCGAGAGTCTCCTCGGGATGCCACTGCACGGCCACCACGAACTCCGGCCCGGGCATCTCGACCGCCTCGATCACGCCGTCGCCGTCGGTGGCGCTGACCACCAGCCCCTCGCCCACCCGGTCGATGGCCTGATGGTGGTAGCACTTCGCCTGCAGACTCGCCCCGAGCAGCCCGCCCAGCCGGCTGCCCTCGACCACACGCACAGTCGAGGTTGCGAAGACGGCGTCGCCGTGCCGGTGGCCGCTGTGACCGATGACATCGGGCAGATGCTGGTGCAGGGTTCCACGCAGCGCGACGTTGAGCATCTGGGCCCCGCGGCAGATGCCCAGCACCGGCATCCGCCGGCGCAGCGCCCCGTCCAGCAACGCGAACTCCCAGGCGTCGCGGTCGCGGGCGGGCTCCTCGGTGGCGGGGTGCGGCTCGTGCCCGTAGGCCGCCGGGTCGATGTCCTTGCCCCCGGTGAGGATCAGCCCGTCCAGCCCATCGAGCACCCGCGCGGCGATGCCGGCGTCGACGGGTTGCGGGGGCAGCAGGCTGGCGATCCCCCCGGCCAGGGTGACCCCCTCGATGTAGACGCCGGGCAGGAAGCTGGCGGGAACGTCCCATACCCCGCTGCGGGCCTGCTGGCGGTAGGTGGTGACGCCGATCACCGGAGGGCAGGAGCGCAGCGACCCGGGAATGGGCTCCGGAGGGCAGGAGCGCAGCGACCCGGGAATGGGCTCCGGAGGGCAGGAGCGCAGCGACCCGGGAATGGGCTCCGCAGGGCAGGGTTCAGGGGGGCTTTGGTGTCTGCTCGCCGGGGAATCCTCAGAAGCGCTCAAACCCGCGCACCCTCTCCCAGTCGGTGACACTCGCATTGAACGCGGCGATCTCGATGCGGGCGTTGTTGAGATAGTGCTCCACCACCTCGTCGCCGAACGCCTCGCGCGCCACCGTGGACTGCTCGAACAACTCGGCCGCCTCGGCCAGGGTGCTCGGCAGACGCTGGGCATCACCGGCGTAGGCGTTTCCGGCGACCG
>Ga0315293_10006897_pt1 | contig 10579 bp, 8 predicted proteins | sample YL17G13_20_MG_FD_203071 | JGI IMG/M metagenome (GOLD analysis project Ga0315293, IMG submission 203071) | Sediment microbial communities from Yellowstone Lake, YNP, Wyoming, USA - YL17G13_20 | ecosystem: Environmental > Aquatic > Freshwater > Lake > Sediment | place: USA: Wyoming | collected... | reverse complement strand
GAAGGCCGCCCACGGGCGGCCTCCTGCTTTTGAGGCAGGTCATCGGGGCTCGCTTCGTCTATTGGCATGCGAACTCGGATCCCAGCTGCCGGAGCTTGAGTTCCTGGCTCATCAGAAGGATCCCGCACTTTTGATCCGGGAGTCGTGGGTTCGAATCCCACCCGGCCCTCCAGAGGCCACCAGCGGATACCCTCCCAGCGGGACACCTCACCTAACTCCGCCTCGTGTCGAAAGCCCTCTAGTCCGGCTCCAAGCTTCTTCCCCAGAGAGAACCCCGCGAACGATGACCCTCAATGCCCGAGTCTGGGTGAGCCAAGACGTGGGACATCCGATGCGCAAAGAAATGGCCCGTCAGCCCTGTAAGAATTGCGTGGCTCAGGAGTGTAACTGACAGGCAGGGAGGAGTTGGGATTGAGGAGGGCTAGGTCTGTCAGAGAGAGCTGAGCAGCCGCAGTGGCTCAAAATGCAGAGCTGGAAGGAGGGCAAGATGTACTGTTCGCAATGCGGAACCCAGATTTCAGATAGTAGCGTCTTCTGCCACCAATGTGGCGCAAGGATGTACGGCAAATCCTTGATGGAAGAAGTGGGGATCGGACAGCCACGCGCAGCGTGTGCGGCAGCCACCGCCCCTGTTTGCGTCAGGGGAGAGACCAGAAGAGACGGAGGAAGTGCGTCGCCCACCGCGCCGCCGCAGCTGCCGAGTGAAACAAGGGCCACATTCTGCCACAACTGCGGTAGCCAGGCCACGCGGGAGGGAAGCTTCTGCTCTGGATGCGGAGCGAGTCTACTCTCGGATGCACAGTACCCACCGGGAGGTGCGACGATGCGAGAGTCGGCACCTGGGCTCCGCCAGCCGAATGTCTTCCCCGACACGCGAACCCCGCTGGTTTGTCGAGACGCTCCCGTCCCGCCGAAGCTTGGCTGGCAGATTGGGGGCTCAATCTTGTCATCGCTGATCGCCCTGTTGTTCTTCCCAGTGATTTTTGGGGCGATCGGTGCGATTCTGGGAGGCTACGTCTTCGTCAAGGGCCAGAAGACGACCGGGGTGGCGCTCATCGTGGCCGGCGTGGCGGTGGCTATCATCGGGATGGTGTTCGCGGCGATCGCCTTGTCATCGACGGGCTAGCTGGGCAGGCGCTTTGCCTTTTCAACGTGCTGCGGCGGCCAAGGATGTGCCTGCGCCGCGCTGTTCGTCGAAGACGATGGCTTTGCCTCAGAGTGAATGCAGGCTAGAATGAGACGGCTCAGTGGACGTCGGGTACGGTGTTGCCGGAGGGGGTTGCGGCGGTCACGCGTAGCTACACTTCAGCCACCCGGTTGCCGTGGGTAGCAAAGGTGAGCGCGTCGACAATCAGAGCAACTGCGGGCATCGGGTGCGGGGCGCCGTAGGAACAGTAACGGGCAGAGGGTTGCCTCGGCGAAGAGCAGCCAGGTCCACGCAACCAGGGAGGCGTCAGCGCGGTGAGTGAACACTCGGGGAGGGGTTGAGACATGTTCTGCACTGACTGTGGGTTCGAGCTCCCCGAAGAAAGCAGCTTCTGCAGCAGGTGCGGGACACCGGTTGCAGGGCCTAAGGCTGCCCAGAGCGACGGCGAACTGGAGCGCCTCGCCGCTCAGGGCGACAGGGAAGCGTTCGGTGTTCTCTATGAGCGCTACTCCAGCCGGGTGTATGACTTCCTCCTGCGCATGGTCGGCGACCCGGATGAGGCGTCTGACCTCATGCAAGAGACGTTCCTGCGGGCCATGCGGGCCCTCTCCACAGAGGAGAAGGGCGCCGCCTTCCTGACCTGGGCCCTCACCATCGCCCGCAATCTCGCCCTCAAGCGCCTGGAGCGGCGCAAGAGAACGGTCGGCCTGGCCGAGCGCCAAGGCGATGAGGAAGCGCCGGTCTTCGACCAGGTGGACCCCGACCGCCTGGTTCAGCCGGAAGCGGCCGCCGAGGCGCGGGAGATGTCTGGTCTCGTGTGGGAAGCAGCCGTTGCCCTGGATCCGAAGCAGTACTCCCTTCTCGACCTGCACGTCCGCCAGGGGCTAGATAGCGCCGAGATCGCCCAGGTGCTGGGGGTGAGCAAGGGGAACGCCTACACCATGATTAGCCGCCTGAAGGATACCTTCGAGAGCGCTGTGGCCAGCCTCTTCATGCTCCGCTTGGGGCGGCGCGACTGCCCCGAGTTGAACCGCCTATTGGAGGAACAGTCCGTCACCGCGCTCTCTCCTACCGTCAGGAAACTCGTGGAGAGTCACGTGGCGGATTGCGCGGGCTGCCGGGAGCGAAGGCGGAAGCTCGTCTCCCCGGCCAACATTCTGGGCGCCTTCGCGGCGGTGCCGCTGCCGCTGGTTCTGAAGCAACGGGTCGCGGAGGCTCTGGCAGCCTCTTGGACTCAGGCCGGCACTCAGGCCGCGACCGCAGGCATCAAGGGACTCCTGTCGCAAACAGCCGCCAAACTGCCAGCCCTGTCTACTGCCTGGAAGGCGGCGATCATCAGCGGCGTCCTTGTTGTCGCGACTGGGGGAGGGGTGAGCACATGGGTGGCTGTGAACGGCGGCCTCCCCGGCTCCGGCGGCGGCGAGCCGCCTGGTAGCAGCGTTCCGGCGGTAGCGACGGCCGGTCCCGCCGCAACTGCCATTCCAGTTGCGCCGACAGGGCAGCCGCTGCTGGGCAGTCAGGGCGAGATCGTCTTCCGCTCCAACAGGGATGCGCCCGACTCCGCTTGGGTTGGGAGCACTCACCTGATGGATGCCGATGGCAGCGGTGTCAGACGACTGGGAGCAGCGAACACTGACATGTACTTCGTGGACAGTGACAGGCTGAACTACTTGTTGTCGCCAGACGGGTCGAAGGTGGCTTTCCACAAGTGTCCTGACAACTCCTCGGGGAGCTTTTGGGGGGCGCTCTATGTCATGAACGCCGACGGCAGCGGCCTGATCACCCTTGCCTCGGACACATTGCGATGCTTCACCGAGAGCACAACCGGTGGTCTGAGCTGGTCACCGGATGGCAGCCGCATCGTCTTCTTCTCGGGTAGCGACCCCGGCGGCCTCTACGTGGCCAACGCCGATGGGAGCAGCGTGAAATACCTTACCGCCGGCATCTACCCCGACTGGTCTCCGCAGGGTGACGCAATCGTATTCGGGGGGCGCAGGACAGAGCCAACGTGGGAATGCGAAATACGCGCCATCAAGCCCGACGGCACGGGCGAGCGCCTTGTCGCGAAGGTGCCGTGTGAAGGTAGTGTCGATTTCATTTACGGCCCGCGACCGCATTGGTCACCAGACGGTTCGATGTTGGCGTTTTCGGCCAACCCCGAGGAGCCGCCTGAGCTCAGCACGTATACAGCCGCCGACCAACCGCAGCGCGAGGTATTCGTCATGCGGGCCGACGGCTCTGGACTCACCAACATCACCAACAGCCCCGCCGACGACTACAGTCCCTTGTGGGTCGATTGCAGTGCACCGACTGCCGGCTGCGAGGTCACGGTGGCCAACGTGCAGCCGGAATACCTCAATGTCCGCGAGAGGCCAAAGGGCAAATCGGACGACCCGCCGGTCATCGGCAAGCTTTCCGAGGGGGACACGGTTTGCCTGACCGGTGCGTCCGCTCTCGGGGACGGCTACAAGTGGTGGCCGGTCAGCGCCGCCGACGGCACTGAGGGCTGGGCGGCCGCCTTCGACCCGCAGGACCCGGCACGACCCTGGCTCACGCCCACCGGCCGGCCCTGCGGCGGGGAGCCTGCACCAACGCCCCTGCCGACGCCTGTGGCCACCCCATCCCTCACGCCGTCACCGACAACGATGGCCGCCGACGCCGTCGATTTCGACGTCTTACAGGACGGGTGGTGTGCTGACTTTGATGGCCAAGGCGGAACCGACTTGTTTGTGAAGTACAATGGCAAATACTTCGTTTGGACGGGTGAAGTCATAACAACATCGCCCGAAGAGGGTTGGTCTTACATCGACTTCAAGCACTGTCCTGAGCACCATAGTACGATCACTGTTTTCATGCGGGCTGACCAGAGGGATCTTGTATCACAGCTAATGTACGGAGATATCGTGACCTACAAAGCGATGCTCTCGACGATCTGGCGTACAGGTGGTGCCGGTATGACGGCGGTGGACGGCGAGCTGATCTCCCCCAGCGGCGCCCGCCAGATCCCCCCAAGCACCGCCATTGGCGGCGCAGGAGTCGCTATCAATATCTTCCCCGGAGAATGCGTACCGGTTAGCACACTTGTAGACGTAGGGACCACAGTCACCTGGACCAATAAGAGCCCGTCTCCGGCCACGGTTAAGGACTACAGCTATCCGTTCTTTGACAGCGGCCCTCTTGCCCCTGGTGAGACCTTCAGTTTCAAGTTCACCGAGCCCGGCGACTTTTACTACGGCTGCGGTGACTCGTCGGCGGTAGTTGGCGTGCAGTAGTCTTTGTTGGTCGGCGGGCATCATGTAGGACCTGGACCGCGATCGGGCAAACCCGAAATGGGGGTTTCGAAGATAGGAGATCATCATGGCGAAAGTAGAGGTTCCGTGCCAACCGGGGTTGACGGCTGACGACGCGATGACGCTCTTTGCGGAGCGTTTCCGGGGGCAGTACGAAGTCTGCAAGACCAGGCTGTTCAGACGCGATTTCGTGGTGAAGAAGAACTGGTCGACGGCGGTTTCGGTGGGGCTACGGCAGGAGTCCGGAACTACCAGGTTCATCGTGACGGGATGCCAGCCCTCCGTGCGCCTCGGATTCGCCGAGTTTCTTGCGGGCATGCTGCTAGTGGAGGTCATCGCAATCGGTTTGTTCGGAGTTGTGCTGGCGGGGGGTATTCTCTTCTGGGTAGTCGGGGGATGCCTCGGCCTGGCGGTTGACTGGATGACGTTTGGATCAGGTCGAAGGGCTCTGGAGGGCGAGATTCGAGCGTTCGTGGAGAACGCTGGTCATCTCGAGGCGCCAGAGAGCTCGTCACGACCGAGTCCAGGGACCGTTCTGCCCGCCGCTCAGGTTGGAGTTCAGCCCGTGTTCTGCGCCTCGTGCAGCACACAGCTCGCGGGGCAAGCGCCGTTCTGCCACGTGTGCGGAACGCCTGCCTCCAGCGCTGGGCCTGACCGCCAACCTTCATGCACGGCCTGCGAAGGGCTGCTTGGCGAGAATGCGCGGTTCTGCAAGGCGTGCGGCGCGCCGGTGTCGGTTGCCGAGTCCGAGGCCGTCCATGCGGGGCCCGACCAACTGTACTGCCAGCAGTGCGGAACCCAAGTGCCGCAGTCCAACCTCTTCTGTCACAAGTGCGGAGCCGAAGTCGCCTCCGCAAAGAGGGGTAATCTACAGATAATCGGGGCTGCCAGCAAGCCCACCTCCGAAGCAGCGACCAGGCGTGGGTACTGCCAGCGCTGTGGGCAGGAGCTCGGAGTCGACGAGAAGATGCGCGGGCTCGCTGCCCACGAGAGGTGCCCAGCGCCGGCCACCGATACCGTCGGAGGCGACCGGAGCGCCGCGACTGCTCCCGCGGCTCCAGATGCGCGCGTGGGCGGCCCCTCGCCGACGCGTGGGTACTGCGAGGTCTGTGGGCAGGAGCTCGGGGTCAAGGAGAAGATGCGCGGCCTCGCCAGCCACGAAAGATGTGCCGCGCCAACCTCAGAAGCGATTACGGCGTCGTCTGTGAGCGAGCCGCTGGAGGCCCAGCCCGCGACTACCGCCTCTCCAGTTCCAGTCCCTGAGCCCGGTCCGAAAGTGCCCGGGCGCTGCGACCTCTGCGGCGAGGAACTTGGCGTCGATCAGAAGCTGCGCGGCCTCTCGGTCCACGAAAGATGCGCTGGAGAGACCCCACAGGCGCCACAGGTGGCCGCGGCGCCGTCTGTCAGCGGGATACCAGAGGCGAGTCAAAAAGTGACCGTCGCTTCTCCTATCCCGAAACCCCCGCCCGGCCCGAAAACGCCCGGGTGTTGTGACCTCTGCGGCGAAGAGCTCGGGGTCAATGAGAAGCTGAGTGGACTCGCGACCCATGAGAAATGTCCCATGCCGGTCGCTGAAGCGGCAAGTCCGGCGCCAGCACAGGCAAGTCAGGTGTACTGCACAGAGTGCGGGACTCCGATGCCGGCATCCAGCCGGTTCTGTCACAAGTGCGGTAGCGCGGTCGTCGTCGCCGCTGAGTAGGCCTGTCGAGCGTCTCGGCGGCCACCGGCAGGAGATACGAAGAAGCAGACCTGGCACGATAGGGCGACGGGAACGGTCGTAGTCGCAAGGAACTGAATCGGGGGAGGTTGCTCATGGACGACGACGTCTCGGGTTGCATAGGAGGCTTTGTCGCGCTGGCTCTCATGGCGGGGCTAGTAGTAGCAGTCTTCCTTGGGGCTAGAGATGCGTTCTGTGATATCACCGACTGCCACAAAGACGTCAGGGACAGGCATGCGGCGATGGTCAGCGAACTGCGCCCCCTGCTGGAAGCCTGCGCTTCCCTGCCTGAATCCGATTCAACTGCCTTGAGAGGGAACCTCGTCGTATACAAAACCGATTCCAATGGCGAATCGTTCGATGCATGGTACGAGGGGTCGATCGGCTCCGACCAGTGGGGGAGGGATGACAATTGGTATGATCCGTCAAAGTCGGCCGAAGAGCAATTCACCGTTCTGGTCGTTTCGACGACGAAGCTCGAGCAGGTCGGCGGATATCAGCCAGAGGACTGCGATAATTGTGGGCTGATTCCTGCCTATGAAGCGCGCTTTGACATCTGCGAGATCTCGTGGCCGGAGAAGCGAGCAGTGGGCAGGCACTTGATCGTGAGCGAACCCGTGGACAAGTTCTCCTGCTTTCAGGGTGGGTGTCCGGATGAAGTCGTCGGAAAAGAATCCGACATAGCCCAATGGATTGATGGCCTCTCAAGTGTTGATTACTAGACGGGTGGCCTTGCGCACCGAGATCCCACCGTCAGTGCCTTAGGCCCGGCAACCAGGAAAGGCGGCGGACGTGTTCTGCTCGCAGTGCGGAACCCAAGTACCCGATGAAGCCACATTCTGCCACAACTGCGGCGCTCGGGTCATCGTTGTCCCTGACGGGTCCCCGCAACGCTCAGCTGATACCATCGCCGCGCCCGCTCCTTCACTATCCGGCTCGTCTGAAACCGTCGCGGCCCGTCCCCCCCGTTGGCTGCGCCCCCATCTGTCGGAAGAGGAGACAATTCTAGCCAACGTTTCCGTCGGCCAGTCGGACTACTACGCAACTGACAACCGCCTGCTCGTCTTCAAAGGCAAGTCGAGCCCCGACACGATCGAGTACCGGCAGGCATCGGTGGAATTCCACCGTTATGGGTGGCTCTTCCACGTCTGGAGGCTTTTTGTGGGAGCTTGCGCATTGGCCGTGTTGGGTCTCGCGCTGCTGTTCACCCAGCATGTCAAGATCGATGAAGCGACTATCGGTCCGCGATGGGATGTGGCGACCGTGTGCGTGGGACTGGCGGTTCTTCTGGTCGTGGTGGCAATCGTGAGTCGCTATGGCTTCTATGTTGTGACCGTGGGAGAGCACGTGCCAGGGAGAAACGGCGGCTGGCACTATCGATTGGAGAGGCTGCGGTTCGCGCCCCGAAACGAGGCCCTCCGCCATTTGATCCACATCTTGGAGCAGAAGGCGGTGGCAGCCTCCGAGCCCAGTTCCGACCCGCAGGCGGGCGCCAGTCGTCGGAGTGGTTGCCAAGCCCCTGTCTCGCCGGCAACGCTGGCAGGCATCCTGGCGGGTGCCGCTCTGATGACTCTCTACGTGCTGGCCGCGGACGCGACCCCAAAGCTGTTTACTGAAGATCAGACCACTTTCGTGCATGTCGATCCGCTGATTATACCGGCCGCCGTCGGGTGCTCGTCGGTCGCCGGTTTTGTGGGTGGGCTCATGTCGAACTGGAGAGGGGCAACGGTGGGTGGTACGGCGGGCCATGCGGTGGTTGTTGGCGTGGTTGTTTGGTTGCTGTACGCGACAATGGCGCAGGCACCACCAGCCATACAGGAGACGCCGACCGGGTTCACGTTCAACCAACTCCAGCCTTCGTTCATTCTCGATGCCATAGCGCCGTGGGCTTTGGCCTCAGTGGCTGCCGTCGGGTTGGGAGCCCTCGCAGGCCGGCTGGGAGAGCATATGAGAGCCGTCGGCTAGTCGGCGGGCCACGGAGGCAATCTATCACCTCGCCTCGCCTAAGCGGAACGGCGCTGGAAGACGGGATTGCGGAGCGGTGTGAGGCCGCCTGTGGGACACGAGCGAGGGGCGCGCCCACACGGAACGCGCCCGCTCGCAGCGCCCGGAACCACAGCGGTAGGAACTATGATTCGGGCGCCCTCTGCGCCGTGGCCTCGGTGACGGCTTTCTCGGCCAGCTCCGCGGGGAGAGACGACTGTCCGCTCATAAGGAGCGGGCTGTAGCCGTTGGGCACGAGAAGGGCGGCAATCTCCGTGGCCTCCTCGTCAACCCCGCCCGTGGTTATGACGCATTCCCAAGTCCCATCCGCATTGATCGGCGTAAGCGGCTGGGCCGAGTAGGGCTTCGTCCACCAGCCACCGCGGACCTTGATGAAAACGGCAACCCTGAAATCCGACGGCACGACACAACGTACGCGTCCCTCCAGCCGCTCGAGGCTGCCGTACGGCGGCACATACGTCAGCTCGATGGCAACGTCTCCGGCGTCACAGCGGGTGAGAGCGAAGTCTTGAAGGCTGGTCGTATCTGTCACCCCGCGTTGCTCGACTAGCGTCTCATAGCCGGGCGCGTAGACCTCGAAGGTAACCTCTCCCAGCGCCGGTACGGAATCCCCATGTGACGCGTCGAACTCGTAGGTCTCGTTCTCGCCGGTCAGGGTTGTCCCTGTGCGGCCGAGACTGTCGCCAAACTCGACCTCTGCCCCTTGAATAGACCTGCCGGTGTCCGCGTCTCTGACTACTCCTCCGACGCAGGCGCTCCCGACCAAGGTGAGGGCGACGAGCGCGGGCAGAAGAACACTCCACGTTTTCGTCTCTCAGCACTCCCTTCTGTTGCGGGGCACTGTCCGGTCTTATCGGCAAGCTTTCGGCGGGGCGAACGCCATCACGCGTACTGTGCGGGACTAATCGCCGCCTGGCGGGAAGCGGGAGTCACAGCAGCTACGACGATGGTGCCCGCCGCCTTGTCGTGCCACGTCTGCTTCTCCTTGTCACCAAGGGCCCAGAAATAGCCTAGGCAGTAGAAGAGGATGCTAACAGAAACAGACATCAGCACACGAATGAGGGCGCGGCCTGCCCCCGGTGGCTGCGTAGTCTCCTTGTTCAGGACGCGCAGCCCCATGATCCTCTGGGAGAGCGTTCCACCGGATGCCGTGCCAATCCACAGGTAGAGGAAGAAGCTCACCAGCGCCAGGATCATGGCCAACCCCACGAGGTTGTTGATCTGGCTTTCGGTTGGCTCTCCGACCGCCGCGCCCCAGGCCAGGCCAATCAGGAAACAAATCCAGCAGTAAGCGCCGACTGCGAACGCCACGTCCATGGCGAGCGAGAGGAACCGTCGCCAGACAGAGGCATATCGCCAACCTTCTTCTGCCACCCGCGTTTCGCCTTGGGGTATCGGATGAGCCACCTCCCGCTGCACGGTCTCCCGGCCGCAACCGCTGCAGTAGGCGGCTTCTCCAGTTAAACCTGCACCGCAGAAGCGGCAGAACCGGACGGTCTTGTTGGGAGCGTTCATTGCTTTACCTCCTTATCGCTATCTATCTTGCCGGATGTTTCTCCCTTTTCCACTCGTAGGCTCACCACGTCTGCCAGTGGAAAGGGATTTCTACTGGTTACATCCGGGAGCTCAGGATATCTTACAAATGCCCGTGGTGATCGGTCGTTGGCACCTTGATGGGTATCTGGGGGCGACTTCCGCTCGATGACGCCTGCCGTCGACACCCTGTCATGACCGTGCCCCCAAGAACGAGTCCAGGCCAAATGTTAGTACAGAGAGGTCCTGGACCAGAGAAGGTGTGCAAGAAGCTGGGGACAGCCGAGTACAGGTACTGCCGCTGGCGCAAGGAGTACGGGGGACTGCAGCCAGCCCAGGCCCAGGTTGAGCTGGACAACCTTCTCGTAGAGATAGCTGAGATAGGTACCGAGCTCGAAGTTGACGGTGTTCATGAGGAACAACCGCATTATTAAGCGGCTTCTGCCAGTGACGCCCTATGACGCGCCTCGTCAGCCGTTCCGTCCCGGAGATGATCCAGCGGCTCTGACCCCGCTGATCGTGTTGAGGCATTCGCCCCGCGATCGTTGTCTGGGCTCGCGCGGCTTGGGGAACTGGGTGTGGGGTGCCAGAATGTCATCCGTATCGAGACGGTTGGCGCCTGAGCCGTTTGGATCGGCCCTTAGGCCTGTTGGGTGCCCACCCGACTGCCATGGCTACGACTTCCTGATTGACAATCCCGGGCACCTGCCGTCACCGGTCGCCCACCGATGCTCTCCTGCTTCTCAGGCAGCTTGTCAGCTATCACCAGCAGATGGAAGATCTCGTGGTAGCCCAGCACCCGCGGCCACGGGTTCGGCTTCCTGACCGCGTATACGACGCCGCCCAGCGTATACAGCATCCCGCCCAGCACCAGCAAGGCCAGAGGGA
>Ga0315293_10006896_pt1 | contig 10579 bp, 12 predicted proteins | sample YL17G13_20_MG_FD_203071 | JGI IMG/M metagenome (GOLD analysis project Ga0315293, IMG submission 203071) | Sediment microbial communities from Yellowstone Lake, YNP, Wyoming, USA - YL17G13_20 | ecosystem: Environmental > Aquatic > Freshwater > Lake > Sediment | place: USA: Wyoming | collected... | reverse complement strand
GTCCGTCACGACCCGTAATTATAGAGTCTTCAAAATCCAGCCCGTTGGAATTTAATATACCCCTGATATCGCTTAAAGGAATCGACTTCCAGTACTGCTTGCTAAAATCGTAAAGCTGATCGTTGATTGACTTTCGAATTTTTGCGTCAACTTTTGGCGCAAGCACCCTTCCGGCTTCGTCGGTCTTGGGCTTTGCCCAAATTTCTGCGTCCCCCGAAACACTTGTATAAACCTCGTTCTTCTTGTTCTCTTTCTTTGCGACTCTTTCGACGCGATCAAAATCAAGCTTCATATCCTTGGCAACCGAATCTATTGCGTGTTCAAGACTTACTTCTTCTTCGACCGTTGGGACGCGACCCCCTTCGTCCGTTTTCTCATACCCCTCTGGAGGATTCGTATCGGTTTTCTCGTCAATCACAAGATCCCCGTTGATTGCAACCCAATCGCCGAACTCCGCCTTGATCCACACTTCACCGTACTTTTCAGCCTGCTCATCGTCCGGAGTGCTCCACGCCATCGCAGCGCTTGCGTTCGCCATTGATTCTATCTTGTCTTCGAGCTTCAGGTAGATTTCGGAATCAAGCTCCTCTTCTTTCTCTGCGTTTGCGGCTTCTGGAAAGTGAACGGCTGAATCAATATGAGTCTCCCCATCCTTCGTCATCCAACGGATATCAAGATAAGTGTCCTCGATGGCGGACTTATCCCCGTAGGTTATCTTCAAGGATTCTTGCCCAGCGGGGGCTTTGCTCTCGAAGTCTTGTAAGCCGAGGTTATATTCCGCAAGCTTTTTCTTGGCCACTTCAATGAAATCTGGCAAGCTGAAAAGAGTCTTGGTCTGGGATGTCAGATAGTTATTGATCGTCTCTTCGGCCTCTCTCCAGTCGATTTCAACTTCGCTTGCGGCAACAGCCTCCATCGTAATCATCCCCACTGGAACCTCTTCCACGAGGTCTCTGGCGGGAATATTTACAAGAGACCCTTCCATGATTTCAACTGGAAGACCGTTAAGCTTTCCTCTCCACGTCTCTTGAACTTCCGCTTCAACGAAGCGCCCGTACTTCTTTACGATTCCCTTGAGTCCCTTGTACATGCCCCTGCCAACTTCAAAAGACTCGCCCCAACCCATTGTTCTTGCTCCGCCTGCGGGAACCATTGCGCCAATGACGCTTTCGGTTGGCACGGGGAGTCCTTCCTTTTCTAGCTGAGCAATAAGGTTCCTGAGGATCTGAATAACTCCTTCTACGTCACCTGCGTTCCGCATATCCTGCTGAATCCAATTTATACGTGACTGGCCAAAAGCGGATTTGATTGCTGGCTCATTAAGAAACTTTATTGACTTCAGGACGGCGGAAGACTTCGATGGTGCCGAAACCGTGTCTTGAGCAAGAACAACAAGCCGCCCGATAAGTTCTTTTGCGGAAGCTTCCCTCTCCGCGTCTTTATCGCCTTCAGTCTGCGTGATGTCGGCATCCGCCTTTCCAAGGTACTGCGCCATATTGCTCCACGTTTCCTTGGCGCGGCCTTCCTTCTCGACAAAGCGGGAAACATTCATCAGGTAGTCCCGGATGTCTCCAACGCCTTCGAGCTTTCTGACGTCCGTCCACATGCCCTGTATGCGCTCGGGGCCTAGTACTTGAGCAGTCGTTGGGTCCCGCAGTACTTCGCGGACCTGCCTTTTGGCATCTTCTGCGGCAATAACATCCCTCAGATCTTCGCTTAGCCGTCCAAGACGGTAAGCGATATCCTCTGGAGTCAGGTTGTCCTTGCCAATAAATGTAAAATCATTGCCCATGTTCTCGGCCCCAATAAAGGCGGAACTAAGTTCCTATCCCACTTTACGGATTCGCGAGCGTAACGGTGTCAAAGTGCGGGCCTTCAATCGAGCTAGGCAGTTGTGGCTTGCGATAAGCGCGGTCCTTGAGCAGGTTAATTGCAAGCTCGTATTCGGATGTGGCATCCGAAACCTTTACGACCATATCCTTGATCATCTGTAGCTGAGCAAGAACCAACAGGACGTTAGCCTGCTCGGCAACGGGGTTTACCTGCTCAAGAGTAAGAGTAGTAACGGCAGTCGGATCGGTATAGTTCTCTCTAGTGTGCTGTGCGAACGACCACGCGTTGTCACAGAAGTCCCGCAGTCTCTGCCACTCTGCAGCAAGAACCGCCGGGAGAACCAATGTTGCGGCCATCTTCGATTCCTCCTATTTCACTGATTTGAGCCTTCCACTTATCTGTATAGTATAGCGAATAATTTTCAAGATTAAAGCCCTTATGTAAAAAATAAGGGCGGCGGCGAAATCCGCCGCCGCCCTTTTAGCTCTCGACACGACACGCTTACGCGATCTGGTTCTGGTTGAACACGGGTCCGTCCTGATACTGCACGCGAGTGCGCAGGTTCGCGACGAACGCCTTGGCGCGGTTGAGATCCAGAGACTGCTGATACATGAGAATCAGCGTCTGCGTGGTGACCTCAAACAGCGAAGACCAGAAGTGCTTCCAAGCGAGACTGGCCGCAGTGATCGCGTAGCCACCAGTTACCGGGTCGAACATGAGACCGGGGGCCTCATTGATCGTAATCGCGTTTGCCGCCGTCTGTCCGAGAGAGTACGTCCGGACGTCTTGGTAGGTCTTCAATGCATCAAGGACGAGGTCCGCAATAACAGGACTAGCCATGGGTATCTCCTTTTTCTAAAATGCCCCGGTGCGAAATGCGCCGGGAGGTTAACTTATCCAACCACAGGCGAATACAAAGTCTGGCGCTTAAGTTCGGCGCGACCGCTCACGCTCACCGTGGAATCCGCTCCGCCTGCTACGCTCGTAACGGTCACCTTCCACGTCTCACCCTCGTCAAACTCCTTGCCGACGCCATACGGGAAAACCTGCAAGCTCTGACCGATAACCCCGACAAACGTCAGGATCACGGTTGCACCACGATAGAGCTTGAACACGTCGTCAGCGTCTCCAGCCGTAACGAGCATGCTGTTCATCGTAAGCTTGTAGTTAGACGGAACAGTCTGGTCGGGAATAATGTCGGTCTCACCAGCACCCGCTGTGTCGGTCATATTCACTTCGAGCGGGATCGTCTGGAGTACCGTACCCCGATACTGGCATACAATCTGCTTCAGCCCTTGGTTCGGTAGTCCGATACTAAATGTATCAGCCATGTCAGCCTCCTTATTGTTGTCTTGCGTTTAAGCAAGAACCTGAGAGAACAATTCATTACGCTTGGCTTCTGCGCGTCCGCTTGCGCAGACTTCAACACCACCGGCTCCGGCTACGCTCTGAACGGTAACCTTCCACGTCTCAGTCTCGTCAAACTCCACGCCTCCGCCAACGGGGAACATCTGGATGGTCTGTAAGGCAACCTTCGGAACGAACGTCTGGACAATGGCGCTTCCGCGATAGAGCCGGAAGATATTGTCAATGTGCGCAGCCTTCACGGTAATGCTGGACAGCGTAACCTTCCTGTTGGCAGCGGTCGTCTGAGTCGTAATCACCGAGTTCTCTGCGTTATTGATAATAGTATACAACGAATCAACCTCGACCGGAATCGTCATAACAAGACTCACGGGGCTATTGACAAGCGTCTTCAGCCCTTGGTTCGCCAATCCGACGCTAAAGGTGTCAGCCACGGTGATCTCCTTCCCTGATTGTTTTGATTACGCAATAACCTGAGTAAACAGTTCGCCGCGCTTCATGTCGTAACGACCGCTGATGCTGGCGTGCGCCATAGCCGCGATTCCCGTAGCGGTCACGACTGTAATTCTCAGCGTCTCGGCCTCATCGAATTCCTTTCCGCCGCCGACCGGAAGAAGCTGAACGCTTGTGGTGATTGTCTTCGGAGTCCACGACTCGATCAGCGTCCCGTTCCGGTACATCTTGATGATAGCGTCAGCAATCGGAACGTTCACGATCAGGCTATCAACCACTAGCTTTGAATTCGCCGGAACGGTTAGGGTGGGAACGAGATTCCTCGTGGTAGCAATCGTCAGATCAGCGTCAGCACCCGTTCCGGTGTGCTTGCTGTTCCCGTCATACTCATAGGGAGTCGTTGGCGTGACGCTATTGGAAAACGTCGAGGTCAGCTGCTTCAAGCCTTGGTTTGGTAGTCCGATGCTGTACGTGTCGGCCATGGGAGATCTCCTTTTAATAAAGAGTCCAGTGTTAGCGCCCTCTGTTAGTACCCTCTTATTAAGATTCTAGTCCAACTTACTAACTCTGTCAACGGTCTATAACATTATTTTATTACTTGCTGTGGTTCACTAGTTAGCCTTGAATACGGAATTCACCAATATCAGCGGGCGTCTTCACGGATAGAAGGACTCGAATCTTGTTATCCTTGGAATAGGCTTCCGAGAAGTCAAATTCAGACTCTTCAAAGTTTGCAATAACGGTTGCCTCTTCGGCTCCCAGACTATCCCCTATTCCTGAGTGACGACATACCGTTCCAACTTCTTTTTCGCCGATAGTAACTGCGGACTCTTTTGCCATATCTTCCAGAACTTTTAATGCCCCCGGAAAGTCTGCTTCGAACTCCTTCGCGGTTTTCCAAGTCTTATCCTCAAGCTGAGACTCAGACATTGACTTGGAACGGAATTCCATAGTAGATTTGAACAGGTTCGTCCCCTGCTCCAACTCTCCGTCATCAACGTGATCCTGCGCGGAAGTCGTCAAGGAGAACTCAAGCCCGCCAGACTCGGTCTGGGCATCTGACGGGCTAGGACGAAAAGGGAGCACCTCTACAATCTTTGAGAAGGGAAGCCATTTTGAGAAAGGTCCAACCGTTACTTCGACCATCCCTTCGTTCCTCAGAATAGCCTTTACAAAGCCTTCTTCGGTAAACCCAGCTTGAGTAACAACGACATGTGACCCCAGCTTCATCTTGTCAAACTGTTCTGTGCTTAGTCTTTCTTTTTGCGGAAACCGGTCGCGGAGCGCCTTCTCCGCCATATCCCTGAAGTCTCTCTCGTCAGGCTCGGTCGCTACATCTGTCGTGTCTTTCTGGATGGTCCCGTGGACCTTGACGTCGGCGTTTTCCAGACCTGCACGCTTGACCAGTTCCTGCACCATGGTCTTAATTGCAGGCTTAGGAATCGGATCTGTAATAGCAACACGACCCGCAAGCGACACCCCGGCCTCCCACAAAGAAACGTCATCACGACGGTCCTTGTGGGTAACGGTAATGTCTTTAACCTTCAAGTTCGGGGAGACCTCGTTGATGCGGCTCCTCACGAACTCTTTCGCCTCGACTTCATTGAGGCAGAAGGATCGTTCCAGTGCGATATCGGCTCGTACTGAGACGACGGTCTCGTACACTGGAATCTCTTTCTTCGTTTCTCTTAGGTCTCGGAATCGCATGTTGATCTCCCTGACGGAAGCCTAAGATCAAATTATAGCCAGTTAGTAAGTGGCGTCAATAGTACATGAACGAATTATGCTATTCCTAAAATTTTATTATCGCTCCGCCTACCCCGTATGCAACTTTACGGTTGTCGAAATCCCACCCAACCCACGGCCCTACAGAGATCTCAAAAATTGACACGAGCCTCTTGCCGACATAGAAATCCACCAAGTTTGCTCCACCCTGTGCCTGAACAGAAAACCATCTCAGATACGGAACTTTAAACGAGCACGCTTCTACGCCAATCGTAGGAGTAAGTCTTGCGTCGGGTCTGATAACAACATTCATTCCAGCGTATACGTTTGGGAACCCCAATATCGCGGTGACTTCCGGAGTTTCAGGAACGTATGTACCATCTGGATTAGTTGTTCCGAGTTTTCCGGATGGAATTTCGATTCCGTGCTCCCACCCTAGGCGAAACTCAAATGCCTTTCCCGGATCGCCACCAAAATCCAATGCTCTCATTACAGAGCATCCGAGCATGAGTGGAACGAGCGCGAGTGCCAACATTAGGTGTTTCATTTTAATTGTCAGTTATTCCTTTGCCGTCGCCTTCTGCTTCTCCGCGAACTCTCGCACCTGATCCCAAGCCTTTAGACGGGCTTCCGCGTCAATCCCTTTCCCAAATGCCGCAGCAGTCCTTGCTGTTTCAATTGTTCCAAGCACCTTCATCCACGCTACCTTCGTTGCACTCGCCTCGTCTTTGTTTGGCTCTTCAGACAAAATAGGACCCTCTTCATCGAAGTCGTCTAGCCCCGGCATAACAGCAGAAGAAACCGTAATGCTTTCTTCTGTAACGGGGGCTGCTGGCTCATCTGTCTTTGGCTGCTCTGGATTAATCTTAATAACAGCCTTTCCGAGATCAACTGCTAGCTGCATGACATCTTCAAACTTTTCGGCAAACACCTCGCCGTGTTCCAAAACCTTGGAAAGACCTTCTATCATGGTGCTGAGTCTTTGCTTGTACTCCGTCGTTGTCATCAGAACATCGCCCTCGCGCCACTGTCCGCCGCCTTGCTTCGGACGTTCGATAGTGAGTCCCGCCCGCCTCATGATCTCGTCAATCCGGCGACCCATCCCGTTCTGGGTCGCGTAGAAACTGCTAACAACCGGTTCCATCGTGTGGAAGAATTCAATATACATAGGCTCGATCACGCCTTCAGACGGAGCGACAACCTCGGCGTGCGCTGCCTTTTTGGAATCAATGTCCGCAATAATCTCTTCGGCAACGCGACGAATTTTAGAGGAAGGCTCCAGAAGACCGCTCTTCACTCTTTGCATGAAGGATCTGGCAATTCGCTCCACGCCCTGTACCAGTTCTTCCGTGGATTCCTGATCTATAGGAACAGATTGAGCACGTGGGCTGCCCTTTGGTTTCTGGTTAATGGTTACCGCCAAATCCTTTGCGGCTTCCCTTACCCTCTTGTATCCCTCGTGATAAAGCTTGTCCCACACTTCCCTTGATTCGCGAATCTTGGAGTCCAGATTTCTGGCCATAATCTCGATGGAGGCTTCTTCCTTGATCGGCCCCGGCGAGCCCGAAAGGGTTTGTTCGGCCTCTTCCAGAAGCTTCTTAATCCGCGAATTCATCTGTTATCTCCCTTAGAGAAGGCTGCTCATCGTTTTTACCATGCGCTTCCAGTGGACGATCTCGGAGGCGAGCGCCTCTGAAATTTGCTGGTGGTCTTCTGGCGTGATATTGGAATACTCGCAAGCCTCTTCGACAGCCTTCTTCAGGAGGGATAGCTCGCTAAAGTCGGTAACAATTTCCCAGATACTCAGGCCGTCAGACTGGTTTTCAATTATCTCTTTCATCTCAAGAGACGAAACGACAACGCCTATGCTTTGATCGTGCTTTCGCACTTCCTTGATAAAGTCAATCCCGGATAATCCGGGCAGATTATAGTCTGTAACAATGGCGTCGTACTTGTCTGCTCTGTACGCTATCAGTGCTTCTTCCGCAGTTTCAAATGCGGTTACGCTGTAACCCTGATCGGTCAGATACTCCCTAAGCATGTCGCGCAGAATCGTTCCGTCTTTAACAAGAAGGATTTTATGACTCACGGCCTGTGCCTCTCAAGAAAAGAAACGGACGAGGTTCGGCGGGGGAGTAAATTGCACTGTGTGGTTTCGGGTCAGGAGGAAGAATCGGCGGAGGAGCCTGAGTCGTAGAGGTGGGAAAGACTCTTAAAATAATCATACCCGCGATTGCCGTTATGAAAGCGGAAATAATCGCCACAGCAATTTCCCACTTTTTCTTTCTCGCTTCTTTAAGAACTTCCTCAAGAGCATTCAACTTTTCCTGAACATGCCTTTCTATCTCCACCATCCTCTCTTGGATATTTCTTTCAATAGTTCCTATCTTCGTCTGCATCGACTCTACATCCTTTTTAAGCCCTATCTGCTCGTCGTGATCTTGGCTGCTCCGCCGAATCTCGTCGTCAAGCAGCTGCCTGACGCTGCGGATCTCCCCCAGCATATCGTTTAACTGCTTTGTTACGGATGCCATTTGACCCGCCAGAATATCGGGGCCGAAGTTTCGGTCCTTCTTTACAATGGCACGGGAAGATTTATTCCCGACTCTCTTGCCAGACTTGCCAGCTTTTCCAGCCACTGCGCCATTGTGTACTGCTGGTTCTTTTCCTTGAACATTTTTCCGACGATCCAGACCCTTCTTAGCATGAAGCCGATCTCTTCGGCTTCTTTTTCCGTGACCTTCTGGTCTTGTAGCCTCAGAAGAATCTGGTTCCATACCGTTACCAGCAGCTCACGAAAGATGTGAGCATCGGACCCCTGTACCAACGGCTCCGGAAAGAAATATGACGTTACCACGTCCTTGAACAAGTACGTGAGCGCCGTTATGTCTTTCCCGGTTACCTTCCCGGTTAGGAAGGCTTCGAGGGCGCGGGCGGAGCTGGCGGCGTAGGGTTTCCGGCACCCGACTTGAGAACGTCAAGAATACCCTTCAGGTGAGGAGCGCCCTGACGCCAAATAGCCTTGAGAATCATTTCGCCAATGGAAACAACGCCGCCCCACATAAACGACTGCTCAGCCCAGTTCATCGTATCAATAACGTTCGCAAATCCCTGCCACGTACCGACAGCTCCTGCGACCGCACCGACAACCACGGTGGCAAACAGATACTTAATGTCGAGGGGCTCTTGCGTCTCAGTCTTGATGTCCTTGTTCTTCATCCAGCCGACGAACGCTGCAATGACGCCGCCGAGTGCGCCCATACCGATCTTTGACCAAAGGCTGGTTACAACTGGAGCCGCGCCGGGAGCAACGGCTTCCGCAGCCGTGGCAACTGCAACTCCCAGCAGCATGAAGAATCCAACCCACAGCCAGTTAATGCGCTTCATACGTACTCTCCTTACAAGGTTTAGTAACTTAAGAAAAGCACTTACAACCGTGATAATACACCAATTTTCGTGGAGCGTCAACGGGGTGCGTGCGAGATGTGTTTTCGGTATTATCTGTTTTTCAGTGCAGCCTACCGGTTCTGCATTACCCAATCGCAGGCACCCTGCTGCGTCGTCTTTGGATCAAACAGGTAATGATACAAAACCTTGTCAACGCGAACTTGACCGCTCAAAGTGAAGAATTTCCACGCATTCATGGACCAGAAATAGTCTTCACTCTTTACGTTGATATAAGGAGGAATCTTTCTGGCTAGGTCAATACTAAAAGCCATAACATGGTTTGGCTTTCTATAGTATGCTTCTGGCGCGTTCCACTCGCTAAACTCGATCCCGTATTTGCAAACCCTCTCTATAGATGGCTTCTCGGGAGTGGGTAACGCCCCTTCTACATTATAGCCGTGAACCATGACATCAAATACAATACATGAAGCGTCCGGTTTCGATTTTATCGCCTCTAGAATCTTGTCAACGTAATCGTCTTCAACCATGTCATCGTCATCAACAAAACTGATGAATCTGCCCCGCGCAGCTGTAATGGCAATATTACGTTTCTCCGATAGCGTCATTTTTTTGTTGTCCAGCAAGCACATAACCTCAACGGACTTCCCCTTCGCCTGTTCAAATAATTTATTAAGAACTTTCGGGAGCGTCGTGCCCAGACGCTCGGAAATTGACGGGACGGCTACAGTAAACAATACGTTGGTCGGGGCTCCCGGTTTTGGTGCGCCCGCATAGGTATTCGCTGCGGCTACGGGGTCCGCCATCAGCTTTTCGTACTTGTTGAGTTCTTCGCCAGCCATTTTACTTTCCTCCCTTTAGTTCTTTTATCTTCGCCCGGAGAAAGTCCGGCTGGCCGGACGTCTCTACATTATATATAACGGTCGGCTGTTTTGTGCACACCCACTTCTCGTTATCTCCCAGCATGCGGCTAAAGAATTCCCAATCATGGGCGTATCCGCCGTCCACGCGATTTTTCCAGAAGCCTTTCTTCCTGACTAAATCTTTTGCGTGGACTACGCACGAGGTGTCGATCCCGCCATGTTTTGGCTCGTTGAACTTCAGATCAACACCTTCCGCCAGCATGGACGAGAATCCGAAGTCAACATCCTCTCTTCTCATAGCTTCGTAGACGCTGGACAGATGATTCGGAGAAATTTCATTATCGTCGTCTAAGTAGGCTATATATTTTCCAGCCGCCATGGTAATTCCTACGTTCCGTGGAACCGCTCCACCCGATCCGTGGTTTTTTGAAAGATTATAAACCCGAAGAATCGAGTGTGGTTCCCGCCGCATCAGTGAAGGAAGGACAGGACAATTATCTCCAACTACTATTATTTCAACATTTTTGTAGTCCTGCACGATGACAGAGTCAACCGCTTTTTCTACGAGTTCTTTTCTTTTGTAGGTTGGGATAATAACAGAAATCAAAGGCCCAACAAAGATCTTGTCAATCCGGCTATCATCGCGGTGGTCATAGTCCAGAATCGCGTACTTCGCCCGCATCGCAGCCTGATAGTTAGGATCGTTGTAGAAAGGCTCACGGTTCTGGAGATCCTGATAGAACGCGGCCATCTGTCCGCGCCGACCGTCCTCGTGAAGAGCCAGCATGTGACTGATGCGTCCGTTCTTTACAAGCGCCTGCTTTGTCGAACCGAGAACCTTCTCGTGGACCAAGAAGAACCACTTTATTTCCGGATTGTTTCGGAACAAGAACGGCTTGGCAACCCACTCGATTTCCTTTCCGTCCGGGTGAATG
>Ga0315293_10006894_pt1 | contig 10580 bp, 8 predicted proteins | sample YL17G13_20_MG_FD_203071 | JGI IMG/M metagenome (GOLD analysis project Ga0315293, IMG submission 203071) | Sediment microbial communities from Yellowstone Lake, YNP, Wyoming, USA - YL17G13_20 | ecosystem: Environmental > Aquatic > Freshwater > Lake > Sediment | place: USA: Wyoming | collected... | reverse complement strand
CCCTCTGGCTCCAGATCAGCCGGTCCCATGCTGTTGCCTTCCTCCACGGGACCCGCATCCGGTACCGGCAGGGGCCCCATTCCGAATCCCACCGGCTCCTCTTTGCCAGCGCGAGGGGCTATCTGGATATTCTGAAGATCTACTTTTCTGTCAGGGATTGCATGGGGATCGAGCAGGAGAGTTGCACGCGGGACCTGAATCGCGCGGTGCGTCGGTTTATTGGGGACTGTGTGTATGCCCTTTGGATCCGGTGTGACCAAAAAAACAGGCATTCACCGTGGCTATTTACCGGTATGGCCCTCATGGCCTGGCCATTGATCCGACCCTGTACTGTCGGAGAACAAATGAGAAAAACCGGCCTCCTCCTGGCTCTCGGGCTTCAGCACCTTGCATACGCACTCCCTTTTCTATGTTCTTGGATTCGGCGTAAGATCATTCGCGGTAATGCCCTTTACTAGGATTTACCCCTCCCCAGCATTTAAGTAACAGGCGACGAAAAGGGATTAGAACGTCTGCATGTCAGAAATCAAACGAATCATCCACATTATTGAAACCCGGAGCACTGAACGTGATTTCCGTCGGTTCGGTATCAGGAATCTCCAGGACAACGGTTTTACCGTTGAAGTGTGGAACATCCTGCCCATCTCGCACCCGGAGGTCTTCTCTCTTGGGATAACGGTGCCAGAATTCAATTTTCCTGAACATCGCCTCTTCGTATGCGGGGATGATGTGAAGGATGCGATTACCCATCTGCCTGCTCATACCTTTGTGAACTGTTTTTTCGGATATTCCTGGAAAACCCTGTTTATTTTTCGGGTCTTATCACAGCGAAGGATACCCTATGGCATTTTTACTGCAAACACAGTCCCTATCCCGGAATCCTGGCAGAAGACAGCAACCCCAAGGGAATTCCTCCTTCGGATGAGAATGCTTGGATTTCGGCGCGTGCTCGACCATGCGATGAACCATCTTATTCTCAAGTATTTCCGGTGGTTTGGGATCCGACCCGCTACCATCTGCCTCGCAGGGGGTGAAGCATCCCTCTCCAAAGTCCAATACCCATTTGATCACACCACACGAATCCTGTGGATCCACTCGATGGACTACGATATATACCTCAAGGTGCGATCTCAGAAGAGAGAGAGCGATTCAAGCCTTGCAGTATTTTTAGATGATAACTTAATTTATGATCTCGAATATGTATATTTCGGGGAATCCCCACCCTCCAGCCCCGAGGAGTACTACGGGAAGCTGAACCGTTTTTTCGATACCGTGGAAAGGACGCTCGGGGTGAAGATTCAGGTTGCGGCTCACCCAGGTTCACGATATGAGGATGGTGCCGGGATCTTCGGAGGGAGATCCATTCTCCGAGACGGCACTGCCGAGCTGGTGCAACGCTCAGGAATCGTCATTGCACACGGCAGCACAGCTGTGAGCTATGCAGTGCTCTTTCACAAACCTGTGATTTTCATCACTGATAACAGGATCAGGGAACATCATCATGGTCCTTATGTGGAAAGAATAGCTGCCCTGCTAGGAAAAAAACCGATAAACCTTGACGGGGAGATCCATCTAGATGCATCCGATGCCCGTGGGATCAATTCGGAGGCATACCGCAGCTATCGGAATGCCTATATTAAACGTGAAGGTTCACCGGACCTGCCGTTCTGGCAGATATTTTCTGACCATATCAAACTGAATTTTCCGATACAATGAAAATGGAGAGAGAATTCCAGCCACCAGCGGTGTTCGCCCTATCCGTTCACATCATCGCAGAGGGTAGATGCTGCAAGAAGAGAGACACTTCCACGATTGAAAAGTACTTCTCGGAATGTAAATGCCCCGTCACGATAGGCTCATCATCACGGATTTAAAAGTATAGGATACGGAGGATTGCCATTGAAACGACAGTATCTTTCATCTGGACTGATGAAACTTGAAAAGATGCTTTTTTTATTGAGGTACACGATTTCCTCAAGGTTTTCTCGAGATTTCATGAGAATTTACAGGGAAAGCCTGCACCGGGTGAACCATCCAGAGGATTACCACATCGACATGCCACTCCACACCAGATGCGCAAGGATTGCGGTGGAGTCATTCAAGCTGCAGAAGGGAGACGCAATTCCAGACATTTATCAACCCGGAAAAATGTGGAACCAGATTTTACAGTCTGTAGTGACATATACCCGCTGGAACAAAGAAAAAGACGACTCCATCCTTATTGATGCCCTTTCCCGATTTTACCGGACAGATCTGATCATTGGTCATTCGGGAGATGCCTACATCTGGGATATCCAGAAAGGTGAGCTTGATTTCCGCCTCCAGGTATACATGATCCTGCAGAGATACCAAGAGTTTACCCATGGATCTCTGCACTTTGATCCCCAGAAGGTGACTACCACGGACGTCGGGCAAAACATCTCTGTCCCGTATGGAACCCAGTATCTCACGTTCAAAATAATCCGTCACGCGTACTATCTGAACCGTATGAAAGAATTCTCCCTCATCGGGGAAGAGGGGACGATCATCGGGGAGCTGGGGACGGGGGCGGGCGAGCTGGCCATCCTTGCGAAAAAACTGTTCCCCACCGTCCGGTATCTCTGCTTTGACCTGCCGGAGACCCTCATGGTGGCAATGTACAATGTGCTGATGTCCCTTCCGGACGCAAAGGTAGGTCTTTATTCAGATTTCAGGGAGAGATGCAGAATCACCCGAGAGGATCTACTTCAGTACGACCTTATCCTCCTTCCCAACTGGTGTATTGAGTGGGTGGATGATGACGCCCTCGATGTATGCGTAAATATTGGATCTCTCTCCGAGATGGACCCGTCGATCATCGCAAATTATATCCGGCAGATTGAACGGATCTGCCGCAATGCATTCTATACGGTGAACCGGAACATTGAAATTACCGAGTTCGGAGAACGGGATGTTCCTGTGAGCGAGTTCCCCTTTTCACAAAATGTGACCAGGGTCCATGGAATGTATGACAGAGCCTCGGATATGTTCCATATGAGGTACGGCATGGACTACGCATGCAACTACTGGGAATATGTATTCCGGATAACCTGACGATGCATCCTCCCCGTTGAACGGGTGTCTATGCATGCGGGGTTGATCAGGGTACTTCGTGAATTTCATAATACAGATCATCGAACCGCATGTGCTCGCTCATTTTTCGCATCATGACGTTAGGGTTGTCATGCTCATACTGAGCCAGGAGCAAACTCAGGGCTTTGCGCTTGTCGTCCGGGATGAAAAATTCGTACGTCACATCTCTTTTCCGTGGGAACCCCTCATACCTGTTTTTCCGCCAGCCGACAATATCCTGGGTTAATTGCATCCTGAACGGTTCCGTGGAGAGGGTATGTCGAGAGAAATCCAGAAAACTGGAGGAGGTGAAACGAAGAAGATCCGGGACCACGTCATCCGCGTCGGGTAGGAGGTCCATTGTAACCTGCCTAACATACGTATCGAATTCCTGTTTGCACTCCAAGAGAATGCGCCAGATGTATTTACTGTTCATTTTCCCGACCCCACCCGCGCGAAGAAATTCGAAGTGTTCCGGCTGAGAATAATACGCAATAAGCAACTCAGGAGATCCGAACCACTCTTCTCGCGCTTCCTTCCGGAAATCTGCCATGATGTTCTGAACAACAGGTGATGCCCGGTGAATACGATCGATCAGCGCGACGATGAAATCAAAGGGATTTATTCCCTTGAGGAGTGCAAATTTTAGGACCTCATAATAAGCCCGATAATTCCAGCAGAACTGGATGAGCCAGTGAACCGGACGGAAAAAGAGGATCTCTTCTTCCGTCATCGTTGATGTGGATCGCACACCTTCTTCTGCCTCGAAGGAGAGAATATCCCCGTACCGGCCGAATGCGCTATCGATGAGACGGAATCCGGTGTGGATGCGATACTTCTCCCGTTCGGAGGGGAGAGCAAGCTCGCTCCCCCCGATGATAAGAGCGTTGTAACAGATGATATAGGAAACCCCCCACCGGAAGAGCTCCCGAAGATTCTCAGAGTGGCTCTCCCTTGTCTCCCCCGGAAGGCCGAGGATGATTTCTGTTCCCGAGATCCCCCCATGGGTATTGACGTAGTCGATAATCTCCCGAAAGAGGGTCGTGTCGATATTATGCCGCTTGATGTTTCGCTGGACCACCGGGTCCATGGACTGAAGGGACGAGATCAGGTAAGTGGCCTGACCCATCCGTTCTGCCACGTCAATTGCTTTCCTGGTCTTAATCCAGTTGATAATACATCTGCGGGGGTAGCCGTTCCGATCTGAGAGATCCTTGATCTTTTCCCCAATCGTGATGTCACGTTTATGGATACCAAAGTTCGCATCAGCGATGCAAAGCAAATTGGTATGCTGCACGTGTTGGGCGATATACTCAAGCTCTGCCAGCACCCGGCTTAGCGGAAAGTACCTGACCATATGGCGAGAAGTAAGGCCTTGAGCACAGAACGTGCAAGAGAAGGGACATCCCCGGTTCGTCTCGATGATGGGAATCAGAGGATAGTCGAAGAATTGATCGAGCAGGCCGGTGAGATATGGCGAGGGAACAGCATCGAGATCTTCAATCCGGTCCAACAGCGAGCCGCCTACCTGGGTCCCTTTCAGGAAAGAGACGCAACCATCGACGGGTTGTGCTTTCGTTGCTTCAAGGTCACGATCATGCTTGATGTAGGTCTGGAGAAGGTTGGCAAAGCCACGTTCCCCCTCGCAAAGGATATAGGAATCGACGAATGGGCGCTTGTGAAAGAATTCCCTGTATCCCTGGGGATACAGATTGATATCCGGACCCCCGTACACGATGAGGATATTATCGGAGATATCTTTTGTACGTTGAGATATCTGATTATTGAGATGAGAGTTCCACATATAATTTGAAAGCCCCAGTACATCGGGTGGATTATCTCGGATCGCTTGGATCAATTCTTCCGGGTATTTGAACAAGGAGATCTGGATCTGATCGCCGAAAACTTTCTGGGCATACGAAGAGACAAAACCGATGTTCAGGGGGAACATATAGGAGCCGGAGCCCAGGTAATTATGGATGAGATCCCCCATATAGATTCGAGTAGGCTCCTGTCGTGCCATGAACGTCACCACATCTCGAGCAACATGCTGACCTCACTCTGTCTACCCCTACATACGGAAGGAGGAAATACCTCCGCCATCGTTGAATCCGGGGAAGCTGAGGTACTCATGGATTGGGCTCCTTCCGGGGGGCATAGTTGCTTCCGGCGCATCGCCGGCAGGGAGCATATGGAAAACGCCCTCTTGCCAGCTGGTATCTTAGATCCTTCATTTTCTGACTGTGCCAGAGATTGTAAATGGTCTTCTGATGTACATTTCCGATCACAACTTCATGCCCATAGAACGAGCAGCAGGGGAGCAGGTCTCCATTTGCCCGGATAACCACCTGTTTCCATGGAAAGGAGCACTGGAATTCCCTGTTGGGTTCCCAGCCGGGCAGGATCAGATCCTCATTATATCCCAGGAGAGGAGTAAAATTCTGAAATTCCACGGCATCGACACGGCCGGACCAGAACCGCTCAAATTCCTGCTTTTCCTGATTGTTGAGATTCGTTACCACGAACGAAACCCGCGTGAGAGGTATATCACGACCAAGCTCCTCTTTTTGCTCCAGGAATCTGAGGATATTCTTCTGAACCACATCAAAATCTCCGCCGACACGGTTTTTCCTGTAGGTATCGCTGGAGCATGCATCAATAGAGAAGGATATCTTGGTCAATCCTGCTTCCAGAATCCGATAAGCCCTCTCTTCATTCAGCAGTGTGGCATTCGTCACAAGGATGATATCCAGAAATCCTGCCTTTCGGGCAATCGCGATGCGTTCTTCAAGAAGGGGATCCAGAAGTGGCTCGCAGTTGTTATGGAAGGAAATGGACGGGCACCCGTACTGTTTGGCTTCATCAATAATCCGCCTATAAAGATCTATGGGCATAAGCCTTTCAATCGCAATGTACGGTTGTCTGATTTCACGGTATCCTTGGATGCAGGAACGGCATCGAAGGTTACAGCGGGGAGTTGTCTCCAGCTGAAGGTATAGGGGAAAATCCGGGACATATTCCCGCAGGGAAACTCTTTTCCATCCATCCCGATAGTACCGGAATGCAGCCCCGAATCGGTCGGTGAGAATGCTATCCTCCCATGATTTTTGAGCTGTTCCTGTCTGCTTGGTCAGGGGCTGATCGCCTGTCATTGTCTATAGTACCGGTCCAAATTCTCCGGCTCCTCATTCATTGGTGAAACATCTCTTCCCGGATGATCATTTTCAGATATTCTCGCCCTGCGTGGGGTTCAAAGTCCAGTAAGATCCGTGCAAGTGTGATATCCGCGATGGAATCATACATCGTAAAGGTAGCCTTTTTTTCCGTCCATCTTGCCTGCGGGAACAGTTCGCAGACCATCTCCAGGATCTCGCGGATCTGGACCCCCTTCCCGGACCCGATATTGATGGTCCGGTTCACGGCCTTGTCATAGACCACCGCCCGGTGGACGGCCTCGGCCACGTCCCCGCCGTAGATGAAGTCCCGGTACTGGAACGGGCCGAAGGACTCGATCTCCTCCCCCTTCCGGGCCTTCTCGAGAAAGATCCCGATCACCCCCTCGTTGCCCCTGCCATAGACGTTGAAGAGCCTGAGGATCACGTACGGGATCGCGTAGTTCTTCTGGTAGGCCTGGATCAGCTGCTCGCAGAGCAGCTTATGCCAGGAGTAGGTGTTCGTCGGGGAGGGCCGGATGGATTCCCTGATGGGGAGATCATCGGTGGTCCCGTAGACCGCGGCCGACGAGGGGAAGACCACCTTCTTCTCACCGGCCGTGCGGCAGACCTCCAGGACATTCAGGAGGGAGACCACGTTCAGCCGGAAGCTCTTCAGGGGATCCCGCTGGGCCACCCCAGAGTCGGCAAGGCCGACCAGGTGGACCACCTCGTCGCAGTCCCGGACCGCCCGCTCCACGTCCGCCGGGTTGAAGATGTCCCCCTTCACGAACCGGACCCCGGCGGGGAGGGGGGAGCGGGGCTCCACCTGGTCAAAGACCGTCACGTCGCCCGGGTGATCCGAGAACTTGCGGACCAGGTGACCGCCGATGAACCCCGAGCCGCCGGTGATCAGCACCTTCGGGTTCCTCATGCCTTCACCGTCCGGAAGAACTCCCCGATCTCCCATGCCATCAGGTCCATCTCCTCCCTGGTGAGTGAGGGATACATGGGCAGGGTGAGGGAGTCGCCTGCCAGACGCTCGGTGATAGGGAGATCGCACCGTACTTTCAGGACATTCCGGTAGAAGTGGCTCTGGTGCACGGGCGGAAAGTACAGCTTGGACATGATTCCCTTTGCGGTGAGATGATTCATGAGGCCGTCACGGTCCGCAGTGCGGATCGTGTACATCTGGTAGAGGTGGAAGTACCCCTCCGGGGGGCTCGGGGTCTTCACCGCTGGTGCAGAGCGGCTGATCCTGGCCGTCAGGTACGCCGAGTGCTCGCGGCGCAACCGGATTACTTTATCCAGCTTCTTCAGCTGGGCGATGCCCAGCGCCGCCAGGATGTTGGAGATCCGCCAGTTGTAGCCCAGGGAGACGTAGTCCAGGTACTCGTTCGTGGAGAAGTAGTCCCGGGTCTCTGCCCGTCCGTGGGAACGGATCAGCTTCCACTGCTCGAAGAGGTCCTTCCGGTCGGTGACCATCACCCCACCCTCGCCGGTGGTGATCACCTTGGGGCCGCAGAAAGAGAACATGGCCGAATCCCCGAAGGTCCCCACCTTCTTCCCGTGGATGTGGGCCCCCAGCGACTCGGCCGCATCCTCGATCAGGGGGATGCCCCGGTCCTCAGCGATCTCCCGGATCTCACGGATATGGCAGGCACAGCCCCCCACGTGGATGGGTATGATGGCCCTGGTGCGCGGGGTGATCCGCTCCTTCACGTGCTCGGGATCCAGGCCGTAGGTCTCCTCCTCCACGTCGGCAAAGACCGGGCGGGCCCCGGTGAAGAGGGGGGCATTCGCCGTGGCAATGAAGGTGAAGGAGGGGACGATGACCTCGTCCCCCTGGCCGATCCCGTACGCCATCATGGTGGCGTGGAGGGCCGAGGTACCCGAGTTGAAGGTGACGGCGTATTTCCGGCCCACGTAGGAAGCAATGAGCTGCTCCCACTCTTCCACCTTCGGGCCGGTGGCCCAGTTCATGCCCGACCGGATCACCTCGGCCACGGCCTGGACATCGTCCTCGTCCGAGTAGATCTTGAATAGGGGTATCTTCCAGCTCATACCGCATCTGCCTCCCGTGCGCGGATTTCCTCGTCGGAGAGGTGCCGGACCACCCGGGCCGGGACCCCGAAAGCCAGGGAGTTCTCCGGGATATCGGTGGTGACAAAGGAGAACGCCCCGACGACAGCGTTCCTCCCCACTGTGACATTGGGCATGACCACGCTATGGCTGCCGATCCTCGAATTCCTCCGGAGGATGACGGGACCTGCCTTCCCGTCGATGGTGGACACCGAGTAGATGGAGCAGTGGGACCCGATCTGTACAAAATCCTCGATCTCAACCCCATATTGTGCATTGATGTAGGAAAAGGCACCGATATCGGTTTTGTATCCCAGTTTTAGATGATCCTTGTGGTGTACGAGCCACTGGTACCGGGTCAGCTCCCGCTCCCGGATCTCCGGGTATTTCCACTCTGTAAACCCCATGGGTGTCACTATACAGTCTGCAGATGGCCATTAATAACCTTCCAGTGGCCTGCGTCGTGGCTTCGAGAAATTCGGGTGCTCTCGAGAACGATTCACCGGTCCCGGTACTTCAGTAGGTGAGCCGCTTCTGGAGCGGGAAAGTCCCGGGGTCCAGGGACCTGAGGATGCCCAGGATCCGCTCCGTGGCCCTGCCATCGCCATACGGGCTGGTACCCCGTGCCACTTGTTCCCGGAACGTCCGGTCTGTGAGGGCTTTCCGGATCGCGTCCCGGATGGCATCCCTCCGGCAGTCCACGTCGATGAGGTTCTCTCCCCGTTCCCGCCCTGCCTGCCGGCTGCCGATGTTCACGGCAGGGATGTGGAGGAGAGGGGCCTCGATGATCCCGGTGCTGGAATTCCCCACCAGCACCGATGTGGAGGCGAGAAGTCCAAGGAACTGCCTCCGGGGGATGGAGGGCCTGACCCTGAGAAAGGGGAGGTGCCCGTATGACCGGATCACCGAGATCATGGCCCTCCCGCCGGCGTCGGCATTGGGGTACACGACAACGGTCTGCATCCCCAGAGAGGCAACTGCCTCCATGGTCTCCTCCATCTGTGCAGCCGCTTCCCGGTACTCCTGGGTGACCGGGTGCTGGATCACGAGGAGAACCGGTGCCCCGGGGTCCAGGCCGAACTCCCGTGCCACCTCCTCCCTGCCCGGCCGTTGCTCACGGATGAGGCTGTCCAGCCCCGGAGCTCCAGTGACAAAGACCCGGGCCGGGTCCTCGCCCATCCGGATGATCCGCTCTGCAGAGCGGGCCGTTGCCGTGCAGTGGACGTGGGCCAGCTTGGTGATGGCATGGCGCACGTGCTCATCGACAGTGGAAGTGATCTCCCCGCCATGGATGTGGACCATGGGGATGGAGAGGTAGGAGCCCACGATGGCCCCTGCCAGCATCTCGCCGCGGTCCCCCAGCAGGAGGAGAATGTCCGGCCGGACCTCCTGCACCAGGGGTACAAGAAGGGTCGTGCACTCCCCCACAAAGGTGGCCATGGACTCACGGGTATCCTTGCGGTAAGTGGCCGGGACCCGGTGGACGGTGAATTCGTCGTCCAGGATCTCCTGCACCGTCAGGCCGAACTCCTCCATGAGATGCAGGCCCGTGGCTGCGACCTCGATTGACAGATCCCCCGATTCCCGGATGGCCGAGAGCACCGGGCGCACGAGACCGTAGTCGGCCCGGGTGCCGGAGAGGTAGAGGACCCGCTTTGTCATGACAGCATCTCCCAGGTGAGGAGCTCGTCCTTGCCGATGTCCTTCCGGGCCTTCCTCCCCACCACCTGGGGAAGGTAACGGGGGCTGATACCGGTCCCCGGCCGCTTCAGGTCCAGCATCTCCAGCGCAAGGATGGTCCCTGCTCGGACGGGCACCGCTGCTACGATGCTCTTCCGGGCCACCTTCCGGATCTCCATCTCCGCGGCCGTCGGCCGCTTGATGCCGTCGCCCAGGGCAGCCTCCGCGTCCCGGATCCCCTGGACCATGGCCGCAAACTCAACGGGTTCCAGGGACGCCCGGTGGTCCGGGCCCGGGAGGTCCCGGTCCAGGGTCAGGTGCTTCTCCACCACGCAGGCCCCGAGGGCCGCGGCCGCGATGGGGACCCCGATCCCCAGGGTATGGTCCGAGAAGCCGACCAGGACCTGGAATGCCTGCTTCAAGGCCTCCATCACTCTTAGGTTGGCATCCGAGGCAGGGGCCGGGTAGGAGGTCACGCACTGGAGGAGAATGATCTCTCCGGTACCTCCCTCCCGCAGGGTGCGGACCGCCTCCTCGATCTCCCTGAGGGTGGCCATGCCCGTGGAGAGGATCACG
>Ga0315293_10006893_pt1 | contig 10583 bp, 11 predicted proteins | sample YL17G13_20_MG_FD_203071 | JGI IMG/M metagenome (GOLD analysis project Ga0315293, IMG submission 203071) | Sediment microbial communities from Yellowstone Lake, YNP, Wyoming, USA - YL17G13_20 | ecosystem: Environmental > Aquatic > Freshwater > Lake > Sediment | place: USA: Wyoming | collected... | reverse complement strand
AGAGGTATTCCCAGCCGCCGATGACCGACCCGGTGGTGTCGAAATCCCCTGTGAACACCGTCAGATCGGGCCGATTCAGTATCAGCCGCAACTCGAATCCGACGATATGGTCGTATGGGTTGGTAATACTGAGCCGCAAAGTGGCGGTCGGACTGGTTACCGGCACGTTGACGTTGTCGAAACGAAGAATGAGGGAAGGGTCGGCAGCCCAGGAACAACACGGGACCAGAGCTGCGACGAAGATGTAGGTAGCGAGCCGAACCGCTGCAGAGATTAAGGAAGCCATGGCGGACCTTTCCGGCCTTTCGCATTAAAGGTCAGTATTCTCTCTAACAACGGTTGGCTGCGTGTTTCCTTTCCTCGTCTATGTGATGCGGCCGTAACAAGGGTTTCCAGTTCACTGGCTCAACCGGCAAATGTCGCGGGATCATCGCACATCCGGTCATATTGAGTCTCATCTCACAGCGTCAGCGGACGGTACCTCTAAGGGCAAGGTGCCGGCGGCCTGCCACTTCCCACCAAATATGCTACGAGATAACTCAAATCGGACAGATCGATTATCCCCTCGCCGTTGATATTGACTTCATCGAGACATTTAAACTCTGTTGCAAGGCCACCCGTCAGATACGCCACAAGCATCGACAAGTCCGACAGATCAACCATGTGCTTAAGGTCGCCGCTCAGGTTTCCCCGGATTTGCCAACAGCAGAAGCGGATCGGGTTGTCGCAGGCGCACGGCAAATGGAAGATGCCGGGGTCAGGCGGAGGATTGGTTGTTATAATCCGAAAGAGCGAATCCAGAAGGAGGTAGTCCCCCCAATCAATTCGGCAGTCGCCGTTTACATCGGCCGCACGCGGGTCGCCGATGCCGTTGGTGTCGCCGACAATGAAACGAATCAGGTCTACCATGTCGCGTACTGTGAAAACAAGACCGTCGCCGTTAATATCGATGTCCTCCGCGGTCCGGAGGCAGTTCAGATTGGTGACCGAGCCGGGAATGGTCGCCAGTATGAGCGAGTCGATATACGGGATCGTGTCCGATGAAATGGAAGTGGAATCGCACGGTGGCGCTACAACCTGGCTCCAGCTTAAACAATCTGTGCCAAGCCAGGTGTTACAATGCCAGCAGGCGGTATCCAGAACCACACTGTACGACGCTCCGATAGTTGTTCCATTGGGACGGCTGAAAGAGAGCCAGTTCGGTGGCATTCGGTTGATCTGGACAAGAACGGTCCGGTCAGTTATGAAGGGCGGAAGCGGAAGGACCTGGAAAGGGAGCCGGATCAACGGCTGCTCGGTTGTTTGCGGCCCAATTGGCGGGGGAGCGCTTCCAACAAGGATGTCATCGGACAAACCGACCACTTGAACATCGAACCCGGTTCCGCTGACCGAATGAACATGCACCAGGTCCCATCCGGAAGAGAGCGTGCCGGTCGTGTCAAATGTCCCCGTAAACTGGATGATATCCGGCCGGTCCAGTTGGATCCAGAATTGATAGCCGGCTACAGAATCGACCCTGTTCCTGAGATAGATTGTCAGAACACCGGCGGTATCCGTAATCTTGACGGTCACGTCATCGGCTCGAAGGATAAGCTCCGGCGCGGAGGTAACACTTGCCGCGATTAACAGACCTGCCACAAAAAGGCAAACATACACAGCCCATCTGCATCTCGCGGAGAAAGGATGTTTCACGATACAAGTCTCCTTGAACGGGTAAGGGTTATGATATATGCAAACTTTCCAGTAGCAGATGCTCGATAGGTATGTCCTTATGACATGCCTAAAATGCCCAATTAAGGTCGGATTGTCAAGAATAAATTGCCACTGAGTGCTGTTGGCGTGTTTATTGAGAAGGTATTTAGTGGAGTTTCCGCCTCAGACCATCAGCGACATGAGCCGGCGGGTGCGGCGCACCCGAACCAGAAGCCGATCCATCAGGACAATTCCCCCCAGAGTCAGAATAGACATGACGGCCGTTACCGGCTTCAGATTCAGGTCAGCCAGATATCTGGATGTTCCCGTCTGGAAGCCGCTCAAACTGGTACTCCATAACCCTTGAAACTGAGCCAATAGATTCTGGCAGGCGGCCGGGCCCATCGCCATCGCTGATATTGCTACCGCCCCAAGCACTGTCGCGCCAACCCAGGCCCACTGCGGCACAGCAATTCTTGAGAGTTGCGGAACAGGTCGCGCCGCGGCGACTTGCGTCATCACGCGGTCAGCAAACGCCCGTGAGAGTTGCGGGGAGTCGACTGCGGCCAATTCGGAATAAAGTTCGCGATAGGCATCAAGCGTCTCCTGACACCGGATGCATTCATGCAAATGGCGTCTTGCTGAATTCGGCAAGGAGGCCTGCTTGTCCAGGAATTCCTGTATCACACTGTCACTGAGGTGCTCGCAGTTCATAATTGCTCCCATTGGTACTCCTGAGTCAGGCGCTCTTTGAGCAGCTTGCGCGCGCGGAACAGATGACTCTTGACTGTACCTTCCGGCATGCCGAATATCTCAGCTATCTGTTGGAGACTCATATTCTCCAGATGAAACAGCGCCAGAATAGTGCCGGGTACGGCCGGAAGACGATCGATTTCGCGCCTGACGACCGAGGCGGTATCATCGCTTTCATACAGATAGTCCGGCCGCGAGGAATCGTCGGCTGACCACTCGAGCCGGGAATCATCTCGGTCGTTGGCGAAACTGTCATCAATAACCAACTGTTTCTTGCTCAGTGTTGTCAGACAGGTATTGTACGCAATCTGCGCTACCCACGTGGACAGCTTCGATCCAAACCGAAATCCGGCCAGATTCTGGTACACCTTTACGAACACCTCTTGACAAACATCTTCCCGGTCATGCGTATCCGGAATCATTCGGAACACAATGTGGCTCACCAGGCGCTGGAAGTCGTTGACCAGCAGGCGGAACGGCTCCCGATTACCGGCCAGGATCGCCTCGACTGTCGCTCGGTGGTCCACCATAGGTATGAGACTGCTTTGCCGGCCAAAAAGTTGCACCAAAATGACCGTTCGGACGCGCAACCTTTGGGCGACCGCCCGGTCTCATCAAGTAGTAGAAACAAGCGAACGGCGCAAAGCAAAGGAGACGATTATGGATATTGACGTAACTGCCATTCTGGTAACCCTGACTGTATTCGGGTCAATAGTGGCCATCATAAAAGCAGTGGGAGATCACCGGGTGAAAATGCGCTATTTAGAGAAGGGTCCGAACGATCTTCCCAGCAAACCGATTGACCTTAATTTCGGCAATGGCCTTGGTACGTCCCTCAAATGGGGGCTCGTCTGCCTGTTTGTCGGACTGGCGCTATTCATAATGGAGATGATGCCGCGATACTTCGAGGACGAGGCGATCCTGGGCGGGATGTTCATTGCAGCCGGCGTTGCGCTCTTACTCTATTACGCGGTCGCGGACAAACGGAAGAAACAAGGTCAGCAGATCTAACAGCCGAGACTTTCCGGTCGCCGGGAGGTCTCGCTCCATGGACCCCGGACCGACCCGCGGTTCGGGGTTGTTCTACTCCTTGGCGCCGGGACTGCCCGGGGTACTTTCACGCACTTTCAGCAGCATCGCGGCGTCAATCCGCACGATGTAAACCTTGCGGTCTTTCCCTCTCAGCTTCAACTTGAGATCGTCCCTGTATCGGTCAACCGCGATTCCGATTCGCCCGAGCGTCTTGTGCGATCCATACAACCGCGCCACCGGTGAGCCGCTTTTGCGAGCAACATCCTCAATGATCGCGACATGCCCCTTGTAATGCCCTGACGAACTCCGAATCCAGTACTGAATCAGGTCGCCGGGTTTGGCCGAATCCGCAGAGACACTTCGACCAATTGGCAACACCTGAGTCAGCGCGTGCTGTACTCCTTTGATGCGATCATCCTCCGCAGCGACCAAGCTGTCCAACTTTCTTGCCCCCGAGGGCAGCCCCGATATCAGAACGGCCTTTGCTTCATCATCAGTCAGGTTCCGTCCGACAACCCGCTCGATAACAGCCTGCATGAATTGCGTGCAGTCGATCTGTCTGCCGGACAGATTGGAGCCGTAGGTGAACCCCGCATAGGTTGTTGTCGCGAGTTCTCGCGCTACCGCGAGGACTTCGATTGTTTCACTATTGGCATCGGAGTGTGAAGAATCAGTCGACTGGTCTCGAGCCATTGACGGCCTGCTCAACAACGGAAGTAGGAGACCGGCTATGACCGCGAAGGAAAACCGCATCACTCTCCGGTGTATTCGCAGCGCGTCGACGCGGTTTCATATATCGTTATCCGGCTGAGCATCGGCAGTTGCGGTTTGATCCTTTTCCAAAGCCAGGCAGCGATGTGCTCGGCCGTGGTGAACGATAATCCCTCGATGTCGTTCAGGTGGCGATGATCCAATTGGGCAACAATCGGTCCAACCACCCGCTTCAACTCGGCGTAGTCGATCAGGAATCCGGTCTGGCGATCAACCTCGCCGTAGACTTCGACCGCCACCCGGTAACCGTGGCCGTGCAGTTGGTGACACGGATGCTCCTTTGGCAGATGATCCAGCCGGTGTGAGGCCTCGAAGTGGAAGTCTTTTGACAGCCGTACTTTCATGCTTTGTCGCCTATCCTTCACCGTCCTCGTTTATTTTCCCACGCCAGTATATGCATTCGCGGCGAAAAGCGAAAGCCTGTCCGACGGCACTCCGCCAGCACGAGTGGCATGGCCTCGATCTGCCGGGCGCGCGTCATCCCTTCCGGCATCAGCATCACCGACTCGAACGGCACAAGCGGCAAATAGACCCGCTCGATTTCGTCGACATCGTGACGATTCCGCACTACGAACTTGAAATCGGCCCGTCCGGTTGCCGCGATGGCAGCCAGCGCCGCCGGCACGAGATTACTGTCTGACGGCCGGCCGTTGTTGCTCAGTTTCGGCGAGCAGTTCCACCATGAAATCGCTTGTATCATCTGGTCGGAAGGGACAATCGTACCGTTTGTTTCGATCTCGATGAAGCTGAACCCTTTTGCGTGGAGAGCGTCGATCACCGCTGGAAGGCGGTCCTGATGTAACATCGGTTCCCCGCCGGTGAAGATAACATGGACAGTATCCGAACCGGTGTCATTGCCTTCCGGTATATCCGCCGCAACATGAGCGATTTCCTCAGCCGTATGCAGCGTGCCGGAATCAATCAGGTCGCTATCCCAGGTATAAAGCGTATCACACCACGAGCAGCCCAAGTTACAGTAGGCCAATCGGATAAAGACGGCCGGATGCCCAGCATGCCGCCCTTCTCCCTGAACGGAGTAGAAAATTTCGGTCACCGGGAGGCGGTCGCCGAATTCTCGCGGCCGGGCAGCCAGTTTCGGAGTGTATTCCATAGTGGATCAGACCAGCGGGGCGGCGGCGTACCGGGTGGGGTCGAGAACACCAGCCTCCACGAACCCTTTGCGCCGGAGCAAACAGCTGTCGCAGGCGCCGCAGGCGAGACCATCGGCATCCGGGTCATAACAGCTCAAAGTTAGCGAATAGTCCACCCCCAGCCGTGTCCCCAATTTGATGATTTCTGATTTGCTCTTATCGATAAGCGGTGCGGAGATCGTGATCTTTCGCCCTTCCACGCCGGAGCGGGTAGCCAGATTCGCCATCAATTCAAAGGCCTTGATGAATTCCGGGCGACAGTCCGGATAACCCGAGTAGTCAACCGCGTTGGCCCCTATGAAGATCATCGCCGCCCCTATTACTTCGGCGAGCGCCAGACCGACCGACAAAAAGATCGTGTTGCGCGCCGGCACGTAAGTGATCGGGATATTCCGCCCGATCTTGTCGGTCGCGCGGTGCTTGGGAACGTCTATGTTGGCCGTCAAAGCCGACCCGCCAAAAGCCGCAAGATTAAGGGGAAACATGATATGCCGTTTCACCTTTAGAAACTCCGCCACTTTCCGGGCGGCCGTAAGCTCTAACCTATGCCGCTGACCGTAGTCGAAACTCAGCGCGACCGTATCGAATCCCCGGTCGATGGCCAGCGCCAGCGTGGTGGAGGAATCTATCCCGCCGCTGAGGAGCACCACCGCCGGTTTCTTGAGTCTGTCTATTGTAGTCACAGCAATAAGCCTCTGAGTTCCAAATATAGAACAATCCATGGGTCGCGCATTGGAAATTGTGTAGTTCTTCGCCGGGACGGCTCACTCGTTCGGGCGGGTCTTGACTTCGCGACCAGCAAAGTTGTGACCTGCCCGTATCCCGCCCTCCAACGCCATTGTCTTTTCGCCTCGATTGCGTTATTCTTATCCCATGTCACCGTCGCCATACGAAGGGCTTCAATCGGATATTCGGGACTGGCAAACACCGGCGATTGAAACGTTTGCCAATATCTATCCGGACCGGCAATACGAGATTCAGATGACTACGACCGAGTTCAGTTGCATCTGCCCCAGAACCGGCCTGCCGGATTTCGCCGAACTCCGCCTGACCTATGTCCCGGACAGGGTTTGCCTTGAGCTTAAGAGTTTCAAAGAGTATATCCTGGCGTATCGCAACAAAGGGATATTTCACGAGAATGTCATTAACCGGATTCTCGACGACATAATTGCGGCTGCCAAACCACGTCGGGCTCGACTCGAGGGGATATTCAACGCCCGCGGCGGCATCCAGACGACCATCGTTAGAGAGTTCCCCCTGTCTGAAAACCCAAGATAGCGTCTATCGAGCAGGAGCGCGGAGTCGGAGGTTGCGAGACAATGGTCCCCTCTGTGTTCACGGACGCCGAAATCTCCGCCCTACAGCTTCCTTCTGGAGAAATATCCGGAAGGACATTCGACATTCTGATTGTGGGCGCCGGGCCGGCCGGTTCCGCAGCCGCGATCATGTTACGCCGCCGGGGATTCTCGGTAGCCCTGCTTGACCGCGCCCGTTTCCCGCGCGAAAAAACCTGCGGCGATTGCCTGCTTCCCGAGGCTATGAAGTATCTGGACCAGCTCGGAGTCGCCGAAAGGGTAACGAAGTTCGCGCACTCGGTAGAAAGGCTAAGAGTCTTCTCAACCGGCGGAATCGATTTTGAGATTCCAACCCGTATTCTCACGCTGCGGCGTTCGACCCTTGATACTCTGCTGGCGCGGGCTGCAGTCGATGCGGGCGCCGTCTTCTGCTGCGACTCGGCAGTGGGCGTCGAAGGCCGCCAGCCGTCCCTTCTCGGTATCCAACTGGGTCAAAGTAAGCGTCCGGTTCACGCGCGTGTTGTCCTAATCGCTACCGGGGCACATTCGGCGTTGACCATGAGACTCGGACTCACGGCCGACTCCACGGCAAGCGCTCTGGCCATGCGATGCTATGTTCGTTCGAGCGCCCCGATCAAGACCGGTATCCTGTCGTATAATCGATTTGTCAAACCGGGTTTTGCTTGGATCTTTCCCCTCGGTGACAACCTCTTCAATGTCGGCTGCGGCACAGTGGCCGGAGCAGGAGGATTCGACGGTCGCAGTCTGCGACAGGCCATTGAGCGGTTCATCTCCAATTTCCCGCCCGCAGTCGTGCTGATGCGTGGCGGCAAGCTCGAAACCCCTTTGCGCGGCTTCCCCATTCAGTGCTCACTCAACCGGCAGTCGGCAATTATGGGTGGACAGATTCTGGCAATCGGTGAGGCCGCCGGGACGACCTATCCGTTTACCGGCGAAGGGATCGCTCCGGCAATCAAGTCGGCATTCATCGCCGCGGAGATTGTCGCAGAGGCACTGCGTTCCGAAGACCTGGGCATCCTGAAAGTCTACCCGCATCGCCTCCGTCACGAAATGGGGCATCTTTATAGTGGGTATCGACAGGCCCAGCGATGGCTCAGTATTGGCTGGGTCAATGACCTCGCTGCCGTTAGAATCAAGAAATCCGAGCGGCTGCAAAGGCTCTGTGCCGGAATTATCGCCGGAACGGTGAAGCCATCGGAGGTCTATTCGCTCAAAGGACTCTTGACATCTTTGTGGTCTTGATTCCTTTCGGGTGTTTCATGGCATATCTACCCAATCCCCAAATCATAGTTGCCGTTATAGGCAATTGGATGTAGCTTGGCAGCCAATATTGCCCAATGTGCACAACCGGACGATTTGTACACGAGAGGACAGGACCGTATATGCACGCTTCGCCCAAATGGCTCGCGACTATCACCCTTGCTGTCGCACTCCCCTGTGCTGCTTTGTCGGCGGATCCATCGACTGCACCGAAACAGCCCAAGCTGAAATTCACCTACACGCAGCGCATGAGGATCGAGACCAACGACAACGTCACCTGGCTGGCGGCCGATTCGCTGGCCGGCTCAAGCTATTTTCGGAACCGGCTCAGCCTGATGGCTCAATGGCGACCGACCGGCAAGTCTGAATTCGGCGTCAAGCTGACCGAAGAAATGCGGTACTACTTCGTACCGGAGACAAAGAAAACTGATTTCGACCAGTTGTTTGTCGATCAGTTTTATGCCCGGGTCGACAGCGTCGGTCGCATGCCGTTCAATCTGACGGTCGGGCGACAGAATATCGATTTCGGCGAAGGGTTTCTTGTTATGGACGGCGGGCCCCTGGATGGCTCCCGCTCAGCCTACTTCAATGCCCTCCGTCTCGATTGGACAGTAAGGCCCGGCCAAACAGTGACGCTCGTAACAGCGTATCAGCCTCGCTGGGATGCCCTGTTCCCGGTACTTCATGACCACAATCGCTACAAAGCGATGGTGGAGCAGAGTGAAATTGGCTTCATGCTTCACTACAACCGGCCGCTTGGCAAGGGAAGCCTGCAGACCTACCTGTTGCGAAAGCAAGCTACAGCCTACAGAACATCTCCGCGAATCGACCTGAACTGTCTTGGCGGACGAGTGAAAATGCCTGTCACATCCCGACTGACCGCGACTTCAGAGGGAGCAATTCAATTCGGACGGCGGGGGGGCAAAGACCAGTACTCCTTTGGGGGCTACGCTTATGCCGACTATGCCACTGGCTGGCGGCGCCTTCTTCCCCGGACAATTAGCATCGGCGGCCTGTTCTTGAGCGGCGATAGACTCTCGACTCCTGACTACGAAGCATGGGACCCATTCTGGGGCCGGTGGCCCAAGTGGAGCGAGTCGTACGCCTATATATTGACCAAAGAACGAGCTGTTGCTTACTGGTCTAACATCGCCTCAATTTTCGCCAAGACTGTCATAGAGATTTCGCCGGTTATTGACTTGAGTTTCGACTTCCATCATCTGACTGCGCCACGTCTGGTCGACCCAACGCCTTCGTTCCCCGGCGGAAATGGCAGGACTCGAGGGGACCTGATCATTCTCAAACTGACCTACAAAGCAGAGAAGAACCTGACCGGGCATGTGCTCTATGAGAGTTTCAGACCGGATGATTTCTACGCCGCAACTGCATCCCCGTATGGCTGGATGCGCATGGAAGTAATGCTCAAATTTTAGAATTCCGGGAGTGCCGCATGATAATTAAAGTCATCGTCATCGCCGCCTTTGCCGCCATGGTAGTCGTGATTGGGATTTTGGGGCTTCGCCGCGCCCGCTCTTTCTCCGACTATTTCCTCGGCGGAGGCAAAGTTGGCCCCTGGATGACGGCCTTTACTTATGGCGCAGCCTATTTTTCCGCTGTGTTATTCATTGGTTTTGCCGGCAAGATCGGCTGGGATTTCGGCATGTCCGGGCTTTGGATTGCCCTGGGTAACTCGCTGATCGGGGTCCTCGCCGTCTGGTGGGTTATGGGCTACCGGATCAAGCAGATGTCACTTGAGCTCAAAGTTGACACCATGCCCGAGTATTTGGCAAAGCGGTATCAGTCTCCCGCGCTGAAACTGTGCAGCTCGATTGCCATCTTCGTATTCTTCGTCCCCTATTCGGCAGCCGTGTTCATCGGCCTATCGTACTTGTTCAAGGTCAATTTCGGTATCGAATACTCGGTGGCGCTGATCCTCATGGGTCTGTTTACTGCCGTCTATCTGGTGCTTGGTGGTTATAAGTCGATGACTCTGATTGATGTCATTTTCGGCATCATCATGGCTGTCGGGTCGGCCGTGCTTATTGGCAGCACAATTAACGCCGGCGGCGGACTGTCCGTCATTACGGATAAGCTGTCATCGTTCAATCCGGAGTTGACGGCTGTGGTCGGTCCGCCCGGCCTCTGGCCGTTGTTCTGCCTTTTCTTCCTGACTAGTGTGGCGCCGTTCGCCATGCCCCAGTTGGTGCAGAAATTCTACGCCATCAAAGACCGCCGTTCAATTCGTATCGGTATGGTTGTCTCTACCGTTTTTTCGCTGCTTATCAGTGGCGCGGCCTATTTCACGGGCGCTACCACCCGGGCTTTCCTGACTCCCGAGAGCGCGCCGGCGGCCTTCAGCGGCGGCAAACCGGTATTCGATGCCCTCATGCCGGAGTTTCTGACCAGTGTCGTGCCGGAATCGCTGGCTATCCTGATGCTGCTGCTCATTCTCTCGGCTTCGATGTCCACGCTGGCCGCCCTGGTACTCATCTCCAGTTCCTCAGTCGCCAAGGATGTCTATGCCGGATTCATAAACCGAAACGTAACCGACAAACGACTGACTCTGCTGATGCGATTTTGCAGCGCGTTCTTTGTCTGCGTGTCGGTA
>Ga0315293_10006892_pt1 | contig 10583 bp, 7 predicted proteins | sample YL17G13_20_MG_FD_203071 | JGI IMG/M metagenome (GOLD analysis project Ga0315293, IMG submission 203071) | Sediment microbial communities from Yellowstone Lake, YNP, Wyoming, USA - YL17G13_20 | ecosystem: Environmental > Aquatic > Freshwater > Lake > Sediment | place: USA: Wyoming | collected... | reverse complement strand
TGGTACTCGATTTGGTTGCTAATTGCAGAGCCCTCCCTTCCAACTGGGCAGACAAAGAGCCACAGGAGTTACTAGCTCTGGAGCTTCTTTGCCAAATAGGGCACGAAAAAGCTGAGCAATACCGCGTCCACAGAGTTGATCTGGGCAAGGTAACTTCCCTCACTCCCACGGAAATGAGAACACAACTTGAGCCGCTTGACACTGAATTTGCATCATGGACACGTGTATTCAAGCCACGGTTCTGGAAGTGGCACTCGGCAACTCGGGCGTGCCTTTCCTCCACCGTTGACTATGGACACAGCGCCCTTTGTTCCTACCTTGAATTGGCGAGAGATCTCGAGGAACTTGAGCGCTGGTTTCATACAGACGGGAGCCAGCTGTCAGAATATGTCAACGATCCAATCTCCGATTCTGCGTCACTCGTAAATGTGTCCACAGAATTCAAGTTGGCACAGCTTCTGCAATCAGCAATGGTTAACCAATTCATTCGCCAGCCGGCAGTAGGGGACACGATTTCGGAAGAGATACGAAGTGCGGCACGTTCATTACTCGAATTACTCAAGAGTGATTTGGTGAGGGATTCGGTCGCTTTCAGTGATCTCCACTGGGCAACCGGGTTCTGCGACAACACACCGATTCTCTCGTCACCTGTGGATGCTGTATCCGCTAGGTGCCAAGAGCTCATCAGAGCGATGCACCGAATTCACGAGTGGGTAGCTCTGCAGAGTGTTGTGGAAAAATGTAAAGACAAGGGACTGGGTTCATTCCTCGAAGCCCTGGGTGAGACAGACGTTGTCAACGCGCGTCCCATTTTTGAGCGTGCGTTTTTCGAACGATGGGTGGAGGCAATACTTAATTCAACTCCAGTCTTGCGAGAATTCACCGGCTTGGCGCGGGAAGAACTGATTCGCCGTTTCGTTGAGATTGACCGCGCTATACAAAGGTCAATGTTGAAACACATTCAGTCGGTTGCTGCTGCCCCAGCGAGTAAAGTAGCAAATGCTAACGAGGATTTTGGCGACTCGGGAGAGGTGGGCATTTTGAGGCGTGAACTGCAGAAGCGAAAACGCATCAAACCATTGCGCAAACTGTTTGCGGAGATTCCTCATGTGTTGCGCGCACTCAAGCCATGTATGCTTATGAGCCCCATATCAGTGTCTACTTTTCTTAAACCCGATGGTGTGACATTCGATCTGGTTGTCTTTGATGAGGCATCACAGCTGCCAACCCAAGAGGCGATACCTTCGGTTTTGAGAGCCAAACAGGTGGTAGTTGCTGGGGATGAGAATCAGCTTCCGCCAACAACCTTCTTCCGTGCTTCATCGATTTTCGAGCAAGAAGAGTTCGATGATCCGGCCGAAGACTTCGAGCCGCTTCAGTCATTACTTAATGACTGTGTTGCCGTGAAGCCTGTATTCGCCGGATCACCGATCGTATGGCACTATCGGAGCAAGGATGAACGACTCATCAAATTCTCTAACCACTATTTCTACAATAATTCGCTGATCACGTTTCCCTCAGCCAGCACCGATGATAATGGTCGAGGTATTCGTCTTGTGTATACTCGCAACGGTGTCTGGGATCGGGGACGTAGCCGAACTAATCGTGTTGAAGCGAGACGCGTTGCAGAGTTAGTCATAGAGCATTTGGAATCAACCCCCGAACGCTCCCTTGGAGTCGTGGCAATGAATGCGCTTCAGAAGGAAGCGATTGAGTACGCCCTGGATGAGCTAATTGCAGAGCGGCCCGACTTCCTTCCGCTGCTCGACGCAAGTCGAGACGAGCCCTTCTTTGTCAAGTCTTTGGAGAATGTCCAAGGGGATGAACGTGACACAATTATGATTAGCGTCGGTTATGCGAAAACGGCTGAAGGCGCCCTCGGCCTGAATTTCGGTCCGCTGGATCGAGAAGGCGGCTGGCGCCGCTTGAATGTGCTTGTTACACGCGCCAAGTGGCAGATCGTCCTCGTCACGAGTCTTAGGAGTCAGGAACTCAGCGCCGTAAATCCGAACAATAAGGGGGCACTCATGCTTCGCAACTACATTGAGTACGCCGAACGAGGCGCCGTGCTCCCACCTGAACCGGCAACTGTATCAGAGAGCGAGACCAACGATTTCGAAGAATCCGTAGCCGCGGCTTTACGGGATTGCGGATTATTGGTGGACGAACAAGTTGGAGCGAGTAGTTACCGGATCGACCTGGCTATACGAGACAAGCAGGATGCTAATAGGTATGTCATGGGGATTGAGTGTGATGGAGCGACCTACCATAGTGCACGAACAGCTCGTGATCGAGACATTCTGCGCCATGAAGTTCTTCGCTCTCAAGGCTGGCGAATCTATCGGCTCTGGTCGACAGACTGGTTCCGTGACCGCGAGAAGGCACTAAAGAACATACTCAAATCTCTGGCCTTGGCACAGCAGTCCAGAGAAGAGAAGTCTGTGCAAGCGATACCCCTATCTCAAGAGCTGGGGGGAGACAAGTTCTCGCAGTCTGACAACAGTGAACCCGTGGAAAAGGAAGATCGTTCGCGTAGCAAACCCAAGAGACTCTTTAGGACAGCATCACCATACGTAAAGTGCCAGCCGCAAATGGTTGGAGACTCCAGGGTGTTGCTGCACTCTCGAAATGTTCGGCAATTGGGTGATGCGATTACGGATATTGCCGGCGTAGAGTCCCCTATTCACGAGAGCCTTCTCATCGAACGACTAAAAGAGGTTTTTGGTGTTAGTCGCATCGGCTCGAATATTTCGGGCAATATCGAGCAAGCTCTAAAGTTTGCAGTTCGCAACCATGGATTATTAAGAACGGCTAGCGGTTTTATCTATAGGGATCGCTATAGGCCCGAAGGTTTCCGCACTCACTCATCAGGTGCTGATCGAAATCTCGATCAGATTGCTCCGGAGGAAATCGAAAATGCTATCTTGTACCTAGTTGAGGATCAATTTGGATTTGCCAAAGAGGATGTTCCAAGGGCCGTTCAGGACCTCTTTGGCGTTGCCCACGTTCGGGGAGAAAAGGTCGAAACCATCGTTCGGGCCGTTGATCGGTTGCTCGATGAGGGTCAACTACGTTTGAGTGGGTTCACTCTTTACTTGTTATAGACTGAGCTTTCTTTGACTTGAATAAGCCGAGCATTCTACCGCGAGGGGCTGGGTTTCCTTTTGTGGGTGTCCCCCCCCAACTCCCTGCTTGCCTAAGCTGGTCCATCCTGTTATAGTTCGGTGGCGAAGGCGGTTGTGCGGCGAGTGCACAGCAATTGCACAGCAATTCAAGACCAAAATCGTCTCTTGAATAATTGATTATGACCGGGCAACAATCAACAAATCGGGGAACTGGAAAGCGATATCCCATGTTCAGTTTGAGTAGCGTAAGTGAACTTTGCTGATCGCCCAGGGGTACACTGATTAAGACTATGAGCGATCAGAAAGCACAAGAGTTAGCGAAGCGACGAGCTTTCGAGACGGAAGCTCTCCCGCACATGGATGCGCTGTACCGGACCGCGCTTCGGATGACGAAGAACGATTCCGACGCGGAAGACCTGGTACAGGAAGCATACACGAAAGCGTATCGCTTCTGGGATAAGTTTGAACCGGGCTCAAACTGTCGGGCATGGTTGTTCAAGATCATGACCAACATCTTTATTAACGAGTATCGGTCCAAATCACGTACGCCGGTCTCTGTTAATGTGGATGACATAGATGACAACTTCCTGTACGGCCAACTGGCCCAGGGCATGACGGAAGATGATCCGGAGAAACGGTTCTTTGCCAAAGTATTTGACGCCGATGTCAAGAAGGCGATCGAGGAATTGCCCGACGATTTCCGGACGGTGGTGATACTCTCGTTTATCGAGGGATTCGCCTATCAGGAGATCGCCGAGATTGCCAATCTCCAGCTTGGGACGGTCAAGTCGAGGCTGCACCGCGGACGAAAACTGTTGCAGAAGAAATTGTACGACTACGCAATTAGAAATGGCTACACCAAGGACGCCGCACGATGAACTGTCAGGAAGCTTTAGACCTACTGTATGACATAATTGATAAAGAAGCTTCGGAAATCGATACTCAGCAAGTCCAGGAGCATCTCAGCCACTGCCGCGACTGCTTTGAAAAATACAAAGTGGAAGGGGCGGTGCATGACTTTATCATGGCCAAATTGAATTCCGATACTCCGGCGCCTCGAATTGAGACGCTGAGGTCCCGGATAATCTCGCGACTGGATACAATCGATCAGGAGCGGGAAGGGAATCGGGGCCGTCCACCCTATTGGAATATGACGTTCACGCTGGCGATTGCCGCGTTTGTGGTGGTTACAATCGGAGCGGCGTATTTGGTGGCGGGGTTATTTACCCATAATGATCTCTATATGCCGTTGGAGAAGGCGCATCTCGATGCGACCAACGGCAATCTTACGCCAGCAAGTATCGACGCTACTCTCGCACAGATCGATGGTGACATGCACTACCAACTGGATCGGCATGTGGGGAGTTTTGCGCTGGCCAGCGGGCATATGGAAGAGGTCAAAGGGACACGGCTGGCGCATTTTGTGTATCGGCAGGGGGAGAAAGTTGTGTCAGTATTCCTTGCTCCGGCAGCGCTGCTGGAGATTCCAGAGAACCTTCGCCAGACATTGGTGCATCGGAACGGGTTTGATTTGTTTGATCACAACTGTCGTGGGTGTCGGCTGGTGTATCACCGGGAGGGGGATGTGATGGTGGTCACGGCGACCAACGACAGGGGGACGGAGCTACTTGATTTTCTGCCGGGGCATGCGGCGATTTAGTAGACAGAAGAACTGAGATTGCTTCGTCACCCCGCCAAGGGCGGGGCTCCTCGCAATGACGAGGTGCCTGATTGCACCATAAGTTTCACATCATAATTGACCGGTAGCAAGTCACTTTCCCTTACCTTCCGAGATTCCGGGCGGTTGTCATAAAGGCAGCATGATCGGTGCAGGCACGGATGCCGCAATGTGGCAGTACGTCATTGCGAGACCGCGCGCTTCGCGAGGTCGAAGCAATCTCAGTTAGTTTCTATAACGATTTGCTCAAATCGTGCCAGTCCGGATTCATGCTCCGAATCAGTTTCAACTTGGCTTCCCGCGAGCCGCCTTTGATCTGTTTCTCCCGTTCGATTGCCGAGCGGATACTTTCTGATACCTCGTAATATACTAGTCGCTTCACTCTGTACTTGAGCGTGAATCCGGGGACGGTACCGTGCTTATGTTGCCAGACTCGTTGTACCAGATTGCTCGTGACACCAGTGTACAGCACGGTTTGGCTGTCATTGGACATGATGTAAACATAGCCTTGTTTGGGCATGGGGAAACTAACTGAGATTGCTTCGTCGCTTCGCTCCTCGCAATGACGCGGTATTCAGTTGCGGCATTCGGATTGTCTTACCCCCTTCGGAAATCAACGGCCTTTACCTTTCGCCGAATTACGTCCCCAGCTCCCACGAACTAAGGTATTTCTTCTGCTCAGCCGTCAATTTGTCAATCGCGATGCCCATAGATTTGAGTTTCAGGGCGGCGATGGCGGCGTCGATCTTCTCCGGCAGCACATACACTTTACGCTGAAGTCTGGCGTGATTCTTCACCACATATTCAGCCGCCAGTGCTTGATTCGCAAACGACATATCCATCACCATTGCGGGGTGACCTTCGGCGGCAGTAAGGTTTATCAAGCGGCCTTCGCCCAGTACATTGATTCGCTTGCCGCCGATCACGAACTCTTCGACGTGCGGGCGAGCAATCTTGTGCGAAGACGCGGCCTTTGCGATACTCTTCAAGTCAATCTCGACATTGAAATGGCCGGAGTTGCAGATGATGGCGCCGTCTTTCATCTTTCGCACATGTTCAAGCCGAATGACGTCGATATCGCCGGTGACCGTGATGAACAGGTCGCCGAGCGGCGCGGCTTTGGCCATCGGCATGACCTGGAAACCGTCCATAGCGGCCTCAATCCCCTTCACCGGGTCGATCTCGGTGACAATCACGTTCGCGCCGTGCCCTTTGGCGCGCGCGGCAAGGCCGCGACCGCACCAGCCGTAACCGGCCACAACCACGGTTGACCCGGCGATCAGCATGTTGGTGGCGCGAAGAACGCCATCGATTGTTGACTGCCCGGTACCATAGCGGTTGTCGAACAGGTGTTTGGTTTTCGATTCGTTGACGGCAATCACCGCGAACAGCAAAGCGTCGTCTTTCTCCATCGCTTTGAGACGAACCACGCCGGTGGTCGTTTCTTCGGTGCCGGCCATTATATGTTTGGCGAGGTCTTTGCGGTCGGTGTGAAGGGTCGATACGAGGTCGGCGCCGTCGTCCATTGTGATGTGCGGTTTGATATCGAGCGCTTGATGAATGTGTTTGTAGTACGTCTTGTGGTCTTCACCATTGACAGCGAACACCGGAATGCCGTACTGGGCCACGAGCGCGGCGGCGGTATCATCCTGAGTCGAGAGCGGATTGGAGGCACAGAGCGCAAGGTTGGCGCCTCCGGCCTTGAGGGTTCGCATCAGGTTGGCCGTTTCGGTAGTGACATGCAGACAGGCGGCAAGGTTGATCCCTTTCAGGGGTTTTTCCTTCTGGAAACGCTCTCGGATTAAGCGGAGTACCGGCATGCTCTTGTCGGACCATTCGATTTTCTGCCGCCCCGCTTTGGCCAGTTTGATATTGCGAATGTCGGAGTTCTTCATCTTATGCGTCCTTGGCGAGGAGTTTGGCCTTGTCGGTTTGCTCCCAAGTGAATTCCTTTTCGTGCCGTCCAAAATGTCCGTAAGCCGCGGTTTTGCGGTAGATCGGTCGAAGCAGATCGAGCGATTTGATGATCGCGCGCGGCGTGAGATCAAAATGCTTGTCGACAAGTTGCGCGATTCGCTTCTCGGAGACCTTGTGAGTGTGGTCGGTAAATATCATCATCGAGACCGGTTTGGCCACGCCTATCGCGTACGCAAGCTGAAGCGTGCACTTGTCCGCCAGGCCCGATGCCACGATGTTCTTGGCGATATAGCGGGCCATATAGCACGCCGAGCGGTCGACTTTCGTCGGGTCCTTGCCGGAAAACGCGCCGCCGCCATGCGAAGCCATGCCGCCGTAGGTATCGACAATGATCTTGCGACCGGTCATACCGGTATCGCTCTGCGGCCCGCCGACGACGAATTTGCCGGTCGGGTTGATGTAGTACTTAGTGTTTTTGTCGAGCATTCCTTTCGGCGTGACCGGCAGGACGACTTTCTCGATGATCTCGTCGATAGCCCGTTGAGTAATGCGCTTGCCGCTTCGGTCGAGAATATCTTCGGTATGTTGCGAAGACACCACGACGGTATCAATGCGAGCGGGGTGGCCATCGACATACTCTACCGTTACCTGCGATTTACCGTCCGGTCCCAGATACGGCAGGATTTTCTTCTTGCGGACTTCGGCGAGTCTCCGGCAGAGCTTGTGCGCCTGTATGATGGGGAACGGCATCAGTTCCTTTGTCTCTCGGCACGCGTAGCCGGACATGAGTCCCTGGTCACCGGCGCCGCCGGTGTCCACCCCTTGTGCGATATCGGGCGACTGCGAGCCGATCGTATTCAGGATGGCGCACGTGTTGTACGTAAAACCATAGTGGGGATCAGTGTAGCCGATTTCTTTGACGATTCCGCGGACAAGCTCGTTGATATCAACGTATCCGGTGGTGGTGATTTCACCACCGACTACCACAAGACCGACCGAGACGAATGTCTCGCACGCTACGCGACCGTTCTTGTCTTGTCTGAGGACGTCGTCCAGAACGCCATCGGAAATCTGGTCCGCAAGTTTGTCGGGGTGTCCTTCGGTTACCGATTCCGAGGTGAAGAGGAAATTTCCTCCAGCCATGTCACATACTCCTTATGTGCAATTGATGATTATTCATTTGTACAGAGTCAGGTGATAATCACTTCCGATGAATCCCCGACATTGAGCCGACCCTCACAGCCGCTTACCAGCGCATTGGCCCCGATAAGGGAATCCTCAAGCACCGCGTCCTCAATTCTGGCGTCCGGCGAGACTATCGAGTTACGGATGGTCGAGTTTAGTACTACTGCGCCGCTGGATATGGAAGCATAGGGGCCCAGCGTGCAATTGGTTACCAGGGCATCGGCAGCCACGTAGACCGGCGGTACGATGCGGGAGCCATCGATATCGCTCGGAGCCGGCAGTCTATCAAGCAAATATCGATTGGTTTCAAGGACCGTTTCTTTCTTGCCGCAGTCATGCCAGGATTCGATTTGAAACGCGGTGAATCGCTCACCCGCTTCAATCAATTGCTGCAGGGCATCCGTGAACTGTACTTCGCCCCGGGTTATCCTGCCGGATTGCAGGAGCCGACTCAGCGCCCGCCGAATCGCACCGGGATGACGGAAGTAGTACAGCCCGACAACGGCCAGATTTCCTTTTGGCCGGGTTGGCTTTTCCTCAAGACCGGTGACACAGCCGTCGCGGACATTAGCGATGCCGAACCGGTGCGGATCAGTTACCTCGTGTAGCCCGAGAATATTGTCACCGGCCGAGACGAATTTTCTCAAATCAAGTTCGACTATGGTATCGCCGAGGAGGACGAGCGTCGGTTCGTCGGGGACGGCGTCCAGAGCCAGACTTACGGCATACCCGAGACCAAGCAGTTTGGTTTGCCGGACAAATGTAGACTTGAAGGAGTAGGTGCGTTCAACGTATTCCTGCACTTCTTCTCCCCGGAAGCCAATGACGAAGACGACCTCTTCCGGCTGCAACGGTATAATCGGCTCAAGGACATGAGACAGAATCGGCTTGCCTGCGACATGCAGCAGCGACTTGTTAGTCGAGTAGGTATGTGGTCGGAGCCGGCTTCCGTATCCGGCGACAGGCACAATAACTCTCAATCGGCAGATCTCCGTGTTTGCTGGCAAGGTAGATAAACCGGATAGCGGAGACAAGCCCCAAAATACAGACAGCAGCAAAGTAGCAAGTGTGACAACTAAGGAGCAGGCATTGCCGAGGGCGGAAGCCGGTAGAGCGGTTTGCCGGATTCACGCACCGGCACAAACTCGATCCGGTCGGTTCGGTGAGTATACAGACCGACTTCTATCTTTTCCAGAGTCGCGTCGCATACAAAGCGGCGGTAGGTCCCGTACAAATCACCCTGCATCCATGTCGAGGTTGGCGGTTGGGCTCGGAAATCAAGGGTCAGAGGGATCGGCAGCATTGCTCCGGTGCTGTCGCGCTGGGTGACACGGAAGGCAATGGAGTAGTCAGCTTTGAGTTTTTCGCGCGCAATGAAATACAGCTCGGCGGTATACCAGTGTCTGGACTCCCGGTTGACACGTGCCGCTACAAGCTCCACCCCCGGCTCACCATAGGTTACAATCTGACCACTGCCGCTGTATTTCTTGAGTCCGGTGACCGCGAGGAAACATCGGTCGACAGCCGACAGCGGGCGGGTTGACGACGGCTTGAGAGCAGCCTCGACCGAATCCATGTCGAGCACCTGCTGCAGAAGAAACTCCCGTCCAAACCGCTGCCTTAAGCTGTCGCCCAGGAGGAAGTACTTGAGGAGGGTCAGTTGCTCGGTTAGTCCGGCATTTCTGGCATCGGCAAATCGACCGGTATCGATAATCGAATCGCGCACCGCCTTATCCCAGGCATCGAAAAGAAGTCTCCGCTCCTGACCTTGCCGGTCAAGCGGGCGCGCGAACGATGCAAGCGTGTACAACTCTCCCGCCTGACGGTAATGAGCGACTCCCTGCGCCGCCAGGCTATCGGCCCACAACCGGAACTTGATCCCTAATCTGGAGACGATCTTCTCCCACTCCGGATTATCCAGGAGATCGGGCCGCGCGGAGTAAAGCTCACTAAACGTGCCGGTGATGGCGTCGTAGGTGGTGAGTTGCCCCTTCTCAACGCCGTTGATGAGGTTGAGGGCAGGTTGAGGGAATCCGTCGGGATTGGCCAAAGTATCGTACACGGCGGTGTCGGGGTTGTAGCCGCAGCCAAGAATTGCGAAAATGACTGTGCAGATACAGAATACGATTTTCATGACATCATGAAGATAATACTTACGAGGCCCAAGCAAAAGCCCGAATTCCATATACAATTTTGACGGTCAAAATATCTGCGAGAACGATCCAATCCAGTCGGTATACAGGAAATAGACGCGCCCGATCAACAGCGATATACGCCCCATCACCGTGTAGCCGAAATGCGCGCCGAACGAGATCATGATGAACCAGATACCGACCTTGGCCGTTACCCCGAGCGCGCCGGTGTGCTCTTTTGAGAAATAAAAATAGATCAAGGTAGCAATTACACCCAGTACGACGATGGCGGTCAAGGCGGCGTTCGCAGAGCCGTTCGCCATTTGGGGCGACATCGTCCCCTGCATCTGCCCGATCACGTTGCCGTGCAGTTGCGACAGCAAAAAGACGCCGGCCGTGTTCCCCATAATGAACGCCAGCCCGATGCGGGCCATCCAGCTGTATTTGCTGGAGAGCCGCGAGAACATAAGGACGCCCATAATGCCGGGAATTGCCAGCCAGTACTCCGGGACCTCGGATTTTGTCAGCGGCACCCAGAGTTGCTGG